>Ga0073936_10009900_pt1 | contig 11759 bp, 11 predicted proteins | sample AliMusrvi5mmetaG_FD_87041 | JGI IMG/M metagenome (GOLD analysis project Ga0073936, IMG submission 87041) | Freshwater lake bacterial and archeal communities from Alinen Mustajarvi, Finland, to study Microbial Dark Matter (Phase II) - Alinen... | ecosystem: Environmental > Aquatic > Freshwater >... | reverse complement strand
GCGCCATGTCACGCGCCGCCCTCGGCACCGGATTCGGCACCAGATTCGGCACCAGATTCGGCACCGGATTCGGCACCGGATTCGGCACCGGATTCGGCACCGGATTCGGCACCAGATTCGGCACCAGATTCGGCACCGGATTCGGCACCGACCCGCCAGCGAACACGGTCCCACCGCCGGCCGGGCCAGGCCGGGCATCGCCCAGTCGCGCGCCGGAGGTGTGCCGCATGCCCGCGCGCCGGAGGTGTGCCGCATGCCCGCGCGCCGGAGGTGTGCCGCATGCCCGCGCGCTTGCGGCGCGGACCCGCGCCGCCGACCCGCCGCATCGGGGGCGCCGTCTACCTCACCTTGGCATCGAGCCAGTCGAGCACCGCGCGGGCGTTGGCGCGCGAGTAGATCCCCGGCGCCATGTGTCCGGCGCCCGGGAAGATCCTGAGCGTCACTGCGTTGGGGCCGAGCACCCGTCTGAGTGCGGCCGCGAGACGCTGCGACTGCTGCACGGGGACGGTGGAGTCCGCATCTCCGTGCTCGATGAGGAACGGCGGGTCGCCGGCGCCGATGTAGGTGATGGGATCGGCGGCCCTGACCTTCGCGGGCACGGTTCGCAGCGGGGCGCCGAAGTACTCCGACTCGAACGACGTCGGGGCCTCGTGGCCCGTCGGGCCGGCGTGGCTGGCGCGGAAATCGGAGTCGACCTTGAGCATCGAGATGGGGCCGAACCAGTCGACGACGGCCTGCACGGCGTCGGACTGGCCGGCGTTGCCGAGGGCCGGGTCCGACAGCGCGGCGACGCCGGCCGACGTGCCGGCCAAAGCAGCCAGGTTGCCGCCGGCGGAGTCGCCCCAGGCGACGATTCGCGCCGGGTCCAGCATGTACCGCCCGGCGTTGGCGCGCAGCCAGCGGATCGCCGCCTTGACATCCTCGATCTGCGCCGGGAACTTCGCTTCGCCGCTGAGGCGGTAGTCGACTGACGCGACCGCGTACCCGCGCGCGAGCCCCAGGAGCATGGGCGCCACCTGGCCGTCGTCCTTGTCGCCCGACATGAAGCCGCCGCCGTGGATGGCGACGATCACCGGGTACGGCGCTGAGCCCTTGGCCGGCAGGTAGAGGTCGAGCTTCTCGGAGGGCGAGGCGTGGGCGTACGCGATGTCGCGGCGGACAGTCCCGGCGCCGGGGCTTGCACCGGCGGCGCCGGACCTCGCGGTTGCCGTCGGCGCTGCGCCGCCTGAGGTGGCCGCCGGCGCCGGGCCGCCCGCACTCCCGCCGCAGGCGGCGAGCGCGGCGCCCGCCGGCGCCAGCAGGAGCAGCGCGAGCAGGGCGGCCGCGACGGCAGCGAGCGCTCGCCGGAAGCCGCCGCTCGCGCGAGCCGGTCTGTTCATGCATCCGGTTCTACTCATGCATCCTCGCCGCATGCGCTGACGATGGCCCGGGGCGCGGCAGCGACGATCCGCCGGCCGCGCCGGCCGGGGCGCGCCCGAAGCCGGCCCTGAACTGCGCCGGGCCTAGAGCTTGATCAGCACGACCTCTTCGCCGTAGCGCCCGACGCGCATCTTGCCCTTGAGGCCGGCGCTCCGGATCGCCTTCTGCAGCGCCTGGCGGACCGTGTCGGGCTTGCGGCCTATCTTCTTGACGTTGACGTCCATCGCTTGCTCGCCGCTGGACGCGAACACCTGCACGAGGGCCGGGTAGAGGGTCGACGGGGAGCGACCGGGCCCGTTCGGCAGCGTCGCCGGGTCGCGCGGCGTGAGCAGGTCTTTGGGGTCCAATTTGTCGGCCATCGCCGCCCTCCGGGGTCGGGTGCGCGCGCCTTCTCGCGTACGCGCGTGTCTCGTGCAGGATACCCCGAGAAGTGGTGATCACGACGAGCGGCGTCGCCTCCTGTAGTGTGGGCGCATGCCCGCCCTCTCCATCCTGACCGTCGCCGGCGCCGTCCTCTGGGCGGTGCTGGTCGTCGTGGTGCAGCTGCTCACGCCCAAGCAGAGCGCGCTCAGCATGGGCATGAGCGGGCTGGCCACGGGGCGCTACGGCTGGCTGATGAAGGCCGCCTTCGTGGTCCGCGGCCTCACCGCACTCGCGCTGGTGACCGCCGTGGGCGTGAGCGTGCCCGCAGTCGCGTGCTCGCTCGCCGGGCTCGTCTTCTTCGCGCTGTGGGGCGGAGGCTCGGCGCTGCTCGCCTGCTTCGACACCGACATGCCCGGGCGGAAGCCCACGCGCGAGGGCGCGGCGCACATGCTCATCGCGATGCTCGCCTACATCTCTGCGGTCGTCGGCATGGCGCTGACCTCGTGGGGCCTGACGCGCACGCACGCCACGGCCGGCCTCGCGCGCGTCGCGCTCGTGCTCACGGTCCTGGCGGCCGTCGCGCTGCTGGCGCAGTTCGCCGGCTTCGGCGCGGCCGCGCGCGACGCGCGACCCGGGCGGCGCAAGCCGCCGGCACTCGAGGGGGAGCGTGCCCCCGCCCGCGGCCTCGCGCGCTACGCCGGCCTGCTGCAGCGCGTCTTCGTCGTTCTGGTGATGGTCTGGACCGTGGTGGTCGCGGCGGGGATCTGAGGCCCGGTCGTCAACGGGGGAGGGGCATCGTCACTCTGGGTCCACACGTTCCCTCGGCGCAGATTGGGGGCATGGATCTGCGGTTCATCGCACCTGCGCCCGTGACCGGGCTCCCTCTCGCCTCTTGCGATTCCTTGCTCCTGACGACTACAATACGTAGTGTCGTGACTACCAATAGTCGTCAAACGGGTGTGTCGGCCCTCTTCGCCTCCGCCACCCTGCTACCGCTGCTGCGCGCTTTCGTGCGCGAGCCCGGGCGCGACTTCTACCAGCGCGAGCTGCAGAGGCTCACGAGCGCTCATCTGCGCCAGGTCCAGCGCGACCTGGTCCGCCTCGAGAGCGCCGGCCTCGTCACGCGCAAGGCGGACGGAAACCGCACCTACTACCGGGCCGTCGTGGAGCATCCCTCGTTCGCCGCGCTGCAGGGTCTCGCCGGCGTGGCGGAGCCGGCGGGCGCGGCGCGGACGCCCGCGGGATCCGCAGTGCTCACGCCCGCGGGACACGCGGCGGCGTGGCTCGGGCTCGACCGGGAGGCCGTCGCCGCGTTCTGCCGTCGTTGGGGAGTCATCGAGCTGTCCCTGTTCGGCTCGGTGCTGGGCAGCGACTTCGGCCCCGAAAGCGACGTCGACGTGCTGGTCCGCTTCGCTCCCGATGCGGGGAGGTCTCTCTTCGACTATGCCGCGATGCGGGATGAGCTGGCCGCGATCATGGGTCGCCAGGTCGACCTGGTGAACCGCGAGGCCGTGGAGAAGGGCGGCAACCGGCTGCGGCGCCGTTCCATTCTGGAGAGCGCCGAGCTCGTCTATGCTGGCTGACGACCGCGATCCGGCCTGCGTTCTCGACATGGTCCTTGCGGCGCGGCAAGCCGTCGCGTTTCTGGGGGAGCGGTCCGTGGACGCCGTCGAGCGGGACGCGCTCGTCCTCTCCGCGATCGCTCACCAGCTCATCGTCGCCGGCGAAGCGGCGCGGCGGGTCTCGGAAGGCTTTCGGCAGCTTCACCCCGAGATACCGTGGAGCCAGTCGATCGGCATGCGCAACGTGCTCGTGCACGACTACGGGGCGGTCCTGGCCGGCGAGGTCGTGAACACCGTGCGCCACGATCTGCCGGGGCTCATCGAGGCGCTGCTTCCGCTCCTGCCGGCCGGCGCCGCCGGCTGAGGGCTCGGCCTTCGGCCGTCTGAGACCGCCCGCTACAGCCCGGTCGTGCGCCCGCTGTCCTCGACGACGTTCACGGTGATGTTCCGCGGCACGTGCGCGCGCACCGCGCTCCGCAGGCCGGCGATCGGGGGCGAGGAGCCGGGGCCGATCGTCTTGATGACGATGTCGCCGGCGACCTGGTTCACGTCTTCGACGCGCCAGCCGGTCCCCCGGACCCACTGCCGCGCGGCCGTGTCGGTGGCGCCGATCCACTGCTCGTAGCGCAGCGTGCGCAGTGAGGCAACGCCAAGCGGGACGAGGAGTGCGAGCACGAATAGGGCGATGAGGACCTTGGCGCGGCGCCCGGGGAGCCTGCCGCGATCGATCGCCAGCTTCGCGTAGCCGGCCGCGCCGAAAACGACGACGCCGGCGACGATGATGGCGGCGGCGTTGACGAGGAACAGCACGAAGGCGCCCCACGCCAGGTCCAGGCGCCCTGATCCGAGCGTGATGCCGACCACGGCGAGCACCGGCACCAGCGAGATGGCGATCGCCACGCCGGCGAGGATGTTGGAGACGTCGCGGCGCACGAGAGCGAACGAGCCGGCCACGCCGACGGTGATGGCGATCCCGAGGTCGAGCAGCGTCGGCGCCGTGCGCCCGGTGATCTGCGGGTTGGAGTCCAGCGGCATGCGGGCGATGCTGAACATGCCCACGAGGAAGCCGATCAGGACGTTGACGGCGATGCCTTCGATGAGCAGGAGCAGGGAGGCGAGGAGGTCGCGGCGTGCTCCCGTGACGGTGGCCAGCGCCACGCCGTAGATCGGCGTGGCGAGCGGCGCCACGATCATCGCGCCGATCACCGCCGGCGTTGAGTCGCTCACGACGCCGCCGGCGGCGATGACGCTGGCGAGCACGAGCAGCATCCAGAACTGCGAGGTCTTGGCGTAGCGGTTGCCGGACGTGAGGAACAGCGAATCCTCGATGTCGTCGAGGCCGTACCTGTTGTCGCCTCCGGCGTCGATCGCCTTGCTCAGCCAGCTCATCCCGCCTCCTCCGCGCTCCGATTCGAGCACAGTCTACCCACGAAAGGCGGCGTCGCCTCGCACGCGGCCGCGCCGCCTCGCGCTCGGCTGCGCCCGCTCGCGCCCGGCCGCGCCGCTCGCGGCCGCATCCGTCCATGTCCCGAGACTGCGAGCCCGCCAGCTTGCAGGTGCATCACCGGGCTGCGTATCGTGGGTCACCTTGCCCCACTGGCGGAGGAGCCACATGGACAAAGTCCTGATGCTCGGAAACGAAGCGATCGCGCGGGGCGCGTGGGAAGCCGGCGTGCAGGTCGCGGCCGCCTACCCGGGCACGCCCAGCACCGAGATCGTCACCGGCCTCGCCGGCTACGACGGCGTGTACGCCGAATGGTCCACCAACGAGAAGGTCGCCTACGAGGTGGCGTTCGGGGCCGCCCTGGGCGGCGCCCGCGCGCTGACGGCGATGAAGAGCGCGGGCGCCAGCGTGGCGGCCGACCCGCTGATCAGCTCGGTCTACACCGGTGTCAACGGCGGCCTCGTCGTGTGCCTCGCCGGCGACCCCGGCATGGCCAGCGGCATGACCGAGCAGGACGACCGCTACTTCGGGCGCATCAGCAGCATGCCGATGCTCGAGCCCGCCGACAGCCAGGAGTGCTACGAGTACGTCAAGCTCGCCTTCGACCTGAGCGAGGACTTCGACGTGCCGGTGATGGTGCGCCTGAGCATCCAGGTGGCGCACCAGAAGTCGATCGTGCGGCTCGACGAGACGATGAGCGGCGAGGAGACCGGCCGCCCGGCGCCGGAGCGCAAGCCGCCGGACCGCAAGACCGAGAAGTACTGCCTGCTGCCGCGCTTCTCGCGGCCGCTGCACATCAGCCTGCTCGAGCGCTTCGAGCGCCTGCGCCGGTTCTCGGAGCAGAGCGCCGCCGACGGCGTGCTCGCCTTCGTCGAGCCGGCCGCCGGGGCGGACGTCGCCGCCGGGGCGGACGCCGGCTCCGGCCCCGCCGCCCTGCCGCTGCGCCCCGCCGCCCTGCCGCTGCGCGACGGAGGCGTGGCGCGCATCGGCGTCGTCAGCGCCGGCGCTGCCTACATCTCCGCAAAGGAGGCGCTGCCGGGCGCGTCGTTCCTCAAGCTCGGCATGATCCATCCGCTGCCGATCGAGGCGATCCGCCGCTTCGCCGCTACCGTCGACCGGCTCTTCGTGGTCGAGGAACTCGAGCCGTACCTCGAGGAGCAGCTGCTCGCGGCGGGCATCGCCTGTGAGGGCAAGCGCTGGTTCCCGCAGTGGGGCGAGCTCACGCCGGTGCGGGTCGGCCGGGGCTTCTTCGCGGCCGGCCTCGACCTGCCGCGCTGGGCGCAGGAGAAGGCCGCGGAGGACGTCAGCGTCATCCCGCGGCCGCCCGTGCTGTGCACCGGGTGCCCGCACCGCGGCATGGCCACGGCGATGAAGAAGCTCGATCTCGACGTGCACGGCGACATCGGCTGCTACGACCTCACCACGCTGCCGCCCGTCAGCCACATGCATTCCGCCGTCGAGATGGGCGCCAGCATCCCGATGGAGCAGGGCTTCACGCGCGCCGGCGGCAGCGAGACAGGCTCGATCGCCGTGATCGGCGACTCCACCTTCCTGCACTCCGGCCTCACGGGCCTGCTCAACGCGGTGCATCAGCGCACCAACGTGACCGTGCTGATCCAGGACAACAGCATCACGGCGATGACCGGCGGCCAGACCAACCCGGGCAACGAGAGGACGCTCGCCGGGGCCGAGACAAAACCGGTCGACATCGCCGCCATCTGTAAGGCCCTCGGGGTCGAGTACATCGAGATCGTCGACCCCTACGACTACCAGGCCTGCCTCGACGCGCTTAAAGCCGGGCTCGCCTTCGACGGCCCGGCCGTGCTCATCACCAACCGGCCCTGCATGCTGTTCCCGCGCAAGGTCGGTGGCGCGGCCTACGTGGTCGACGAGGAGCTCTGCAACGCCTGCCAGCAGTGCATGAAGCTGGGCTGCCCGTCGCTGAGCCACACCGAAACGACCTGGAAGGACCGCCACAAGGTGGCGATCGACGCGGAGACCTGCACCGGCTGCTCGCTCTGCGCGCAGCTCTGCAAGCCCGGCGCGATCGCGCCGGCGACCGCGACCAAAGCAGGTGACGCATGAGCGCCGACGACAAGACGGCTCTCGCGGCGCACGCCGGCGCGGCCGGCGCCGCGCGCGCCCACTACGCCGGCGGCGTCGTCGACGACGTGATGGTCGTCGGCGTCGGCGGCCAGGGCGTGATCATGGCCGCCGCCATCATCGCCGACACGGCGATGCTCGGCGGCCTCGACGTGAAGCTCAGCGAGACCCGCGGCATGAGCCAGCGCGGCGGCAGCGTGAGCAGCCACATCCGCATCGGCGAGACCGTCGTAGCGCCGAGCATCAGCCCCGGCGAGGTCGACTACCTGCTGGCGTTCGAGTCGGCCGAGGGTCTGCGCCTGGCGCCATCGCTCGTGCCCGGCGGCGTCGCCATCGTCAACCTGCAGCAGATCGTGCCGCCGCTCGCCTCGCAGGGCGAGTTCGCCTACCCGTTCGACGCCATCGAGCGCATGCGGGCGGAGGGCGCGGCGGCCGGCGCGCGCGCGGCCGGCGGCGAGGAACGCGCGGCCGGCGGCGAGGCGCGCGCGGCCGGCTACGGCGTCATCGCCGTGGACGGCAACGCCGTAGGTGAGGCCGCGGGCAGCATCAAGGTAGCCGGCGTCGTGCTCGTGGGCGCGCTCTCCACGCACCTGCCCTTCGCGGCCGAGACGTGGGAGAAGGCGATCGCCGCCAACGTGCCGGCGAGCTTCCTCGAGATGAACTTGGCCGCGTTCGCGGCCGGTCGCCACGTGGGCGCAGCCGAGGGAGGGGAGCCGGCATGAGCGGGAGAAAGCCCGTGCGCGAGGGGTCTGTGCGCTCCACCCTCGGCACCGGATTCGGCACCGGATTCGGCACTGAATTCGGCACCGACAGGCCTGACACACACCGGAGGGCCCGCGCGCCTTGGGCCGGCGGGGAGGTGGGGGCCTGATGAGCACGCCAGGCCAGCCGGGTGCGGACCCCTCGCGCGCGGATCCCTCGCGCGCCTACGCCGCGCACACTGACGGGACGCACGCGCAGGCCGACCGCACCTGCTTCGAGCCGGAGCTCGAGATGCTCGAGCACGGCGCCCTGCGGGCGCTCCAGCTCGAGCGCCTGCAGGCCATCGTCGCCCACTCCTGCCAGGCCAGCCCCGCCTACCGCGAGCTGTGCCGCGGGGCCGGCATCGAGCCGGCGGACATCCGCTCCCTGGACGACATCCGCCGGCTGCCCCTGATCGACAAGACCACGCTCCGCGACGCCTATCCCGCCGACCTGCGCACCTGCGGCCTCGACAACATCCTCGAGGTCCACAGCACGTCCGGCACCACCGGCAAGCCCACGCCCATCTGGGTGTCACGCCAGGACATGGATCGCTGGTCCGAGCGCAACGCGCGGACGATGTGGATGATCGGCCTCCGCCCCGGCGACCTTCTGCAGAACATGTTCGGCCACGGCCTGCCCACGACCATCGGCCTCCAGTACGGCGCGCAGCGTGCCGGCATCGGCGTCGTCCCCGCCGGCATCGGCCGCCAGGAGCTGCTCATCGACCTGATCCTCGACCTCGGTGTGACCGCGATCTGCACGACGCCCTCGTACGGGCTCTACCTGGCCGAGAAGGCGCTGGAGCGCGGCATCGACCTCTCCAAGGACTCCAAGCTGCGCGTCGGCCTGTTCGGCGCCGAGCCGTGGCCGGAGTCCAGCCGCGGGCGGCTCGCCGCCGCCATGGGCGTCGACGTCTTCAACGAGTACGGCATGGGCGAGTTCCTCGGACCGGGCATGGCGGCCGAATGCCCGGTCAAGGAGGGCATGCACGTCTGGTCGGATCACATCTATGTGGAGTGCATCGACCCGGCGACGCTCGAGCCGGTCGCCGACGGCGCCCCCGGCGAGCTCGTCTGGACCTCGCTCACCAGCGACTCCGCGGCGATGATCCGCTACCGCAGCCACGACATCAGCTCGCTCACCTGGGAGCCGTGCCCGTGCGGCCGCACGCATCCGCGGATCGGCCGCATCACCGGCCGCAGCGACGACGCCATCTCCGTCGGCGGCCTGGTGGTCTTCCCCAGCCAGATCGAAGAGGTGCTGGTGCGCTTCGACGAGTTCGGCAGCAACTTCTGCATGGTCGTCGAGATCGTCAACAACCTCGACCGGCTGACGCTGCAGATCGAGGTCCGCGGCCTGGACGAGATGAGCGCCGACGCGCAGGCGCGGCTGTCCAAGGCGATCGTGACGGGCGTCAAGACGACCGTCGGGGTGTCGCCCAGGATCGAGCTGCACGCCCCGTACGCGCTGCCGCGCGACACGGCCGGTCAGGGCAAGACGGCCTGCCACCGGGTGGACGACCGCCGCGAGGGCTGACGCCGGCGCCGGCTCTTCTCGTTGCGAGCTGCGGCGTGCGCAGCCGAGTCGGCCCGCCTGCTCCCCTGACGCATCTCCGGCGCATATTGACCGTAGCCCTTGCCGGCCGAGCAGAGTACTATGCCCCATCGGGCCCGCGCCCGAGAGCACCAAGCGCTTGTCGTCCTTAGTGCCTGTGTGACGCCGGCCGGCACCCCGGCCGGCGCCGGAAGGGGGGATCCGTGGCAGAAGAGCTTGCCTTTGCCCGCAAGGCCAGCGGCCTCGTGCGCGGCTTGTCGATGACGGATGCGTTCGCCGTCGGCCTCATGAACCAGGGCATCACGCCGAGCATCTGGTTCGCCATCACGTTCGGCCTCGGCGTGTTCCTCGGCGGCAACCTGATCATCGCGACTCTCATCTCGCTGCTGCTCGCCGGCATCGGCTTCCCCATCGTCTGGGGAGTGCTTGGCGGCTCAATGCCGAGGTCTGGCGGCGAGTACGTCTACAACTCGCGCATCATCCACCCGATCTTCGGCATCGCGCAAAGCTTCGGCGACGCCATGATCTGGCTGATGTGGATCTACGTGCTGGCGCCGCTGGCCATCGACCCGGGGCTCACCACCACGTTCAACTACATCGGCTGGAGTGGGGCCGCCAGCTGGGTGGTCAGCAGCTCCTGGATCACGTTCCTGCTGGCGAGCTTGTTCAACGTGGTCGGCTTCATGTTCGTCGTGTTCGGCATCAAGATCTTCGCGACGGTCCAGAAGGTCGTGATGTTCTTCGGCATCGGCGGCATGGTCGTCATCGGCATCGTGCTCACCCTGACCAGCAGGGCCCACTTCGTCGCCAACTGGAACGCGGCCGCCGCCTCCACACACTCGGCGGGCTACAACGCCTTCATCGCCAAGGTGGGGGTCGCCGCGGGGCAGGTCATGCCGCACACCTGGAGCTGGGGGGCGACGCTTGGCTGCATGGTCGCCCTGTCCTGGTGCTTCGCCTACGCCTACTCGATCTCGTTCATCGGCGGTGAGGTCAAGCGCCCCGACAAGACCATCATCCTCGCCAACCTCTTCGCCGTGCTCGTCCCGGGCTTCTTCATGCTGTGGACGGCCATCGTGCTCAACAAGACCGTGGGCTACACCTTCCTCAACGCCACCGCCTGGAACGACAACAACGGCGGCATACAGGCCGTGGCCAACATGCCGCACGGCACCAACTTCGTCGACCTCGCCGTGTACGCCCTCGGCACGACGGCCTGGTACACGAAGGTGCTGGCCGGCTACATGGGACTCTCCTACGTCGCCTTCACCCTGTGGTGGATCGCGCTCTCGTACCTCGCCTTCCCGCGCATCCTCTTCGCCTGGGGCATGGACCGCATGGGCCCGAAGTGGTTCACGGACATCAACCCACGCTGGGCGAGCCCCGTGAAGAACTACATCGTCTGCTTCGTGATGGGCGAGGGCCTGCTGATCCTCTACTACACGCTGTTCACCAACCAGATGCAGAACATCATCGTCACCGGCTTCCAGGTGACCTCGGTGTTCATCCCGACGGCGCTCGCGGCACTGCTCTTCCCGTATGTGAAGCGGGCCAAGGGCGTGTGGGAGTCGTCGCCGTACAAGACCTGGAAGCTGCTGGGCGTCCCGGTGGTCACGTGGGGCGCCATCATCGACCTCATCTACCTCGGCATCCTGCTCTACTACTTCGTGTTCAACGCGGCGGCGAAGCAGTTCACCTTCGCCGGCAACGTGATCCTGGTGACGGCCTGGGTGCTCGGCATCGCCTGGTACTTCTTCTGGAAGAGCCGCAGCAAGTCGGTGGGCGTGGACGTCTCGCTCACCTACGGGGAACTGCCGCCGGAGTGACGGCGACGCGCCCGGCCGCAGCGGCCAAGGCGCAGGGAACGAAACGGGCGGGGCGGGGGCGCAGGGCTCCCGCCCCGCCCGCGCGTGGATTCGCACCTCCCGCTGGTCTACGATGGGCGCGACTCGTGCGTGGGCGTGGATGGGACAGCCCGCGCGGCACATCCCTGTCGAGCTAGGAGAGGTGAGGCACGTGGCTGACGACGGTCTCGCGCAGATCATCGGCGATCTCTATCCGTACGGGAAGACGACGAAGGCCTACCGCCGCGTGCCGGCGGAGCCCGTGGACCACGCGGCGCTCCTCGCCGAGATCGCGAAGATGGCCAACGCCGAGGACGCCATAGGCGACAGGGGCACAGTGTCGGGGAGCCTCTACTGCGGCGACCACGAGCACTACCACTTCCTCGGCGAGGTCTTCGACCTGTACTCGCACGCCAACGCGCTGCAGCGCGACATGTACCCGAGCGCCACCAAGTTCGAGGGCGAGATCATCGCCATGACCTCGGACCTGCTGCACGGCACCGGCGTGGGCGTCGTCACCGGCGGCGGCTCCGAGAGCCTCATCACCTCGCTCTACTCCTATCGCGAGTACGCGCGCGCGACGCGCGGCGTGACCAGCCCCAACGTCGTCATGCCGGTCACGGCCCACGTCGCGCTCGACAAGGGCGCGCACTGGATGAACATCGAGATGCGCCACGCGCCTCTCACCGGCGCCTACCTCGCCGACGTCGCCGCCATGGAGGCGCT
>Ga0073936_10009894_pt1 | contig 11764 bp, 6 predicted proteins | sample AliMusrvi5mmetaG_FD_87041 | JGI IMG/M metagenome (GOLD analysis project Ga0073936, IMG submission 87041) | Freshwater lake bacterial and archeal communities from Alinen Mustajarvi, Finland, to study Microbial Dark Matter (Phase II) - Alinen... | ecosystem: Environmental > Aquatic > Freshwater >... | reverse complement strand
GCTCGGTCCAGATAATCCCGTCGTGTGCGCCATCGACATTCGCGGCATTGGCGCCCTCCGGCCGGAATACAGCCCCGGAGCTCCGGATTACGCGGCGTGGCACGAGTACGAGGAGAACTACGCCTGGGGATCGCTCATTTTGGGCAAGCCGCTGGTGGGGCAGCGCGTCACCGACATTCTTGCCATCGCCGCCGCCTTGCGCAAGCTCCCCGTCACGGCCGGGTGTCCGATCCGCATCGCCGCGGCGGGAAAGTTGACTGTTCCCGCGCTGTTTGCCGCCGCCCTGGATCCCGGCATTGAGGCGCTTTACCTGTCCGGTGGACTCATCTCGTTCCAGGAGATCGTCGACTCGGAGCGCTACGCTCATCCCTTCGCAAACTTCGTGCCGGACTTTCTGAATCACACCGATCTCCCCGAGATAGTGGCATCGGTTGGCCCGCGCCGGATCGTGCTCGCCGGGCCGGTGAACGGGGAAGGAACGGCACTGCCGGTGGAAGCGGCTCGGGCCATCTGCACATCGTCAAATGTGACCGTGGAACCGAATGCCGAGTGGTCGGCGGCGCGCCTGCTGGCATTTGCTGCGAGTTAGCCCGCGCTATTGCGGTAACTCAGATGTCTGGGTTAAACCAAACAGCTTCGCTTCGGTGGCACCGACTTGCGGTTGATTGGGGCAACACCGAGAAAGCGCCCCCGAGGGTACTGCTGCATACGTGGAAGTTACCAGGCAGATTGGCGCAGGTGCTCCAGCGCGCCTGGGTCAATGCTGCACTGCAGATTCCCTACGGCGGAACGGCGGCTTCCGAACTCGAAACGGCCGCTGTGCCCGGTGTGACAAGGACTCGGCCGCGGCAAGCTTCAGGCTTGGCGAAGCGAAACACAGGAATCGAAGTGGGACCGGCAACTCTCAACGCAACTGTCACTTCGGCGTTCACGAGAACCAACGTGGCGCCGAAGCGCGTCTTCACACGCGATCCAAGTTATACTCTCAATCAAACTGGCGCAGAACCTCGGGCGGGCCATCTGGCGGGAGCACTATGGAAAACTCTGACAACACCTCAAGACGAACCTTCTTAGGACAGGCATCCACTTGCCTTGCGCTGGGCACCGCGCTCAGCACCACCGCCGCCTCCTATAGCCGCATCATCGGGGCGAATGATCGCATTTCGCTTGGTCACATCGGCATTGGCGATCGGGGCCGCGAGCTCGACGGCATGGTCGCCCGCTTGAAGGACAAGTGCAATCTGGAAATGACGGCGGTATGTGACCTTTGGACGGCGAACCGGGATCGCGCAGCCGCGAATGCGGAGAGGGTCTACGGCCGCCGGCCGCGCACTTTCCAAAACATGGAAGAATTACTGGCGTTGCCGGATGTCGATGCGGTGGTTGTGTCCACCGCCGACTTTCAGCACGCGACGCACCTGAAGAGCGTGCTCGAAGCGGGCAAGGACGCGTATTGCGAAAAGCCAATGGCCAACGATTTGGCCGAGGGCAAAGCCGTCCGAGACACGTTTCTCAAGAGCAAGCGAATCGTCCAGATCGGCACGCAGCATCGCAGTGAGCCCTACCAGCGCGAAACCAAGAAGGTTATTGATAGCGGCGCGTTAGGCGACGTCACCAAAGTAGAAATTGTCTGGAACTACAATGGGCCTCGATGGCGCGGGCGCCCGGAAGTTAAGCAGATCAGGGAACAGGACACAAACTGGAAGAAGTGGCTGCTCTCCAAGCCGTCCCGGCCTTTCGATCCTCGCGCCTACTTCGAGTTCCGTTTGTACCGTGACTTCTCCAGCGGCATCGCGGACCAATGGATGTGTCACGCGATCGATCTGATCAACTATTTCCTCGAAGACAGGTTTCCGCGCTCCGTTATGGCCCTTGGCGGTGTCTTTGCCTGGCACGACGGCCGCGAGAATCCGGACACTTTTCAGGCGCTTCTGGAATATCCCAAGGCCTTTCTGCTCAGCTTCTCCGTGAGCTTTGGAAACGACTGCGACAGCTTCTCACGAATCATGGGCAAGCAGGCGACTCTGGTGAATCAGGGAGGCGAAGGCAGCCCGCGCTGGCTGCTGGTGCAGGAGGGCGGGAATCACGAAGACAACCCGTTCCTGACTCGCCCACAGCGGTACATCACTCTTCCCGGCAGCGATAAGCCCGGTCCGCCGTTTGTGGGCGACGAGGACCTGTCACACATGACCAACTGGCTCACCTGCCTGCGCACAAGAGAACAGCCGCACGCGACGATCCTCGACGGCTTCGCCAGTTCGGTGCCCGGCATTATGGCTGCGCGAGCCTTGCGGGAAGGCCGCAAGCTCTACTGGGACGCCGCCGCCGAGAGCATTTTGGACCATCCGCCAAAGGTGCAGGTTTGAGCTTCCTGGCGTGCCGGACGGCGCCGCAAGTTCGTGCGCGGTTCATCCACACTGGTCTAATCGCGCCGGGCAACAGAACCCGCTCCCGTTCCTTCGCCACGAAGCAGCGGCACGAGAGCCACATGAACGAATCGAGCGCCGCCGCAAAGCGCTGGAGCGCCTTTGCAGCCTCCTTGCCAGTCAGGATGGGATGGCTTAACAGCTCCGCGAAGAACTCCTTGCCCAAAACAGATCCATTGTGATAACCGCCGGGCAGCGTGGCCGCCGCACCGCAGATGCCATAGCTTACACTCGAACTACATGCTCAACCGGGGCTATGCCTACACCACGATCATCGGCGGCAACCACCATGGGCAAAGCCTGCTTTCCCATTTAGCAAGCCTTTACCCCCACTCAACCCCGCAAGTCTGGCAACAGAATCTGAACAACGGCGAAGTCACGCTCAACGGCGTCACCGCCACCGGACGCGAATCGATCACTTCAGGCCAGCACCTGGTCTGGAACCGTCCACCCTGGATCGAACCCGACTCCCCTCAGCATTTCGAAGTCCTGTTTGAAGACTCCCATCTGTTGGCCGTCAACAAACCCAGCGGGCTGCCCACCCTCCCCGGCGGCGGCTTCATGGAAAACACCCTCTTCCGCCTGGTGCAAAAGCAAACCCCCAACGCAAACCCTGTCCACCGGTTGGGCCGGGCAACCAGCGGCATCGTTCTTTTCGCTAAAACGCCTCAGGCGGCGTCCAATCTATCCGCAAACTGGAACACATCCAAAATTCAAAAGATCTACCGGGCGCTGGCTCAAGACGTTGCGCACCACGACACCTATGAAATTCTCACACCCATCGGCCTCGTACCGCACCCGCTCATCGGTTCCGTGTGGGCCGCCAGCCCAAGCGGCAAACCGTCAAAGTCATTGGCAAAGGTGATCTCACGCACCTCCTGCACGACAACCTTCGACGTAAGCCTGAGTTCGGGCCGCCCTCATCAAATCAGAATCCATCTGGCATCCATCGGCCATCCCCTGGTAGGCGATCCTCTGTACGGCCTCGCCGGTTTGCCGCTTGAGAATCTTCCCGGCCTCCCCGGCGATGGAGGATATTTTCTGCACGCTCAATTTCTGAACTTTCACCACCCCATCACCGGTGAACCGATCAACCTTGAGGCAGCTTTGCCGTCCGGATTCTGATTGCATCAGCAGGTTCACGGCGGGCGCCGGCATTGGCGCGTCCACGACCGGCCGCAGGAGGGGCGCAGGGGACTGGCCGGTTGAAGGCACAGCGGCAAGAAATGCAAGGGCGGTTAGTGATCCTCGGGACCCAGCGGAGCCTCCCCGAAATCGGTTCGCCCAAGTTCAGAAAGTGAGCCTAGTCTGTAACTCGAGGCGCCGGTTGTTGGCGCTCTCACTGAACAGTCCGCTTGAGCCGGCGGGTTGGTTGGCGTGGCCGAACAGAGGCGACGTGATGTTGCCGATGATCGGTCCAGGATTGGTGTGATTTGTGAGGTTGCGAACCTGCATCGAAACAACCATGCTGTAGCGGCGGTTCGCCGTGGCGGCCATGGTACTCGCACCACCCAACGCGAATGGGCTGCCCGGCTCCCCACGGCCCGCGCCGCCGCCCGGTCCGCCGGAGACGCCGCCGGGATTGGTCGCGACCGGCGCGCGGCCTTCGCGCGAACCGAAGGTAAACGTCCTACCCACGCGCATGTTCAGCATGATCTGGCCGGGTCCGCGGCCGAAGTTCCTGGAGAGCAGCTTCTCTCTCGGCGTGGGACTTGGGTCGAGCAGGCCGTACCGGGTCAGAATGACTCCAGCCTTGTAAGGATCTGTCGCAATCCCGGGTCTTGCGTTGAACAGGCCATTGCCGTAAATATCCTTCCCGGCGGTTATGTCGAAGGGCGGTCCGGAATTCGCGGTGAGGAACGGGTTAAAGCGGATGCCCCACTTGAAGGTAACGGTGCCGCTCAGCGAGGCGCGGTGGTGCATATCCGTCGAGGAAGGGCCGTACTCGCCGGCCATGCTGTAAGGGTTCGCCGGAAAAGTCCCCAGCCCGTCGGTGTTGCTCAGCGCCCTGTTGTACATGTACGACCCGGTGAGCGAGACGTTCCGGTTCACCTTGGAGTTCACGTTGAGTATCAATTGGTTCTGGTTGTACAAACCCGCGGATTCCATCATGAGCACCTGGCCCGTCCTTCCGAACGGGAACACCCCGCTGCCCGGAATAGCGGGAATGTACGTCCCCGGCAGCGGTGAGTTGACGTCCTGCGAGCGCAGTATATGGAGCCCGTGCGAGTTTGCGTATGTGATCGCGATGGTCGTGTTCAGCGGGAGTTGGCGCTCAAACGCGACAACCGACTGCATCAGGTACGGGGCTCGCATGCTGGAGTTGATCCGTTGAATCGTGCTGCTAGGGACTGGGCCGGGCAGGGCTGAGACGGCAGGCACAGCCGGGAAGAAGTCCGGATCGGCAAGGATGTACTGTTGCTGGACTTGGCCATCGTAGCGCTGCGCCGTGAGCGTGTTGGCCAGGCTGAAACGGTCGTAGAATATGCCAAACCCGGCGCGGATCACGTTCTTCGAGCGAGACCTCCCGGACGCTCCGCCGGGCGCCCAGGCCAGGCCGATGCGAGGGGCGAAATCGCGCCAGTCGTGCATGTTGTTTTGGTTTTCGTAGCGCAGCCCGAGGCTCATCGTCAGGTTCGATCGGACTTTCCAGTCGTCGCCCACGAAGGCGCCCAAATCGAATTGACTTCCGGCAATCACCGGATCTCCCGCGTTGATGCCGAACTGTATCGGACCACCTCCCAGTTGCCGGGTCTGCCCCGCGGGTAAGCCCATCCGCTCAAACATGAGCGTGCGCCGGTAGCTCTCGATCGAGCTGATATTCACAAGCACCGGTTGCCCGGAGCCATCGAGAATCGCATTGTTGTGTGCGTCCAACTGCGGGGCCAGACCGCCGCCGAAGGTGAATGTGCCGGCGTAATTCTGGGGTGCGTCGTTGGTTTCCGTGGTGGCTCGAAGACGGCCCCCAAAACGGATCGTATGACTTCCGCGGAGCACCGAGGTGTTGTTCTGTAATTCATGGTTGTTCTGTGCATCCGTGGAGCGGCCCAGCGGGGTGCCGCCGCCATTAAACGCACCCAGAACCTGGAGGGCATACCCCGGCGTGTTCGCCTGGGAGACCGTAGTCGGCCGGAAATACTGAAACCTGGTTTCGTTGACGACACTCGTGCTGAGCACGGCGGTCTCGGTAACCTGCACGGATTGGCTGAGGGCATCGTTGTGATAACCGCGCGACGGCAGATTGAACCCGCCGGTGCCGGCGTCGCGAACGATGTCGCGGTTGTAGGAGTACCTTACGCTCAGCGTGTGATTGGCGCCGATCTGATAATCGACGCGTGGCGTGACGCCCGTTCGCCGCAGTTCGGACACGGGCGTAGCGGTGAATGGGGTGATCGACAGCGTCTGCGGATCGACGACCACGGCGTTCACCGCGTTCCCGTTATCCACCCACTCCCGCATGAAGACCAGATTGAATGAGGCGTTCTTGTTGAGGGGGCCACTCAACGCCTCGCGCAGTTCATTCAAGCGAAACGGCGCTTTCCGGCCCGCGTAGGGGTTGCGGGAGTTCCAGGCGTCGTTCGCGAAATTGTATCCGAGGTCGGCGTGGAACTTGTCGGTCCCCGGCTTGGTGAAGATTTCGATACGTCCGAACCCCAGCTTGTCGTACTCCGGCGAAAAGGGATTCTGGTTGATCCTGATCTCGCGGATCGAGTTCTTCGGAGGCAGATCACCTCCGCTGAAGCCGTCGATGTAGATCGCGCCTCCGTTCGGACCTGCGGCGGGTCCGGCGAGGTTCTGAAGGTCCGTCGCCAGGTCGTCGGGATTATCAGAGAGCGCGTCCAGGTCATCTCCGCGCATCACCACCGCGCTGGCGTTGCCGGCGGGATCCGTTGTGACGGTCGAATCGGTGGTGTCGCCAACGGTCATTTGCTCCGTCATCCCGGCGACTTTCAACTCGAGATTCAGCGTCTGGGCACCTGGCTTGAGCGTGATCCTGACCGGTTCCTGAAGCGCAAGTCCGGCGGCCGCAGCCCGCACAGTGTACTCGCCCGGCTGCAAAGCGGAGTAGGAGTATGCTCCATCGTTGTTCGTTCGCGTCGTCTTCCCAGGGGCCGATGAGCTGCCCAACGAGACCGTGGCACCGGGAACAACCCCGCCAGACTCGTCCGTGACCACTCCGCGCAGAGACGCAGTTTGCCCGAGGAGCAGACCGGAACAAAGCACCGGGAAGACAAGACTCAAAAGAACCTTCACTAAAACACCCGGAAGCGAACGCGAACCGATCCCCGGAATTGCCGTAGAGCCCTTGTTATTCAATGAGTTGGGGGATGGTGGGCGCGACAGGACTCGAACCTGTGACCTCCTGCGTGTGAAGCAGGCGCTCTAACCGACTGAGCTACGCGCCCAACTCTTTCATCGTACCGCACCAGCGATTAACCGCAACTCCAGGCAGGCAAAAGCCTTCCAAAAGCTGCAGCTCAATAGATCGGCGGTTCCCCGGCCGGTCGCGTCTTCCACCGTCTATGGATCCAAAGCCACTGCTCCGGATACTCGCGAATCGCCAGTTCCAGCGCGCTCTGGACGGCCTGGGTGTCCCGTAGTGCGTCGCCACTGGCCGCAATCGGTGGATAGAATTTCAGGATGTAGCGGCCCTCTGCGGTCGACCAGACGGCGAAGCCGGGGATGATCGCCGCTCCGGTGTGCGCCGCCAGTTTCGCCAGCCCCGAATCCACGCACGCCGGTAACCCGAAGAAGTTGACGAAAACACCGCGATCCTCCGTCGTGTTCTGGTCAGCCAGGATTCCGACCGCCTGGTTCCCGCGCAGCATCTGGATCAGCGGCCGCACGGACTCGCGGCGGGAAATGACGCGGTTTCCCGAAAGCGTGCGGTAGTGGATGGAGAGCCGGTCGAGCAGGGGGTTATCAAGCGGACGCACGACGAAACTCATCGGTGCGGAGAGCAACGCATGGGCGTACGCGCTCAGTTCCCAGTTGCCGAGGTGGCCCGTGGCAAACACCACGCCCTTGCCCCGGCTCAGGGCCGCTTCGAAGTGTTCGAAGCCCTCGTAGCGGATCCAGTCGCCGACGTTCCGCTTCGTGATCAGAGGGAACTTCGCAACCGCGGTGAAAACCCCAGCCATATTGCGGAAGCACCCGTCGATGCAGTGGACGCGTTGCTTCTCGTCGTATGCAGGGAAAGCCAGTTGCAGGTTGCGATGCGCGATCCGGGTGAAGCGTCGTACCGTTAGCCGCAAAACCGTGGTCAGTCCGCGGGCAACGGCGAAGGCCGCCTGCCTGGGCAGCACCCGCAGCAGGCTCATGAGGATGGACACGGCTACCCACTCGGTACGATTTCGAAGTGGGGAGCGCGCCATGCTTTGAGGTTATTCGATCCAGCCCCCGCCTAACACCAGCTCGCCGTCGTAAAAGACAGCGGCCTGGCCCGGCGTGATCGCGCGCTGGGGCTCCTCGAAGACCACCTCAACGATGGACGGATCTCCGGTCGGTTTGAGCGTCGCAGCAGCGGCAGCGTGGCGGTTGCGGATTTTCACCTGGGCCGGACGCTCGTCCGCTATGGGGGCAATAGAGACCCAATTCACGCGCGCCGCCCGCAGCGATCCGCGCTGCAACTGTGCTTCCCGCCCGACCACCACGCGCTGTGTAGCGGCGTTGGTCTCAATCACGTACAGCGGTTCGCCAGCCGCGAATCCGAGCCCTTTCCTTTGGCCGACCGTAAAGTGATGGACGCCCGCATGGGCGGCCAGAGCGCGGCCCGATTCATCGACCACCTCGCCATGGGGCGCGACGAACTCCTTACCTTGTTCGGCGAAGTAGGCCTCGATGAATTCGGCGTAGTCGCCGTTAGGCACGAAACAGATCTCCTGGCTATCGTGTTTGCTCGCGGTCGGCACGCCCAATTCCTCCGCCAGCCGGCGCACATCGGGCTTGCGCATTTCGCCCAGCGGGAATAGCGTTCGTGCGAGTTGCTGCTGCTGCAGTCCCCACAGGAAGTAGGTCTGGTCCTTGCTCTCGTCCGCGCCCCTGCGCAACTCCCAGCGGCCGCTCGCGTTGTTGAAGTCAACCTGCGCGTAGTGTCCCGTCGCAATGTAGTCCGCGCCAACGCCTTCGGCCATCTCCAGGAATCGATCGAACTTCACGTGGTTGTTGCAAAGCGTGCAGGGAATCGGTGTGCGGCCCGCGAGATACTCGTCGATGAATGGCTTGACGACGCTCTCCTCGAACGCCTGCTCGAAGTTCACGACGTAATATGGAATCCGGAACAGACCCGCCACGGTCCGGGCGTCGTAGACGTCGTCGAGCGAGCAGCATCGCCCCGTCGGCGACTCCGGCGCAAGTGCCGGCAAACGCCGCTGATTCCACAGCTGCATGGTCATGCCGGCCAGCCGGAAACCGTCGCGCTTGAGCATCGCGGCTACGGTCGAGGAGTCTACTCCGCCCGACATTGCTACCGCGATGAAGGCATCCTGCCGCAGCTCACGCATGCTCGTACACCGGAGAGAGCTTTCGCAAACGTGCAACCGAGGCGACGACGGCTTCAACCAGCGCATCCACCTGCGCCTCATCGTTGCCTTGCCCGAGCGAGAAGCGTATGCTGGCACGCGCTTCTGAAGGGGTGAGCCCCATGGCGAGCAGGACGTGTGACGGTTCTACGGCTCCCGATGAACAGGCAGCCCCCGACGACACGGCGAAGCCAGCGAGATCCAGCGCGATCACCAGCGCCTCGCCTTCAATCCCGTCGAATCGCAAGCTGGACGTATTGGCCAATCGGGTCGCGCCGTGTGCGTTGGTGCGGACCCCAGGCACCCGCTCCAATAAGCTCGATTCCAACCTGTCGCGCAACCCCGCCAGCCGCACAGACTCGCGGGCACGCTGCTGCACAAGCTGTTCGGCCGTGCATCCCATGGCCGCTATGCCGGGAACATTCTCGGTGCCAGCACGGCGCTCCCGCTCATGCCGTCCGCCAAACTGCAGCGCCTGCAGTTTCACGCCTTTGCGGACAAACAACGCGCCCGTCCCTTTGGGAGCGTTGAGCTTATGCGCGCTCAGTGAATACAGGTCGACGCCCAGTTCCCGCACATCGGTGCCGAGCCGTCCCGCCGCCTGCACTCCGTCGGCGTGGAACAGCACGCCCGCTGCTCGCGCGATTGCGGAAATCTCAGCGATGGGCTGCACCGCGCCGGTCTCGTTGTTAGCGTGCATCACCGAGATCAACACCGTCGTAGGGCGCACCGCGTGCCGCACTTCATCCGGATCGACGACGCCATCTCCGCGGACCTTGAGGTAAGTGACTTCGGCGCCTTCACGGACCAGTTGCGCACACGCCCCGAGGACGGCCGGATGTTCAACTGCCGTCGTAATCGCGTGCTTGCCGGCCACTCCGTCCAGCCGCACGGCGCCCAATACCGCAAGGTTGTCGCTTTCAGTCCCGCCGCTCGTGAACACGATCTCGCCCGGTTGCGCATTTAAGAGTGCGGCGACTTGGCTGCGGGCCAGTTCAACCGCGCTGCGCGCCGCCTGCCCGGCCGAGTGGATGCTCGACGGATTCCCGTAACATTCCCGCAGCGCCCGTGAGACACACGCCAGCACTGGATCCGATAGCGGCGTCGTCGCATTGTGATCGAAGTAATAGGTCATGCGGCCCAGAGGTCAGCCCAGGAGAGATCTGATTCAAGTTTACCAGCAGCGGTCAATCGGCCTGGAGCCCTGGCGCGATTCGATCGCATCCTGATGACGGGCGGGCCGCCACGCTCACCGTCGAGAATCGAAGCAGGATTCTCAGCGCCGGGCAACCATTGACAGAGAGTTGTCGAGTCGGCTGACGCAACCTGCCCAGGAACTACGGAACAACCGTGAATTCGCCGCCGGCCCCGCGGACGGAATCAGGCGCGATCCAAACCTGGTACTTGCCCGGCTCGGCGACTAGTTGAAGCGTCGCATTGTACGCCGCAATATCGCCGGCTCCGACCAGGAAGGCAACCCTCTGCTTCTCACCCGCCTTCAAATGAACCCGGCGAAAGTCCTTCAGTTCCCGCACCGGGCGTGCAACGCTGCCGGCCGGTGCATGCATGTACAGCTGCACGATCTCGTCGGCGTCGCGAGTACCTGTGTTGGCGACGTCGGCGCTGATCTCGATCCGCGTCCCGGTGCGCAATTGCGGTGTGGAAATCGCCAGATTGGTGTACTCGAAACTGGTGTAGGACAACCCGAATCCGAACGGGTACTCTGGCGTGAAATCGACGTCCAGGTATTTGGACGTGAAGCCCTTCGGATCGACCGGCGTGCCCGCCGGAATGCCGAGTTCGCTCTCCGACGGTGGACGCCCCGTGTTCAGGTGGGCATAGTAAATCGGCACCTGCCCCACAGTTCGCGGGAACGTGACCGTAAGCTTGCCGGAGGGTACGGCGTCGCCGAACAGCACGTCCGCGATGGCGGGGCCGCCCATCGTTCCCGGGTGCCAAGCATACAGCACGGCGCTCGCCCTCACCGCCACATTCTGGAACGTCAGCGGGCGGCCTGCCAGGATCACCACGATCACCGGTTTGCCAGTCTTCGCGAGTTCGTCAACCAGCGCTTCCTGCGCCCCCGGCAGATTCAAGTACGCCCGCGAGTGGGCCTCTCCCGAGAGGATCATCTCCTCGCCCAGGAACACCAGCACGGCGTCTGCGCCGCGTGCCGCTTCCACGGCCTCTGCAAAGCCGTCGTGCGACGAATCGCGGCTGGTCTTCAAGCCCGCGGCCCAGGCAACGCGGAACTCGCCGAAACGCTCCCGTAGCGCAGCCAGCGGCGTACGCACTTCGGGTGCCTGGCCATCCATCACCCACGAACCCATCTGGTCCACCGGGCTGTTCGCCAGCGGCCCGATCACCGCGATCTTGCCGATGCTTTTCGCGAGTGGCAGCGTCGCGTTTTGATTCTTGAGCAACACCAGGCTTTCCGTCGCCAACCTCTTCGCGACACCCAGCGCGGCTTCCTCGGGAGCAGCGGGCAACTCGGCCGCGACGGGCACGCCCTTATCGAATAGCCCCAGGCGGAATTTGACCCGCAGAATGTTGCGAACAGCATCGTCGATCAACTTCTGATCCAGCTTGCCCGCAGCCAGCAGTGCCTTCAGATTGTCGTGATAGCTGGTGCTGACCATCTCCATATCCACACCCGCGCGGACGCCCTTGAATGCCGCATCTTTCTCGTCCGCCGCGTAGCCATGCGGGATCATCTCGGTGATCGAATTCCAATCGCTGACCACGAAGCCGTCGAACTTCCACTCCTTGCGCAGCACCTGCCGCAGCGTGAATTCGTTGCCGCTGGTGGGCACGCCG
>Ga0073936_10009890_pt1 | contig 11767 bp, 9 predicted proteins | sample AliMusrvi5mmetaG_FD_87041 | JGI IMG/M metagenome (GOLD analysis project Ga0073936, IMG submission 87041) | Freshwater lake bacterial and archeal communities from Alinen Mustajarvi, Finland, to study Microbial Dark Matter (Phase II) - Alinen... | ecosystem: Environmental > Aquatic > Freshwater >... | reverse complement strand
CGATGAAGACGCCGGCGCCTTGGCGGCAGTAGCCGATCTCGAGGCAATCGTGCCCGTGCAGATAGGTGATGGGGCGGTCGTTCTGCACGTGCCCATCCTGCAGCAAAAGGGGAAAGGCCGGATCGAGCCGGATCGGATGATGCACCAGCCGCAGCGGGTATGGTTGATTTTGCACAGTTCTTGCGTTTTTAAAGGTAGAATGACTCATGAAGTCCAAATATAGTGGATCGCGTATTTGCCAGGCAAACGCGAAAGGGACGAACCATGACGCGCAACTATGCGAAATACCGGGATCAGTTCAACGTGTTGACAGACTGGGCGGCCTTGCGCGCCGGCCAGCGGTGTCCGGCTGTTGACGGCGAATTCAAAAAAGTGCTGACCGCCATGGACTGCGCCCGGCGCGCGCTGGAACGCATGCCGCCGCCGGCCGCCTTGCGCGCTTGCGAGCCCAACACGCTGGCTGGCATTCGCGCGCTGCGTCCGGCGGGAACGCGCCGGATGTGGGACACGATTCCGGTGCCGACGTATCGCGACAAACTGGCCGGCGCGTGGCTGGGCCGCATGGCCGGCTGCACGCTGGGGGCCTGCGTCGAGTTCTTCTCGATCGAAGACCTGCAACGGATGGCCAAGTATTCCAAGATGTCCTATCCGCCCACGGATTATTGGACGGTGGCCATGTCGGCGTATCGCATGCGGTATGGCAAGGACATCTTTCTGAACTACACCCGGCCGCACATGAAGTACGTGCCGGTGGATGACGATCTGACGTACACGATTCTGGACCTGCTGATCCTGGAAGAATATGGGGTTGATTTCACGCCCGATGACGTAGGCCGGGCGTGGCTCAAATACCTGCCCACGGCCTGTACGGCGGAACGGGCGGCCCTGGACACCTTGAAGAAAGGCGTGCCCGGACGCCGGGCGGCGTTGCCGGACAATCCGTGGATCGAATGGATCGGCGGCGATATCCGCGTGGACGGTTGGGGCTACATGGCGCCGGCCTGGCCGGAAAAGGCGGCGGAGTTTGCCTACCGCGAGACGTACGTCAGCCACCGCTATTCCGGCATCTATGGCGGCATGTACCTGGCGGCGGCCATCAGCGCCGCCTTCGCGCTGAACGACACCGAGGCCGCGCTGCAGGCCGGTCTGGCCGAGATTCCGCGCGACTGCCGCACGGCCCTGGCGGTGCGCTGGGCGCTTTCGCAGAAGCGTCGCGTGCGGAACTGGAAGCAGGCGCGTCAGGCCGTGGACGACAAGTTCCTGCCGATGAGCCTGGTGCATACGGACAACAACCTCTGCCTGACCATTTTCGGCCTGTTGATCGGCGGGCACGATTTCACGAAGGTGATCGGCGAGACCGTGGCCATGGGCATGGACAACGATTGTACGGCTGCCAGCGCTGGTTCGATCTTTGGCGCCGCCTACGGGAAGTCCGCGATTCCGGACAAGTGGTACAAATGCTTCCACGACAAACAGCGAACCTACATCAACGGGCACGAATGGCTGAAGATCGGCCGGACGCTGAAGCGGTTCGAGGCCTGCGCGCGGAAAGTCTTCGCCTAGGAACCTGTTGGCCTTTGGCCTCAACTTGCGCTACGCGTGGTTTGCGTAGTGCGGCTCCGGGGCGGCGCCGCCGTCGTGCAACCGGCATGGAGGGCAAACCCAACCCGCACGATGTTCGCATGTTTGGGCGTCGGGCTATGCATGCGATCGATCAGGAGGTTCACGGCCTGCCGTCCCATATCGCGGAAATCCATGAGCGCGCAGGTGAATGGTGGCGGCTGGCTGGCGTAGTCGAAGGGGCTGTTGTGATGGGCCACGGCGGCGACGGAAACCTGTTCCGGCACGCGTATGCCGCGCATCTCCAGTGCATTGAGAACTTTGGCGACAATAGCTCCACGATCTACGCGGGCGTCATCAGCCAGTCGCCGTCCGGCACCGCCGGCAGTCTCGTCAAAGTCGGATCGGGAACCTTGACCTTCAAGGGCCTGGACACCCTTGCGGGGACGGTTACGGTCAACGGCGGCGCTTTTGTGGCCGACGGCGCGATCGCCGGCGGAATCACGGTCAACAGTGGCGCGACGCTGGCCGGCGCCGGCACTGTGAACGGCGCAGTGACGATCAACAGCGGCGCGACCTTCCTGCCCGGCAGCACGGTCACCAACGGCGCGGCCACGAACCGGATGAGCACGCTGACGGCCTCCAGCCTGACATTCGGCAGCGGTTCGGTCGTGACGGTCAATATCAATGGTCCGACCAACTACACGCAGTTCACGTCGAGCGGTCCGGTGAGCCTCGGCGGCGCGACGCTGCAGGCGAACCTGAACTACAAGCCGGCGCCGACCGACGTCTTCTACATCGTGCTGAACAACAGCAGCAGCGCGACCACGCCCGGCTTTGTGGGCTTGGCGGAAGGCGCGGTCATCCACTTTTCCAACGGTTATCTGGGGCGGATCAGCTACGTCGGCACCGGCGACGGAACGGCCGGCAACGACGTGGAGATCTACAACCTCGCCAAGGGCGGCGCCGGCACGGCGATTTTCTTCCAATAACGCGGCAGAACGGGTCACGTTCACGGCATTTGACTCTACGTTCTCTTGAATCTCGGCGATCGCAATGTCCGGCGCCGACATGCCTCGCGCGCAACGCTCGCCGTTTGGGAGCTCTCCCGCGGCATTCACGCCGCGGATTCACGCCGCGGAATTGACTTGCTACCCGCCTGTTGTTAGCATGGTGTCCATATCGGTCCGGACAAACCGGCGCGACGGTGGCGCATCCACAAAAGGGAGGGGCAATGAACCAGGCATCAAGTCTGCCGAATCTGACGGAGCCGCGGGAGGAAGCATACTTCATCGTCGCGCTCGTCTTCTCGATCCTCGTGTGGCTGGTTTGCGTGATCACGATCGTTCCGATCGTCTATGTGGTCCTCATTGGCCTGTTCATCTGGCTGGCCAACGGTCTGCTGGTGGCCCAGCTCAAGGCCGACGCCGTGCTGGTGGATCAAACGCAGTTTCCGGCATTGGCGGGCGCGTTCGCACGGGTCTGCGCGAAACTCCAGGTTGCGAAGGCGCCGGAGCTCTATGTGGTGCAGTCCAACGGCGTCTTGAATGCATTTGCCACGCGCCACTGCGGGCGGGACTTCGTGGTGGTGTTCTCGGACATGCTGGAGGCCTGTGGCCCGAACAGCCCGGAGATCGAGTTCCTGCTGGGGCATGAGATCGGCCACATCCAGCGCAGCCATCTGCAGAAACGGCTGCTGCTGTTTCCCGGGCTGATCCTTCCGCTGTTGGGCAACGCGTATCACCGGGCCTGCGAACTCACCTGCGACCGGTATGGCGCATTCGCGACCAGCGACGCGCAGGGTGCGGTCCACGCCATGATGTTGCTTGCGGACGGTCGGCAGGCAAAACAGGACACGAACCCCGAGCGGTTCGCCAGCCAGTATGCCGGGCACCGGGGATTCTTCGTCTCGTGGTACGAACTGATCTCCGGCTACCCGACGCTCTCGCAGCGGGTGGCGAACCTGATCGCCGTACGGGATGGCGGCACGCTGCAGCGGGCGCCGCGCAACTTTTTCGCCTATCCGTTCGCGTTCTTTACGTTGGGCGGCGGGGGCGGCGGCGGAGCCAACGTCATGATCACAGTGGCCATCATTGCGTTATTGGCCGCCATTGCCATCCCCTCATTCATGAAGTCGCGGCAGGACTCCCGCCGAAGCGCTTGCATCAACAACCTGCGTCTTATTGACCATGCGAAGGCGCAATTGTCCATCACCAACCCGGCCCTCAAAGATTCGTATGTTCCGACCATGTCGGAGTTGCAACCCTATCTCGGAAGAATCCCCGTTTGTCATGACGGCGGCACCTACACGATCAACGCCATCAATCGCAACCCGACCTGCAGCAAAAGCGCCCCGCCGTTCGAGCACGCGCTCCCGAATGAATGTCCGTAGACGCGACGGCTTTTCCAAAATGGTTCTGCCGCCAATGATTCTGTCAGGATTCGGGGCAGGAGATTTTCATGCACGCCTTTCTACTCGCGTTCATCCCGTTGTTTGTTGCCGTGGATGCCTTTGGCACGCTGCCCATCCTGGTTGGTTTGCTGGAGCCTGTCGATGCGGCGCGGCGGCGACGGGTCATTGTGCAGTCGGTCGTTACGGCCGCGACCGTGGCGGCGCTCTTCGTGCTGGGAGGCGGCCCTTTGCTGCGGCTGCTGGGGGTCACGGCCAGCGATTTCATGATCGCGGGCGGCACGCTGCTGTTCGTGTTGTCGCTGCGGGACCTGCTGGCAGCCGCCAAGCAGCACTACCGGATCGACCAGGAAACGGTTGGCGCGGTGCCGATCGGCGTGCCGCTGGTCACGGGCCCGGCGGTGCTGACAACCTGCATGCTGCTGGTGGACCAACCCGGCATGTTTTTCCCCACGCTGCTGGCCGTGGTTGCCAACGTCGCGATCGCCGGGGTGGTCTTCTGGTTCGCAGTGCCCATCAGCGCGCGTCTCGGCAGCGCCGGCACCAAGGTGCTCTCCAAGATCGCCAACCTGCTGCTGGCCGCCATCGCCGTGATGATGGTGCGCAAAGGGATCGTGGAACTGCTGGGGAAACTGCACGGCTGAACGGCGGAAGAGCGGCTGGCGCGGCAGGTTGGTTCAACCAGGAAAGGTGTTTAGGCTGTAGACTGTTAGCCTGTTAGGTTGAAAATGAATGCGTTACGCACTAAGACGCACGCACCCAATGGTGGCTTTTCAGAATTTTGCAACGTGTTGACTGCCAAACCTAACAGTCTACAGCCTAAACGCCTTTCCTGGTTCAGAGTTCCTTGTTCGATATTCTACGGTTCTTACGCTGGACCGGACGGCGGCGGGCGGCTGGCGGTGAAGCCGTGCCAGGCGGCGAAGTCCGGCGCGGTCCAGCGCACCGTATAGCCGTCGACGCGGCGTCCCTTGAACGGGCGCAGATCGGCGCCGTCCGCGTCCTCGGTGTGCTTGAAGGTCAGTTCCACCACGGCTGGCTTGCGGAAATGGAAAGGCTTCGCGCGGTCGAGGTGCTTCACCGCCTTGCGCGCGCCCTTGCGCAGCAGGTCGCGCGTTTGCGCCGGCGGCAGCAGGATCGCGCCGTGGCGGGCGACGCCCTGCTTGACGCAGACCGTGGTCACGCCGCGTCCGAGGAAAGCCTTGGCCTCGGCGCAGGCCTTGTCATCGCCGCTGACCATGATTACCGGCACGTCTTCCGCTCCGGCCAGCGCTGCATCGTAGGCGATTTCGCCGATCGGCCGGCCGTTGACCGCGAGCCGGAACCAGCACTTGCTGCTCATGGTGTGCTCGAGCACGGCGTGCAGCGTGCCGGCCATGGCGTGGTAGCCGAGCAGGATGACGCCGTCGGTGCTGCGGTCGGTCATGGGTGCACGCAGTCCGTTGGCCGCGCTGCCGCGCAGGTAGCGCGCGGCCGGGTGGAGCGGCGGAAGCGGCGCATTGAAGGAGGCATAGTGACAATCGTAGACGACGATGTCGTCTGCGCCGGCGTCCACCAGCCCCTGCACGGTGGCATTGATGTCGCCGACCAGCAGTTCCTGCGCTTCCGCAAAGAGCCGGTCGCCCGGCATGGTCTGCTCCCGCTTGCAGATGCCCGTGATTCCTTCCATATCCACCATGACGACGATGCGCATTGGGAACCTCCAGCATGGATTTCGCGTGCCGCGTAATCCATTGCTAACAGCCTTCAGTCTTCAGCCTGACAGTCTTTCCCCCTACCAACCATCCGTACCCCAGAAGCTGAACCCCGCGCCGTTCCCCTTGCCGCTGAGGCGATAGAGCAGACCGGTCATGTAGCAGGTGTTGCGCGTGGGGACATAGTCCAGGGACTTGCCGCCGAAGATGCCGGCGTTGCCTTCCTCGTCCTCGCCGCGGAAACCGCCTTCGGCGCGCGGGTCGCGCGTGCCGAGCGCCTGCAGGTCGAGGCAGTGCTTCTGGAGATGATCGAGCACCCAGGGGGTCCAGTTCTTGCCGGCCATCTTTGCGATGTCGAGCACGTTGTTGGCCTGCACGCCGAAAGCGTTGTACGGCCGCACGTGCGGCTCGTTGGCCATGATCCACTCGCCGTAGCGGACGAGTGCGTCGAGGTATTTCGGGTTCTTCGTGATCTCGTAGGCGGCCTGGATGACAACCACGATGGCGTCGTCGTTGCGCAGCAGGCATTTCTCGTCATGCGTCTCGCCAAGCCCCCAGTGGTGGTTGAGCGGCACTTTCGCGATGGCCTGGGAGTTCTCCGTGAAATAGATGCCGCCATCCGGACGTTGGCAGCGCAGGATGCGATCCGCGGCGTCGACGAGAATCGGCGTGTACTGCCCTTCGCCCGTGATGCGGTACAGATGCCAGAGCGGGATGGCCGTGGCCTGATGGATGCAGGCATAGGGGTTGTCCCTGTCGAAGTAGCCGACGGATTCGGGGTAGTAACCGACCCTCTGCGCCAGGCCCAGATCCGGGCGCCATGTGCGCAGCAGGAAGTCGCAGAACGCCTTGCCGCGGCGCAGGAAGTCCGGATTCTTTGTGGCCTTGTAGAGCATGAGGAACCCCGATGCCGCCTGCGCGCCATCGAGCATGCCGCCACAGTGGGATTGCGGAATTTCTTCGTGGATCGAGCCGTGGGTGATCGGCTGGCCGGGGTCGAGCGGCTGCAGCGCCATCATGTAGCGCGCGCCGAGTTCCATGGATTCAAGATAGCGCCGGTCGCCGGTGATGCGATAAGCCTCGGAAAGCACGAAGATGGCGCGGCCGTGGGTCCAGTTCAGGCCCGGCACATGCTTCTTCTCGGGCATATAGTAGTAATAGACGAAGCGGCCGTGGTCGGACATCCAGACGCGCTCGCACTTGATCTGGGCGTTGACAAACCAGTCGGCCGCCTGCAGGGCGCGTTTCAGGTAGAAGGCGCGATCCTTGGCGCTGATGCGAGTCGAGGCCATATGCTCTCCGTAGGTTAGCGCCGCGAATCGGTGCGTGGCGCAGGTGAAAGATATGCATAATGCGAAGTTGCCGCCGGAAAGTCAACGCTCCCCCGCAATGGGCGGAGCTCTGCGACGCCAAGTGGGCGTGCGGCGCGCGTTGCTTTCTGCCTGTCTGAGGAAAAACGAAACGTAGAACCGGGATTTCCCGCGCCCAACCCGGTTGCGCTCCACGCGCGAAGGAACTACACTTGCCCAAGAAGAGTTTGGAAACCCGCAACTGCAGGAGATATCCATGCGCACTCGCCGCATCCAAGCGATCCGCAAAAGCCGCCCCACCATCGAGGGCGCTGGTGTGCATCTCAAGCGCGCCTTCGGCTATGGCGAGGTGCCGCAGTACGATCCGTTCCTGATGCTGGACGATTTTCACTCCTCGCGTCCGACGGAGTACCTCGCCGGCTTTCCCTGGCACCCGCATCGCGGCATCGAGACCATCACCTACATCCTGCAGGGACTGGTCGAGCACGGCGACAGCATGGGGAACAAGGGCGCCATTGGTGCCGGCGACATCCAGTGGATGACCGCCGGCAGCGGCATCATCCACCAGGAAATGCCGCAGAAGAGCCCGACCGGCACCATGTGGGGGTTCCAGTTCTGGGCCAATCTCCCGGCAGCCCAGAAGATGATGGCGCCGCGCTACCGCGACGTGAAGGCGGCGGATGTGCCCGATGTGGCCGTGGGCAAGTCGGCGCGCGTAAAAATCATCAGCGGCGAGATCGACGGCGTGCGCGGGCCGGTGCGGGACATCGTCATCGATCCGGAGTTTCTGGACATTACGGTGTCGCCCGCCGGAACCTTCGCGCACGCCGTGAAAACCGGGCACACGGTCTTCGCCTACGTGCTGGAGGGCGAGGGATACTTCGACGAGCAGCGCGACGCCTTTGCCCACCCGCGCTTCGGCGCCGGCTGGTCCGACCTCGCGCGCCCCTGCGCCTGCAATCCCGAGACCGTGGTGCTTTACGAACGCGAAGGCGACCAAATCGTGGTCACGACCGAGAAACAACCTGTGCGCTTCCTGCTTGTCTCCGGCCGGCCGCTGGGCGAGCCCGTGGCCTGGTATGGCCCGATCGTCATGAACACGCAGGAGGAACTGCGCGTGGCGTTCGAGGAGTACGAGAACGGGACCTTTGTGAAGTGAGCGAGAAATGATGGAATAGTGGCGGCGGTGCGAATTTTGTGGGAGCGCCACCCCGTGGCGCGATGGCGCGGGACTGGCGCAGATTTGGGCTGATCGCGCTGCGGGGCAGCGCTCCTACAAATTGACTGGCTGGGGCGTGGAAGATTGTAGGAGCGCTGCCCCGCAGCGCGAAACCATTCCCGCCTTCCTGAGTTCCCAATAAGAAAGCGCACTCACATCTTGGGCAACGGCGGAATATCGATCACGTAGTCCAGCATCTTCCTTCGGTTGTCCGTCTCGCCGCCGCCGTTGATATACATCTTCGATCCGCCGTCGTCCTTCAGGTTCTTGCCGACCGACCAGACAATCCGTCGCTCCGCCGAATACCGCAGCGGCTGTCCGTCAAACGGGTCCTTCGGCACAGCCTCGATGAACTCCGGCGCCAGTTCGTCCAACTTTGCGGGCAGGCGACCGTTCCGGCGCTCGTAGCGCTGACAGGCGATCAACAGACGCAAGCCGGAGCGGTCGCATTCCATCCGGCAGCGTTGTTCCACGGTATTTTTTGTTTCCGGGTAAATGGCGGCAGCTAAGACTTTCCCGACCGCATTTCCGCGGAGTAATGCCTGCCATTGGCTTCCTGGTTGTAATCCGAATTCATGTTCGAAATCTCGGAGTGTCGTTTCCCGATATGACAGAGGCACATTCCGGATGACCTCTCGTGCTCCTTTGGCGTAGAAAAGGCGCGTCTCATTCGGTTTCAACAGAAAACGTGGCAATCCGCTCTTTTGCAACCGCGCCAGATCCGCCGCCGTCATAAGTGGTGTGGCCATTCCTGGGATTCGGCCCCAGCGAAGATCCTCCAGCACGCCGGAACTGAATAGAAATTCCCCACGCATCGCGTTCGGCAAACCAATCATCCCAACATCCAGATTCCGCAGGGCATTGTCGAGAATTTGCAGTGAAGCGTCGTTCAGGCGTCCAGAGGTCACCAAGTTTGTGCCGGTCGCGAAACCCATGCTGCACGCGGATTGCGCGGCCAGGTATTGAATAAGGCTGGTGGCCTGCCGGGACTCCAGGTCGCCGAAGCGCAACAGGTCAAGGCAGTCCGCAAGCGCTCCAGCCGTGTCGTTGTGGCGAGACTTCCATCGGCTATCCATGGACAACAACTTGGTCATGCCCAAAACCGGCCCGATATTGATGCCTCCTAACGAAGCCAGATTCGTCACCAGCGGCGGCTGGCAGGCGGTGCAGGCGAGGCCGCGGCGCAGGAGCGCCAGTGCGGGCGCGTTGGTGGCGAGGATCGCTTCGACTTCCGCCACTTCGACTGTGCCGCCATTGCGGTAGCGGTCGGAGACGCTTCGTTCGTGCTCGCCCCAGACCACGTTCGAACCCGCGGCTTGGAACCAGGTGTGGGCGTTGGCTTCGGCCGGGATGTTCTGGAACGGGAAGGCGAGGTCGCTGAAGTCCGGCGGCGGGATGTCGCGCGAGGCGAGCGTGATCCAGATCGCGACAGTCGCCACGAGCGCGACCGGCACACCGGCGCAAATCAGAATGACCTTTGTCCGGCGGCGTAATTGCATGACGAATGCATGCTAGCACTCGGATTGCTTTTTTGGAAGGTGGCATGCAAAGATCGCGCTGCGGGGCAGCGCTCCTACAAATGAATGGCAGTGGGCGCGGAAGATTGTAGGAGCGCTGCCCCGCAGCGCGATCAGGTCAAGTCCGCCGCTTGTCGGGCCACGCTGGTTTTGTTACGTTCGCGTGGATTCATGGCTCGCAAAATTGCGGCGGAAGGAGCAGTCCATGTCAGACCAGCTTTTCATCGGCATCGACAACGGCACGCAGGGCACCAAGGTCGTGGTGTTCAGCCGCGAGCAGAATAAGATTCTGGCGTCCGCCTCCGCGCCGCACGAACTGATCGAAAACGATGCGGGCCGCCGTGAGCAGGAGCCGCAGTGGTGGCTCGACGCCGCCACGACTGCGTTGCAGCGGTGCCTGGCTGCGCCGGGCGTGGACCGCCGCCAGGTCGCCGGCATCGGCGTCTCCGGTCAGCAGCACGGCTGCGTGCCGCTGGACAAGGATGGCAAAGTCCTGCGCCCGGCCAAACTCTGGTGCGACACCGAGACCGTGGCGCAGTGCGAGCAGATCACGGCCGCGGTCGGTGGCCCCAAGAAAGTCATCGCCGCGATCGGCAATGCCGTGGCGGCCGGGTTTACGGCATCGAAGGTGCTCTGGCTGAAGCAGAACGAGCCGGCCCTTTACGAGCGTCTCGCGCACGTGCTCCTGCCGCACGACTACCTCAACTTCTGGCTCACGGGCAACTACCGCACCGAATGCGGCGATGCCTCGGGCACGGCCTACTTTGATGTGCGCAAGCGCAAGTGGTCGCGCAAGCTCCTGCCGGCGATCAGCGACAGCGGTCTCCTGGCGGCCTGCCTGCCGAAGGTGATTGCCTCGGGTGCGCCGCACGGCCGGCTGCTTCCCGCCATGGCCGCGCAATCCGGACTGACGGCGGGAATTCCGGTCTCGTCCGGCGGCGGCGACAACATGATGGCTGCCATCGGCACGGGCAACGTCGCGCCGGGTGTTGTTACCGCCAGCCTTGGCACATCCGGCACAATTTATTCGTATGCGGACCAGCCGGTGATCGATCCGCGCGGCGAACTGGCGGCGTTCTGTTCCAGTTCGGGCGGCTGGCTGCCGTTGATGTGCACCATGAATGTGACTGTGGCCGCGGAACTGACGCGCGAGTTGTTCGGTCAGAATCTGGCTGCTTTTGGCGAGGAGGTTGCGGCTGCGCCGGTCGGTGCGGGCGGACTGCGGTTGCTGCCGTACTTTAACGGCGAACGCACACCGCCGCTGCCGCGCGCCCGCGCCACGCTCTCCAGCATCTCCAGCACCAACTTCACGCGCCCCAATGTCTGCCGCGCCGCCATGGAAGGGGCCACGCTCGGGTTGCGCTACGGGCTGGATCTGCTCAAACGGCAGGGGGTGACGCCGGCCGAAATCCGCCTTGTGGGCGGCGGGTCGAAGAGCCGGATCTGGCGGCAGATCGTGGCGGACGTGTTCGACTGTCCGGTGGTCTGCCCGGTCAGCGCCGAAGCCGGCGCCATGGGCGCGCTGATCCAGGCCATGTGGTGTGCGGACCACGCCACCGGAGCGCAGACGACCTTGACGGAACTCACGGCGCGCTGCGTGCAACTCGACCCCGCCTCGCGCGCCGAACCGGACGCGACTCGCGCCCGCGCCTACGACGCGGTCTACGCCGAGTATCTCGCGCTCCATGCCGCGCTGGCGCCGCGGGCCTAGGCAAGTGAAGTAATCGTGTAGCCGCAAACAGGAACATCCACCACGAAGAAAGAAGAAGACACGAAGGCCACGAAGGAGACGCAGGCGGGTCTTGATGGTTTGAGGTGTGTCCGATCGAAGACACCCGCAGAAACGGTGTCTCACGGTCGTGGACACCCATTTGGTTCGTCGCTTGTCGGACGAACGGCCCCAAAACCTTAGTGAAACTTCGTGTTCTTCGTGGCCTTCTATGAGAAGGCTAGTCAAGGGCATCCGCAGGGCGGATTCCGCTTTTCCGGACGGCAGTGACGTCTTGCTTCTATTCGCACTCTGTATGGACAGATCTCTGTCCGGTGCATGGTGAGGT
>Ga0073936_10009883_pt1 | contig 11771 bp, 9 predicted proteins | sample AliMusrvi5mmetaG_FD_87041 | JGI IMG/M metagenome (GOLD analysis project Ga0073936, IMG submission 87041) | Freshwater lake bacterial and archeal communities from Alinen Mustajarvi, Finland, to study Microbial Dark Matter (Phase II) - Alinen... | ecosystem: Environmental > Aquatic > Freshwater >... | reverse complement strand
GTCCCCGCCGCCGACGCGGTCGAGGATTTCCAGTTCCGGGTACTTGCGGCTTTCGTGGAAAACGCCGTCGTGCCAGAGGATGGCAGCCCAATCGTTTTGGGTGGCGGTGAGGACGCGGCGCAAGGTGGTGGCGGCCACCTTGAAGTTGGGGAACTCCTTCACCGCGGTTTCGATCATGCGCTTGAACGCGTCGGTTTCGATCGCGGAAAGGTTGGCGTCCGCGCCCACCACCTCAAAGCCGAGGGAGGCGGTAAAATCCTCCTCGTTGCCGATCATGACATCGACGTAGTTCGCGATTTCGCGGTTGACTTCCTGGGCCTTGGCGAGGCCACCGATGGATTTCCAGAGCGATGGCCGGTAGTTGAGGTCGTAGGAAACGATGGTGCCGAACTGGTGGGCGGCTTTGACGGCCTCCACGGTGAGGGCGGCGGTGGTTTCCGATAGGGCGGCGAAGATTCCGCCGGTGTGGAACCAGCGCACACCGAGCGTGCCGAAGATGTGGGTCCAATCGACATCGCCCGGTTGGAGTTTGGAGGCGGCGGTGTTACCGCGGTCGGGCACGCCGACGGCACCGCGGATGCCGAACCCGCGCTCGGTGAAGTTCAGGCCGTTGCGCACGGTGCGGCCGATCCCGTCGTCGGCACGCCACTGGATGAAATCGGTGGCCACGCCGCCCTGCATGATGAAATCCTCGATCAGATGACCCACCTCGTTATCGACCAACGCGGTCACCACGGCGGTTTTGAGGCCGAAGCATTTGCGCAGGCCGCGGGACGTGTTGTATTCGCCGCCACCTTCCCAGGCGGCGAACTGGCGGGCGGTGCGGATCCGTCCTTCGCCGGGATCGAGGCGGAGCATGATCTCGCCCAGCGAGATTTGATCAAAGGCGCATGCGGACTTTGGCTTGATGGTCAGTGACATCGTGGTGGTGCGGTGGTTAGGGATGGGAAATTCCGAGGTCGCCCGGGCGGTGGAAGGAAATCGCGGACATCCAAGGGCTGAGAAACGGCAGGTGTCAAACCATTCCAATGCTTGCCCTCCTGTTGACCACAGGATCCTCCGCTAGATCATTGGGTTCTCGCATGCCGCTTGCGGCAATGGCATCAAGCATCAACAAAGAAATTCCTTGCAAGTGCTCCTGGTCTGACTATGGTCATTTTCATGGACATGACCGTTACTCAATTCAAGGCGAAGTGCCTCGGGGTGATTGAAAAGGTGCGCAAGGAGAAATCCCGCGTCACCATCACCCGGCATGGGCGGCCGGCGGCTGAATTGATTCCGATTTCCGCGAGTCCGCCGGGGGAATTGTTCGGGCGGTCAAAGGAATCCACCGTGATTCTGGGCGATCTTCTGAACGCGGAAGAACATTGGAATGCCGAAGATTGAAAACCTTATCGCGGCGGTGTTCGACACGCACGTCTGGGTGTGGTCGGCGGTCGGAGATCCCAGGGCGGAAAAACTGCGCGGTTTTTCCGGTACGGCGATCCTTTCCGCGATTTCCCTGTGGGAGGTTTCCATGCTGGCGATGAAAGGCCGCCTGAGTTTGATCCCGGATGAGCCATCCTGGTTCTCGGCCAATCTGGAACCACCCGTCTCGCTGGCTCCCCTCACTGCGGAGATCTCATCGGCAAGCTGCCGCCTGCACGATTTCCATGGCGATCCTGCCGATCGCATCGTCGTCGCCACGGCAATGACTCTGGGACTCCCGCTGATCACCGCGGATGACGAAATCATCCGGTGGAACGAACGGCACCGGGTGCTTCAGGTCATTGGGTTGTGACGCAACGTCACGTTCCCAGCATCCGTGCCGCCGCGGCTTTGATGGCTTCCAGTTTTCCGCGCTCTGGTGCGGCGCCGCGGGCTTGGTCGGGTTTGCCGCCGCCTTTGCCGCCGGCGAGGGCGGCGAGGTCGCGGAGGATGTCGCCCGCCTTGAAACCTGCTGTTAGAGCCTGTGGTCCGCAGTGGGTTGCGAGGTGGAGTTTGTCGCCGTCATCGACGATGAGCAGGGCGGGGCCGGAGAAATTCTTTTTGCGGAGGCCGTTTTGGAGTTCCTGGAGGAGCGAGGCGTCGGCCTCGAAGGAGGCGATGATGGGGTCACCCTTGGCGATGAGATCGGCGAGCGCTTCATCGGCGAGCCGGGCGGCTTGGGATGCCTGGATTTTGCGGAGGCGTTTTTCGGCTTCGATGGCGGCCTCCTTGGTTTCGTCCAAGGTTCGGTGGCCATGGGCCATGGTGGCGTTGAGCTGGGAAATATCGACCCGTTCGACCAGCATGTCTTCCATGATGTGTGGGAATTCGTGGGCGGTGACGGGCGGTTCGCCGAGGGTTGCCAGCTTTTCGTTGGCGGCGTGGAGTTTGGCGGTGGCGGCCTTGAGTTCGTGGTCCCATTTTTCGACGACCTCGTTGAGATAGGCCCAGGCGGCATCACCGCAAACCGCTTCGATCCGCCGGACGCCGGCGGCGATGGCACCTTCCGATTTGATTTTGAACAACCCGATCTCGGAAGTGCGGCGAACGTGGGCGCCGCCGCACAACTCCATCGAGTAACCGTCGATCTTGTTAGGTCGGCCGCCGATCCGGACGACGCGCACGAGGTCGCCGTATTTGTCGCCGAAGAACTGCATGATGTCGGCGCGGTTTTTGATAGAGGCATGTGGGACTTCGCTCCAGGAGACCGGATCATCGGCTTTGATGGCGGCGTTGACCTTTTCCTCCATGGCGGCGATTTGCTCCGGGGTGACGGCACCGCTGTTGAAGTCGAAGCGCAGGCGGAATTCATCCACAGAGGATCCCTGCTGCGTGGCATCCTGCGAAACGACCGCGTGCAAGGCCCAATGCAGCAGGTGGGTGGCCGTGTGGTGGGCCTCGATGGGACGGCGGCGGGTGGTGTCCAAGCGCAGGATGACTTTGTCGCCCGCGGCGATCGAGGATTGGGGATCGTTGATAGAAGATGCAGAGAGAATGATCGCGCGGGCTTTGCCGATTTGTTGGATGCCGGTGACGGGGATTTGGGCTTGGCGGTTGGAAACCGCCGCCACGGTGCCGGTGTCGCCGGCCTGGCCGCCCATTTCGGCATAGAACGGGGTCTTGTCGGTGATGACAAACAGCGCGTCTTCCTGCGGGTGGATTTCAATTACGGTGGCCTCCACTTCATCGGCATCGAAACCGGTGAACTCGGTGACCGTATCCGTGGAAATGTCGAGGGCGCGGACAACGGAGGTCTTCTGGGCCGCCTGCGCGAGTTCCCGCTGGTGGTCCATCAGTTTCTTGAAACGCGGCATGTCAACGATGAGACCGCGCTCGGAACACAGGAGTTCCGTTAGATCGATGGGAAATCCGAACGTGTCGTAGAGTTGGAACGCCACATCTCCGGACAGCTCGTTATGCCCGATATCCGCCATGGCATCCTCGAAGCGTTTGAGTCCGCGATCAAGCGTTTCGTTGAAACTCGTTTCCTCGCGTTCCAAGGTGGTCCGCACGGCCGCCTCGCGGGCTAACAGTTCGGGGAAAACTCCGCCCATTTCCGCCACCAGGGTGGCGACGAGCGCGCCGAAAAACGGTTTGTCGCCGGAGAACCCGAGTTGCCGGCCATAGCGGACGGCGCGGCGGAGGATGCGGCGCAGCACGTAGTTGCGGCCGTTGTTGCCGGGCAGGATGCCGTCGGCGATGGAAAACGAGAGCGTGCGGAGGTGGTCGGCGATGACGCGGAAGGCGATCGCGGTTTTCAGTTCGTCCGGGAAGGACGCACGGTCCTGGCCGGGTGCCGGATAGACGTCGCGATAGGGTTTGCCGGTGAGTTGTTCCAGGCGGGTGAGGATCGACCGGAACACATCGGTGCCATAGTTGGAGACGCGTTGGGAAAAATCGGTGAAGTTGTGAGTTCCTTGGAGCATCGAGCAGACGCGTTCGAAGCCCATGCCGGTATCGACGTGTTTGGACGGCAGTTCGCGGAACGAACCGTCGGCCTCGGCGTTGTATTGGATGAAAACGAGGTTCCAGATTTCGATGCACTGGTCGGAGCCGGCGTTGACGAGGGTGCCTGCGGTGTCGCCGCCGGGCGTGAGGTCGAAGTGGAGTTCCGAGCACGGGCCGCAGGGGCCGGTTTCGCCCATCATCCAGAAGTTGTCCTTGACGTTGCCATTGACGATGTGGACTGCGGGATCAAGGCCCTGCGCGGAGAACAACGCCGCCCATTGGTCGTAGGCCTCCTGGTCGAAACTTCCGGGATCGCCGTGCTTGGGGGCATAGACCGTGGCGTACAGGCGCTTGGCGGGAAACCCCCAACGCCCGACCACCAACTCCCACGCCCAGGCGATCGCCTCCTTTTTGAAATAATCGCCGAACGACCAGTTTCCCAGCATCTCGAAAAACGTGTGGTGATAGGTATCGTAGCCGACGTCATCAAGGTCGTTGTGCTTGCCGCCCGCGCGGATGCATTTCTGGGTGTCCGCAGCACGCGGCGGAGCGTAGGGAGCCTTTTCCACCCCGAGGAAATACGGCACGAAGGGATTCATCCCCGCATTGGTGAACAATAAACCCGGCGACTGCGGCATCAACGACGCGGACGGCACGATGGTGTGCTGCTTCTCACGGAAAAATTCGAGGAACGATTGGCGGATTTCGGCGGCGGTCATGAGGCGACAGAATGGTCCATGCCCGGTCCGAAAGTAAAGCCCAGCCACGCGGAGATTTCAACTCAAGAGGGGCATGGGCGGCCCGCCCGTGCATGAAATGGATCGTTCAATAAAGACACGGGCGAGCCGCCCGTGCCCCTCTAGACCTGTCACTCGACCGGCGTGGCGGGCGGCACCACGGGCACCACGGGCTTGGGTTTGAGGAGATTCTTGAAATCCTCGCTCCAGGCGCGGCAGGACTTGTGCTCGGGGTGGTTGCGGATTTGCAGGAGCATGCGCTTGGCCGCGCCGCCTTCATCGCCGCTGCGAAACAAATCCATTTCCATCTGCCACTGGAGTTCCGGCAGGGTTTCGGTGACAAAGCGTTCGTGTTCCGGACTCTTTTCGGGTGCGACGTTTTTGTGATCGATCTTTTCCCCATGACCTTTGCTCTTGGGATTCGGGGGCTGCCTGCCCTTGCCGCCGCCCCAGGCTTCCACCTTGATCAACTCCTGCTGGATCCGTTTGTTCCATGCCGCACGCAATGTCTCCACGCGCTCCAGCGAGCGCAGCGGCGGAAACACGATCGACCCGTAAAACGCCTCCAGTTGGATGGGCGACAAGGGCCACTTGTTCTCGCGGTCCACATGACCGACCTCGTAGGCCCTCGCGAAAACCGTCGAGGTGACCGCCTGCGCGAGTTCCTGTTCCTGTCCCCTGAGTTTGTCGGCGTTTTGGAACATGCCGTCCACTACTTCCTGGCCCTCGGCCCCGATCAGTTTCATGTTCGCCTTTTCGGATGACGCCTGGAGTGTGAGTATGAGCCAGCGGAGTTGGATCTTGAGGGCCAACTTGAAGCCGGAATCGCCGAGCTTCGCTTTGACGTCGTCCTGCCGTCTCCAAATGAGGAAGGCGGCCTTGTCTTTCCCTTGATCCTCGAAGTTCACCTTGTCGTAGCACTTCAGGTACAAATCCATCGCGGATTCATCGCTGGCCAAGGCATCGCGGAAGGCATTCATGGCGATGCGAAACCGTGCGTCCACTTTGGCGGTGGCGGCATCACGCAATTTCTCGAGACTTTCCAACAACGCTTCGCGGTCCGCCGCGGAAAGCGCATCGGCCCGGGCAGCCGCAGTGGTGAGTGCCGCACAAATGACGATGGCCAGAATTCGCATGGCTTCTGTCATGCCAAATCCGAGGCCCCTGGCCAAGAACGAAGAAAAAAATATTTACGTCCGGCGGGCGGCGTGTTTCGGGGCTTGGAAATTCTGGATCTTGGCTCATCATCCATGACGTCAACCCGCATTGCCCATGCATCCCGCCGTTCGTCGTCTGCTCGCGCTTGTCGCCGTATTTGTTGCCGCTTTTGTGGCTGTTTCCGCCCTGCGCAATTGCCGCGCGGGTGGCAGTTTCTGGGATTGGTTTCCAAGCCTGGCAAAACTGCGAGGAAAATCCCGGCCGGAAACCTTCACTCTGCCCGATAAAGCATCCCTCGATCTCGGGGATGTCGCGTTGCTCGCCCGGCTCAACGAAGAATACGCCAAGCTAACCCAGGCGGTGGTGCCGTCGGTGGTGAGCATCGACACGGCGGGCATCCGCACCGAACGCATGCTCGACATGTGGGGCCGCACCTTGGTCCGGCGTTACCCGACCCAAGGCCAAGGCTCCGGAGTGATCGTCACCAAAGAGGGGCATGTGGTGACCAACCATCACGTGATCGCCGGACAGCAACAAATCCAAATCACGCTGCACGGTGGCAAGACCCATCCCGCACACCTCATCGGCGAGGACACCCTGCTGGATATCGCGGTACTCAAGATCGATGCGAACGAATCGTTCACGCCGCTCAAATTCGGCGATTCCTCGCAAGTGCGGGTTGGCCAGATCGTCTTTGCCGTCGGCAATCCGTTCGGCCTCGGCGAAACCGTCACCCATGGCATCGTCTCAGCCAAGGAACGCTCGCTGTCCGACAACCAACGCGACCTGTTCCAGACCGACGCTGCCATCAATCCGGGCAACTCCGGTGGCCCGCTGGTCAATTTGCGCGGCGAAATCATCGGGATCAACGTGGCGATTTACTCGCCGGACAAGGAGAATCCAGGCTTCCAAGGGGTCGGGTTTTCGCTCCCCGCCAACGACGTGAAGGATGCGATGTTTCAAATCCTCGAACGCGGCCGTCCGATCCGTGGGTTCCTGGGGGTGCAGATGCGCGATTTGGATCCGGTGGTGCGATCCGCGATCGGTTACGATGGCGGTGATGGCGCGGCCGTGCTGGGCATCTCACCGGGCTCGCCAGCCGAGGCAGCGGGTTTGCAGCCCAGGGATGTGATCCGGTCGTTGAACGGCGAAACCATCCATTCGGCAACCCAATTCTTCGGACTCATCCAGGCCACCCGCATCGGTGATTCGGTCAAACTTGGAATCTGGCGCGGCGGGCGCATGCTGGAACTCAAGGCCACCATCGCTGAAAACGGGACGACACCCGCCCTGCCCCACCAGAAATGACCCAGGCGGATTGAAATCCGCGCGATCTCGCCTACCTTTCATCCGACCTTTCATGCAACGCTCCAAAATCCCCCATTTTTTTCTCGGTCTAGCCACCGTGCTGTCCCTGTTCGCGCTGGTGTTGTTGTTGCTTGGACCGCGCGGCAAACCACCAGTGCCCCAGCCCCATCGGGCCCCCTCCGCCGAAGCCACGATCTCTCCAACCGAACCACCCCCATCCGGCGAACCAGCCAACCCGCCTGCCGCGCCGGAAAAATCGGCCACCCCGGCCAAGAAACCCGCCACCGCCACCACCGCCGATCCCGCCGACCTCGTCAACCGTGTTGCCAAAGCGCTCGAAACCGGCGATTCCGCCGCCCTCGGACGTTTGCTCGGAACAGACACCCTGGACCCGCAAACCGTCGAGCGACTCAAGATCCTCGCCGCCGACGGTCTGCGCCTCCGCCCGCTCGACGGCGTCCGTGAAGTCGGTGAACTCGAAATCAACGCCCGTAACCGCTGGGCCCTCGAATTGGACGGCCAAAAACCCGGCCAGGACCGGATCTTGCTCGACCTCCGCCGCGACGGCGACAAATGGCGCGTGGAAAACCTCACCCTGCCACCCGATCCCGCCGATGCACTTCCCAAGACGGCACCGCCGGATTCGCTCAGCGTGGCCGACGGCTTCGTCCAGGCGACCCTCAAACAGGATTTCGAGTTCGCACGCGCGTTCGTCGATCCGGCGACGGTTTCCGACGCCAAGATCGCCGGGCTGTGCATTCTGTTCGAGGATGGTGGTTACCACCTGCGGAAATCCAAGCCGTTGCGCACGATGTTCGAGCATCAGAACACCGTGGGCTACCTCGCCACCGTGGAAACCGCCGACGGCAAACAAAACGCCCAATTCACCCTCACCCTGAATCAACCATCCGCTTCCCCAAACTGGTTGGTGGCCGAAATCAATCTCGACCAGCTTCTCGCCGATTACGCCAAGCGCGTCGCCAGCGGGGATGTCTATTACTCGCCGCTGGTCAAGAACCCGGCGGGTGGCGACACGATCGCGCTCTATTTCGAGTTCGACCAGGATGCGATGAATCCGCGCACCCGCCGCCAATTGGAGATTGTCTCGCTGATCCTGAAGGCCGATCCCGGCAAAAAACTCACGCTCAGCGGCCACACCGACGCCCTGGGAACCGAACATTACAACGACAGCCTCTCCGCCCGCCGCGCCGAAGTGGTCAAGGATTTCCTGATTCAGGCCGGCGTGGCCTCGTCCCAAATCGTCACCGTCGCCAAAGGTGCCAGCCAACCGCGCCGACCCAACGTCACCGAAACCGGCCAAGACAACCCGAATGGCCGCCGCGCCAACCGCCGCACCGAAATCTATCTGGATTTCTGAACTTCCTGAAAACAAACAAGCCGGAGTTGCCTCCGGCTTGTGGTGGGGAAAAAACTTCAGGAAGAGCGCCTAAACGCGCCGACGCCGACGCAATGCAAACAGGCCCGCGCCCAAGAGGGGCAACACCGCCTGGCTGGATTCCGGAATCGAAGTGGCAGTGGCACTCAGGTAAGGGAGGCTGAAGTCCACGAGTTCTCCCGTGACGATGTCGGTGGGACCCAGCACCTCCGGCAGCAACCCGAGGCCGAGTTCTTCATTGATATCGGACTGGAACGTTCCATTGATCGTCGCAGTTTCACCATCGGTGGACCAGGAAATCGTGAGGATGTCGCTCACCAGATTCAGGGTGCCTTCCTCGATCATGTAGATCGTCCGGAAGCCTGCTCCGCTTGCCCCAAGATCAGTCCAACTTCCATGGAAGCTGATCACGCCGAGCGCTTCGCTGATCGTGGCGGAACCGGAGGTGTAGCCTATTTCAATCTGGTTGCCGTTCACCGAGAATCCGCCCTCAAAATCACCGGCGGTGATGATGATATTGGGTTTGACGAAGTCCGTGTCATTGATGAGGAGACTAGCGGCTTGACCAGCCGTGGGAGCCATCACGCAGAGGGCAAACGCGAATGGGGGAACTAATGAGGTTTTCATGAGTATCTTGGATTGTGTCGGTTGTTATTGCTGGAAATTTGCTGCGGGGGCTGGCTGAAGGAGGTGGGGGCGAGCATAATCGTTCCGGCTAAGAGTGCCCAACCGTCCCGCGATAACAAGGATTTTTTTCTAACGCAGGTAGCAGGTAGCGGTTCGAAACCTGGTTTTTTTTTGCCGGGGCGGCGAAAGAATTGGCTCACTTTCTTTATTATTCGTCTGTGGCTTTATTTGAGTAACTTCCAAAATTCACCGCCAAGTTAGTTGGGGGGATGACGGATTCGGCTGGCATCATGCTGTTAGATACCGGCGTTGGGCTTCGGTTTCCGGGTTATGGCAATTGGCATCGTTGGCCGGCTGGGTATCAGCCAGGAGTTCGTCGCGGAATTTGGCGATGATCGCCTCGACCGGCCAGGACGATGCCTCGCCAAAGGCACAGACGGTGCGGCCGTCAATTTGATAGGCGACGCTTTCGAGGATTTCGAGGTCGCGCGGGCTGGCGTCGCCGGAAACGATCCGGTCCGAGATTTTTTTCATCCAGGTGGTTCCTTCGCGGCAGGGTGTGCACTGGCCGCACGACTCGTGGGCGTAGAACGCGTTCAGGTTGTTGAGGACCCAGGACATTTTGCGCGAGTCGTCGATGACGATGACACCGCCGGAGCCGGCCATGGAGCCGCAGGCGGCGATGGTATCGAAATCCAGCGGGATGTCCCAGAACGCGAGTTGGCGTTCGCTGCCATCGGCCGGGTTTTTGATGCTGAAGGATTCGTCGCAGCGGAGGATTTTCGATGACGACCCGCCGGGGATGACGGCTTTGAATTCGCGGCCGTCCTTGGGTCCGCCGCACAGGTTGTAGAGCAGTTCGCGCATGGTGAGTTTGCCGACTTCGATCTCGAAATAGCCGGGTTTTTTGACGTCTCCGGAAACGCAGAGGATGCGGGTGCCAGTGTTGCGTGGCACGCCAAGGCGGGCGTATTCATCGCCGCCCATGCGGATGATGTGTTTCACATGGCACAGCGATTCAACGTTGTTGACGATGGTCGGGCACTGATAGAGACCCAGCGCGGCCGGAAAATACGGCGGCTTGATCCGCGGATACGGGCGCTTGCCTTCCAGCGATTCGATCAGGCCGGTTTCCTCGCCGCAAATATAGGCACCGGCACCGCGGTGGACGTAGATCTCCACGTCAAAGCCCGAACCGAGCACGTTTTTTCCCACGAAGTTGTGGTTGCGGGCTTCTTCGATCGCGTGTTCGACGATGCGTGCGGCGGCGGGAAACTCCTCACGGATATAGATATATGCTGTGTGCGCGCCGACAGCGTAGGCGGAGATCACCATGCCCTCGATGAGTTGGTGGGGATCCTGATGGAGGATGTAGCGGTCCTTGAAGGTGCCGGGTTCGGATTCGTCGCCATTGCAGATCAGATAGACCGGCTTGGTGTTGTTAGGCGGGATGAAGGTCCACTTCATTCCGGTGGGGAAGCCGGCACCGCCGCGCCCCCGCAGGCCGGATTTTTTCACTTCTTCGGTGATATCCAGCGGCTTCATCGCGAGGGCTTTTCTCAAATCCTCGTAGGCGCCGTCACGCATCGCGCAGGCGATGGACGGATCCCAGCCGGCACGGTCCACGTTTTTGAAGATGAGCCGGTGTTCGCGCGGGTGCGGTTGTTTGGTGTAGGTGATCATGGGGAAACCTCCGGCGTAGTATGGCCGGGAAATTCCCCCACGCAAAACCCAAATTTCAGAGAATCTCTTCGATGGGCAATTTGCCGTTGCTGGCGACGATGGACCAGGCGTCGGGGTGGCCGGGGACGGGGGTGAGATCGACCTTGCCGCCGGCGGTTTCGACGAGGAGTTGGCCGGCGGCGATGTCCCACAGGGAGATGCGGGATTCGATATAGGCGTCGAGGCGGCCGGTGGCGATGTAGGCCATGCCGAGAGCGGCGGATCCCATCATGCGCATTTTGCGGGCGCGCAGCGAAGCCCGGTGGAACCGTTCGATGCCGGTGCGCAACGCCTCCTCATCCTTGCCGCAGCCGACGAAGAGGATCGATTGCGCGAAGTCGTCGCGCTTGCTGGCTTGGATAGTGCGGCCGTTGAGCATGGCGGGGCCGCCTTTTTCGACGGTCCAGGTTTCCCCGACCATCGGGTCGTGGATCACGCCGACCACGATTTCCCCGGCCACGCGCAAGGCGATGGAGACGCAGAAATGCGGGATGCCATAGAAGAAATTCACCGTGCCATCGATGGGATCGACAATCCATTGCCGGGCGGATTGCTGGTTGCCGGCAACCCCTTCCTCGCCGTAAAGCGCGTCGTCCGGGCGGGCACCTAACAGAATTCCGGTGATCAGTTCCTGGGATTCCTTGTCGAGGGCGAGTTTGATGTCGTGATGGGTGGCTTCATCGACGACCGAATCACCGCCGAAGTGTTGGCGCAGGAGTTGTCCGGCGGTGAGGGCGGCGTGGGTGGCGAGTGCGAGGTCGGTCATGGTGCAGAGATCGGGGATCGGAGATCGGAGATTGTGGATGGAAGAGGAAGAGATCGGGGATCGGGGATCGGAGATGGTGGATCGCGGAAGGAAGATAAAGAAACGCGTTCTTCTACTATCTACTATCTACTATCCACGATCC
>Ga0073936_10009880_pt1 | contig 11774 bp, 30 predicted proteins | sample AliMusrvi5mmetaG_FD_87041 | JGI IMG/M metagenome (GOLD analysis project Ga0073936, IMG submission 87041) | Freshwater lake bacterial and archeal communities from Alinen Mustajarvi, Finland, to study Microbial Dark Matter (Phase II) - Alinen... | ecosystem: Environmental > Aquatic > Freshwater >... | reverse complement strand
CTATTGTTCCATTCTTGATAGAGTGATTATGCAAACTTATAGGATGTGAACAAAATGATTCTTCATAATGCAAACTCCAAACAACATCTCCTATTTTAAACTTACTTTCAAATGTATACTTAGTCATATTGTCTCCTTAATACTTCCAATACTTCTCACACTTCTTAATACCGCCTTTCTCATAATACTCAACCCAAGTTATAGGGCATTGTTCTGGGCAATCTTTCATGCAATTGTTCTTGATGAAGTCTCTAATGTGCTTTGGCTTACCTTTCCACATTTTCTTCCAACCGTAAGGTATTGGTAATGTCATATCATTCTACTAAACCAGTATTGATTTATAAGTCTTTCCATTCGCGCCACTTTGAGTCATTGTAAGGTGCTGCATTTCGTGCACCAAAACAGCCACGACCGCTTCGTCAGTAAGCGAAGCTAAATAATTCGGCGAATACTTAATGAACCAATCGCCATCTTTTGTTCTCCCGCATCTCATAGTACTCAACCGTTTATCGGCAGTAAACTTAACAGTTCCCAATGCTACATTAAACAAAAAGAAACCTCTCCTTTTAATTACCTTCAAAGCTTGTTCTACTGTCATTTAATCCTCCCATCTTTTATGCATTGTTTGCATTTCCTTACAACAATGCCACTTTTAAATCTATACCGCAACCTCTTATCATACCAATTGCATTTAGGCTTTTCACATATCCCAACAAGATACTTGCACGATTTCATTGTGCTAATATCTTTGCTTGCAGTATTACAACATGGAATCATATCATTCTCCCTTTTCGTGTAAAGCTCTTTCATTCACCTTAAATAGATTCTTCCGATACCCTTTATTAAGTACATCCCTCCGCTTTTCAGCATCAGGCTTGTCAGTATAAATACTATCAATAACAGTTCCATCATCTTAGAAAAGCGTTCGACTATGTATATCAGTTTCATTTCCCCACCTTTTGCAGGTCTTCTATTTTCACTTCACTAAATGTGCCATCTTTCATTAGCACTATTCCAAATGTCTGTCCTCCTGCACCTTTAACCCACTGTTGCAGAATGCCTGTAAGATTCTTTACAGGATTATTTTGTATCTTCTCATCCCAAGCATAGATCTTAGTCCATTTTACTTTCATTTAAGCCTCCTTTATATTTGTGGTCCTTCTTATTCAAAGCTTTTGAATGTATACGCTGGCTCGTCATCACACTTCTCACCCTCCGAAAGTATCTTGCTTAACTTCTTTATTACTTTTGCCGTATCAGCTTTGCTGAACTTCTTTTCTTTACACCACTTCGTAGCGTCAGCAATGCTTGCGATATCTACGTCGCCACAGTCTTCAGTGTATAAGCTGAATGTGCAATCCTCAATAAAAGTATTGACAGCATCATACATCTTTTCTTCTATATCTTCTTCATCGTCGGTCATTTTGGGATCAGCTTTGATTTCTGGAAGCTTCAGCTTTTTATAAAGCTTAGCAATAGACTCATCACCAGAGCCGCCTCCCCATACGAATTCAACCATTGCTCTATTCACTCTCTTGTCAGCAGATACTACAAGTGCTGCTGTCGTTTCACCACACGCTTCAAATATTTTCATATGCTCTCCTTAATAAGTGTATGAGTTATTTTACCTTCCTAATTTTCTTTGTCTTTGATAGTTTCATTTATCTCCCATAAGCAATCTGTTAATTTTTCTAATTTGGCATTTATTGCTGAACAAGCATTTGCTATTGCAGCTCCCACGTACGCCATAACAAATATAATTCCACACAATATAGCATTTGTCATTCCTGTATCTGATCCTCCACAACCACTTAGCATTAATAGTACAAATACAGCTAGCAAAATACTTTTCATACGAACTCCTTTTTGATTATTGCAGGTAGGTTAATAAATTACTTTGCAGATTCTTTCTTTGCAGAGGTACTGCATTTAACTTTCATACTTCCTCCGAGGTTAATATGATTGCATTTTCAAAAATCCAAAATTGAAAAATTCAATCTTGCTAAATTGCACAAATGACCAACAAAATTATAAACGGCAGAGTCAATAAGCCTGCTCCTACTAATCCTGTTATTATAATAGCCTTCCACATCTCTTTCGTTAGAGGGATACCTTCCTCAATACATTGAGTAGAAGGACCAAACCTAAACCGTTGCTTATACATATAACCTCCCTACATTAGTTCATTAACAAGTCCCATTAAGCATATGACTACGACGCACCCACAAAGCGTTACTGCGGACTGCCCCCACGGATTAGATATACAGCCTATTAAGTAACCTATACAGAGTAAGCCTATACCTATTGCTCCTATCGTTGCTACCCACCTTTCTTTTTCCATATAACCTCCCTACATAATTGATACGGCTGGCTTTTTGAAGTTGGAGCGCCGCATTATTTGGCACCCCCTGTTTTTGCACTCTTTTCACGTTAAGATTTATTCGCGCACCTGAAACACATCGTAAACGTACTCGTTCGCCGCTCTACCACGCTATTAGCGCGCAAGAAACACGCTTAAAGATGCTCTTCTAAAGCTGCATAAAGCATGTTGATTAGCACAACCATAGTACAACCGCCTACCATTGTACATATGGTATGTGTATCCTCTGTTACTTTAGCAAAGAGACATAACGCTGTACATATCAGTACTCCTATCAGACTTACAAACAAATGCTTTTCTTTATTACTCATAACATCCTCCTTCCAACATTATAGTATGGTCCTTCATATTATAATATTAAAGGTTATCATCTGGTTTATAATTTGTATGTAGAACCAGGCGTTTCTGGCTGTGGAACTACCTGTTCAGCCTCTCAAGCTTCTCGTGAAGTCTCTCCAGCTTAGTATTGTATTGCTCAGCTACTTCTACTTTCCCTGTCTTATTGTAGAAGTGCTCGCCCTTTGACTTGAGGAACTCTATCTCCTTCTTAGTCTCTGCAACAATAAGCGCTCTCTTGAATGCGTTCATATTCTCTCCTTGGGATGTATACGGGCGATATTCTCTCTTAATAAGAGCCTGCATTTATCAGCCGTGTGAATGCGACGTTCTAAACACCGTACAAATTACTAATTGTTCCTGCTTTTATCAGTGCTTGCTGTAATGCTGTGGTAGGATTTGAACCTACAGTGCGCATCCGCTTTCCCGCCTGCGTTGGCGTTCGGCAGTTCCTCCGCCAGTTGAGGCACACAACACTACAGCAAAGACTGCTTGCTATGGGAGGCATGACTGCCACCGCCGCGCCCATCGTCGGGCTTCAAACAGCGTTGCTTTCGTCATGCGACCGTCTAGAACGGCTCCCATAGCAAGCAGGGAAGCCTGCTATTTATGTGGCAGGCTTCCCGTTCTTGCTTGCCTACCGTTTGCCTTGAAGCTTGGCAACGCGGTAAGTGACAGAAGCATAGCTTCTGACGAATCCGGCTTCGATCAAAGCTTCATGAATCCCTTTGGTCGATTTGTTCTCTTTGTACGCGGCCTCTATTACAAGGTCCTCGTCTTTAGAGTACTGGCTCCTAGAGCCGGCTACCCCTGCGCGGGGTTCGAGCTTTACACCGTTGTCCATATATTCCTCCTTTTACTATCATTCAATGTTTTGAATGTATAGTTTAGTTTCATATTAAATTATTAGTGGTTATAAGTTGTTTATAAAACTGGATCAATCTTGTTATCTTATTCACATTATACATATAGCAATTGAGCATAATATAATATTCGTGGATATACTCTGGTTTATGATTTGGATGAATAACCAAGCGGAAACTTGCTCGGAAGAACGGCAGCTCGGCCGTCAACGGAACGTAGGTCTTCCTATGAAGGAGCGGAACATACTTCCCCTTACAAGAGTCTGGCTGACTCCTCCCCTTACTCGGAGGCGGCACATATCCTCTCCTAATATATTATTGGAGGGTATACCTTGGTTCAAAATGAGGCTAAACCATGCGAGCAGAGCGCGGGCAAAAGCTATTAAGCTTCGCCCGCGCTCGCTTATTACTTAGCTGCCTCAGTCTTAGCTGGCGCTACAACTGCTTCCGCAGCGAACTTCTTGATTTCCTCAAGATTGTCTACAATCAGCTTTGCTTTCGCCTGGCCGAATGAGAAAGGAAACCTGTCCTCCTCGCTTCTGAAGAGTTGCAACACCGGCTTGCCTTGATACTCAGAACGTTTAATCATATTACCTCCTGAAGACTTTTTCAAGCAACGCTTTAACATTGCTCCATACTGTTGATAATGCTTTCTTCTTACCAATTCCTTTAACTATAACTTTGTGAGGATCTCTTGCCGGTGGCTTAGGCAAACCAAACACCATAAGGAAATGATCGAGAAACGTGTGTCCGTATGCCCACGCGTCTAACTTTACGACAGTCTTGTCAGGATAAGTAACTTGTATCCCGGCAAAGTGTCCTTCAGTTAAATCATCACAGATATCAGGCTTCTTCGGATTTGGATAATCACAGACATCGTGTCCGACACTTTTCTGTCTGCAGAGGTGATCAATGAGGTTCTCATTTTTCACCTGCTTGCTGTAGTTGAGAGCAATGTATCTATAGATAGCAAACCGTACATGCCGTTGAGGCTCTCCATTGATATAACCTATCATTTGATTCTCTACATCTGTGAGCTTCTTACTTGCTGGTATATTCACAATTACCTCCCGCAACACTTTTTGTATTTCTTCTTACTGCCGCAAGCACAGAGCTCATTCCGCCCTGGTACCTTTGGCATGTCTTTAACTGCATAAGCTGGCGTATTGTCGCCATGGTATTTCTTACCAGAATTACCTTCCAATGCGTTCCATGCTCTTTGAGCATCTTTATAAGCAGGCATCTCTGAGAGCATTGCTGCAGCAGCAAGGAAGACTTTTAAGTTGCTCATGTTATCTCCAGTATTGTATTGCAAGCTGTATGATATCTAAATGTTCAAACCAGTTAACAATTACTTCACCTTTCCATAACATTAAGAGTGGAAGACCAACTAAAATTAGTCCTACACTATTAGGTATGTTATCCGTGCGCTCCATAAAGGATTCTGCTTTGATATGTATTAAATCGCACAGAGTCATTGTTCCTCCTATTTGGGTAAGTAATCTCCTACTTTGTGTTCCTTATTGATTAACTCCTTGCGGAGATCATTAATGGCATCATCTATCTTATCGATAGCGTGCCTGAATTTGGTATCACCCTCATCCTGCCAGTTCAGCTCTTTGGAAGCTTTGAATGTCCAAACCTTTGCTTCCCTCAACAGCTCATTAGCTTTCTTGTAGTCTGACATACTCCCTCCGTTATAGTATATAACTTGTTGTTCATAATATATTATTATCGGATATAATCTGGATTTTGATTTGGTTCGAGGTGTGCCTTTCCACTAAAAGGCAAAGACATGCGACTTTTGCCGCGCAATAAAATATACCGCATTAGGTTTTTGCGCAGGGTTTTAGGCCTCCAAAGTAAAAGGAAAGGGGCCTTTCGGCCCCATCTTCCTTAGAATGGTATCTCGTAACCGTCTTCGCTTACTATCTTCAGATCCTCAAGAGCAAACATTCTGTCTGCTTCATTGACATTATTCTTTTTAAGCCACGCCAGAAGATCGTCGCGCTTTGCAATCTCTACGTCGCCGCAATCTTCAGTATAAAGTATAAACGTATGCTCATCAATATACTGTTCGACCGGCTTTGAAAGCTTATCGAAATCTGCATCGAAATGGTGACCGTACTTATCAGGCTTACCTACCTTTGGTAATGTGAAGCCTAACTTTGCATAACACGTTTCCCAGCTCTCTCCTTCAGCTCCCATGCCAAGAAAGAAGTCGAGTATCTCGTTCGTTAGCTTCTCTTCGTTCGTCAGATATACTGCCGCACTTGTTTCTGCTATTCCAATTACTGTTCTCATACTCCCTCCTTTACTCTATTCTTACTCTTTAAACATTCTTCTAAATATTTACTCTCTTTCCAGCAGAAGCAATTCCAACTTATTCCACAGTTATCTTTCTCTCTTATCTTTGCAAAGCCGCTCTTCAACACTAACTGCACTTCTATTCTCGTAGCAAAGTAATCGTTAGTCATAAGCTTCCTAGTTATTCTATCTAACGTAGGAGGCTTAATAGTCTTCCTATCACTATCAAAGTATGCTTTCCACATTTCTTCTAAGGCGTCAGCCACTACTTGTTCATTCATACTATCTCCCCTGCAGTTTTCTGCTGTCAGAACAGAAGCCAGTGAAGCTCTTCATGCTACGATTCTTACAATTACACAGTCTTACCTTAATACCATATTGTGCAGCCTCGTCTGTCATTGTGCTCAGAACGCCTTGTCTATACCCTTGATCAGGCGAAGGCAAGTCAATCGTATCAATCTTGTATCTAATATCTTCCATATCGACATACTCGCCTGTCCAAGCTACTGCTCCGTTCAGTCTTTCGTTACATCCGTCGTTATAAGCAAGGTTATGTATCTCTTTCACCTTAGCTATTCCCATCTTCTGCTCCACAGCATCCATTACTTCATCAGTCAAGAACAAGAATGAACAATCAACGTTCTTGATTCCGGCAGTAGCAAGCGTCTTAAACGTCTCTCTAAACCATAAGGCGCCGTCATTCACCGTAGGTATGATCGGATCAATCCTCGCATTTACATTTGTCTTCGTCATCTTGCGGACATTATACAGTCTTACACCGAGCGGCATCACGTTTGATTCCCACTCTAGATCTCCGCATCCTGTATCAATCATCAAAGTAAACCTGTTTCCCATCGTTTCAATGATCTCAGCAGTGTCTTCATGAATGAATCCTTTCGTCAAACAGCTGATGTTAACTGGATACTTCTGCAATACAGACAGTACAGACTTCCGTATCCTGTCTGCCTCCTGTCCATCTTGAAAGAAATCAGTCACATATCCCAGATGAACATTCTCCACTTCAGAAGCATGCATCTTTAAAAAGCTCTCAACGATCTCAGCAACGTTGTCAAAGTATGAAACCTTCTGTTTGCTGTCCACTCCTTCGACACAACCGCTGAAACAATAGATGCAACCATTGCTGCATCCTTTACCAATTTCAACTCCAATCCCCTTTCTAATGCAAGGAGCAACACTTAACGTTATTGCATCAGACTCTTTAGCTCTCATATCGTCTCCTTTCTTATATAACTTTGTTTCATATTATAATATTCTCGGTTTTATTTAGGATTTACGTCAGGTTAATCGCTCTAACGAACGACCAAACGAAAACCAAGCGTTCAGGGCGGGGGAAATAAAGCCCCCGCTTCTACTTAGCCTGAACTTCAATACGAACTTCGCATGGTTCTAGTTGTGCTAGTCCACTCCTTTGATCAGGAGGTAATGGACATATAGGATTGCAACAACCGTGGCAAGAATATTTCATCTCCCCTCCTCACCTTATGCGAAGGGATAGTCTCTCAACTATCCTCTTTATCCACTTAGGCAATTTTCACGTGGCGATGCCTTCGCTCCCTCGCATAAGGTGGGCGCCCTTTCGAGCGCCCTCTCTTACTTACCTTTTGCCAAGCAGTTTGGCAATCCGGTATCTTATCGAATCGACAGTCCTGCCAGGCAGCACAGCCACCATGTCAGCCGGAATCGAATAGCTGGAACACTTTCCTTCTTTCCAGAACTTCTCGATTGTTTCGTCCTCCGCTTTCGTCCAGCGGCTCTTCGCACCAACACTTCCAGCTCTCGGTTCCAACTTTATACCATTATCCATACTACCTCCTCTCTCTCATTAGAAACTGTTAATAATGTTTGTATGTAGTTTTGTTTCATATTATAATATTCTCGGTTATAACTTGTATTACTTTTTGGTTCATTCCAATCTTACTTTCAAACCTATAGGAGTAGCCTTTCATATTATAATATTGTCGGCTTTCGTCCGGTTCAAGGAGAGGAAAAGCCATGCGAGTTTGGGTGCGGTATAAACTACTTACCGCACCCGTGCTCAAAGAGAGGGAGTTATTTTTTAGGACGCTTGAAGATAAGTTGAAAGCGATTAGGGTCTTTAGGCATAGGAATAATAGATATTAAGTCCCAGCCGAAGCTGCCATACAAACTTAACGTCTCGTCTTGATATATAATGAGCTCAAACCTGTCTGTTTCTCTTGCTTTGAGTTTATGATAAAGGATAGCGTATTCCCATGTCGGCATATTAATCTCCTTTTATTATAAAAGGTGGTACTAACAGACTCCTCTGGGCTTTAAGAAATCTATGTCGATTTGGAGCAATTGTGCTTCGTGCTCCCACGTCTTAATATCTTTCTTCATGTATTTAATGTGGCTGAGAATCTCTTTCTGTTTTGCTATGCGGTCTTTAAGAATTTGTTCCCGTGAAGATGGCGGTGTAACTTGATTGGTTTGGTTTTTATTCATGACTCCCTCCTGTATCTTTGCCCCGAGGCTACGAGTCGAACGTAGTTGTCAGCATACGAATCGTGCCATCGTATCTGCATCGCATGCTAATGATAGCATATTACTCATGGTGCCATGCGAATAAGGCTCTCCGATCACCTACTTTCCTCGGGATATTCGGGGGAGAGGCAGTCAATCGACTCAATATGCCTCTCGCCCCTAGGTGGCCGAATGGCTACCTATGGTCCAATTAGGGTGTTTCCATTGGGGACTTACTGTCCCTATATTTTCCGGTTTTACTGCTCGGCTGCAGGAGCCTCTGCTTCTACCGCAGGTTGCCCCGGAGGTACCATCGGTTTTGCATTCTTGCCGACCTTCCCTTGGAGGTACGATATTCTGTACGAGACAGAATAGTATGACCGAGGGAATCCTGCAGCATGCATGGCTGCCCAAACGCCTTTGGCGTTCTTGCCTTCTTTATACGCTGCCTCAATGCAAAGGTCTTCCTCCTTTGTGTATTGTTTCTTTCCTCCCACTACTCCTTCTCTCGCCTTTAACTTTATTCCATTGTCCATATTGTGTTCCTCCTTTGTCTCATATTACATTATTTAAGGTTAATAATTGGTGCTAAGAATGGCTATTTGTCCCTATGTTTGTCATACCAAATAATGAACCTACAGATAAGATAAGGCCCAATAAGAGCCCCTACTACCATTCCTATGATGAAAGCTACCGGTTGGAAATGCATGGTTTCTCCTATGGCTCTCCTATGTCTAAATAATGTCTAATTTATTGTGCTTATAATAAGATATTATTGTTTTTAGAGTGGCTCACAAGATGTCTACATTCTAAAGCCAGACAACAACCAACCAGCGCGATACGTGGCTGGATAGGCAATGGTTGTGCACGATGTGTCTCATATTATAATATTAAAGGGTGAAGGGAGGATCGTACAGTGGTTTGACCCACGAGTCATGCACCCTTTAATGTGTAAGAAAATTGACTAAGATTGAAAAGTTTTCACAAGAAAAGTTTCTATTTGAAAGAAAATATTCGTGATTACACGTTAAAAAGTTCAAGTTTGGAATAAATATGTACGAAATAACAGTAAAAACACGCTAAAAGGGCTATATTATGGCTAGATTATGGCTAAAATAGCACGATAATACGCCTGTATTTTGCAGGCTAATTAGCTCTTTTTATGAATCTGCTCCAAACTCTCCTAAAAATAGAAAGCTCTCCGTTCAATGCGGATGCTTTGGCTTCACTGCTACACCGCACCAAATTGATATCAACTGTTGAATTTCTCTCACGTCGTTAATATAATCTTCATATGACTTAGGAGGAATAAAATGAGTGAAGTGTGGATTGTATTTGATGGTGATCATTCTATTGTGGAAGTCTGTAGTAGGGGAGAATGGGCTGTTGATAAAGTATATAGGATGCAGCAACATCATCCTGGGGCTTTCTTCTATTGGGAGAGGTATAGTGTTCTATGACAATACAAGGTAAGCTTAAGTATGTAAGAATGGATAAGGATTGTTTTGTCTTTAGGGAACGCTCTACAAATTGGGATACAACGTGGTATCTAATGTGGCATCTCAATAAGAAGATTATAGCTAAGCCTCGGTATAGCTTACATTACCATACTGAAGTAGATGTTCTTAGGCAGCTTGCTTATTCTATTCCTTTATGTGATTATACAAAAGGATTACTGCTCGAACATCCAGTGGCTTTAATAATACGAAGGAGTGGCTTATATGTTGAGATATAGCCACATGGAAAAGGCACAGTATGTATTTAAGTATGAAGATTATGCCTGCGCAGGTGGACACTTACGATATGCTAGATTAGTGTGTTTTGCTAACAAGAAGTGGCCCTTATTCGTAGTAATGGACAGTGGAAGACCTACAACTATTAAGTTCTCAGTGAAAGACTTGGTAGTATATATACCTAAAAAGGACTATATTAAGGGAATATTGCTCGGACATCCTGTAGCTTTAGTGCTACGGAAACGGAAAATGTATAAGCATGAAGGTTAAATATAGATATATGGATAAGGATACATATTACTTTTGGACGTATGATTTTGAAGGGAATAGATATAATGCTTGGATAACCACTTATCTTAATGAAGATCAAAGAACAATGTGTCAGTGGCCTTTATATGCTCGTACTGAAAATGATTATATTAACGATCACCACATAAGGGCAAAGCAGCTTGTTAAGTTTATTCCACACCAAGATTATATTAAAGGACTTCTCGTTAATAATCCAGTAGCTATTATAATGCGGCAAAGGAAGATGAAGTGAAAGCTAAGGTAGGATATAAAGAAATAAATGAAGATATTTATGTATTTACGATTAACGGATATCTCGCTTATTTAAAGGTATCTTCACCTGTAGTATATCCTAGCTTAATACTCTTAACATTTGAAGGATGGCATGTAGATCATAATATTATCACTCCAATTGAGATTCTAAAATATATCCCTTATGAAGAATATATTAAAGGTTTATTGCTGCAGAATGCTGTAGCTTTATTCCTAAGGAGACACCATCTATATGATCAAATACTCTCACGCCAATAAAGAAGAATATATGTTTAGGTGTGATACAATGGGTAAGCCAGGTCTTGTTGTATTAGAGGCACATGGCCTTAGGCTTGTTGCAGGATATAGAGTTAATCATCCTAATACAGGAACAAAATATGCTACATACTACACTAATGACTTTACCTCTAAACAATTAGTTGAGCTTATTCCGCAACACGTTTATGTGAAAGGATTGCTTATGGAGCATCCCATAGCATTATTAATACGGAAGAGGGGGCCAAAGCCATGCAAATAAAGTATAGAGACATGGTAAATGCTTCTTATAGATTCTTGTGCCTCTATAATAAGAAGTGGCTTGAGATGAAATTATTGTATCATGGAATGAATTTATCTGCGTGGTATCCTCATTTATGGAGCCCTGCCTTCTACAATGAATTTGAAACACCAGATCAATATTGTGAATTCTCATCTATTTATACAGAGAAAGTACTTGTTGAAGCTATCCCACAAGAAGAGTATATTAAAGGGCTACTATTTTTACATCCAGTGGCAATGGCTATACGCGAGAAACCTGGGTATTATCCAGTACGTTTAGTTTATGAGCCTTTAAAGAGGGAGGGGGAAAATGTTAGATTTTATAGCAGCTAAAATTGATAAGATGATAAAGGATTGGAGTTTCGTATTAAAGAAACATGTAGCACCAGTTGCAAAGAAAATGATACCTGAAAAGAAGATTGTTGCGAATGTGCCACGACCAGCAGTATCTGTGCCACAGAAGAAATATGCTACAGTAGCTACTAGCACTTCTACAGCAGATGAGATGTCAGTGACTGCACCTTCGCAGATTTTTACTTCCACACCTTATTATAG
>Ga0073936_10009870_pt1 | contig 11783 bp, 12 predicted proteins | sample AliMusrvi5mmetaG_FD_87041 | JGI IMG/M metagenome (GOLD analysis project Ga0073936, IMG submission 87041) | Freshwater lake bacterial and archeal communities from Alinen Mustajarvi, Finland, to study Microbial Dark Matter (Phase II) - Alinen... | ecosystem: Environmental > Aquatic > Freshwater >... | reverse complement strand
TGCATCACCATTTTCAGCTGAAAGGGTGGGCTGAGCAAAAAATAGTGATAAGGTTCTGGATTATAGCTATTCTCTTTTTTCTTGTCAGTCTCATGACCTTAAAACTCAGATAATGACGATGGATCTGTCGGGTAAAAAGGTATCGGTTATCGGTGCCGGAAAGAGCGGCATCGCCGCGGCGGAACTGCTTTGCAGTGAGGGTTCGCAGGTTCTGCTCAGTGACTTCGGCAGGATTGAAGAGAGCGTTGTTCGGCGTCTGGAGAGCCAAAAAATATCCGTTGAAGAGAAAGGACATTCGGAGAGGGTTTTTGATGCGGACCTCTGTGTCATCAGTCCCGGAATTCCTCCCTCTGCCCGAGTGGTGAACGCCATGGAATCGAAAGGGATTCAGATTGTCAGTGAAATAGAGCTGGCCAGCCGGTTCTGCAAAGCAAGAGTTGTCGGGATAACGGGAACGGACGGCAAGACGACGACTTCGACGCTTATTCATCGTATTCTGGCGGCTGACGGGCTCCGGAACGGCTACCGGTCGTTCAGTGTCGGCAATATCGGGGTGCCGTTTTCTTCGTTGGCAAAGGAGATGACCTCTCGTGATGTTGCGGTGGTGGAGCTGAGCAGTTACCAGCTGGAGCGCTGCTTTACCTTCAGGCCTGATGTTGCGGTGATTACCAATATCACGCCGGATCATCTCAACCGTTATGAAGGCGACATAAACCGTTATGCGGCGGCGAAGTTCCGCATTTATGCGAACCAGGGTGAGGGAGATACGCTTATTTACAATGAGGATGATCCTTTGCTGAGGGAGCATTTCGGGGGATGGGAATTTCCTTTCGCCATTTTGCCGTTCGGCTTGGAGTCCGCTACGGGAGGCTTGGAGGATCGCAGGATTGTTCTGGTTGACAACGAGTCGGTTGCTGTAAGGAGTTCCGACGGCAAAGAAAAGGTCATTGAGATATCGGAGTTTCTGAAAAACAGTTTTCGGGGGCGCCACAATATTTCAAATGTGCTTGCGGCAGTTGCGGTCGCCCAGGCTTTGGGGGTCGATAGTGAGGTTGTGCGTTCGGTACTCAGGGAGTTCAAGGGCGTTGAGCATCGTCAGGAGTTTGTCATGACGGTGAACGGAGTCAGCTGGGTCAACGATTCGAAAGCCACGAATATCAATGCCATGCGCCAGGCGCTTGAAGCGGTTCCGGGAAGCTCTGTGCTTATTGCCGGAGGGCAGGATAAAGGGAATGATTACCCCTCTATTGCCGGGCTTGTAAAAGAAAAAGTTTCACTGATTATTGCCATAGGAGAGTCGAAAGGAAAGATCACAGCGGCATTTGATGGTATTGTTGCTGTGCAGGAGGCCGGGTCGCTTGCCGAGGCGGTCTCGATTGCCCATGAAACGGCGGCGGCAGGAGAGACCGTGCTCTTTTCACCGGGGTGTGCCAGTTTTGATATGTTTGAGAATTTTGAGGATAGGGGAATAAAATTCAAACAATGTGTTCATCAGTTACAGCCATGCTGAATACAGATAACATTACAGATGCCGTAGAGGTGAATCCTTCTGATGCACTGGTGCTGCCTTCACGGGGTGAGGGAATTGCCCCGAAGCTGCTGATGCTTATTGTTGCCATTCTCATCTGCATCGGCGTTGTTATTGTCTATAGCAGCGGTGCCGGGTGGGCCGAGACCAAATATTCGAGCTCAGAGTATTTTCTGTGGCGTCAGCTGACCTTTTCTGTCCTTGGCATCATTACCATTCTGCTGGTGGCGCAGCTTGACTATCATATTTTCTGGAAGACCAGCAAGCTCATTCTTTTGGGCAGCATAATTCTGCTCACGTCGCTTCTTGCCTTGAAAGCTGTAGGGAAAATTTCGGGTGCGGCCCGCTGGATAGGGGTCGGGCCGCTTAAATTTCAGGTGTCGGACTTTGCGAAATATGCGATCATTTTCCATTTTTCACGGCTTATATCTGAAAAACAGGGTTTTATACGAGACCTCAACAACTCTTACTATCCCCTGCTCACTATATTGATGACCGTTGTGTCGCTTGTGGCTCTTGAGCCGAATTTCAGTACCGCATCGCTTATTGCGCTGATCGGGTTCATGATGATGTTTATCGGCGGCGTCAATGTCCGCCATCTCCTTACGACCTTTTCGCTGCTTATTCCTGTTGCTGTCGTGTTTGCCATTGCTGCGCCCTACAGGGTTGCCCGTCTGCTCTCGTTTACCAGCAGGGATGAAAAAGAGATAAGCTATCAGGTTGTGCAGGCTTTGATCGGTTTGGGAAACGGGGGGCTCTTCGGGCTCGGCATCGGAGCCAGCAAGCAGAGGGATCTCTATCTTCCGCTCTCGTATAATGATTTTGTGTTTGTCGTTATCGGTGAGGAGTACGGGTTTGTCGGCGGGGTTGCCCTTATTGCGCTGTTTACCGGGTTTTTTATCTGCGGGATGATTATAGCCAAGCATGCTCCGGATGATTTCGGAAAATATGTTGCCTGCGGGATCACGATGGCGATTACCCTGTTTGCCTATATCAATATTGCTGTCGCATGCCATCTGATTCCTACCACCGGTGTTGCGCTTCCATTTATCAGTTATGGCGGCACGGCGCTTCTGCTCAACTCTCTCGGCGTCGGCATTCTTATGAGTATATCCCGGTACAAGAAAAAGGCAGTAGAAAAGAGCATGAAACATGCTATGCATGAAAGGAAGGCTGAATGAAGGTTCTTTTTGCAGGCGGGGGAACTGGCGGCCATTTATATCCCGCTGTGGCTATGGCAGCAGAGCTCAGGAAGCTTGATGCGTCCACCGGGATTTCATTTGCGGGAACGGTGAGCGGTATTGAGTCGACCGAAGTGCCTAGACTTGGCTACAAGCTCCATCTCATTCCTGTAAGAGGCTTGAAAAGAGGGGCATTTCTCGCAAATATGATAGCAAATGTAAGCGTGCTTGCGGATTTTGCTTCGGCGTTGGGACGTGCGCTTGCGCTTATCGGGAGGGAGAAGCCGGATGTCGTGGTCGGTACAGGGGGGTTTGTGAGTGCTCCGGTGCTTCTCGCGGCTCAGCTTGCGGGAAAAAAAACGCTCATTCAGGAACAGAATGCGTTTCCCGGTGTGACGACGAAACTGCTTTCGACACTTGCCTGTGAAGTGCATCTCTCTTTTGAGGAGGCCCGGCGGTTTATTGTTAAAAAAAAGAACGTCTATGTTTCCGGCAATCCTGCCCGGTCGTTTGAGCATCAGAACCGGGCCTCCGCACGGGCTTGTTTTTCCCTGAGCGCCGAGCGCCCTACCCTGCTTGTTTTTGGCGGCAGTCGCGGGGCGCGTTCGATAAACAATGCGGTGCTTCAGCGACTCGGTGATATTACCGCTTCAGGAAATCTCATATGGCAGACCGGTGCGCTTGATTTTGAGCGGATAAAGAGAGAGGTTGCGCCGTCGCCTTATCTCTGGGTTGGCCCCTACATTGAGGATATGGGCTCAGCTTACAGTGCCGCGGATCTTGTGTTGTGCCGCTCTGGCGCATCATCCATTGCGGAGCTGACCAATCTCGGGATGCCTTCGGTTCTTGTACCCTATCCATACGCGACCGGCGATCATCAGCGTTATAATGCGCGTGCGCTTCTGAAGAACGGGGCCACTCTCACGATTGATGACGGGGCGCTTGGTGAAGATGGATCGATAAAAAATATTCTTGAACTGCTGCAGGATCCGGAAAAGCTGAAAAGCATGGGGGCCGCTTCACGCGCACTGGCTTATCCGGATGCGGCCCGTCAGCTGGCTTTGCGGATTATTGGGCTTGCAACGAAACATTAACAGGAAGAGAGCGCAGCACACATGGAACTCGGAAAAACAAAAAGTGTTCATATTGTAGGGATCGGAGGCGCAGGCATGAGTGCCATTGCGGAACTGCTGCTGAAGTCAGGCTTCGGGGTTTCGGGCTCCGACCTCTCATCAGGCGAGGTGACCGACAAGCTTGTAGAGCATGGCGCGGTAATTTATCGGGGGCATCGGGCAGAGCAGATTGCTTCATGCGATGTGGTCGTCTACTCGTCGGCGATCAGGCCGGAAGAGAACATTGAGATTATGGCTGCTGAAAAAGCAGGCATTCCGGTCATCAAGCGCGACGAGATGCTGGGCGAGCTTATGCGCTATAAATATGGCATATGCATTGCCGGCACTCACGGGAAGACGACAACTACAGCCATGATCGCTACGATGCTTATCGAGTCGGGCGAGTCGCCTACGGTAATGATTGGCGGGATATCGGATTATCTGAAAGGCAGTACCGTTGTCGGCGATGGAAAGTTTATGGTTATTGAGGCTGATGAGTTTGACCGTGCGTTTTTAAAGCTTACGCCGACGATTGCAATCGTCAACAGTCTTGAGTCGGAGCATATGGATACTTACGGCACTCTTGATGAGCTGAAGCAGGCATTTCTTGCTTTTGCCAATAAAGTGCCTTTTTACGGGCGGGTGATCTGCTGTGTCGACTGGCCGGAGATCAGAAAGATCATTCCTTCAATGAACCGCCTCTATACGACCTTCGGAATTGATGAGCCGGCCGATGTGATGGCAACGGATATTGTGCTTGAAAAACAACACGCAACCTTTACTGTGCAGGCGTATGGCCGGGAGTATCGTGATGTCTGCATCAATGTGCCGGGCCGGCATAATGTGCTTAATGCGCTGGCGGCTTTTTCTGCGGGCATTGAGCTTGGGATTGTGCCTGAGCGGCTGATCGCAGGGCTTGGCAGGTACAGCGGCATGAGAAGAAGGTTCCAGGTGAAATACGATAATGGCGCAGGACTGATGGTTGTTGATGATTACGCTCATCACCCTTCTGAAGTGAAGGCTACCGTCAAGGCGGCCAAAAGCGGATGGGCGGAATCGAAAGTCATTGCCGTTTTTCAGCCGCATCTGTTTTCGCGGACGAAAGAGTTTGCCGATGAATATGGATGGGCGCTTTCAAGAGCCGACATGGTCTATGTGGCCGATGTCTATGCGTCAAGGGAAAAGGCTGTTGATTTCCCCGGTGTTGACGGAGGTATGGTGGCGGCTGCTGTCCGGAAGGCAGGGGGAAAGCATGTGGAGTTCATTGCTGAAAAGGAGCCTCTTTTTTCGGCGCTTGAAGGGCATATAAAGAACGGGAACATGCTTCTGTTTATGGGAGCAGGCGACATTACCCAACTGGCTTCGAGAGTCGCCGAGGCTTGCGGGAAAAGTGCTTCCGGTAAAAGTGACTGAGATCATGAAAGGATTGTAAATAACTTTTGTCTATGGCTGAAGGTGAACGAAAGGATTACTACCCTGACCAGGCTCTTCAGGGATATTCTGAAGGCGGCGATGGCGATCTACAGGGAGATTCAGGCCAGGCTCATGCGGGCAACTGGAAGGCAAGAGTATTTATTTTTTTTATGGTGCTTGCCGGGTTGGCAGCACTGGCCCATTATTCTTCGAGCTGGAAAAAGGATGTGCTAGTCCGCGACATTGTTGTTGAAGGGGTGTCGAGCGTTGTGGCAAAGGATTTTGCCGCCAGTATGAAGATCTATAAAGGAAGAAGTCTCGAGGGGCTTGATCCGGCAGAGTTAAAAGCGAGGGTTATGCTTTTTCCGTTTGTCAGGGATGCCAGGATCAGCAAGGAGCTGAACGGAATTGTCCGCATACGGGTTATGGAGCGGATACCAATGGCTTTAACGTTGATCAACGGGGCGGTTATGGCCATTGATACTGAAGGTGTTCTTCTGCCGGTGAAAAATGAGCTGACCACTCAGCTGCCGAAATTTCTTTCCGTTTCGGGCATAAGCCGGCTGAAAGCTGCCGGAAATGCTCTTCAGCAGCTTGACGGGCGTGACCTGGAGGTGCTCCGGCAGTTTCTTGCGGCTCTTTCGGAGACCGGTTATGCGCGTCTGCTTATCCAGGAGCTGCACTTTGACGGGAACAATATGACCTATTGTATTGCAGTACAAGCACCTACCCGTTTTATTGTCGGTAATGACGGGAACTTCAAGGAAAAGTTGAAAAAATTCGAGATATTTTGGCAAAAGGTGGTTTCAAAAAAAGGTTTTGGCTCATATGAGAGCGTGGATCTCCGGTTCAAGGACAGGATATTCGCCAAGGATGCTCAGTTGCCTCAGGCTGCCCAGAATAGTCCCAAGGTTATAATCACGCAGAAATAGAACAATGCTGAAAAGCAATATCGCGGTCGGTCTTGATATCGGTACAACGAAGGTATGTGTTGTGGTTGCCGAAAAGGATGAATTAGGAAAGCTCAATGTACTTGGAAAAGGACGTTCAAATTCCGATGGACTTCAGAGGGCTACAGTTGTCAATATCAACAAGACTGTTGATGCCATAAAGGCTGCCGTTGCTGATGCCGAACGGGAGTCGTCCATTCGCATTACCGGCGTCAATGTCGGGATTTCGGGTGCGCACGTCCACTGTATTCACAGCAATTCGGAAATAAGCATCAATCAGACCGGGATTGTCAATGAGTCCGATGTGAGGCGGTTTCTGGAAAAGGCTAAAACCAATATCAGGTATCTTGATATTGATCATGAAATTATTCATGTCATTCCGCAGGAGTTCATTGTTGACGATCAGGAAGGCCTGCTTGATCCGATAGGAATGGCAGGAACGACCATGAGAGGCAGCGCCTATATTGTTGTAGGGCTGAGAACCAAGATCCGCAATATAAAGCAGTGCGTGGAAAAGGCCGGGCTGGAGATCAGTGCAGTCACTTTTGAGCCGGTAGCCTCAGGCATGGCGGTGATGAAGGAGCGAGAGAAGAAGAGCGGTGTGGTGGTCATTGATATCGGCGGTGGAACCACTGAGGTGGCTATCTACATTGATGGAGCAATCCGCTATTCGGAGGTTATCAAGGTTGCCGGAAATGATGTGACTCATGATCTGGCTCATGGCGTCAAGGCTCTCTATGAGGTGGCTGAGGAGCTGAAAATAAAGCATGGTTGCGCTTACAGTCGTTTCAGCGGTGAGGATGAGGCTATTCTTATAGAAGGGATTGAGGGCCGTCCGCAGAAAACTTTTCCTAAAAGCTCGGTGACCATGATCATTGAAGCGAGGATGATGGAAATTTTTGAGCTGGTCCGTGATTCTATAAAGCGTTCGGGCTACTATGAATATATCAATGCCGGTGCGATAATAACGGGAGGCGGTTCTCTTCTGCCGGGGACAGAGGAGCTTGCTCATGATGTTCTCGGGCTTGATATCCGCATCGGGTAGCCGGAAGGGGTATCGGGCGGAATTAAGGGTTCCGTTAACAACCCGATGTATGCTACGGTTATGGGGCTCGTTGCCCATGCATTTCAGAATAATCTCGCTGAAAATCCTGGTGTTCCTATGTCAGCAGGAGAGAATAAGCCTGATATCCCTGTTGAGGTATCGGAGGGACCGGCAGTGCCGGAGTCGAATCCCGTCGGAAAGAAAATTGGGGACCGGATGAATAAATTCTGGGATAATCTATGATACGATATATAACTAAGCCTTTTAACTGAGGAGAACTGACCATATGGCATTTGAGCTTGATCCAGGGCTGTTTGACAGTGACCAGGGTAAAGGTGTTACTATAAGGATTGTCGGTGTCGGCGGTTGCGGCGGCAATGCTGTCAATAACATGATCGACAGAAAAATAAGCGGCGTTGAATATATCGTCTTCAATACTGACCGTCAGGCTCTCCTGAACTCAAAAGCCCCGCTCAGGGTGCAGATCGGGAAGAAAGCTACCAACGGGCTTGGCGCGGGAGCCGATCCGGCCAAGGGGCGTCAGGCGGCTGATGATGACCGTGAAATCATTGCGGCTCAGCTCAGGGGCGCGGATCTTGTGTTCATTGCCGCAGGAATGGGTAAAGGTACCGGAACCGGCGCAGCCCCAGTGATTGCCTCGATTGCGAGAAATATGGGCATCCTTACCATCGGCGTTGTTACAAGGCCGTTCAATTTCGAGGGCCAGGTGAAGGCCAAGATTGCTGACGGAGGGATTGCTGAACTGCGCAAGTACATCGATACTCTTATTCTGGTCGAAAATGAAAAGATACTGAGTATTGCCGAGGAGGGGGTAAGCGCCACCGAAGCGTTCAATATGGCCAATGATGTGCTCTACAGGGCGGCTAAGGGGATTGCCGATATTATTACCCGCCACGGGCATGTCAATGTCGATTTTGCAGATGTCCGCAGCATTATGTCGGGAGCGGGAGATGCCGTTATGGGTTCTGCTGCTGCTGCAGGCGACCGGCGAGCCCTCAAAGCGTCATCGGATGCTCTCAACAGCCCGTTGCTGGAAGGCGTATCGGTAAAAGGCGCTAAAGGCGTGCTGGTCAACATTACCGGCGAGGTCACCATGCGCGACATGTCGGACGCCATGAACTACATTGAGGAGCAGGTGGGCAGCGAGGCCAAGATTATCAATGGATATGTCGATGAGCCTCAGGTGTCGGGCGAAATAAGGGTTACGGTTATCGTTACCGGGTTCAAGCGAAAAGCAGAGGAGGACGGAAAAGAGGCGGCCGTCAGGCGCCCGGTTACGCCGGTTCATGCGACCAGGCCGGGGAGTGTTGCCCAGAGTGCACAGGCAGCAAGACAGACTGCAACTCTTTTTTCTGAGAGGCAGACTGAGGATCTGCGGATTCCTGCCTATATAAGAAGACAGTTGTCGATACATGACACTCGTGAGGCCGGGAGTGGAAAACCGGGTCTGCGTGATGCCGGTCAGAATCCGTTGACCACAGGCGGGCAGGGAGAGCATGAAGACAGGATTGATAAAGGCTTGTCGGATACTCCTGCCTATCTTCGCCGTAAGAATAACGGTGTATGAATTTATTTTTAAAAACAAATTTAAGGAAGTAATGACCTATCGTTCCCTTTCCGCAGAAGAAGCTGTAACAAAAATTAAATCAGGGGACCGGGTCTTTTTGCATACCGCAGCTGCGACCCCACAGCGACTGATTGATGCGATGGTTCGTCGCGCAGCAGAGTTGAGAAATGTTGAAATCGTGAGTCTTCACACTGAAGGTGAAGCGGCATATGCAAGACCGGAGTATCGTGACAGTTTCAGATTGAACGCTCTGTTTGTCGGTAAAAATGTCCGTCAGTCTGTTCAGCAGGGTGATGGTGATGCGATTCCGGTTTTTCTGAGCGATATCCCCTCCCTTTTCCACAACAAAATTCTTCCCCTTGACGTGGCCCTTGTGCACGTTTCGCCTCCTGACCGGCACGGATACTGCTCTCTCGGCGTTTCGGTCGATGCTACCCTTTCAGCGGTTCACTCGGCAAAACTTGTTATTGCCCAGGTAAATCCGAATATGCCCAGAACCCATGGTGAAGGAATGCTCCATACCAGCAAGATTCATGCAATGGTTGATGTGTCGGACCCTATTCTGGAGACTCCAAGACGTGTTTTGAGTGATATTGAAATTCGTATCGGCAATCATATAGCCTCTATCGTTGAGGATGGAGCCACGCTGCAGATGGGTATCGGCGCTATTCCTGATGCAACACTTGCGGCTCTTTGCGGGCACAAGGATCTTGGCATTCATTCTGAAATGTTTTCGGACGGAGTTATTGAGCTGGTCGAAAAAGGAGTGATTAACGGCCGGAAAAAGCGGAGCCATAAGGAGATTATTGTCGCAAGTTTTCTTATCGGAACCAGAAAATTGTATGATTTTGTGGATGATAATCCACTGGTTGCGATGCTGCCTTCCGATTATGTCAACGATACCCGGGAAATCAGGAGAAATCCACGGGTGACGGCAATCAACAGTGCTCTTGAAATCGATATGACCGGGCAGGTATGCGCTGATTCGATCGGGCAGAAATATTATTCAGGTGTCGGTGGTCAGATGGACTTTATTCGCGGTGCAGCGCTTTCAGAAGGCGGCAAACCGATTATTGCCCTGCCGTCAACTACAAACAAGGGGTTGTCGAGGATTGTCGCGCAGCTCAAGCCGGGTGCGGGCGTCGTTACGACAAGGGCTCATGTGCAGTACGTGGTTACTGAGTTCGGTATTGTCAACCTGCATGGCAAAAACCTTCGCCAGAGAGCTGAAGCGCTTGCAAGCATTGCCCATCCTGATTTCAGGGATGATATATCCCGTCAGGCCCACGACCTTTACGGCTCATACGGAAAGGGGTACTGTTAATCTCTGGGGGGAGGGCTGACAATTCAGAGTGACCGCACACCGATCATGCTTACCATGCGGCCTGTTGTTCCATTATCGCGCCGATAGGAAAAAAACATGCCGCTGTCGACGGATGAGCAGAATTGAGATTGTTCGATATTCGATGAGGGAATGCCTGAGACGAGCAGCTGCCGGTAATTAACAAGACGAAGATCAAGCATTCTTTTATCGCTCTCCCCGGACGGCGATGCACTTGAGAGGAATTCCGACGAAAATGCATCAGCGACTTCGGGCCCGACCTCATAGGCTGCTGATGAAATTCCCGTGCCTATCCAGGCAAAACACTCCGAAGGAATTGAGTTGAAGTTTTTTTGCATGGCGGAAATTGTTTTCATGACAATACGGCCAGCACTGCCTTTCCAGCCGGCATGAACCGCTCCTGAGGCTTGATGCCGTGGATCAAAGATCAGTACAGGATAGCAGTCTGCAGTAAAGATGCTTAAGAAGAGATCCTTTTTATCGGTGATGAACGCATCGAAACCCCGCTCTCTCCCGGGTTTTTCGGCTACGAGTATTTCAGTGCCGTGAATCTGTACGGAGCTGACCATTCTTTCGGGATCGATGCCGATTGCAGAGCAGAGCAGCAGGGTGTTTTGGTGAACATTTTCGGCGCTGTCTTCGGTATTAATGCCCAGATTCAAGGAGGAGTAGGGCCCTGAGCTTATGCCGCCGGTTCTTGTGCTCTGCATAGCGACGAGCCGACTGAATTCACGAAAGCTGTGCGGCACTATGTATTGCGGAGGGATGCCGGCCGGTTTTATCTGGTTTGTCATTTAGATGGTGCGTTACTGTTCATTATTTCCCGAAGAGATAGTATCTTTCCTACTTGACTTGTCACACCTGCGACCCTCTAACAGTTAGTTCGTGCAGACCTGTTGCCGGTCTGAATGTAAACAAGGAGGCTCTTACAATGACAAGAGATGATGAAGAGCGATTTCCGGAACAGTTCGGGCGCTCAGTTCGGGCGATTTCAGATTATATGGGTATCGGGCTGCAGATTGCCTTGAGCTTTGCCTTGTTTGTTCTGCTTGGTTTCTGGGCTGACAGCAAGCTCGGCACCTCGCCGCTTCTGCTGCTTGCCGGTGTTCTTCTCGGTATGCTCGGCATGGCTCTTGTTCTTATGAAAGTAGTTCGCCAGGCTAACAAAAAAAAATAAGGCATTTTACTGGCCTTCCACTGTCAATTTAAGAATCTGAAAGGAGAGATGAAGCCAATATTTGAATTTTTTATTAAGTTATGTATCTTGTCCGTCATTTTATGGGGCGTTATCTTTGCAGCTCTTAATCCCGGAAGTGTTGATTATCACTCGGTGTTTCTTGCCTGGATAATGGTTGTTACTAATGCTGTTGCCGGTTATCTGCTTTTTGATTATGCACTTGACAAGGAGTCGGCGGTATTCACGAAGTTTGTGTTCGGTGGCCTGACTGTTAGGCTGTTAGTGTTGATGGTGCTTGTCTCGGTTATCATTATCAGGAACCTTGCGGTCATCAACGACTTTGTCTTTTCATTTTTCGCGTTTTACTGTATCTATGTGATTGTTGAAATTCTCGGGTATCAAAAGAAAAACAAACAGAAAAAGAAAACTGCATGAAACGGGTAAACG
>Ga0073936_10009866_pt1 | contig 11787 bp, 11 predicted proteins | sample AliMusrvi5mmetaG_FD_87041 | JGI IMG/M metagenome (GOLD analysis project Ga0073936, IMG submission 87041) | Freshwater lake bacterial and archeal communities from Alinen Mustajarvi, Finland, to study Microbial Dark Matter (Phase II) - Alinen... | ecosystem: Environmental > Aquatic > Freshwater >... | reverse complement strand
GAGATGCACTCAAGGGCAAGAGAGAGGTTTCAGTGGTGGATTGCAAAGTTCGTACTCAACAAGTGAAATGATAAGGAAATTCTATCCTAAATGGGTAAAATATTCTTCGGAAATTACCTTAAAGGCGGCTTGCAGTTGCTGCAAGGTCGGCACTTGCGTTGCCCACGGTTCCGGGTAATTCGGATTCCCCGTTAAAGCGGCTATGATTGATGACGATTTAGCCAAATATTCAACTTCATTCAGGCGGTCAAAACTGACAATCAATTTAGCTTGCATGGTAATTCTCCAACAAATGATAAGAGTAGTGCGCAAAATCACTCACCCAACACTCTAAAAAGGCGGTTGCCTTAAAGAGAAGCTTAGTCCTATTTTCGAGTTCTGTGTAAATAAACATAAAATTAGTATGCTTAAATGACTCAACCCACTATTATCCTTAACAAATTATCATACAGTCCTGACAGTTTCACTACCGTATTAAAGCAGTTCTTTAGAGATTCGTTGACTGTTGCGAAAAAATGAGTGTCCATTCAGTCATTGTTCAGATTGGGTATGACAAACTATCATCAACTAAACAGATTTTTAATAAACATTAACTTTTAATTGAGGTTTTACCTATGAAAAAAACAGTAATACTTAGCTTTTTGATGATCTTTGCCAGCAGTACAGCAATGGCTTATGGCTACGATTATGTTGACGAAATGTCTAACAGGGAGTTAGCCAATATTAGTGCTCAAGAGCAGGCTGATGTTATGCATGAGTTGAGGGAAGGTGATTATAGAGAGGCTCAGGAAATTATTCGGGAGGATGAAGCCATAAAAAATCAGATACGCCAGCAAGAGGCTATGTATGACAGAGTCAGAGATATGAACCAATATAATTATTATGGGTACTACGGTTACCCAAGATGATAATGTTATTGTTAGTGACTAAACGTCTTCATTACCAAATTATCATACCGTTTTTATATTTTCACTAGCGAACCTACCAAACATCACCGTTACTTTTACCAAAACGCTATGCGACAGCGTGTTATGTAAGGGGGATTTTTTGTTTGTAACCTAATCATTTACCAAAAGTACATGCGACAAGCTTCATCATCACTAGCGACATCGGGTGTTGTCGCCTATACAGTCGGCAAAGTAACTATTACATTTTAAAAACAGTCTACGAAATGAACTTATATAACCGGTGATTCTGAAAAAACTGCCCATACATTGGTCAATGTAACAGGCGACAATTGTGTAGATAGCAGGTTGTTTCACTGAATTTGTGTGAGTATACTCCAATGTTTCAATAATTATTGTATTGAAACGTAACATAAATATTTAAAAAGCTATTAAATCAATCGTAAGTCATTAAATAATAGTTCAACCGGCTGGTACTAAAGGGATGTAGATATCAACCGGTTTTTTGATTCCTCTAAAACCTCCGTATTAATTCATTAAGGGCTGAATAACATCCAATATCTCCTCCTTAGATATCCCTCCTTGATTTTTAAGAAGAATCTCCCCCTTTTGATTGACAATCACAGTAAAAGGGATAGCATCCGATGTATTCCCTAATTGATAAATCAATGACATAAATGAAGCGCCCGTAAAATCACCAATCAGAATAGGATAGTTTATTTTTGTTTTGGTGAGAAATTCTTTAACTGACTCCTTATCGTCTACCGCTATACCAATAAACTGTAAATTTTTTGAGCCATACTGTTCTTGTAACTGAATAAAATCAGGAATTTCTTTAACACAAGGCGGGCACCAGGTAGCCCAAAAATTAATCACTCTAATTTTGCCCTGCCATTCAGAAGATGGATGTATTTTATCGTCCATATCTGGAAATTCAAATTCGGGTAACATCTGTTGAGATATAGGTTTGTCCTTTACTTTACGAACAAGAATTCCTGCTTCTTTTTTCAGTTGTGAAACAACGTTTATAGCGCCAGGTGCCACTAAATCCCGAACCACAAGACCACCACCCAACGCCAGTATCCCCACAATAATAATCAACCCTATTGGCTTCATCATTTTATCCCCTGTAATGTTTTAAGAAAGGTTTCGGCATCTTGATAGCCAATAACTCGATGGGCAGTATCTTCTTGTTCACTGCCACTAAAAAATAATATCGCCGGTGGCCCAATCAAATTAAATTTTGCCAGTACCGCCTTATCGTCATCAGAATCTTTTGTAACATCTAATTGCAACAGTTTATAAGTACTTAAAGCCTTTTTAACTTTTGGATCTGTAAAGGTATAAGCTTCCATTTCCTTACACGAAATACACCAATCCGCATAAAAATCGACCATGACAGGCTGATGATTAAGAGTTGCTTCATGTACCTTCGCTTCCAAAGCTGCCAAATTTGAAATTCGCTCAAAAACAACCTCTTCTTCAACTCCCTGAGATGTATTAACAGCAAAGCCTTTTAAGGGCTTTAAAGGGTTATCGTTGCCCATGCTAAAACCGATTAACAAAATCAGGCCATAAGCAAACATCATTAAACCAACCCCTTTCCATAGCTTGCTCCAACCGGAACTATTCAACGGTAAAGGCTCCAGTGCATTAAGATAGATAGCCGGTAAAATCAATAATATAGACCACAATAAAATAGGCACAGAAGGCGGCAAGATTCGACTTAACATCCAAACCGCAACACCTAACATAATCACCCCAAATACAGCCTTGGTTGAATATAACCAACCGCCTGCTTTGGGTAACAACTTGCCTGCTGAAGCGCCCAATAATAACAAAGGCACACCCATACCCATGCCCATAGCGAACAAGGCGCTGCCCCCTAATAAAGCATTACCACTTTGACCTATAAAAATTAAGGCACCCGCTAAAGGTGCGGCCACACAAGGCCCAACAATTAAGGAAGAGAGCGCCCCCATAATAGCCGCGCCCCATAGAGAACCGTCCTGATGTTTTACACTGGAATTATGTAGCTTTGTTTTTAGAGAATTAGGTAATTCTAAATCATAAAAGCCAAACATGGACAATGACAATAACACAAACACGCCACTGAATAGGCCAATAATCCAGGGTTGCTGGAACGTAGTCTGCAAGTTTCCACCAAATAATGCCGCAAGCACACCAAACACTGTATAAGTGAAAGCGGAAGCAACGACATAACTCAGTGATAGAAAAAAAGCTCTAGCGGTAGTAATACGGTTACCGTGTCCAACAATAATACCGGATAAAATGGGAATCATTGGAAAAATGCATGGGGTCATGGATAACAATAGCCCAAAACCAAAAAAGCTAAGTAAGACGACACCACCACTATCGTGATGCAAAGACTGCACAATTTGGTCTTGCTCAGATAGCTCAGAGACAGGAGTCGATGTCACACCGTCCTGCATCGATTTTTGTCCCGACGGCAACTCCAGACTAATCGTTTTATTCATAGGTGGATAACAAACACCACGCTCAGCACAGCCTTGATATTTGGCCTTCAATGTAATGGCTGCTGAGTCACCCAGATGATTAAGCGGCACATCAAAAGCAAGTTCATCATGAAAAATCTCTACGGTACCAAAGGCTTCATCTTGCTTTGTAGTTCCTCGGGGCATTGTATAAGTACCGAGTTGAATACCCTGAGAATTAATCAATTCCAGTTTAATTTTCTCGCGATACAGATAATAACCCTTTGCGATCACCCAATTAACATGCACTGTGTTGGCGTCCTTAACTTCAGCAAAAAATTGAAAAGCTTGCTCCGCTGGCAATAAAGGTTCTTCACTGGCATTCTGTTTAAACGTTGGAAGACTATCTATCAAACCGGCTAATGGATTAGCACTAGCAAGCACCGTCAATGATGGCTCGGATCTTAACTGGGTTTCTTCGGCATAACCGCCTGTCGAACTCACTAGAAACGTGACTATAAAGACAAAAATTATTTTTAAAAATGGCATGAATCAATCTAATTTTACTGATGAATAATAAGCAAGTCTGCATATTATCCTAGAAATTTATATCATTTGCCTTTATATTGTGAAGATAAACTTAGATTTATAAAACAAAAGTCTAAATAGCCCATTCGCGGTGACTCACCGTTAACAAACGTATAAGAGCGTGTCAATGAAAGCTTTCCAAATACTGTTCCTAATAGTTTTAATTATTCCCTTCGCAGAAATCTATCTACTACTTCAGGTAGGCAGTATACTGGGCGCTTTTCCCACGATTTTTTTAGTAGTCTTTACGGCAGTATTAGGGTCTTGACTATTAAAACAACAGGGCTTTGCAACCTTCCGTCGTTTTCAGGAAAACCTGGCACAAGGCCAAATACCGGCTTATGAAATAATTGAAGGCCCCATCATCTTACTGGGCGGTGTATTACTATTAACACCGGGATTTCTGACTGATATTTTGGGCTTAGCTTGTTTGATTACACCTTTACGTAAAAGAATCGCTCAATATATTATAGAAAACCGTATCATCCAGGATAGTGGTGCGTTTCAGCAAACTAAAAAAGCCGAGAATAATGCCTTGGAAGGTGAATTTAGGAAAGAAGACTAAAGAAATACAAAAAGATTGGCGCAAGGAAAATAAGTTAACCTTGCGCCTTTGTATTAACCTTCAGTTGAATCAGGGGTTGCAGCCGTGTTTTTATTAAGTCCTGAGTACGCAGGGCACCAGCCAGAAAAGCCTGTTCCGACGAGTACCATACCTATCAATAATAAAGCAATTGACGCAGTAAAAATTGAAACAGCAAGTAACGCAGCACCGCCATACAAGCGGTATTTCTTTTCTTGATCGCCTATATTGTGTTCAAATTTAACCATACGTTTATAATCAAAACTCATCTTAATCCCCTTCTCTGTGTAATTGTTATTATCTTGGCAACGCAATGAAACATTTCAGCGTTACAGAATATGAAATAATATACACAGCTCTACAAAATGTGCAAGCGATAAAAAGATAATGGATGTTACTTCAATAATAGATTCTTTAAATGATGCGCAGCGTCAAGCGGTTACCGCACCTTCACAGGCCATGTTAATTTTAGCCGGAGCCGGTAGCGGTAAGACCCGTGTTTTGGTTCATCGTATTGCCTGGCAAATTCAGGTAGGGGGTAGTCATGCGCATAGCATCATGGCCGTAACCTTTACCAATAAAGCGGCTAAAGAGATGAAGGCTAGAATTGAGAGCTTACTCAATATTCCCACTCATAACTTATGGATAGGCACTTTTCATGGTATAGCGCATCGCTTACTCAGACGTCATGCGGCACAAGCCAAATTACCCGAAACCTTTCAAGTCATGGATTCTGGTGACCAGTTAAGAGTCATTAAGCGGTTGTTAAACTCGCTTAACTTTGATGACTCAAAATGGCCGCCACGAGAAGTTCAATGGTTTATCAATGCTCAAAAAGATGAAGGCATTCGCGCCAAGCACATGCTTGAAACAAACGACTTGCATCAACGGCAAATGCTGTTAGTCTACAAAGCGTATGAAGAGCTCTGTACTCGCTCAGGTTTAGTTGATTTTGCCGAGCTGCTGTTACGTGGGCACGAATTATTACGTGATAATCCCGACCTGCTTGAATTCTATCAAGCACGCTTTAGACACATTCATGTTGATGAATTTCAAGACACCAATACTATTCAGTATGCTTGGTTAAGACTACTGACAGACGGTAAAGATAATCTCTTTGTGGTCGGTGATGATGATCAATCTATTTACGGCTGGCGAGGTGCAAAGATTGAAAACATCTATAACTTTCAAAAGCACTACCCTAATCATCAAGTCATTAAATTAGAACAAAACTATCGTTCAACCGGCACCATTCTTAAAGTGGCTAATAAAATTATTGCCAATAACACAGGACGCATGGGTAAAGAGTTATGGACTGATGCCGGTGAGGGCGAACCTTGCTCCTTATACGCCGCCTTTAACGAACAGGACGAAGCTTATTTTGTCGTTGAACGCATAAGAACCTGGGTGAATAACGGCGGTTTACGCAGTGATACCGCTATTTTATACCGCTCCAATGCCCAATCACGTCAGTTTGAAGAAAAGCTGATGGCGACCGCCACCCCGTACCGGGTTTATGGCGGGTTACGCTTCTTTGATCGGGCAGAAATTAAAAATGCCCTGGCTTACTTACGACTGATGTCTAATCGTGATGATGATGCCTCATTTGAACGGGTGATTAATACCCCGACTCGTGGCATCGGCGCTAAAGCCATTGATGATATTCGTGAGATAGCGCGTGATCAAAGCCTTTCTTTATGGGCAGCCGCTATCGTATTGATCAATCAAAGGACGATGTCAGCGCGTGCAACCAATGCCCTCATTGGTTTCCTGGAACTCATCAAAGCCCTGTCAGTTGAAACCGTAGACCTGGAGCTTTATGAGAAAGTTAAACGAGTCGTTGAAAAAACCAGACTCATGGAACTGTATCAAAAAGAAAAAATGGACAAGGGTGAAGAGAAAGTAGAAAACCTTGAAGAGCTAGTCAATGCCGCCCGACTCTTTAATTTTGATCAGGAAAACGAAGAGGGTATGAGTGAACTTGATCTCTTTCTAACCCACGCAGCCTTAGAATCAGGTGATAGCCAGGGCGATGACTTTGAAGATTGCGTACAACTCATGACGATTCATTCCGCCAAAGGCTTAGAGTTTAAACTCGTATTTCTGGTGGGTATGGAAGAAGGCTTATTTCCCTCGCAACAATCCGTCGATGATGTCGCTCGCCTGGAAGAAGAAAGAAGACTGTGTTATGTTGGCATGACCCGAGCGATGAAACAACTGTATTTAACCTATGCCGAATCCAGACGTTTATATGGCAGGGAAAGCTATCCCAGGCCCTCACGATTTCTCCGGGAGATTCCTGCCGAACTCATACAGGAAGTCAGACTACGTGCAACTGTCAGTCGTCCTGTCGCCAACAGCCAACCTAAAACGCCAATCTCAACAAGCACAGGTAGTTATAAAGCCGGACAAAGAGTCCATCATGATAAGTTTGGGGAGGGTATTGTGTTACAAATAGAAGGCTCTGGCGCCCAGGAAAGAGTCCAGATTAACTTTAAGCAGGTAGGCGTTAAATGGCTCATGCTAGCCTATGCTAAATTGGATGTGCTATGAAATAAAATGACCCTGTACTCATACGATAAACACGTGAGTACAGGGTCATTTATATAAAGCCTAGGGCGTTAAGCCTTGTCCAATGACAATCACTTTTAATGCATTAGTGCCGCCTTCGACACCGGTCAAATCGCCTTTAGTGATAATAAACTTATCACCGTCTTTAGCTTTGTGCCATCTTCTTAATTTTGCAACAATACTGCGATTAACTTCAGCATGATCATTGTTACCATCAAGCTCATGGTGCATAGGGAAAACACCGCGATAAAGTGTGACTTTACCTAAGGTTTTTTCTTGACTGCTAAACGCAAAGATAGGAATACCCGAGCTAATTCGAGACATCCACAATGGCGTTGAACCCGACTCCGTTAAACTAACGATACCTTTAATTTTGTTATGGTTAGCCAAGTACATCGCAGACATTGCAATTGCTTCGTCGATACGCTCAAACTGATCGCTGATACGATGATCTGATTTAGTTACAATCGCCTGTTTTTCAGCTTCCAGACAAATACGATCCATGGCTTCTACCGCTTTAATCGGATAGTTACCCGATGCGGTTTCTGCAGATAACATGATTGCATCCGTCCCATCATAAACCGCGTTGGCTACATCAAATACTTCCGCACGGGTTGGAATCGGATTTTCAATCATGGACTCCATCATTTGTGTCGCGGTAATAGCCACACGATTAAGCTCTCTTGCTCGCTTAATCAATTGCTTCTGTACCGCAGGTAAGTTAGCGTCGCCAATCTCAACACCCAGATCACCACGCGCTACCATGACCGCATCAGACGCTAAAATGATTTCATCCATTACGTCAGGCACAATCGCTTCAGCCCGTTCAATTTTAGAAACAATACCGGCATAACAACCTTCTGCTTCTAATAAACGCCGCGCCTCATGTAAGTCTTCCGCACAACGAGGAAAAGAAATTGCCACATAGTCACATTGCATCAGTGCGACTGTTTTAATATCTTCTTTGTCCTTATCTGTTAACGCCGCAGCAGAAAGACCACCACCTAACAAATTGATACCCTTGTTATTAGATAAAGCGCCTCCCACAACAACGGTACAGTTAACGCGCATATCAACCACGTTGACCACGTCTAAAACAATACGACCGTCGTCAAGCAATAAACGACTGCCTGGCACCACTTCTAATGCCAAGGGTTCATAAGTAATACCGACTTGAGTATTGTCACCCAACGTAGGATCAAAATTGATGTCTAAGGCAAAGTCCTGACCTTCATTTAAATATACTTTCGTATCTTTAAAACGAGCAATACGGATTTTAGGGCCTTGTAAATCAGCGAGAATACCAACCCGTCTACCGGTTTTCTTACTTAATTCCCGAATTAAATTGGCTCTATCAATGTGATCTTGAGCAGAACCATGAGAAAAGTTCATCCGGACAACGTCAATACCCGCTCTGAATAAACCTTCGAGAACGCCAGGTTTATCTGTTGCAGGGCCGAGTGTGGCTAAAATTTTGGTTCTTCTTAACATTAATTAAATCCGTTATTTTGCGTTAACTAAAGCAATCGTGGTATCAAGCATACGATTTGAGAAACCCCATTCATTATCGTACCAAGACAGAACCTTAACTAAACGACCACCGATAACTTTAGTTAAAGGTGATTCATAAATCGATGAAGCTGGGTTATGGTTAAAATCGATAGAAACTAAAGGTCTTTCATTGATATCCAGGATACCTTTTAAAGCACCTTGAGAAGCACCGGTTAAAATCTCATCAATTTCTGCTTTAGTCGTATCTCTTGATGCCTGGAAAGTTAAATCAACAACTGAAACGTTGATGGTAGGAACGCGCATCGCGAAACCATCTAATTTACCCGCTAATTCAGGTAAGACTAAACCTACCGCTGCAGCCGCACCTGTTTTAGTAGGAATCATAGATTGAGTCGCAGAACGGGCACGACGTAAATCACTGTGATACACGTCTGTTAAGACTTGGTCATTGGTGTACGAATGAATAGTGGTCATTAAACCGCTTTCAATACCAATAGCATCATTTAACGGCTTAACAATAGGCGCTAAACAGTTAGTGGTACAGGAAGCATTTGAGATAACAGTATCTGACGCTTTTAAAATATCATGGTTAACACCAAATACGATAGTGGCATCAACATCGTTACCACCGGGTGCTGAGATAATCACTTTTTTTGCGCCAGCAGTAATATGGGCAGATGCTTTCGCTTTGCTGGTAAAGAAACCAGTACATTCATGAACAACGTCTACACCTAAATCTGCCCAAGGTAATTTTGAAGGATCTCTTTCAGAGAACACTCTAATTCTATCACCATTGATAACGATATAATCGCCATCAACAACCACTTCAAATGGAAACTTACCATGCACTGAATCGTATTGTGTTAAGTGAGCATTGGTATTGCTGTCACCTAAGTCATTAATTGCAACGATTTGAATTTCATTAGTACGACCTGATTCGTATAATGCACGAACGATATTACGTCCAATACGACCATAACCATTGATTGCAACTTTAATTGACATTGAGTATCTCCAGAGTAATGATTTGAAAAATTAAAAAACGGATGCGTCGAAGCTTTATAAACGGGGTAACTATACCAAAATAGTAGGTCACTAGTCTATTGATGAAAACGCTATTAAGGTTATTAATATACGGCAATTTGTTAAAATGGCCGCTATTATCTTTCTACAGTCTAAATTATTCTTAATCTTAACCGATATTAACCGAGCCAGAACACTTGAAAAACCCAGACCCTCACTACTTATGTCCGCTATGTAATCAACCTTTACAGCTAGACGTATCCGAAAAAAACCATGTCTGCCCAAACCATCACCGCTTTGATTGCGCCAAAGAAGGATACTTAAATCTTTTCCCCGTTCAATTTAAACATTCTAAAGAACCGGGTGACAGTAAACAGATGATCACTGCCAGACGCTTGTTTTTAGAGGCTGGCTTTTATGAGCCTCTTGCTAAAGCCTTAGTAATGATAATCAACATAACTCATGCGCCGCACAATAACACTTATAGATTACTTGATTTGGGTTGTGGTGAAGGCTATTACAGCCGATACCTTGAGCGTTATTGTGAGCGTAGCCAACAAATGAGTCTACACGGTAATGATATTGCTAAAATCGCTATTGCCGCAGCCGCCAAAAAACAACCGTCCGCACACTTTGTTGTGGCTAGTTCGTCCAGACTTCCTTTTGGCGACGCTTACTTTGACATGGTGCTGCGTGTATTCGCACCCTCTGATGCCCAAGAAATAAACCGCCTATTAAAGTCGTCTGGTCACTTACTCACCGTCACCCCTGGGCCTCGTCATCTTTGGCAATTAAAAGAATTTATCTATAAAGATGTCAAAGAGCATACCGAAGAAATTATAATCCCCGAAGGCTTTGAACCAGTAACTCGCCAACGAATCAGTTACAAAATAACCCCGAATGCCGAACAAAGAAGGGCGCTTCTACAAATGACACCTTTTGGCTGGAGTGCTGGAGTGGGGGTTCAAGCTACACTAAGCAATCTTTCAGAACTTGAGATTGAAGTTGATTTTATGTTGATTCTATCTATAAAAACCTCTACCGGTGATTAATACCCAACGACTGTTAAAGGACTTACGTTTTTAGCAGACTGAAAGTATTGCAGTTATCCGATTTTTGGTATACATAAGTTTCCAAAAAAGCACTATACGCAAGACTATGGCTATCGGATTATGACCGTTGAAATGGACTAGTGTGTTAAAATAAGCCACGTAAGGAAGAGATATTTTAGATAGTTAGGTGCAATGCACTTTTTCAGGGTGGGCTGCGTAACATCAATGAACCCAATAGGTATAGACAGATGAAATACAACATCGAAAGCCTTGACTCTTTAAAAAGTCAGTTACTTAACGATATTATCCTGTGGATAGGCTTCATTAGTATACCCAGTGTCATTCTTTCACTATTTAGAACACTGGTTATTGGCTGGAAACCCTTGATGGGATTGCATCTCATGTTGTCCGCCTTAATTTGGATTTTGTGGTTTAGTCACCGCCAACTGACTTATTCAATACGCATCTTTAGTTTGCTGTTTTTACTGTGGGTGACTTCCATTGCCGGGTTAATCCAGTTAGGCCCCCTAGGGTCAACCGGTACATTTACAGTGTCGCTTGCCTTCATTGCCGTGCTGTTTTTGGGTGATCATCGGGCTTGGTGGTTCATCGGGGGCAATGTTTTTTCCATCGTAGTCGTCGGTATTGCGGCCAGTCTGCATTGGCTGGATTTTAACGTGGATTACCCCATTTATGCTTATCATCCTATTGTCTGGGCAAATACCATTTGGACGTTTGCTGCTTATTCTTTAGTCTTAGGTTTATTTGGTTGGCATCTAATTAGATGGTTAGTTAATCGTGAGCGGTTCTTAAACCAATCAATAGAGAACCTTAAGGAGAGTGAGCAACACTTTCGTACGTTGGCCAACGGTGGAACCGCGCTGATATGGACTTCAGACGTTAATAAGCTTTGCAACTATTTTAACGAGCCCTGGCTTAACTTTACCGGACGAACCCTGGAGCAGGAGTTTGGCAATGGTTGGGCGGAAGGTGTACACCCAGAGGATTTTGATGACTGCTTGGCTATCTATGTAACCGCTTTTGATAAGCGTCAGGTATTTAGTATGGAATACCGCTTACGGTATAATGATGGCTCT
>Ga0073936_10009864_pt1 | contig 11787 bp, 12 predicted proteins | sample AliMusrvi5mmetaG_FD_87041 | JGI IMG/M metagenome (GOLD analysis project Ga0073936, IMG submission 87041) | Freshwater lake bacterial and archeal communities from Alinen Mustajarvi, Finland, to study Microbial Dark Matter (Phase II) - Alinen... | ecosystem: Environmental > Aquatic > Freshwater >... | reverse complement strand
GTCAGTGAGGGGCATCACCGCAGCCGTTTCGCCGGCACTCGACGATTGGGTTTCGGCGTTCCAGAGCGGCATCACCCAAGTCACCACGTCCAGCCCCGGGAGGCTCAACCAGATGTGCCGAGTGGCGATGTTGATTGCGTAAACCAAGGAACTCATGGGGCAGCGGACGCCGCAATCTGCCAAATCCGCCACCCGATGACAACCCCTGAGCCAAAAATCCGAGGAGTCCCCACCGTGCGCCGTGCGGTTCCACGCCATCGCAGCAGCCGAATCGAATTCGCCCCTCACCCGCTAGGGAATCCAGCCGCACAGTTGGCCGCCCGTTACTAACAGATATGCGCTGCCGCCCGCGGCGGGCAGGGTCAGCACCCAGGCCCACAGGATGCGTTCGACCAACGAGAAGTTGAGGGCATTGAAGCGCTTGGCGCAGCCCACGCCCATGATGGCGGTGGTGATGCATTGGGTGGTGGAAACGGTCATGCCAAAGTAACCGGCGACTGCCAGCAAGGTGGCCGCGGTGGTCTCCGCGACAAACCCGTGTACCGGTTGGAGTTTGACCATCTTGTGGCCGAGGGTGCGGATGATGCGCCAACCGCCCGAGGCGGTGCCGGCAGCCATGGTCAGCGAACAGAGGACCTTGATCCAAATCGGCACATCAGGCGACAAGTCGTGGACCTTGCCGGCGGCCGCCACCAGCGGGTCCTTTGCCGCCACTGCGGCAGCTTGCATTTCCGCACTGAGCATCTGCCGCCAATCGGCGGGGTGATCGGCCACGAGCCTGCCGATGACCGGCAGCTTGGGAAGCAGCCGGGCGTTTTCCTCGGCCACGACGGCTTGGTGCACCGCGGCAGCATGCGCGTCGAGGCGGGGGCGGCAGCCGGCTCGTCGGTCGCCGCGTAGGCACTCGCCGAAAGGGTTAAAAAGGCTTCCTTGAATTCGCCGCAACGCAAGCGGTCGGCCTCCTTTTCCAACACGCCCGCCGCCTGCAGTCGCTGCTGCGGCGTGGTTTCGGGATTGCGAGCGGCGAACTGAGCATCGGAATGACCACCTTGTGCAACACTCCCTCCATCACCACCTGGCCATCCTTGACCTTGCGCACCGACCAGATAATGGCATTACAATCCCCGTGGGACCTGGCAAAGGTGGCACCGCAAAGTCCGCCGACCAAGGCATGGGTGGAACTGGAGGGCAGACTAAACCACCAAGTGAGCAAATTCCAGATGATCCCGCCTAACAGCGCGATGATGATCACCAGGAATATGATCGAGAGACTCATGCGGGGCTGCCAGTTACGGAATCCAGCCGCAGCACTGGCCGCCCTTGACTAACAAATATGCCACGCCCCCGGCGGCGGGCAGGGTGAGGATCCAGGCCCAAATGATCCGCTCGACCAGTGAGAGCTTGAGGGCGTTGAAGCGCCTGGCGCAGCCCACGCCCATGATGGAGGTGGTGATGCTGTGAGTGGTGGAAACGGTCATGCCGAGGTAGCCGGTGACGGCTAACAAGGTGGCGGCGGTGGTCTCCGCGGCAAATCCATGCACGGGTTGGAGTTTGACCAGTTTATGGCCGAGGGTGCGGATGATGCGCCAACCGCCCGCGGCGGTGCCCGCAGCCATCGTCAGCGAGCACAGCACCTTGATCCACACCGGCACATCGGGGGCCAGGTCGTGGACTTTGCCGGCCGCCACCACCAGCGGCGGCTTGCCGGCGGCTGCGGCGGCCTGCATCTCAGTGGTTAGGGTTTGCTGCCAGTCGGTGTGCTTGCCCGCCGCCAACGGCCCGAGCAGCGGCAACTTGGGAAACCAACGGGCTTGTTCCGCGGCAAGCACGGCGTGGTGCGCCGCAAGCGCCAGGGCCGCGCATCGGTGTGCGCCGTCCGCGTCGTCGGCCGCCGCATAGGTCTTGGCCGCCAGGGTCAGAAATGCTTCCTTGAATTCGCCGGGCGGCACCCGCTCGCCTTCGGTTTCCAACACTGCGGCCGCTTCCAACCATTGTTGCGGGGTGGCTTGGGCATCTTGCACCCGTTTGATGCTGGTTTCGGCGGCTTGCGACTTGTCCATGCGCAGAAACCCGAGCCACTCGGGCATCCCGGCAAAGGTGCCGGTGGCGGTGGCGGTGACCAGCGCGAGGGTGATGACGCCCATGGTTTTCTGGGCGTCGGCCAAACCGTGGGCAAAGCCCATGTAACTGGCACTGAAAATCTGCGCCTTGCCAAAAAACCGGTTCACAAAGCGTGGCTTGGCATTGCGCAACAACGCATAGAGCAAGCCCATGATGAGCCAGCCGCCGATAAAGCCGATCAGCGGCGAGCTGATCATCGGATAGACCACCTTCGGCAACACCCCTTCCATCACCAGCTTGCCATCCTTGAGCTTTTCCACCGACCAAATAATCGCCCCCCATTTGCCATGGGAACTGGCCACCGCCGCACCGCATAAGCCACCCACCAAAGCATGAGTGGAACTGGACGGCAGGCCCAACAACCAGGTGAGCAGGTTCCAGGCGATTGCCCCTAACAAGGCGCACACGATCACCTGCGGCGAGATGAACTGTGAATCGACCAGGCCCGACGACACGGTCTTGGCCACCGCGTGGCCGGCCAGCGCGCCGACGAGGTTGGTGGTGGCGGCCATCAGGATGGCCTGGCGCGGGGTAAGCACCTTGGTGCCGACCACCGTGGCAATCGAATTGGCGGTGTCGTGAAAGCCGTTGATATATTCAAAGGCCAAGGCGATGAAAATCACCAGGAATATGATCGAGAAACTCATGCGGGGCCGGCGTCAGGAGTTTTTCAAGACGATTTGCGAGATGACGTTGCCCGCGTCGCGACAGCGGTCGATGACTTTCTCTAGCAAATCGTACAGATCCCTCATGGCCATGCCCTGGAGCGGCTCGATGGCCCCCGAATAGATCTCCTTCAAGTGCCCGAGGACCAATTGATCGGCGCGGCCCTCGAGTTCCTGCATCTTGTCGTTTTCGGCTTTGACATCCTCGAGCCTGGGGCTCTTCGCCAGCATGTCGACCATCCTCACCACCACCAAGGCCGCTTCCTGGGCAATCGCCATTTGCGGGGCAAAATTGTCCGCCTGCACCAGATGATGCATGATGGCGTAGCGCTCGCCGAATTTCTCGACGGTCTTGGGAATCCGATAGAGGGCCTTGGACAACGCCTCGATGTCTTCGCGGTCGAGGGTGGTGACGAACACCTTGACGAGTTCCTCGCCGATGGTCTCGGCGTTTTTTTTCTCATTGCGGCGGGCCACGGCCAACTCGGCGAGCGAGACATTGCCGCCGTGGGATTCGTTGAGCAGGCGTGCCAGCGCCTCGATGCTCTGGTGCGCCGATTTGGCGCTGGTGGCAAGAAGTTCAAAGAAGCGGTCCGATTTTCCAAAGAGTTTTGCTAGGGAGATCACCGGCGCAACCTGACAAGTCCGCAGTCCGCTGGCAACACTTTTTCAGTGTGCCGCCTCCCATGCGGCGTCGGCGTCGGCGAAATAGCGAACGCGCACTTTCTTATATTCCTTGGAGGAATAGAGCGCCTGCCAGTCGGTTAGCCCGGTGGCGTCGGCGATGGCGGCGAGAGTCTGCTCGCATTCCGCCTCACTCTTGCCGTGGACCATGGTGAACAGATTGTAGGGCCAATCCGGGTAGCTGGGGCGCTCATAGCAGTGGCTCACCGCACGGAAGCCGGCCATCAGCGCGCCGAGCCGTTCGAGCGCGGCAGCATCGCCCTGGGGGCCGGCCCACACGCCCATGGCGTTGGCCCCGAAGCCGGCTTTGCGGTGGTGCAGCACGGCGGCAAACCGACGCATCCGGCCGCTGGCGAGGAATGCGTCGTGCATGTGCTGCAATTGCTCAAACGGCAGGCCCAACTCGGCCGCCAGGTCGACAAAGGGCGTGGGTGTGATGGCCAAGTCCCGTTGCAAGGCCCGCACAAAGGCAATTTCCCCGCCGCTGAGGACTTGGGTCGCGCTGCGGTTTTTCTCACTGTAGGCCGGGGCGGCCTGGTCATCCGGCCGGGCGTCGCCCTCGACGTCGAAGCGCACGCCGATTTTATGCAGCTTCAGGGTGGGCAACACGCGGGTGCTCAACGAGCCGGACTCGCGGTGCAACACGTCCACGGTTTTTTCCAGGCCGAGCTGACTGGTCGGCGGGATGGCGATGGTGTACCACAGGTTGAACTCGTGGTTGCGCAAATAGTTATGGCTCACGCCAGGATGGGCGGAAATGATGGCGGCCGCCTCGTCAACCCGCTCCGGGGCGACCTTGGCGGCCACCAAGCTGGATGCGTAGCCGAGGCTGCGGGTGTCGAAAATCGCGCTGATCTGGCGGATCACCCGCTCGCTCTTGAGGCGGCTGATGCTGGCGAGCGTAGCGGCTTCGTCCAAGCCACAGCGCGCACCCAAGTCGGCAAACGGGTGGGTGCTGAACGGCACGGCTTCCTGCAGCATGCCCAGCAGGGCGGCATCGTGGGGGTGGGTGAAAGCGGTCATGGGGAGGCGCAATACAAGGAACCCGCGCGCCGTTGAAAAGCAAAATCTCCCGCCGCCGCGTCCAACCCGGTGATCGGCCCCTAGCCAGCGGGCCAATCCAGCGGCGCCTCAGCGACTTGTTCCCCGGCAACTTCCGCCACCAAGCAATGCCTCCGCAGCAGGACGTCGCGCCTAGGAGTCCCCGCCGATGTGCTCCAAAGCATTGAAGTAGCTGCTGTAAAAACTCCAGATGCCCCAGGCCACGAACAGCAGGATCGAGCCATAGAGGATGGTCGTGAGCACGCTGGCCAAGGTGGCGGCGGCGCGCGCTGCATCGGTTTGAAAAACCCCCGACCAGCGTTCCAGATCCTTGTCCAACGTGCCGGACTGCTCGGCGGTGGCATAAGACCGGGCAAAGGCCTTGGGAAAGGCCGGGGTGGCGAGCATCACCGGGCCGAGGAGCTGGCCCTCACGGGCCGCCTGCGCCAGCGCGCGGCCCGCCTCGCCCAGCGCGCCATGGTGGGCGGCGCTGGCGGCGGAAGTGACGGTTTCGACCATCGACAAGCCGGCGAGCATGCCCATGTGATAAACCTTGGTGAAGCGGGCCATGGCCAAATTGCCGCGGGCGCGGTTGAGCCATGGGATGCAATTGAGCAGACGCTCGAGCCGCGCGTGGCGCGGCGCGGCAGCGAGCACCGCCCGCACCACCATGGCCAGGATGAACCCCACCGCATACACCACCAGCAAGGTCAGCAGCAAGCGCGCCCCGGGCGACATCCCCCCGCCGTTGGCCCCGGTCAGGGGCGGTGGTATCACCGTGACCAAAATGCCCAGGTGGAGCACGAAAATCGGATAAATCAGGCGCTTCAGCGCATCCGCCCGCACCGCCGCCAACATGTCGAAGTAATCCGCCAGATGCTGGAAGGCCGCGGCCAGGCGGCCACCGCGCTCGCCCGCGCTGATCATGCTGCGTTCCAGCGCCGAGACGCACGCCGCGGAGTCGCCAAACGCCGCGGTGATGGTGCGACCGGCGTCCAGGCCTTGATTGACCGCGCCCAGAATGGCCGCCTGCGCCCGCGGCAAGCGGGTGTCCAACATGGCCTGCGCCGCCTGGCGGATGCCAAAACCCGCCTCCAGCAGTTTCGCCAACTCGGTGTAAAATCGATGCTTCTGGGTTGCACTCATGCCTCGCTCAGGAAGATACACTGCCCCCCCCTGCCACCAAGCAACAATTGAATATTCCGCTTGCCCGATGCTGCATCAGGGTCGATTTTCCCCTCGCCCGTGAATGTTGCCTTAGCCTCTAGCTTCCACTCCAGCCATCCCGCTCGAGCTGCCTTGGATTGGCTGGCGCAGGCCGCGCGCCGCTTGTCCCGCGCCAGCTTGTGGCTGGCTGTTCCCGCGTGGCTGGGGTTGGGTGGGCTGGCGCCGCGTGCGCTGGCAGCCGCGCTGCCGGCGGATTATGTCGCCGGCGAGGCGCTGGTTATTTTCAAACCGGGCACCAGCGAGGCCGTAGCCAACCAAGCCACCACCCGCCACCGCTTAATCTCGGTGAGAAAATTTCCGGCAATCTCGCTCGAACGGCAACGCGTCCACTGCCATGTCCGCTCCGCGACGCAAACCACCGCCGAACTCATTGCGGAGTTGCAACTAGACTCCGACGTGGAGCTCGCCGAGCCCAACTTCCTGCGCTACCTCACCGCCATGGCAGCCCCCAATGATCCGAGTTTTCCCAACCTCTGGGCATTGCACAACACCGGCCAAACGGTCAACGGCACCCTTGGCACGGCGGGCGCGGACATCGGGTTTCTCGACGCCTGGGGCCTGGCCAAACCCAACCCCGCTGAAATCGTCGTCGCGGTGATCGACTCCGGCATGGACCTGACCCATCCGGACCTGGTGGCCAACCTCTGGACCAATCCAGGTGAGGTCGCCGGCGATGGGGCGGACAATGATGGCAATGGCTACGTGGACGACGTGCACGGCTACGATTTCGTCAGCGGCGATATGGATCCGACCGATTCGGGTCTGCACGGCACCCATGTGTCCGGCATCATTGCCGCCGTTGCCAACAACAGTGTGGGCGTCACCGGCACCGAGTTTCAGGCCCGCCTGATGCCACTCAAGGTCTCCACCGACGGCTCCTCCATCGATACCGCCGCTACCATCGCCGCACTCGATTACGTCGTGATGATGAAAGAACGCGGCGTCAACATTGTGGCCGTCAACGCGTCTTACGGCGGCGGCAGCGCCTCCACCTCGGAGAGCAACGCCATCCAAGCCGCGGGCAATGTCGGCGTCGTCTTCTGCGCCGCCGCAGGCAACAACGGCACCGACAACACCACCAGCCCGACCTATCCGGCAAACTACCGCCTCCCGAACATGATTGTGGTTGCCGCCAGCGATGCCTCTGACAAACTCGCCGCGTTCTCCGACTATGGCAGCAAAGTGGATCTGGCAGCGCCGGGCACCGACATCTACTCAACCACCCCCACCTGGTTAGGTACCATCACCTCCACGGTGAGCGGGCCCGCCACGAGTTATGCCGCCGCACCGCTCACCTATTCCGGGTTCACCGCGGGCGTCAGCGGCACGCTCTATGCTTGCGGACTGGGCAACCCCGGGGACTTTCCCGCCGGGGTCAAGGACAACATCGCCCTGATCCAACGCGGCACGCTCACCTTTGCCGCTAAAGTGACCAATGCGATGAAAGCCGGCGCGGTGGCCGCCATCGTCTATAACAACACCACCGGATCCATCAATGGAACCCTCGGCACCGGCATCCCCACCGCCACCTCCGGCAACTGGATCCCGGCCCTGGCGATTAGCCAGGCCGACGGCCAATCCCTGCAAGCCACCCTGCCCACCACCATCACCCTGACCAACCTCGCCAGCCCCTCCACCATCTACGCCTATGAGGACGGCACTTCCATGGCCACCCCCTATGTGACCGGTGCCGTGGCTTTCGCCGCGCGCAATTTCCCCGCCGAATCCGCCGTCCAACGCATTGCCCGCATCCTCAACCACGTCACCCCGCTGAGCGCTCTCGCCGGCAAAGTGGCCAGTGGCGGGCGGCTCAACCTGGCCCGCATCGTCGACACCGACGCCAACGGCCTGCCAGATTGGTGGGAACTCGAGTATTTCGGCAGCATCGGCGTCAACCCCGCCGCCGACCCGGATGGGGACGGCTTCCCCAATCTGGAGGAATACCTCGTCGGCACCCAGCCCACCGTAGCTGATCCGCTGGCCATCTACCAAACCGAGATTGTGCAAAATGGTGCCAACCAGGACTTCCGCATCAGCTTTCCCACGGCCGTGGGCACCACCTATCGGGTTGAGCGGTCCGATTCCCTTGGCGCGGGCAGCTGGGTCCAGCTTGGCAGCAATGTGGCCGGCACCGGCAATCCCGCCAGCGTGACGGATAGCGCCGCGGTGACGCTGCATCCGAAGCGCTTCTATCGGGTGCTCAGCCTCTAGCCGTGGGCGCCTGGCGGTTGCCCTGGGTGACGGATTGTGGTGGATTTCTCGGGCCAACGGGCGGATGCTGGGGGTGTGCAGACCACCCTCGGCATTGTGGTGCGGCTCACCCGCCTAACCGATACGAGCCTCATTGTCCATTGGTTCACCCAGGATCACGGCCTGATGAAGACGGTGGTAAAGGGGGCGCGCCGCCCCAGCAGCCCGTTTGCGGGCAAACTGGACCTGTTTTTCGGCGGGGAAATTGGGGTGCAGCGCGCCCGCCGCGGGGAGCTGCACGTGTTGCGAGAGGTGGCGATTGACGCCTGGCGCGACGGCTTGCGCCGCCACTACAGTTCGACGCTGTTGGCGGCCTATTTCTGCCAACTGCTCGAACTCGCCGTGGAGCCCGAGCATCCCGAACCATTGCTCTACGGGCTGTTGCAGCGCGCCCTCGATCATGTCGCGGGGGCTGCCGCGAGCCTGCGCGCGCTGCGCCATTTCGAGGCCGAACTGGCCCGCCTGCTCGGCGTGGCTCACCACCAGCGGGCGGCCGAACTTTGCCTGCAAGACGCGCTGGGCTCGCTGCCAGCCTCCCGCAGCGGCCTCCTCGAGCAACTTTGCGCAGCCGAGAGTTTTGGCTCGCCAAAACCGCGCATCGTCTGATAAAGCCCTTGCAGACCCAATCCCATGGACTCCCCCACCACCAACCTGATCACCATCCTCCGCGAACGACTCAAGGCGCTGCGTGCTGCCGGCGACCTCCAGGAAGCGCTCCACGCCGCCAACGCCGCGGTCGAGAAAACCCAACAAACCCTCGGCCAGGATCTCGACAGCATCGATGCGTTTGCCGACGCGCTGGAAATCCGCGGCGATATTCTACGCGAAATCGCCAACCACGAGGCCGCCCGCGATGACTACCGCCAGGCGATCGATCAACTGGAGGGGCGCCCGGACCGGCTGGCCCAGATCGGCCGCCTGCATGCCTCTTTGGGCGCGGTGCATGATACCCTTGGCAACACGGCGCGCGCCGCCGAGCACTGGCGCGAATCGATGAATTGCTTTGAGCGCCACGAGCCGCCCTTGCTGTTGGATGTGGCGGCGCTTGCCAACAATCTGGGCTTTCTGGCAAAAGCATCCAACGATCTGGATGCCGCCGAGTCGTATTTTCTCAAGGCGTTGGAAATCCTGCACGAACAACTCGGCCAGGACCATGAGGAGACCGCCGCGGTTTCTAACAACCTGGGCGCGCTCTATCTGGCCGCCAAGTACCACGAGCAGGCCCGCGAAATGCACATGATGGCATTGGACACCCGCCGCAAACTCTTCGGCGACGAGCATCCCGACACCGCCCAATCCCATAACAACCTCGCCCTCGCCTTGCTGGAAACCGGCGATCGCTCATGGGCCCGCCGCCATTTCGAAAAATCCCTTGCCGGCTATGAGGCGCTGGGTCCGGATTACGCCGACGACCTGGAGGCGGTGGCCTCCAACTATTGCGACTTCCTGCGCGCCGAGGGCGAAATCGTCGAGGCCGAACGCATCGCCGAGCGCGTGCAGGCAGTGCTCGCCTCACGCCGCGCCTGAGAAATCGTTAGAACGGCAGCTCATTGCATTCCACCTGCGCCACGGCAAGCGCCGCGATGCCTTCCTTGCGCCCGATAAAGCCCATGGTTTCGTTGGTGGTGGCCTTGATGCCCACGCGCGCCGGCTCTATCCCCAGGGCCTTGCCGATGTTCCAGCGCATCGCGTCGCGGTACGGCTGAATCTTCGGTGCCTCCGCAATAAGGGTCGAATCCACATTGATGATGTCATGGCCGGCCTGGTCCGCCAGCTCGCGGCATTTCTCCAGAATCCGCAGCGAGCACAGGTCCTTGCAGGCCGGATCATCCGGCGGAAAAAAATGCCCGATGTCCGGCTCTCCCAAGGCCCCGAGAATCGCGTCGGCAATCGCATGACATAGCACGTCCGCATCGGAATGCCCGTCCAAACCGTGACTGTGCGGAATGGTAACCCCGCCAAGCACCAGCGGACGGTTAGACACCAAGGGATGAACGTCGTAGCCAATGCCGGTCATGCTGCAAGATCGGGGTTGATGGATAGGGAACGGGGTGGAAATTTCTCGGTTAGAGTATCTCGTGGACGGGGAGGTGGCCGTTGGAGGCGACGATGGACCAGGCGTCGGCATAGCCTGGCACGGCGGTGAGTTCGACCTTGCCACCGGCGGTTTCCACCAACAACTGGCCGGCGGCGATATCCCAGAGGGAAATGCGCGACTCGATGTAGGCATCCAGGCGGCCGCAGGCGATATAGGCCATGCCGAGGGCGGCGGAACCCATCATGCGCATCTTGCGCGCCCGCAACGACGCCTTGTGAAAGCGCTCAATGCCAGTGCGCAAGGCAGCGTCATCTTTGCCGCAGCCAACAAACAGGATGGACTCGGCGAACTCCGCACGCTCGCTGGCCTGAATCGCACGCCCATTGAGCAGCGCCGGGCCGCCTTTGGCAACGGTCCAGGTTTCCCCCACCATCGGGTCGTGAATGACCCCGACCACAATCTCGCCGGCCACCCGCAACGCGATGGAAACGCAGAAATGCGGGATGCCATAGAAAAAGTTCACCGTGCCGTCGATCGGATCGACGATCCATTGGCGCACCGAATCCTGGTTGCCGGCGATGCCTTCCTCGCCATATAGGGCATCGGTGGGGTGCTCGCCTAGCAAAATCGCGGTGATCAGGTCCTGAGTGCTGCGGTCCAAGGCCAGTTTGATGTCGTGATGGGTGGCTTCATCCACCACGGCCTCGCGGCCGAAGTTTGCGCGCAGCAATTGGCCCGCTTCAAGCGCGGCATGGGTGGCTAGGTCAAGGTCGGTCATGGGGCGTTGAGATATAGGTTATCAGTTATCGGGAAAAAGACGCAAGACTTGAAGATGCGAGAAACGAGGCGTTACGGCAGGGCCCTTGCTCTTTTCTTGCGTCTTGGGTCTTCATGTCTTGGGTGTTCAAGCCTTGCGTCTGGCATGAAGTTCGAGGATAACGGCGGCGAGGCGGTGGGCGAGCGCGTGTTTTGAGGCGGGGGGCAATGCCTCGTTGTAATCCGGATAGACGAGGAGCACCTCGTTGCGGTCTGAATCAAATCCGATGCCGGGTTTTGAGACGTCGTTGGCGACGATTAGATCGCAGTTTTTGCGGACGAGTTTATCGCGGGCGTTGATTTCCAGATCTTCCGTCTCCGCGGCGAAACCCACCAGGGTGCCCGCGAAGCCAAATTCGCCGCGGGCCGCACCCAGAATGTCGGGCGTGCGAACCAACTCCAAAGTGAACGTGTCACCGGCTTTCTTGATTTTCTGGGTGGCCACCGTCGCAGGCGTGTAATCCGCCACCGCCGCGGCAAACACCCCGATGTCCATGCGCCCGAGGGTGTGAGCCACCGCAGCGTGCATTTCCGCAGCAGTCTCCACCGGAATGAAGTCCACCTCATCCGGCACATCCAACTCGGTGGGGCCGGAAATAAGCATCACCGCATGTCCCGCCCGAATGAACGCATGCGCCAGAGCATACCCCATCTTACCCGACGAACGATTCGTCAGAAACCGCAACGGATCGAGCGGTTCGCGGGTCGGGCCGGCAGTGATGAGGACATGCATGAGGCAAGTGTGCGGCTCATTCGGCTGCTGGCAAGTGGCAAGTGACGGCATCGCGCACCCCCTCCCACAACCTGACGCGCAGCGCTTCGGCCGCGGCACGGGCTTCGGCATCTTTCTTGCTCTTGCCCTTGCCGGTGGCCAGCACCCGGTTGCGCCACGACACTTCGGCCAGAAACACGCGCCGATGATCCGGGCCGCTCTCGCCGAGAATG
>Ga0073936_10009857_pt1 | contig 11793 bp, 10 predicted proteins | sample AliMusrvi5mmetaG_FD_87041 | JGI IMG/M metagenome (GOLD analysis project Ga0073936, IMG submission 87041) | Freshwater lake bacterial and archeal communities from Alinen Mustajarvi, Finland, to study Microbial Dark Matter (Phase II) - Alinen... | ecosystem: Environmental > Aquatic > Freshwater >... | reverse complement strand
TTTCCACATCCTGAATGACCGCGCCGTGCGGCAGGTCGAGCACGTCGGCGAGGTTGACGCCGGGCTTGAATTTCACGTCGTGGATCACCCCGGTGTGTTGGTCGTGGAAATGGCCGTGCTCCTCGAGGTTCGGACAATAGCGGGACGGTTCGCGCTCGAAATTCACCTGCCGGACCAGCCCGTGTTCCACCAGCGCCTCCAGACAGTTATACACGGTGGCCAGGGAAATGTGCGGCAGGCCTTCTTTCACCCGCATGAACACGTCGTAGGCCGTCGGGTGGTCCCGCTGCGCCAGCAAGATCCGGTAAACCTCCTGCCGCTGCCGGGTCATGCGCAGCCCGGACAGTTCGTCGGCTAATCCGGAATTGGCGCGTTTGGAGGAAGGTTTCAGCATCATGGCGGCGGAAAACTACGGTCGAAAACACCAATAGCAAGAATTATTCTAAATTCTTTCCGCTAAGCGGGGCACGGCCAGCCTGGCCGTGTTGCCAAATTGGAAGCGACGGTCGAGCCTTCGTTGTCGCGCCGGGCAGCACAAGGAAGGCCGAAGCTGCCCGTCCACCTCTTTTTGCCCGCGCTTCATTTTCCTGCCCACAATCTTCCTGCCCCAATTCTGCACTTCCACCCTTTGCGACCTTCGCGCCTTTGCGGTCAAACCTCTGGTCTTCTGTCTTCCAGCCTTTGCGATCTTGCGTCTTTGCGGTCAATTCTCTTCCTCTTCTGTCTTTCTCTCAGCGCCGCACCCGCACCGTCATCTCGCCGCCGCGGCCATGGTCGTCGAGCACGCGCAGCCGGTGCTCGCCGGGAGACGGCCGCCACGCGAAACTCTCCGCCGGGGCGCAGGAGCCGAGAAACGCCTCGCCGCTGAACCAGTACAACTGGCGCACGCCGGGAGTGGCGCGGGCTTGCAGTTGGATTTCGGAACCGGCCGGCCCACTGTCCAACTGATAGGTCCGGCCGTGCAACGGCGCGGTAATCACGGGGGCCTGGCCGGGATCGAGGCCAAGCAGGGTGTCGGTGCCGGTTTCGGGCTCGGGTGGGGCGCGGCGGGGCAGGCCGGCCTTGCGGAACAGTTCTAACATGTCCGGCGGCCAGAACTCATGGACTTCGCGGAGCAAGCCGGGGCGGCCGTCGTCGCGGGCCACGCGTTTGCCGCTGTCGCCATCGATCAGAATGCTGCGGTGCAACTGGCATAAGCCGATCGGGGAAACGCCGGGGATGAACCAGCCGGTGGTCAACTGCCGGCACCACGGGCCGGGCAAATCGCCGGAGATGGCACATAACTCGACCTGGCGCACGCTCGCCGGCGGCACGCCGGCTCTATCAGGCAGCCGCAGGCGGTTGAACAGGTCGAACAACAAGGGCGCGGCACAGCGTCGGGCCACCAGCGCGTTGTTGCCGCGGCCACTGAAGTTGCCCAGCCACACGACCATCACGTAATCGCCCTTCACGCCGACCGCCCACGCGTCGCGAAACCCGTGCGAGGTTCCGGTTTTCCAGGCGATGCTCGGATCGCTGCGGGCAAAGCCGTATTCCGGGCCGAGGTCCGAGCCGCCGCGCAGCATGTCGAGAATCAGAAAGCGCGCGGCTGGAGATAACAGGGGAGGGGAGTTGGATGGCGCGGCGGCCTGGCTGTTAGTTCCTTCGAATACCAGGGGCCGGGGCTGGCCGTCGTCGGCCAGACCACAGTAAAGCGACGCAAGTTCGACTGGCGAAATGCCGCAGCCGCCCAGGGCGAGGGCGAGCCCGTAGTACCCGGCTGGTTTTGTTAGCATAACTCCGCCGCGCTGCAAGAGCCGATAGAGTCCGCCCTCGCCAAGGCGGTTGGCCAGTGCCACGGCAGGAAGGTTGCGGCTGCGCACCAAGGCGTCGTTGGCATGAATGGGCCCCATGAATTCGCCCTCGAAATTCTCGGGGTTGTAGTCGTTGAAACCCATCGGCCCGTCGATGAGCAAGCTGCGCGGATGGATCAACCCCTGATCGAGCGCCAGGCCATAGACAAACGGTTTGAGGGCGGAGCCCGGCGAGCGCCGCGCTCGCAGCCCATCCACCATGCCGCAAATCCCGCGGTCGGCATAGTCCGCCGAGCCCACGTAGGCGAGCACCTCGCGCGATGGCGCGTGGACGAGAATGACACAGGCATTGACGATGCCCTGCTCGCTGGTGCGCTGCAGATGGGTGGTGATGCCACGCTCGATTTCCTGCTGCATGCCGAGATCGAGGGTGCTAACAATCTCGCGCGCGGCGCTGGCTTGTATCAGTCGCCGACAGAGATGGGGGGCTTCGTGAGGCGGCGGGGCTGGTGGGGTCAGGGTGAACTCCGATGACAACGGATCGCCGCGCAGGTCGGCACGCTGTTCTAACATTCCGGCGAGCCGGCCCTGGGCGGCGGCGATGTGTTGCGCATCGTGCGGGTGGCCGGGATGGCGGGTGGCGGGGCTTTGGGGAATGACACTCAGGGCGATGGCCTCGCGCTGGCTGATTTGCGTGGCATCGCGGCCGCACCACAGCCAGGCGGCGGCGCCCGCGCCTTCGACGTTGCCGCCATAGGGCGCGAGGTTGAAGTAGGCTTCAAGGATTTCGTTCTTGGTGTAATGGCGCTCAAGTTGCACGGCGCGGAAAATCTGCGCCAACTTGCCGCAAACACCGCGGGTTTCAAGCTGCCAGCGCAGGCGGGCGACTTGCATGGTTAGAGTGGAGGCCCCGCCGGCCGAACCTCCCCTAACAGCACCCCAGGCGGCGCGCGCCAGCGCCAGCGGATTGACGCCGGGATGCCAGCGGAACCAGCGGTCCTCCTTGTGCAGCGTGGCCCGCACCCATTGCGGGCTCACCCCGGAGAGCGGCGTCCACACCCGGTATCTGCCGTCCGGTGCCGCGGCGATATGCAACAAGGCCCCGTTGCGATCCCTGACAACCCTCGACCACCCGCGCTCTGGCGGATAGAGATCCGGCCGCGGCAGCAAGCCCCACGCCAGGGCTAGCACCAACGCGGTGCCGCCGCACGACGCAAGCGCCCGGCGCTTCCAACGTGGCGGGTGCTTGGGTTTCATTTTGTCCGATCCAATCTTTCAAGTTCCCGATTGATCGAGGTGTACAGTTCCGGCGTCCACTCGGGGAGAGGCGGCATGGCTGCCGGAAGTTGCCGTTTGCGGAAGTCAACCGGACTCAGGATGACCGAGATATGGGCGATTCCGGTTTCCGCGGCGAGCACAAACAGCTCTTCGGCCGCCTCGTCACCCATGGCGAGGCAGCCGATCGAGCAGTCCTTGCCGTGGATCATGATGTCACCACCGAGGTCATCGCGGCGGTCCAGCCTGCCCTTTGACTTGTCATACTCATTGGGGTAATTGACGCGCAGCGCGAGGTGATACAGGCTGTTGGGATTGAGCGAATCAATCCGATAGATCCCTTCCGGAACCTGCATGTCTCCCTGCTTCAACTTCGGGCCAAGCGTGCCGCTGGCCCCCAGAATCGGATACGACTTGAGGAGCTTGGGCGGATCGGACACCCACAGCTCTAGCAGTTTCTCCTGCTTGAGGCCCACCAGCGTGAGGCTCTTCGGCGGATAGGCAACGCCGATCCGCTCAAAATCCCCGGCCAAGCGTCTTCGTACGGCAGGCCCGTACTGTTCAACCCGGTCTGCCACACTCTTCTTCCCGTTGATGGTTTGGAGTGCGGCAGCGACGGACCGCCCGAACCTGTCGCGAAAGGGGATGGCGCAGACAACCAGTGCCAGCAGGGCTAACAGGATGTGGATTCGCTTGATCGTCATGATGACAGGTGCCTTGTTACGTCTTCTGTGTATTTGATCTTTGGATGGCTGGAGAATACGTGATGCACGACGGAATGGAAGACGCAAGGCGCCAAGACACAAGAAAAGAGTTGACCATGGCTAATCGTGGCTTGTGCCTCCTTGCCGCGACGGACGAGGCTTTCCTCGTGGCTTGGCGGAGGCTCGGCGGGGGGACGCGGAGCACGGCCTGCGGCTGGAAGCAGCAGCCACGCGAATGACTTGCTGCGAGACGCAGCAGTCACGGCCTGCCGCGAGACGCGGCAGCGACGGACGGAAATGCGGCGGCGAAACAGCAGTCAGTCCCGCAATCCTTCCCCGCAATCCCTCCTTGACAATCCATCCCGATTTCCCAGAATTTGCCCTTGACCCGCCCCGAAAACTGTTCTAAAGAACATTGCATGACTCCCTCTCACCGCCAAAGTCTTCAGATTGCCCTGCCTCAGCATACCAAGGGTGGCACCTTGACGGTTAATCGTCCGTCTCTCGCTGCTTCGCTTCTCCCCAACTTCCCGGCAGGAAATTGAAACACTTGCTTCAAGTCAAGGCTTCACTGGAAGCAATCGGTTACCAATCCGCGCTGTTCTCGGATTCCGTGGGGCTTTGGACGGGCGCGGGACGGGCCGCGCTGGTGGCGCACTCCCGTCTGCCGAAGGATTTGCGCACCGCGGCGTTTGCGGTCTATGAGGGCGGGCTCGGTGAGCCGGAAGCATTCGCCACGGTCCGGGCTACCGGTGCCGCCCTTGCCATCGGTGTTGCGGGGGATTGCTGGCAAACCAGCCGGATCGGGCGCGACGGGCTACATGTTCTTGGCGGCGGGGACATCCGCAGTTTGGCCGGGTTCCTCAAGGAACGCACAGGCGGTTTCAGCCCGGACGCCGTGTATCGGGCTAAGGTCTGGGGCAGGTCGGATCCGACGGTCAGGCAACTTGAGTTCGTCGATGCGGGCCTGATGCCTCTGGTGGAAAAGGACATGGGCGAACGGCTCAGTCGCTTGTTGGAGGAATGCGTCCACGACCTCGCTGACGATCTTGGCTGGGCTCACCTCGGAGACACCCGGGCCGACGAGAAAAAAGCCGAATGGCTGATTCAGGCTCCATTCTGGCTGCTGGCGGCCAAGACGCTTCGTGACAAACGAGTCCCGCGCTTCACCCGCCTAGACCTTGGCAATTTTGACGATGTTTTCGCCCGCTTGGCCAGACATTACCGGAGTGACGAATCCCAGGCCATCCAGGTGCCGAAAATCCGGCAGCGGGCGCTCGCCGGAATCGCCCAACGGATCGAGCGCTTTGCCTCGCTCGAACTGCTTTCCGCAGAGGCTCTCGGCCATATCTACGAGAGCACCCTGATCAACAAAGCCACCCGGAAAAAGCTCGGCACTCACAGCACCCCGCCGTGGTTGATCGATTACATGCTCGGCAAGCTCAGGCCGTGGATTGCCGCCATGCCGCCGGAACAGCGGGTGGTGTTCGAACCGGCCTGCGGCCACGCCGGATTCCTGGTGGCCGCATTGCGCTTGTTAGACGAGCTGCGGCCGGATGATTTTCCCGAGGCGCGAACCAGCTACCTCCGCAAGCGGCTTCATGGAGTCGATGTGGATGCGTTCTCCCAGGAAGTCGCCCGCCTGGCCCTGACCCTCGCCGACGTCCCCAATCCGAATGGTTGGGATCTCATCAACGAGGACATGTTCACCAGCGACATCATTGAGCGACAAACCCGGGCGGCAAACATTGTTTTGTTGAATCCGCCCTTTGAAGGTTTTGGTGAGGTTGGCGAAAAAAACTGGTTGCCTAACAAAGCCGCGGAAACCCTGCGCCGGGTCGTGGACAATCTCCAACCGGGCGGGGTCATCGGCTTCGTCGGTCCTCAGGGAATCCTGCAAAACAAGCAGGCGAAGGGAATCCGGCGGGAGTTGTTGGAACATTACGAAATCCAGGAGGTGCTGCTCTTCGCGGACAAGGTGTTCGAGTTCGGCGAGCCCGAATCCACAGTCATTCTTGCGAGAAAACATGCCGCAAGGCCCGCACGGGTTGTCAGGTCCATCCCGTTCATCCGGGTACGCGAGGGCGAAGTGGAGGCGTTTTCCCGCGTGCAGGAGGCGGGACCACCGGAGACCGCCGCGGCGTCGGATTTGCTAGATGATGACAACTGTCCGCTGTTCGCTCCCCAACTGGCGGAAGTGTGGGAGTATCTCCGAAAGAGCGGTTTGGCGGATGTCGGTAAGGTTGCTTTGATAGGGCAAGGTTTGAGCCACAAGGGATCCGGGATGTTTGCGATGGAGTCTTCCGACCCGTTTGCCGATCGCGTTCCAGGATTCGCCGAATGGAGTGAAATCCAGAGAACACATGAACTGCCGAAGACCGTGTTCCTGAATCTCAATCCATCCGCCATTCTCCGACCTCGTCACGGTATGGAGATCGGCAATCCCCAAATCCTCCTCAACTACGCCCGAGTCAGCCGCGGTCCGTGGCGGCTAAAGGCATTGCTCGATGAGCAAGGGCACCCGGTCACCAGACGGTTTATCGTGATTAGGCCGCACAATGATGCGTATTCGCTTCCGGTCTTATGGGCGCTGTTCAATTCGCCGCTGGCGAACGCCTTCGCGTTTTGTCATCTGTCAAAACGCGACAACCTGGTGGGAAGTCTTCGCACACTGCCGGTTCCAGCGTTGGATCCGGTTGCTGCCAAGCCACTAGCTGCCGCCGCCACCGCTTAACTCACGGCTGCCCGCCGCTGGTCGGAAGGCGCGGTCAGTAACGATGACACCATGACCTTTTTCCATCATGCCGCGAAGAATCAATCCAAGGTGGTGCCACCAACCGCAGACGATCTCCGCATCCTGCACCTCCGCGTGGATGCGGAAGTGATGCGCCTCTACGGACTCCCGCCGGAAATGGAACGCAGGGTGCTGGATCTCTTTGCCAATGAACCGCGCAGGGGCGTGCCGTTCGAGCAGATCGGGTATTTCCCCAGGGATCTAGAAGGACTCAACACGGTCGACGATCTAGTTACGGTGCTGGCTGATTGGGAGCCGCTGGCCGAACGGGAATCCATCCTCATCCGCAAGAAGGTGGCCCGCAAGGCGACCTCCGCAGACCTCGCCGAACTTGAGCAACTGCAACGCCTGAGTGCCGGGCGCTTGGATTTGCTGGCCCCAATGCCCTTGGCTGAAGCAGAGGCCGCCTATCGGGAGGCGGTCAGGCGTGCTTCCCTGATTCATCCCGGCTGATTGCCATGTCCCCGCCCAATCCATTCCTCTATCCGGCGCAGCCCCATGTCCGGCGACATGGCCCGGTGGGCTACGCCGACGCCGAGTCTTATCGCGATTGGCTCAGGGACGAGTTCGTTTTCCGCTGCTGCTACTGCCTGCGGCGCGAGCGCTGGGGCCGGTTGAAAGGCGAATTCGATATCGACCATCTGCTGCCCCGTACCTTGCGGCCCGATCTCGTGACGGACTACGACAATCTCGTCTATTGCTGCCACACTTGCAATCTGGCAAAAGGCGTCAAGCAGCTTCCCGATCCGCACCACCTCGCCTATGGCAGGTGTGTGAGGGTGAACAACGATGGCACCATCAGCCCGCTCAACGAGCAGGGTGAGATTCTAATCGACGAGCTGAAACTCAACAAGCGCACCACCATCCAATGGCGCCGGCTCTATCTGGATGGAGTCCGGCTAGCTTCTGCCTGCGGCGACACGGAGTATCTCGGCGCTTTGCTCGGATTGCCCGCGGAACTTCCCGACCTTGTCGCGCTGAAACCACCCGGCGGCAACTCTCGCGCCACTGGCTCGCGGATGTCATGGCATGCGCGGCGGCTGCGCGGCGGCTGCGCGGCGAAGTGCCGGCAATCATCGAGTGACCCTCACGCCCCCTCCACCAGCGCGATCTCCTGTTCGGTTAGACCGTAGAGTTCATAGACCAGCCGGTCGATCTGGCGGTCGGTGGCGGGAATCCGCAGCCACACAAATGACTTGCTGCGAGCCGCAGCAATCACGGCCTGCCGCGAGACGCGGCAGCCAGTGCAATGCGGTGGCGGAACAGCTAAGCCCGTTCGCACAGGAGCAACGAGCCTGAAAATAACGGTTGCAATGCTGGCTGTAAGTGGGCTATTGTCCGGTTGTGGACAAAATAGCGGCTTTTAAACAACGCAATCCGGTGGCGCTGGCCCGGGAGGTCGGTCAGCGCCTGCGCGGGTTTCGGCTGGCCAAGGGTTGGACGCAGGAGGAACTGGCTGAGCGCTCGGAGGTGGCGCTTTCGACCCTCAAGTTGTTAGAGGCGAGGGGCCAGGGCTCGTTTCAGCGTTTGGTGCGAGTGGCGGTGGCGCTGGGAGTGGACGGGGAATTGCGCGAATTGTTTGCGCGGCCGCTGGTGATGGAATCCATCGAGGCGGTGAAACGCCGCGAGCGGCAGCGCGCGCCGCGTCGCGACCGGAAAGGAGCAACCGATGGAGCTTGAAGTCCGTTGGGCGGGAGGTGGCGACGAGCGGGTCGGCCGGCTCTATCAGGACGAGCGCGGCAGCGTGTTCTTTGAATACGATGCGGCGTGGCGGATGGGGACGCGGGAGTTGTCGCCGATTTATCTGCCGAATTCGACGCGAGGAGCGGTGAGCACGCCGACGCCGGGGTACGGCGAACTCCACGGCGTGTTCCAGGATGCGTTGCCGGATTGGTGGGGGCAACGCCTGATGCAACGGTATTTCGAGACGAGCGGAATTCCATGGAACCGGGTCACGGTGCTGCGCAAGCTCGCCTGCCAGGGGACAAGGAAGATGGGTGCTCTAACATTCCTGCCGTGCCTGGAGGGAACGGATTTCAATGATGGGATGCTGGCCGAGTTGGGGGCCTTGGTGGAAGCCGCCCGCGAGATGCTGCGCGGCGGGACCGGCGAGGTGTTGGCGGCGTTGCTGCGCTCCGGCATGTCGCCGGGTGGGGCGCAACCCAAAGCCTTGCTGGCGATCGCCGAGGATTTTTCGGAAATCCGGTTGGATGATCCGCCGCCGCCGGGGTTTGGCGCATGGTTGATCAAGTTTGATACCGAACCGGTGCTGCAGGATGGACGTATCGAGGCGGCATACGCCGACATGGCCCGCGCCGCGGGCATCAGCGTGCCGGAAACCCGCTTGTTGGATTCCGCCGGGGGCTGTCATTTCCTGAGCCGCCGGTTTGATCGGGGCGCCGATGGCTTGCGCTTGCATTTGCATTCATATTCCGGGCTCACCCACACACCGTTGCGCGATGGCCTCGACTACCGGGACCTGATGGAGATCGCGCGCTCTCTAACTGGAGAGCGGGACTGCGTGGAGGAGGTGTTCCGGCGGGCCGTGTTCAACGTGGCTGCGGCCAACGACGACGATCACGGCCGCAATCACGCGTTTGTGATGGATGCCGTCGGCAAGTGGCGGCTGGCACCGGCGTTTGATCTAACGCTCGCGTCGTATCCGTTGGCATCCGGCTTCCGCGCCGCGCACGTGGACGGCAAGGCGGCCAGCATCACGCGCAAGGATCTCATCCGGCTCGGCGAAGCCCACGACGTGAGCCACCCCGGTGACATCATCGAACAGGTGCGTGAGGCGGTTGGCCAATGGCCGCAGCACGCCGCCGCCAACGGCATCACACCGGCCAACGCCGCAAATGTGGGCGCACAGCAGCGAGTCGGGACCGGTCGGGAACTGAAGTGACCATGACAACCAGTCGGCATTGCGGTTCATTGGCGGAGAGATTGTGATTGGGGTGAAAACGTGTGGAACCTCCGTTTCGTAGGACGTTTGTTGCTCAGCGCTTGCCAACAGTGCGATGTAGTCTGCGACCGCCGCGCGTATCTCAGTCGTAGGCTTCAAAATATTGTCGGCTAACAGTTATATGCCAATGACTCGCGGCATTGGCCCCGGATAAGCCGCCGTTGGTGTGAACGATGGCAATGGCCGCTCGGTAGGGTGCTTTTTTTCGTCGCTCATTCATGGCCGCGATCATAGCGGGTGATGAGGGAGTGCAAAGCAAGATGTTTGGGAAATGGGAGTGGGGCGGCGAGTTGCGCAGGACTGGGGAGGTCGAGCGGGAAGGGTGCTCGCGCGGCAGGGTGCATCAGGGTGCGGCTCCGTATGGCGCGGAGTCCATGGGATGAGCAAGGCGTGTGAGCGGGGCGCGTCGCCTCGCGCTCACCGTGGACTGGCCGGCTTAAGCCGGCGCTCCGTCAGAGAGGGGCATGGCGCTCCATCAGAGGGATTCGGGTGCGGGAGGAGGATAATCCGCGAGCAGTCCGAAGGAGTCATTGGAATCGTTGATCCAAACGTCGAAGGGGTGCATGTTGCCGGCTTTGTCGAAGATGACGTTGTCCGGTTTGGCGTCGTGGATTTCCACTCCGCTTGCCGCATTTCGATAGGACGGTTCGCCACCCGCGATACGCTCAAACCCCAACTTGGCGAAGGCCAGATCGATGACTCTCTGGGACTTCTTGGTGCCTTCAAAATAGCGTTGCGAGGTGAGAATGACACCATTGCCGCGGGCATTCATGGTGTAGCCGAGGAAGGTCGCCGCGGTGTCCGGGAAGGCGACATTCTGCAAGCGCCAGCGTTGCAGGTACTCGTCCGGGGTGCGGCCTGGCAGCCCGAACATGTCGAGCTTGGTCCAACGAATGACAAAGGGGTTGCTTCGCTTGATGAAGGCCATCACATTGTGCTCATTGCCCTTGAACTCAAAGTCCGCCAGAGCACTGAGTTCCGTGAGAATCCCGAAATCGAGATAATTCCCGGTAGCCCTTGCCCACGCCGCTAGGCTGGCGTCTTGGGAGTCGATTTCCGCGAGACTTGCGGGCCGTCCTTGCCGAACCCAAGGGACGCTAAGGCATCCCCCTTGGAGGCCATAGTATTTGGGTTGTTCGATTTGGCCTGGGCCATTCTCTGCGCGGCGGACAAGTTCGACGGCACATAGGTCCTTTGGGGATCAGGGCTTTGCATTCGCGGGGCTTCACGAGTGGATCTTACAATCGTTCGGTGGGAATTGCCAGCAATTTTCCGGGCGAGTGGCCACGAATCGGGGAAATATGGAGCGTGGACGTTCGTGTCCATGTGGGGAGGGTGGACATTGTTGTCCACCTGCCCATGGGTCGCGCAAGTCCAGCCGCCAAGCGAGTTGCCTTGCGCTCCGCATGGTCTGGCCGGCTAAAGCCGGCGCTCCTTAGGGCGCTCCGCGTGCACCTCACTTGGCTGGTTCGATGGTGATGCGGGCGGGGGTGGAGGTGCCGTGGCGACCGCGGTCGTACATGTCCTCGGCGAGGGCGACTGGCACGGCGAAGGCACCGGCACACACGGCTTTCATGCGATACTTCACCGACCACTCGGCGTTGGCTGTCAGGCCCAGGAAGAACAGGGTGCGGTCTTCGCGCAACTCGGCAAACCCGGTGCCGGCAACCGCGTTGGCGCCGGATTTCAAGTCGCCGGCCAACACCTCGAAACCGGCCGGCAGCAGATCGACCACCGCCAGGTTGGTTAGATCGCGGCCGGAGACGTTGCGCACGCGCAACACCACATCCACCGGATCGCCGGCACGCAACGGCTGGTCCTTGTGAGCCGGGGTGATTTCCCGCGACACTTCCAGGCCGCTGCGCTCCGGGCCGGCGGGTTTGCCGGAGTCATAGCCTTGCTCGACGACCTGATAGAACGCGCCGATGTCGCCGCTGCCCTTTTGCTGGCGCTCGAAGCGCAGCGCGGTGGTGGCAGGGCCGAAGCCGCTGCGCAGGATGCCCTGGCCCGGGCCGGCGAGCACCTGCGGCGCGGCCTTGCCGGCCAGGCCGAGGATCGAGACCTCGACGCCGGTGCTGCGCGCCAGGTCGCTATAGGCTTTCAAGGCCAGCGTCATGTAGGAGCATGAGAGCGTGTTGAAGCTTTGATCGCGCAATGGTTTCATGATCGGCTCCAGCGCGTCGATGCCGAATTTCTTCGCGCGCTCGGGGAAATGGCGGCACTGGATATAGAAGATGCCGATGTCCTCCATCGCCGGAGTGCGAT
>Ga0073936_10009856_pt1 | contig 11795 bp, 9 predicted proteins | sample AliMusrvi5mmetaG_FD_87041 | JGI IMG/M metagenome (GOLD analysis project Ga0073936, IMG submission 87041) | Freshwater lake bacterial and archeal communities from Alinen Mustajarvi, Finland, to study Microbial Dark Matter (Phase II) - Alinen... | ecosystem: Environmental > Aquatic > Freshwater >... | reverse complement strand
GATCTTCCTGCATGACTGCCTGACCGCAGCTGAACAGCAGCGCGTGCATACCGCCATGGCGAAATTGAAACGCGGGCCAGAGGTCGAGTTCATGAAGGTGGATGACACGTTCGCTTCGTTTCCGTCTTACCTGTTTGGCTCGACGATGTGCTATGCGCGGCTGGTGCTGCCCGACAAGGTGACCATGGAACGCCTCGTTTATATCGATGTGGACATCCTGGTTCTCAAAGACCTCAGCGAACTGGTGCGCATGGATCTCCCTGAGACGGGGGTCGGCGGCGTGGCTGAGAAGCTCATCGCCGATGACATGCCCATGGAGCCGCCGGTGCAGCTTGACCCGCAGCAGCCGTATTTGAATTCGGGGCTGCTGGTGATGAATCTGCCGCAGATTCGCCGCGCGGGCACCTTTGCCAAGGCCTTTGATATTCTGTGCAATTTTCCCCAATCTTGCAAACAGCACGACCAGAGCGCGATCAACTATGTGTTGAACGGGGATGCTAAAGTGCTTGACGGATCGTGGAACGTACAAAGCGGGCAAATGTTCTTTGATCCCATCGACGCCATGCCCAAGTTGATGGACCGGTTGATCAACGTGCATTTCATTTGCAAGGCCAAGCCCTGGCTGGCAGGCGCGCCCTTCCCCGGGGAACACATGTTCCGCATGCTGTTGGACGCGGTGGACCCGCTCTGGCGCGAGGATCCTTTTGTCAAGACCTCCATGGCCCAGGCCAAGGAGCACATGGCCTGGGCGATGCCCTTGCTCTTCAAGACGCGGGCTTGGTCGCGTAAACTCACTGGCAAGCCGAGCTTCTGGGATTTCCGCGAATCGAAACTGTGGTCGCGCTACAACGAAAATGTGGTGCGCCTGCGTGAACGTTCGGCTGAGTTTAACAGCCTAGTGGCTGGCTGGCAGGCCCAGATCGATGCCAATCTGACGGGTAAGTGATGGCCAGTTCGGCAAGGGGTAGCGAGTGCTGGGAATACCTATCGGATCGCAGGGGCGAGCGTATGAATCAAATAAGGAAAATGGAAAATCTTGCAGCACCTGTTATAGCCACGGATTCCAGGGATGGAATGAGCACCCTCGGCGTGGTCATGCGATTTCGGAATTCCGCAGCAACTCTCCCACGCGTCCTCGACGCTTTGGCGGCACAGACGCGACAGCCAGAGGTTATCGTCGGGCTCGACAACGGCAGCACCGACGAGAGCCGAGTTATTCTGGAACGCTGCGGAGCACGCATTATCAACTGGACGCAGCCCTACCACACAAGCCGGGTCCTCAATTGCGGTCTCGCAGCCTGTACCACCGACCTAGTCGTCGTTCTCAGCTCCCACTCGGTCCTGACTGAAACGGATACCTTCGCCCGCTATGAAGCGGCTTTTGACAACCCGCTGGTGGCTGCCGTGAGCCACCGTTTTGCGGGGGTTGCGCGGTATTGCGATGAGATCGATCTGGCCCAGGTCCGATGCCACGGCCTCGGCCGCGGGAGCATCTACAGCAACAGTGTCGGCTGCTTGCGCCGCCGCTTCTGGGAAGAGTTCCCCTTCGATGAGCGGCTCGGCTTCACCGCGGAAGACTACGACTGGGCGCTGACTCAGCTCGAACACGGACGACTCGTTAAACTGCTGACCTTCGCTCACGAACATAACCGCGCCGGCGTCCCACCGGAATATTTTTTGAAGACGAGCCGGAATGTGCGTGCCGTTGCGAACAAGCACGGCCTGCCGTTGGCCAAGTGGGGTGCAGGAGGGGAGCTCTACGAACCTATCCATGCCCTGTACTGGTACGCGAGATGCCTCGGCCGGGATCCCGAGGCTCGCCGCAATCTCCGCAACCAGCTCGACTGGGCTCGCGGTGCCCTGGACTGGCATCGTTATGACCCGTTCGCGAATAACCCATTACAGGAATTCCATGCATAGCATCCTTGGCCCCCCGCCTCGGTCCGAGCCAGCACTCCTGCCCAACCAAGGTCTCGACGTCTTGGCGGGGAGTAGCAATCTTGCTGGTCATCTTCAATCATCTTGAGCCCAAGATCATTCCCGGGTTTGTGGCCTCAAGTGGCGCAGCGGGATTCCTCCACTGGCACTTCAAGGCCTTCGGCACCACCCGGGTTGACTTGTTCTTCGTGCTGAGTGGCTTTCTGATCTCAGGTCTGCTTTTCAGAGTACCCGCAGCCAGCGCATCGACTTCTCGTGATTTTGGTTGCGCCGGGCGTTCAAGATCCTTTCCTCCTACCTGTTGTTGATACTGGAGGTCTGTTAACGCGCTGGTTCGAGCAGCCCTTCTTGAACCTTCGAGACCGGGTTCTTCCATGGACTCCGAGGGGCCGGGAGCCATCGTGTCCTGTCGGTTCGAACCCGTGAGGGATTGCATGCAGCCAGCGCCCGGTGCGATGCGGAATGAATTCGGGCTTGCATGGACAGGAGGTCGGTCTCATGTTTCGCCCATCCGAACGCCCCTTGTGCCTACCTCCCTTGATTCCCCCCCGGGATTGAATTTGTCTGCCGGTGCCAACGCCGCCTCGGAGGGGGGTACCGTGCCTGCAAGCGCCAGCCCTCGGTTTCGCTTTCCGCTGCCCTTTGACCCGCTGCGCATGCTCGCCGGGGTACTTTCCCGCTGGCCGTGGATTGTCATTGGAACCCTCGCTTGCGCCACTCTCGGCACCCTTATCGGCATCCGCAGCACCCACCCGTCGTTCTCCATCACGGTATCCCTGATCAAACGCAGGATGCAGCCCGTTGTCCAAATCTCGGAACACGGCCAGTCTTATCGGCCAGTGGATTGGAGTGACGCCACCCTGCTAGCCACCTTGCTGGCCAGCGAGCCACTCGATCTGGCCCTCAAACGCTCGAAAAACGGCCTTGATCCCAACGAAATCAGGAATTTGGCTCAGGCGAAACAACTCGAGGGTACCGACATTTTCTTCATCACCTACCTCTCGCCCCTCAGTGCCGGGGACGCCGTCGACTTCAGCACGATCTGGGCGGCGGAAATCAACAGCTACACCCAGCGACTGCAGCAAGCCGAAGCCCGCGGGAAGCTGCTCATTCTGCAGAAGGAAGTCATTGACCTGGAGGGTAAAATGGCCGCCAACGACCTCGAAATCCTCAATTTTTTCAAGCAAAAGGATTATTTCGGGGGCGAGGCTCAGGTGTCCGCCGCCCTCGCCAAACTCTCACAAATCGAACTGCAACTGGAAACTGCCCGCACAAAAACCGCCACCATCGAAGCGCAACTCAAGAACTTCACCGCCCAACTCCAGCGCCACGGCCCGATCGATGCGCAGCTCAAAACCGCCAAGGAGGAACTCGCCAACCTGCGTGCGACCTACACCGACGCCAATCCGCTGGTGCAAGCCAAACTGCAAGGCATCGAATACCTCAACGAGCAAGTTGACCAACACAGTAGCAAGGAACCCTCTCAGCTGGATGCCTATACCGGCACCACGTTGGGCAACAGTCTGTATCTGTCGATTCTAGGGCTGCGTAACGAGGAACTCGCAGCCACCTGCCAAATCCAATCGCTGCAAAAACTCTATCAAACAACCAGCGCCCGCCTCGCCGAGTTTCCCGAAATCGTGAGCGCCTACGAGGCCCTGAAACAAAAGAGCCGCTCGCTTAGCGAAGGCCATACCCTCATGAGCAACGAACTCATGGAGGCCGAAATCTTCGCCTCCGGGGCACCCGGATATTGGCAGGTTTTCCAAGCCCCAGATCCCCGCCTCATCATCCCCTCATCGCGGGTGAAGAAACCCGCGTTGGTGGGAATCGCTTGTGGGATCCTGGGGGCCGGCGGATTAGTGTTGCTTACCCTGTTGTTCACTCACCGCACGCCACGGCGCTCGGTGCTCGAATGCTGCAGCACGACGGGTGCGCCGCTCATGGCACAGATTCCCAGCAGCCCCGAGGCTGACACTCGCGCCGCCATCGAACATCTCTGGATCACTCACCTCGCACCACACCGCAATACCCCGGCTCATGTCTTGTGGTGGACCCCCGCACTGGATCCGGCCGCCGAACGCCAACTCTGGACGCTGCTCGCCACCGCAGCTTGGAATGACTGCGGCAAGCCGACGCGAATTCACGACCTCACGCCGGACAACCTCTGGGACGACACCAGTCGCCCGGACGCACTGGAGTGGCTGGGCAGCCAGGATGCGAGTGCCGCGTCGAGCCCTACCCCCCCTTCCTGCGCGATCGCCCTGTGGCGCGCCGCCAGCCTGCCCCACAGTGAAGCTCGGGAATTGCTCGCCGGGGTCGAGTCTTGGATTGCCGTGGTCGAGGGCCACAAGAGCTCGCTGCGCCGCAGCGCCGAGTTTCGGAAGTTCAGCGATGCCTATCTGCCGCCATGTTCGGCCACCCTGGTGTGGGCCGAACGGCCGACCGGTGCCATCCGCACGGCGGCGGATGTCGTCTCCAGCGCCCTTGCCAAATTCTTTTCCTAAGTCCTTTTCCCCGATGCAACGTATCCTGACTATCTTCTTGTTCCATGCCTGCACGGTGGTTCTGCTTGATGGCCAAAGTGTCGCGCCGGAAACGGCCAAGGACCCGGCACCTGTTGCCAGCGTGCCGGGCAACCAAGGTACCACCGGGCCCGCATCGTGGCGCAAGCGCTACGAACTGGGTCCCGGCGACGTGGTCAACTTCTTCCTGTTCGGCCGCCCGGAACTCAGCCGCCCGGGCTTCCGCATCGCTCCCGACGGCACCGTGAGCTACCTCCAAGCCCAAAACATCAAGGTCAGTGGCCTCTCTTTTGACGAGGCTCGTCTCGCCATTGAGAAAGGCCTCTCCTCACACTTTCGCTCACCACGGGTCATCATCACACCTCAGGAGGTCGGCTCCAAGCGCTTCACCATCCTCGGCAAAGTGGCCCATAAGGGCGTGGTCACCCTCGAACGCCCCATCACCTTGGTCGAAGCCATCGCCAATGCCGGCGGACTCGAAACCGGGCTGTTTGACTACAAGATCACCGAACTCGCCGATCTGGACCATTCCTTCGTCTCACGCGCTGGCCAACACATCCCGGTGGACTTCCGTCGGCTGCTGCATGAGGGGGACATGAAATTCAACCTTGAAATCGAGCCGGATGATTTCATCTACATCGCCTCGAACATCACCAATGACTTCTACGTGCTTGGGGCCGTAGCGTCACCTGGTATTCAAGGTCTCACCGAGGATGCCTCCGTGGTTTCCGCCATTTCCCGGCGCGGTGGCTTCGTCGAGCGTGCCTGGATCGGCCGGGTGCTGGTCATCCGCGGCAGCTTTGCCAAACCCAAAACTTTCATCGTCGATGTGAAGAATGTGCTCGCAGCCAAGGACAAGGATTTCAAACTGGAGCCCAAAGACATTGTTTACGTCGCGGACCGACCTTGGTTATTCGCGGAGGATGTGCTCAAGGACGCCCTGTCGGCCTTCACGTCCAGTGCCGCCAGCAGTTGGATCAGCCAACATCTGAAGCCCATCGTCAACCCACCCTGATGCCTAGAGTCCTTGAAAAGCCAAAGTTGCTGTCGTTAGGTCAAGTTTTCTTCACTTGGGCGTTCGGCGAGCTCAGCCAGGCCGTCTTCAAGTCTTGCGTCTTGGATCTGAGGCGCAGCCTCGCTAGAACCCTTCTGCTGCACTGCGCGGTTCTGAGCGTTGGCCTGCTCGGCAATGCCTGCCAACAGACCATTCCAAAGCCTAAGTTTGATATTCGCAAAGTGGACCAAACGGTCAAGAACCTCACCTTCTCCAACGTCAAAATCAAGCGCAGCCTGGATTCCAAATTGTTGCTTGCGCCTAACGAAACCTACATTCTGGGTCCGGGGGACATTCTCACAATCGAGATTGCCGAGGTGCCCAACACTCTCGCCACCACCTTTGTGATGCCCGACGGCATGGTGTACTACAACCTCGCCGACGGGGTCCGGGCGGAAGGTCTCTCGCAGGCAGACTTTGCCAAGCAACTCACCGCCGCCCTCAAGCGGGATTATGCCAACCCGTTGGTCAACGTCAGCCTCGTCGAAGTGCGCTCGCGCCGCTACTGGATGCTCGGCCAAGTCACCAGCCCAGGTATCTATCCACTGCGTCAGCCCACCACCTTGCTGCAAGCCATCGCACACGCCGGCGGCCTCGCCGTGTCGGGCCAGGGCGGCACCTCCGTGGAAATTGCCGATCTGGGCAGCAGCGTGGTCATCCGCGACGGCAACGTGCTGCCGGTGAATTTTGAAAAACTCATGAAGGACGGCGATATTTCCCAAAACATTTTCTTGCGTCACAACGATTACATCTATGTTCCTTCATCAAGCTCATCCAACGTGTTGACGCTCGGCGCGATTGCCTCTCCGCAAGCCGTTCGCTACAAGGAATCCCTCTCCTTGGTGGATTGTTTCGCCCAATGCCGGGGACCCGCCCCAGACGCTTATCTCAAGCAAGTGGTGATCGTCCGTGGCTCGTTCGACAAGCCCAGCGCGGCCATCGTGGACCTGCAAGCCATCCTGGTCGGCAAGGCCACCGATGTGTTGCTGCAACCCCGCGACATCGTGTGGATTCCGCGCCAGCCCCTCGGTTTGCTCGATGCTACGGTCAAACTCATTTTCAGGGATGCCGCCCGCAGTTACGCCGCGACCCAAGGTGCCCGCCTCGGCGGCAGCACGCAAAATCCCAGCGTCCCCATTCCAGTCAGCCACCCCTGAGCCGCAGTTAGCCCGCAACAATATCTGTCGTTTTGTTGCGGCCTGTCTATGACCGCGGATGCCCATGAGCCGCTAATGAACCCGCCTATTCGACAAGCACCATTTCATTCACATCGGCCCTCACAGAACGCCGATGCAATTCATCTAAATGCCTTGAGGCAGTTCTTATTGCGCCGCAGCTAGCGCCGCGCCCGCTCCAGCTTGCGCCTGGCCTTCGCTTGGCGTCGCCACCATTCGGCACGCGCAACAATCGCGCAAAAGATGATCCATGTCGTCAGATTTTTGGTCTGCACCAGAATACGCTCCACCTGTAGATGAAAATAGCTGACCATCAACGTCACCATCACCCCATAGAGCAGCAAGCCAAGCGGCGACTTCCAGAAGTAGGCGGTGGAGCGCAGGCCATGCCACAGCGTGAGCACCTCAAAGAACAGGATCGCTGCAAATCCCAAGGTCCCGGTCTCCGCCAAGGCCAGCCAATAAAAACTTTCCGTCAGGGGATTGTTCATGAAATTCTTCGCGTAAATCGCGCTCCCGCGGTTATGTTCCCAGCGCTCCATAATCTGCGAGTATTGCACGCCCAGCGGGCGGCTGTTGGCCAAGCCGTAATTGTTCCAGCCAATCCCCACCAGTGGATGGTTCCGGAGCATCGCCGCCGACTGCTGGTTGAGCACGAGGCGCAGATCGTTTTTCGGCGAATCATCGCCTCCCATCCGGGCCTTGAAGGTATTCGCTGACTTCACCAGGACCAAAGCCCCGCACACCGCGCCCAACACCCCCAGCGCCACCCGCCGCACAGTGAGGCCGTTCAGATAGGCACCCAACATCACCAACACCGAACCCACCGCGAAGGCCGCCAGCGAAGCCCGTGAAACCGTCAACACATCCACCAAACCCGCTGCCCCAAACGCCGTGAAATACAACACCACATCGCGTGGTGAGGTATCCTTCGAGAGGGCTAGACCCAAGATCGGGAACGCCAGCGTGTACGACCACATTGCCATCGGGTTCTGGTGCTCAAACCACCCCTTCACCTGGAATTCGCCACGCCCGTAGCGTGCCCACAAGCAGACCACCAGTTGCAGAATCAACGCGATGGCAAAGCCGCGCATCAGCGCCAGCACATCGCGCTGGTCATGCAGGGCCACAAACACCCCGACGAAAATGAAGCTCATCTTGGCAAACTTGAAGGCTGGCATGAGCCCGTAGATGGGATTGATCGCCCCCGGAACCGATAACAAGCTGACCCCGATCCACAACAACCACGCCCACAAGGCCGGCGGCAACCAGCGGAAATCCTTGCGCTTCTCCAGCAGTGCGGCCAATGCCAAGCCCAGTGCGATGGCTTCAAGGTAGTTGAATTCGAACCCCTTGCAATGCCCCCGGTATTTCTCGATCGAATAGAGCATCAGAGTGAAGTCCGAGGGTGGCCGCACCAACCACCACGCAAGGAAACCTAGGGTCACGCGCCGGGCCACATCCTTGCCTTTAAGATAAAAACCGAGCAGCGGAGCCATTCCCAAATAAACCGTGGCGATCACCAGCACCTTCAGTAGCGTCTTGAGGTCATCCATGGGGCTTCACGCACACTCCACCAGTATCCAAGCCTGCTGACAAGCGAATTCACACCACCTCCTCTGGCGGCCATGTGCGTCTATGGGATTGGGCGGGCCGAATGGCGGCGAAGGCCGGTTGCGCAAGCACTTGCTAGAAATACCAGTGGATTGCCATCTTGCAACCCGATGCGGAATCGCGGCAACCTCGAAGGACGGGCTGGAGGCCAGCCAGTGGCCGCGCTTGATCGTAAAGGCATACTTGAAGGGCAAAGCTTTGGCGCGTTAGACCACCGCTTCCGAGTTTTGCTCCCATTCTCGGCACCCGTGGCCTGTGAACAACCCTCTGCTAGAGTCGGGAACCAGCGCCCTGCCACCCCCGGTCGACCGAAATTGGGCAGCCTCCACTCCGGCGTAGCATGCCCAATTTCGGAACCTTTTGCCGCCGTCCTTCCAAAAAGTCATTGACTCTGCCCCCATGCACTACTACAACTCCCCCGCCTTCCCACCCCCCAAGCCATCCTAGCTTATTTTAGCTAAAACTATGTAGACGAAGCTCGTGGCCACTATAAATATAAAAATTCGAAAAGCAAATTCTAATAACTCCTTAAACTCGGGCTAGTCAACCCAATCTCCGCCATGGCGACCGGCTCATTCACCGGACTTTACCTCAATAGCAATTTCTTAGCAGTCATGCCAATTCTCCCGACAATTGATTGGAAACGCACTGAAACCTGGCTGGTTTCGCTTTTGGTGTTCATCGGATTTGGTTTCAGCTTTGCCCTGTTACCGGCTTCATCCATTTGGCTGGACGAAGCATTTTCCATTAAACTGGCCTCAGAATCGTTTTCCTCAGCAATTGCCAGCCTGCGCACGGACAACGGCAGCCCGTTGTTTTATTTCCTGCTGCATGGTTGGATCCGCCTGTTTGGAACCGGAGAATACGTCTGCACGCTGATGACGGTGCTGACCACATGTGCCTCCCTGCTCGCCACCGTATTGTTTCTGCGTGAAGTGTTTACGGATCCGCGTATCCGGATAACAGGTATCGCCTTGACGGCCTTATCCACGGCTTGTCTGCACCATGCCACCAACTTGCGTTCTTATTCCCTGCTGATCCTGCTCAGCGTGCTCTCCTACTTGTTCTTCTACCGGGCGATCCGGCTGGGGCGGCGGCGAGAGTGGGTGTTGTTTGCGCTGGCTTCCATCTTAGGGCTTTATGAACACCCACTCTATGCGTTTGTCCCCATGGCCCAATTCCTGTTGCTGTGCTTGTTCTACCGCGACCGCTTCAAAGCTGGACTATTGGCTTTTGTGGCGACGGGCATTGCCTACCTGCCATGGTTTCCGGTGCTTCTCGCTCAGGCGCAAGGCTATCAGGGCGGCACGACCCCTGATACCATTCCGCGGCTCAGCACCTATGGCGGGCCAGCACACGCCTACTGGCTTAGCATTTCCAGCCGAATGTGGAACTTTTCCGCTTTTGACATGTTGCTGATGTGGACGGCACCACTGGCGGTTCTGTTCATCGTTTATCTGCTCTGGCGCAGCCGATGCCGCACGCTGGATGACCGGCATGCGCGGGACTTTCTGCTTGCGCATCTATTTTCCGTCGGTTTGATGGTGGCGATTTCGCTGGTGCGACCGATATTCTGGCTGGGCAAGTTCGACCTGATCGGTCTGCCGCTTGTGTGCGGGATGATCGGCTATGCGGTTTCACGGCTTCCCCGGAGCAGCCTCGTCATCACGGCATTTCTTGCGGTGAATCTGGCGGGCACCCTTCGCTATGCGTACTGGCGGATCACCGGACACCTTGATTCACAACGTGAAGTGATTGAGCAGTTGGCCCCCAAACTGAAAGCGGACGATGTGCTGATCGAAACCGGTCTCAGTCATTTCGAGGTGGAATACTATCTAGGCCAACTCGGCGTTAAAACCGGCCTGCGCTGTGTCTTTCCCGAGGCACAACGTGACCGCCCTGCCTGCCTTGATCAGGACCGGCTGGTACGGGAACACGATGCGGTGACAGCGGAAGCCGCAGCTCTGATGCAACGCTTAAAAGCGGGAAACGGCGGATTCATCTACGTATTCCACAGTTCCTACGAGGGACTAGGGCCGCTTTACAAGCAGCTCAATGCCGCCTTTGCTTTGGAACGGGTCATTCCCGTCCGCTGCCATCCGTGGGGCCCGACGTATACGCAGGTGGATGTCTTCCGTCGGCACTGAAAGTTTTTTTCTCAGCCGCGAAAACACACCAGAAAAACTTGCGTAAGCGTAGTCCCAAGCACCGTATGAACTTTCTTGCGGAGGCTTAGTATAGGGGTCATAGTTGCAGCCCCTATGAGCGCAACGTAGTCAAGCCCGGCCTTTTGCCTTGCCGCCGCAGGCTTTGAGCCAGGCGGCGGGAGTGAGTGTGACCCCTTCACTTGCCTTCATGGCCGGCAGACGGGTCAGGACATCCTCGATGTTGGAGAAGGCGAAGATAGAGCCGCTCTTGGGGTCTTCTCCCAAGCGACTGGTGACTGCTTGGTGAAGACCACCTCAAACTGCAGCGGATGTCGCAGAGTTTCACCGCAATGAAAACTTTCAAACTACCGGGAAAGCTCAACATGGCGATGATGATTGAAGTTCAAACCCCCGGCAATGTCCACGGTATGACTCGATCGAATAAAGCATCAGCGTGAAGTTCGAGGGTGGTCGCACCAAACAGCCAGGAAGCCCAGGGTCACGCGTCGGGCCACATCCTTGCCTTTAAGATAAGAACCGAGCAGTGGAGTCATTCCGAAATAAAACGTGGCGATCACCAGCACCTTGAGTAGCGTCTTGATGTCATCCATGGGGCTCACGCACACTCCACCAGTATCCAATCCCGCTGACAAGCAAATTCATACCTCCCCTGGCTGCCTGGCTGCTGCCATGTGCGCCCCCATTGGGCGTTACGAATCGTGGCAGTGATCCGGTTGAGCAAGCATTTGGCAAAGAAAACTAGCGGATAGCCATCTACAAACCCAACGCAGAATTGGGCTTGGCCTGAGCTGCCGCCTCGTGAGTCGTATTCATCACGAGGCTTTATTCAGCCGCTCAATAAGTCGTCTGCCAAGAGCAATACCGGGATTCTCAACCAAATGAAGCGTTAAAGTTGAAATGCCGGTGGTTATAACCAAAGTCATAACCGTTATTTTTAGATAGATAAAAAAGTTTTCCAGCGAGCTTAAGCTGTTAACATGATGGGCAAAAAGTGAAATGTCAATTTTGAAATACTTTAAAACGAGCGATAGCACCGCAAAGTGAATCAAATAGCAACTGTAGCTGATCTTTCCAAGATAGCGTAGCCATGCGTTAATCAGCAAAGGCATTGTTTGTCCCGAAAGCGCCACTATGATTCCCGCCATTGCAAGCACAACCAAAATTGAGATTGGGATAAATCCGCTCCCCCCCCCGAATTTTGTAACGCTCCGCGCTAATCACGGGAAATCGGGGGCGTTGGATTTCGCAATAATCTCGTGGTTGTCGTAACGGGGACCGTTGGTAAGGCGGTGGTATCCCGCATGGCAGGCCGCCGGAGCGT
>Ga0073936_10009854_pt1 | contig 11795 bp, 9 predicted proteins | sample AliMusrvi5mmetaG_FD_87041 | JGI IMG/M metagenome (GOLD analysis project Ga0073936, IMG submission 87041) | Freshwater lake bacterial and archeal communities from Alinen Mustajarvi, Finland, to study Microbial Dark Matter (Phase II) - Alinen... | ecosystem: Environmental > Aquatic > Freshwater >... | reverse complement strand
GTTGATGTTCGGGCCGGGGCGTTTCGCATGGATATCCAGCGTGATGCCCTCGTCCGGCTGGACGTGAAGAACCAGGCGGTTCGGCTTGACGTTGGCCTGCAAATCTTCTCCGAAGAGGAGGAGTGGGGTGCGGCGGAACCCGATCACCACCTGGGTCGTGTGTTCCTTGAGCCGCTTTCCGCAGCGGATGAAAAACGGGACTTCCGCCCAGCGCCAGTTTTCGACAAAGAGCTTCATGGCGACAAAGGTCTCGGTGTTCGAATGGGGATCGACGTCGGGCTCCGAGCGGTAGCCCGGCACATGTTTTCCGTCGATCATTCCCGTCCCGTATTGGCCGCGCACGGTGTTCGCGATGACATCCTCCGGCTGCATCGGGCGGATCGCTTCGAGCACCTTGACCTTTTCGTTGCGGACGCTGTCGCCGGAGATCGAGCTCGGCGGCTCCATGGCGATCAGCGAGAGGACGGAAAGGATGTGGTTCTGGACCATGTCCCTGAGGACGCCCGAGTGGTCGTAGTATCCGCCGCGCAGCTCGACGCCGAGCTCCTCCGCCACGGTGATCTGCACGTAGTCGATATACCGGCGGTTCCAGATCGGCTCGAAGATCGAATTGGCGAACCGGAAGACCATGATGTTCTGGACGGTCTCTTTGCCGAGGTAATGGTCGATGCGGTAGATCTGGGGTTCTTCGAGATGCTTGCTCAGGTTTTCGTTGAGAGCCCTGGCGGAGGCAAGGTCGCGGCCGAACGGTTTTTCGATGATGACCCGCCGCCAGGCCTCGGGAGCCTGCTTGGTGAGGCCGACCGTGCCGAGCTGGTCTACGACCTTCGCGAACAGCGTCGGCGTGATCGCCAGATAAAAGAGCACATTGCCCGGGAGGTTCCATGCCGCCTGCGCCTCCGCGATCTTGGCCTCCAGCTTCTTGAAGGTTTCGATGTCGTTGAAGTCCCCCTGCAAATAGTAGCTGCGCTTGCGGAAATCGTCCCACTCGGCATCCTCGACCGGGCGGGTGGCAAACTCCTTGATGTCCGCGGTGGTTTTTGCGCGGTAGCTCTCGTCGTCGCCCCCGGTCACCGCCACGCCGATCACGGAAAAATTCTGAGGGAGAAGGCGAAGGACCTTGAGGTTGTAAAGCGCGGGAAGGAGCTTCCGTTTTGTCAGGTCTCCAGACGCGCCGAAGATGACAATCGTGCAGGGATCCCCGGGGCAGTTGTGGCCGGTGAGTGGTTGGTCAGGCATAGAGTGGCTGCGAGGCTATCGCGGGTTGGATGTTCGGGCAATAGAACCGGGGAGGGAAATCAATTCCCGTTCACGCTGGCCGGATTCCCGTTCACGCTGGCTGTCTTGTTCTGGTTGGTCAGCGCGATGAGATCCTCGATGATCCGCAGCGTTTCGTTGCGGATGGGGTCCGGCTCTGCGGATTTCGGGCCATCCTTTTTTTCAGCCTCCGCTTCCTCCGGATCTTCCGAGTAGTGCTTTTCGCGGTCCCGCTCGTAGGCGACGGGTTCGAGCTTGTCGCGCTTCGAGCGGACATCGTCGAGCGTGAGCTGCCAGACCTGCGCGTTGACCAGCGGGCCGCGCTCGGCGCGTTCTTTCTTGCGATCCTCTTTGCGCGCCTTGTCCTGGGCCAATTCCTGGCGGCGGGCCTTTTCATTCAGCGAAAGACGGTTTGCGTTGATCCGCTCGCGCAGGCGCTTCATGTCCTGGCTCACGTAGGCGAATTCCGGATCCGTGGCGACGCGGGTCTTCGAGTTCGCCCGCAATTCATCCAGGAAGAGCGGCGACTGCCAGACCGTGAGCTTTTGGGGCGCGACCTCGTCATATTCCAAACGGTTTTTCAATGATCCTTCGCCGATCTCGACGTTGTCCGTCCGCGAGGGAAGGACGATATCCGACTCGACCCCCTTGAGCTGGGTCGAGCCTCCGAGGACGCGGTAGAACTTTTGAATCGTGAGCTTGAGGGCGCCGGCATCTGCGGCACCGAGGCTGAAAAACGGCATGACTTTTCCGATGTCGAGAACCGTCTGCACGGTGCCCTTCCCGAAGCTCCGCTCGTCACCCACAATGACCGCGCGGCCGTAATCCTGCAGCGCCGCCGCGAAAATTTCGCTGGCTGAGGCGCTGAGGCGGTTGGTCACGACAACCATCGGGCCGCTGTAGGCGATGCCCGGCTTCGTAGCGAAAGACATGGTGACTGTGCCCTTGGGATCCTTCGCCTGGACCACTGGCCCCTTGCCGATAAAGAGCCCTGTGAGGTTGATCGCCTCTTCGAGCGAGCCCCCGCCATCCTTCCGGAGATCCATGACAAGCCCCTCGATCCCTTCCTGTTTGAGCCGGCCGAGAAGCGCCGCCACGTCCGCGGTCGTGCTCTTGGCCGGGCCGTCGCCGCTCATGTTTGCATAGAAGGAAGGCAGTGTAATCCAGCCGACCCGCGTCACTTTTCCATTCGGTCCCTGGACGTCCACCACCTCGGCTTTCGCCTCGGAATCCTTCAATTTCACCTCGTCGCGGGTGATCTCGACGATGTGCCGTTTCGAGGGGTCGGGAGCGTCGCCGGGGATCACCTGCAGGCGGACGAGGGAGCCCTTCTTGCCGCGAATCTGTTTGACGACCTTGTCAAGTTTCATGCCCTCGACATCCACAAACTCGCCGTCTCCCTGGGCCACTGCGGCGATCCGGTCGTTTTCCTTGAGCCGTCCGTCGCGGTCCGCTGGCCCGCCTGGAACGACCTCCATGACGCGGGCGAACCCATCGTCATTCCGGAGCACTGCCCCGACGCCCGCGAGGGAGAGTTTCATCTGGATATTGAAATTTTCCATCTCGTCCGGGCTCATGTATTCGGAGTGCGGGTCGTAGCTCTGGGCGAGCGCGTTCAGGAAGGAGTTCACCACATCAGCCGGCTCCATCTCGCGGACGTTGCGGAGCACCTGGTCGTAGCGTTTGATCACCGCTTGATCGGGCGGCCGCAAGTGGACCTCGCTGAGATTTTCCTGGAGGAGCTCCGCCTCGACGCGCTGGCTCCAGAGCTTGTCCGCCTCGGCGAGGTTTTTCGGCCAAGGGGCTTTCTGGCGGTTCAGTTCGACGGAATCGGAGCCAGAGAAATTCCACTTTTTCGCCAGCAGTTTCTTGTTGCTGGCGACGCGGGCTTCGAGGCGTTCCTTGAAGCGGGCGAAGATTTCGTGCGCGGGGGAGAGGTCGCCGCGGAAAATCGCATCATCGAGGCTGGCGGCGTATTTATTTGTGAACTCGTCCACATCCTGCTGGGTGAAGTAGAGCTTGTTGTAATCGAGCGTCTCCAGGTAGGTGGTCAGCAGCTTCGCCGACATCTCCTTGTCGAGTTTGTGGCGCGTGTAATGGGCCTGTTCCAGCCAGCGGGCTACCGCGAGAGCGACTTGCCCGGAGTCGGGGGAGGTGGCCCCAGACGCCAGACGCGGGAGGGGAACGGCCGCCAAAAATAACGCTGTCAACAGGGCCTTGGAAAAATATTTCATCATGTGTGCTGCGAAAACCTTGCAGAGCGCGGCAGGAAAATCAAACTTCGTCATCAACTTTCAGACCATTCCCAGATGAATCAGTTCAAAACATTTACCGGCGGGCCATTGGATACCAACGCTTTTTTTCTGGAATCCCCCGGGGGGAACATCCTTTTCGACGCGCCGCAGGGTGCCGATGCCAGGTTTGACGGGGAGAAAGTGGACTGGCTTCTGCTGACGCACGGCCACTTCGACCATACCGCGGATGCGGCGGCGATCGGGCGCAGGCACGGGTGCAAAGTCGCCTACCACCCGGACACCGCCCCCATGGCGACCGACCGCGGCTTTTTTCGGCGGATGGGGTTCGAGCTCGAAATCGAGCCATTTTCGGCCGACCGCCTTCTCGACGAATGCGGGGAATGCGACGTGGCCGGGATCAAGATGCGGGTCCTGCACGTTCCCGGGCACTGCCCCGGAAGCCTCTGCTTTTTCTTCCCCGAAAGCAAAACCCTGATCGGCGGGGACGTGCTCTTTCGCGGCGGGGTCGGCCGCTGGGACCTTCCCGGCGGCGACGGCCCGCTCCTGTTCAAAGGCATCCGGGAAAAACTTTTTGCGCTGGATCCGGAAACCGTCGTGTATCCGGGCCACGGTCCCACGACGACGATCGGCTACGAGCGGGATCACTTTCAATACGGATGAACAGGAGTTCCCCGATCAACAGGAAGAGCCACCCCTGCGCTGCCGAAAAATCTGCGGGGGAAATCCCGCCGCGCACCGGGCGATCCGCCATCCCGTAACTATTTCTCCCGCATGATATGAAACATGCCTCAGAAAGGCCCGGATTGAAAGTGCTTCTGTGCGACAGCAGCCCGAACTGGGGCGGCCAGCAATACCGGCTCGCCCGCGAAGCGCTGTGGATGCATAAACGGGGGCACCGGGTTCTTGTCCTCTGCGGATCAAGGAGCGAGCTTGCCGCCCGCGTGCGGAGAGAAGCTCCCGGCGTCGCGCTCGAAACAATCCGCTCCTGGGGCGGGCCGCTCGGCCTGCTGGAGTTCCTTTGGAAAATCGGCCGGTGGAACCCCGACATCATCCACACCCACAGCGGGCAGGATGCGATCTGGGCGAGTCTCTTCCATTTTGCGGGCCGGACCGTCATCCATTCGCGCCACATGACCGTGCCTCCGCACATGCGTGCGCTGAAAAAACTCCCTTTCCACTCGGGCTGTTCGCGGATGATTGCGAGTGCCGCTTTCATAAAAAATGACCTGGCCGCGGTGACGGGGATTCCGGAATCCCGGGTGGACGTGGTTGGCGAGGGCGTGGACTTGAAGGAATTTCACCCGGGCGTGAGCGGGCGCGGGATTCGCGAGGAATTTGGCATCCCGGAGGACGCCCCGGTTTTTGGGATGATAGCCATGGTTCGCGCCGACAAGGGCCACAAGCATTTCCTTAAAGCAGCGACGGAAGTGCTCAAGCAATTTCCGGCGGCCCGTTTTCTCATTGTCGGTGACGGGGAGGAGGTGCAGGTGAGCAAGCTGGCCCGGTGGGTTTTGGAGGAATTTCCCCAGCAGCCTTCGCCGGTCATTCTTGCCGGGTATCGGGAGGATGTGCCGGAGATTCTGGCGGCCATCGATGTGCTGGTCGTGCCTTCCCTCCGTGAAGCGCAGACGATCGTCATCCCGCAGGCATTCGCCACGGGGAAACCGGTGATCGCCTCCGAGGTGGGAGGGATCCCGGAAATTGTCACGCACGAAGTGAGCGGGCTGCTTGTCCGCGCCGCCGATGATCGTGAACTTGCCGCAGCCATGGGGAGGCTTGCCGGGTCGCCGGAGCTACGGCACCGCCTCGGCGGAGCGGGGTTGGAGTTCGCTCGCCGGGAATTGGTGTTCGACCGGAAAATGGAGTTGCTGGTCGCGAGTTACCTCGAGGCAGCCGGCCGGGTATCTGGCGCAGATCCCGGCTAGTGACGGCACCCGCAGGCACCGCCGCAACAACCGCCCCCGGATCGCGCGGGAACACGGGGGGCCGGTTGGCCAGACTTGAGAACCCCATAGCCACCCATCACCACTCTCCTGATCGCTTCTCCGGTTTCCGGGTGCTTGGAAAGCGAGCTGTCCTTCATGCTCTGCTTGATCTCGTAGTGGCGGATTTTTTCCCCTTTTTTTGCGGGGATCGTCTCGTAAACGTAAGTCGTCATGGTTTTTGGGAATTTACCCCGCACCGCAGGGAGGAGTCAACAGATTGGCTCGGCTAGCCGGCGGATTCCGGCATCAAACGGGAATAGGGAAATTTTTTCTTCGATCAATTGCCGGTGATCATCGTAGGATATCCAGCTTATGTCAGACTCGCATATCAAGCTGTTTATTCCCGGGCCGGTTGAAGTATCAGAAAAGACATTCCGCGCGATGTGTGCGCCGATGATCGGGCACCGGGGAGGGGAATTCAAAAAACTCTACGCGGGGATCCAGCCACGGCTGCAGGAACTGTTCGGGACGAAGCGCCCGGTTTTTCTTTCGACCTCCTCCGCGTGGGGAGTGATGGAGGGATCCATCCGCAACCTCACCAAGACAAAAGTTCTCAACGCGATGTGCGGGGCATTTTCCGACAAGTGGTTCGATGTGAGCCAGCGTTGCGGCAAGCAGGCGGAGGCGCTGCAAGTCCCGTGGGGATCGGCGATTCTGCCGGAGATGGTTCGCGAAAAGCTTTCCTCGGGAGGATTTGATTCCCTGACGCTCATCCACAACGAGACTTCCTGCGGGGTCCGGAATCCGCTCCGCGAAATCGCGGCGGTCCTCAGGGATTTTCCCGAGGTGATGTTCATCGTGGACAGCGTTTCCTCGTTCTCGACCGAGGCGATCCCGATGGATGAGCTCGGGATCGACGTGCTCCTGACCGGCAGCCAGAAAGCCCTCGCCCTGCCGCCCGGGCTCGCGCTCTTTTCCGTTTCCGAGCGCGCTCTCGCGCGTGCGGCGACCGTCCCGGACCGCGGGTATTATTTCGACTTTGTCGAGTTTGCGAAAAACCAGGAGCAGGACATGACGCCGAGCACGCCGGTCATCCCGCTCATCAACGCGCTCGCCTCGAAGCTGGATGACATCTTCTCCGAAGGCGTGCAAAACCGCTACGCCCGCCATGCCGCGCTGAACGCCCAAGTCCACGACTGGGTCAAGGCGCGCGGGTTCGAGTTTTTTGCGCCAGAGGGGTATCGCTCGCTCTCGCTCACCTGCGTCAAAAACAACCGCGAGGTCGATGTCGCCGCCTGGATCAAGAGCCTGCGCGAGAAACACCGCTTCGTCATCGACGGCGGCTACGGGAAGATCAAAGGCAAAACATTCCGGATCTCCAACATGGGAGACGAAACCCCGGAGACAATCGCAGCCCTCCTCTCCGCCCTCGACGACACGCTCGCCACGCCTTGATTCCAGATTTTTAGCGGACCGGATAAACTCACACGAAGACACGGGGACACGAAGTTTGTTTCCAAAAGGAACTGCTTTGCGCCTTCATGGCTTCGTGTGACATGCCTTACCTTGGCGAGGAAGAGCGGTCAGGCCTCGAAGCGCCGCCGGGCTGGCAGGCCGCGCGCTTGAAGGTGGGCTTTGGCGTCGTCCACGGTGAATTTTCCGAAGTGGAAAATGCTGGCGGCGAGGACGGCGTCTGCGGCTCCGAGTTCGAGCACGTCGGCGAGGTGGTCGAGGGTCCCGGCCCCTCCGCTGGCGATGACCGGGATGCGGACCGCGTTGCTCACGGCGCGGGTGAGTTCGAGATCGTAGCCGTCGCAGGTTCCGTCCGCATCCATGCTGGTGAGCAGGATTTCTCCCGCGCCGAGTTCTGCGGCCTGCCGGGCCCACTCGACGGCGTCGCGCTCGGTGGGGTTTCTTCCGCCGTGGGTATAGACGCGCCACTTTCCGGGGCCGTCGCGCTTGGCGTCGATCGCGACGACGACGCATTGCGATCCGAACGCCTTCGCGGCCTCGCGGATCAGGTCCGGCCGCTGGAGAGCCGAGGTGTTGATGCTGACCTTGTCCGCGCCGGCTTTCAGCATCGTGCGGAAGTCCTCCACGGCGCGGATTCCGCCGCCCACGGTGAGAGGCATGAAGCATTGCTCGGCGGTGCGCTCGACGACCGAGACCATGGTGGCGCGGTTGTCGCTCGAAGCCGTGATGTCCAGAAAGACGAGTTCGTCCGCGCCCTGCCGGTCGTAGGCTTTCGCGCATTCGACGGGGTCGCCGGCATCGCGGAGCTCGAGGAACTTCGTGCCCTTGACGACACGCCCGTCGGTGACATCGAGGCAGGGGATGATGCGTTTGGCCAACATGTCCTGTATCCATGCGCCAGGCGCCCGGAAAATCGAGACTAAAATGATTGCAGCAGCGTCTTTCGTTCCTATTGTTCGGATGAGAAATCTTGGAGCATGGAAGGAGGCTTGATGGCCATGAATGACAAATCACCAGATCATCGGACAAGGGGAGCGAAGCGGCTGTTTACGGCAGCTCTCGTGCTGGCATCCGGCCTGTCGGCCATGCTGCTGACATCTTGCGAATCCATCGGAGGAAAATACGGTCCCGGGGCCGGCGTTTTCGACACCGTGATCGTGGACGCGGGGCACGGCGGGCACGACCAGGGCGCGAAGTCCGTTTCCGGAGCGCCGGAGAAAGCGCTGACCTTGGATACCGCCCACAGGCTCGCGACCGTCCTGCGCGGCAACGGGATCCGCGTCATTGAAACCCGGACTGGAGATTATTTTGTCACGCTTGGCGGGAGGGTGGCCGTCTCGAACAAGACCGGGCGGGCGGTTTTTGTGAGCGTGCATTACAACTGGACCAAGCGGCGGGGAGCGCAGGGGATCGAGATCTACTACAACGACCGCCGCTCGATGCGCCTGGCCGCGAATATCCTCCAGGAAACTCTGGGGGTTTATCACGCCAACAATCGCGGGATAAAAAACCAGGGGCTCTACGTGCTGCGGCACAACCAGAGACCAGCGGTCCTCTGCGAGCTCGGCTTCGTCTCCTCACCCGGCGAAAACCGCAACCTGCAATCCGCAGATGTCCGCCAGCATCTCGCCGAAAAAGTTGCCGCCGGCATTCTGGCCGAGCAGGCCGGGCGCATCCCCTGAAGCCCAAAAATAGAAAACCCGTTCCGTCTTGCGACGGAACGGGTTCTCTCGTTTGCGGGAGGGAAATCCTCGCGGGTCCGCTTTACAGCGAGCCTTTGAATGCCTTGCCGGCCGAAAACTTCACGACCTTGGAGGCTTTGATTTTGATCTTCTCTCCGGTCTTCGGGTTCACTCCGATGCGGGCCTTGCGGGTGCCGACCTTGAATGTTCCGAATCCGATGAGCTGGACAGTTTTGGTTTTCTTGATCCCCAGCTTGACGCCGTCGATGACGGCATTCACGGCGCGTTCGGCGTCGGCTTTGCTGGACCCAAGGGTTTTTTGGACGGATGTGACGAGTTCTACTTTGTTCATGAGGTTGTGGTATTGAATTTGGAAGTTTGGTGACAAACTTGTAACATTGAAGCTGCCCTGAAAGTGCCGATGCTGTCAAGCGGGGAGCGGTTTTTTTTCAAAAAATATGCGCTGCGCATTTCAGTTCGATTCGTCCGCCGCCGGCGCTTTGCCCTCGTCCTCGTTTTTGGAATCTCCGTTGCCGGATTTCGCCGGCGCGTAGATCTGCTTGAAGAGTTTTCCGATGATCGGCGCGGCGTGGGATCCGCCGTGAACGGTGTTGTCGTTCGGTTCGCCTTCATACAGCGCGGCGAACGCGTATTGCGGTTCGTCCGCCGGGAGGAATCCCGCGAACCACGCGGCGGTGCGCTGCCCCCACTGGGCGGTTCCGGTTTTTCCAGCGACTTTGATCCCCTTCACCTGGGCGCTGTGCGCGGTTCCCTGCCCGTCGCTGGTGACCGCCACGAGGGCTTTTCGCATCAGCCCGTCAATTTCCGGCGCGACAGGGATTTCCTCGCGGATCCGGTCCGGGTAGGCGGCGACAACCCGGTTGTCGATGGTCTGGACTTGTTTGACCAGGCGGGTCTGGTGGAAGCGGCCGCCCTGCGAGATCACCTCCATCGCCTGGGCCATCTGCAGCGGGCTGATCAGGATGTCCCCCTGCCCGATCGCCATGTTGGCGACATCGCCGTTTTTGATTTTTCGTTTGTGGACGCGCATCATGTATTCGTCGGTGGGGATGTTGCCTTCGTTTTCCGATTTCACCGGAATCCCGGTCCGCCTCCCGAGGCCGAGCCGGTGGGTGTAGTCGATGATCGGATCCGCGCCGATTTTCAGGGCCGCCTGATAAAACCAGGTGTTGCAGGATTGGGTGAGCGCCTCCTTGAAATTCAGCGAGCCGGAGCCGGTTTTTTTCCAGTTCTTGAATGTGTGATCCCCGACGCTGAAGGCCGCCGGGCAGTCGAAGTGGTCGCCGGGCTTGATCTTCCCGGATTCCAGCCCCGCGAACCCGACGAATGTTTTGAACGTGGATCCCGCCGGGTAGGCCGACCGGAACGCGCGCGGCACGAGCGGGTCGGACGGGTCTTTGTTATAGGCGTCAAAGACTGCGGGCCTGACGACGGGGACGAAATCATTGGGGTTGAAGCCCGGGTTCGAGGCCATGGCAAGGATCTCACCGGTGGGCGAGTCGATAACTACCAGGGCACCGCGTTTGGAATTCTCGGCGAGCACTTTCTCGCAGAGCCGCTGCATGCTGTCGTCGAGAGTGGTGATGATGTTGTATCCGGGCACCGGCTGTTTGGCGATGCGCTCGGAGGTCTTCTTGCCTTCCTTGTCGTAGGTGATGTGCAGGATCCCGGGCTGCCCCTGCAGCTCGTTGTCGAAAATCTGTTCGAGGCCCTCGCGGCCTTGGCTCTCGGGGAAGATCAGGTCGTTGTTTTCAATCGGCCTTGTCGAGAGCGGGGCTTCGCGTCCGGTGTATCCGATGATGTGCGAGGCGAGCGGGCCGTTCGGGTAGAACCGGACATAGGTCTGGCGGAGGATCAGTTCCTGCGGGAGGCCGCCCTGGATGACCGACAGTTCGGTGGGGAGGAGATCCTCGACGATATCGAGCGGGAGCACTCCGCGGTTTTTGTAGTGGTTGAGGATCGCCTGGTCGGAGATCTGGATGTCGCGCTTGAGCAAACCTTTCGCGAGGGTGATCTGCTGGCGCGCGAAAGAGAGGACTTTGGAATCCTGCCAGTCGAGCGGGGTGGGGAAATTGATGGCCAAGTTATAGCTCAGCCGGCTCTGTGCCAGAGGTCGTCCGTTGCGGTCGGTGATCTGCCCTCGGGGGGCGGGAATGGCCAGGGTATATGTGCGGGCCTGCCTCTGAGTTTCCCACGTCGGCTTGGGGTTTTCCACCGAACCCGTGTGGTCGATGGCGACTTCCTGCGCACCCAACACCAGTGGGACGGCGAGCAAAAGGTGCAGGCAGGTGGACTTCATTCAGACGGGAACATACCGGATTTTTCGCGGGACTCTATTGGAAAATGTGATTGCGCCAGGCGGCCCCGGTTTTCATGATGCCGCCTCTTATGTCTCAAGCCTTTGATCCCGAGTTGGCAACGCGAATCGAATCTTTTGGCGTCATTGCCGTCCTTGTGGTAGATCGCGCGGATGACGCCATCCCTCTGGCCCGGTCGCTGCTCGACGGCGGGGTGGGGGTGATGGAGTTGACGCTCCGCACCCCGGCCGCGCTCGATGCCCTGAAAATTATCCGGTCCTCGGTGCCGGAGATGATTGCCGGGGCGGGAACGATCCTGACTCCCGCGCAGGTCCAGGCGGCGAAGGACGCGGGAGCGGCGTTCGGCGTGGCGCCGGGAACCAACGGCAAAGTCCTTGCCGCCGCCCGCGCGGCAGGGCTCCCGTTCGCGCCCGGCATCGCCACTCCTTCGGACATCGAAGCGGCCTTGGAACAGGAATGCCGGCTGCTCAAGTTTTTTCCGAGCGAGCCGTCGGGCGGGCTTTCCTACCTGAAAAATATCGCCGCGCCCTACGCCCACCTCGGGCTGAAATTTGTCCCGCTCGGCGGGGTGAACGAAAAAAACATGGCCGCCTATCTGGGCGAGCCGATGGTCGGTGCGCTCGGCGGTTCCTGGCTGGCTCCGCGGGAATTGATCCATGCCGGCGACTGGAAGGCGATCACCGCACGCTGCGCCGCCGCCACCGAAATCATCCGCTCCACCCGGAAAGTTTCCTGAGCCGAAACTATCCCCCGGCCGGGCGTTCGAGGTGGCCGCCGAATTGGAACCGCATCGCCGAGCAGACTTTTTCCGCCATGGTGTGTTCCTTGCGGGAGCGGAACCTCGCGTAGAGCGCGGCGGTGAGG
>Ga0073936_10009851_pt1 | contig 11798 bp, 6 predicted proteins | sample AliMusrvi5mmetaG_FD_87041 | JGI IMG/M metagenome (GOLD analysis project Ga0073936, IMG submission 87041) | Freshwater lake bacterial and archeal communities from Alinen Mustajarvi, Finland, to study Microbial Dark Matter (Phase II) - Alinen... | ecosystem: Environmental > Aquatic > Freshwater >... | reverse complement strand
GTCCTCGGTCACCGACGCGCAAGCCAGCCGCTTTTTATTGCAGGCGCAGTTTTCTGCATCCGACACCGAGATTGCCGCCGTCAAGGCGCAGGGTTATGCGCCCTGGATTCAGACCCAAGTGGCCACCGCATCTGGCACGCTGGGCTGGGACTGGCTCAACGCCCAGGGCTATGGCGACGTCAACAACAGCGCCAACTATTACGACAACAGCTATCCCGGCGACTACATGGTGTGGAGCCAGCTCATGGCCGCGCCCGATGCGGCGCGCAAGCGCATGGCGCTGGCCTTGTCGGAAATATTTGTGGTGTCCCTGGTGGGTTTGAATTTCAACTGGCGCAGCCATGCCGCCGCCCATTACTGGGACACGCTCAACAGCCATGCCTTTGGCAACTACCGCGACCTGCTGGGTGCCATCACGCTGAATGTGGCCATGGGCTATTACCTGAACGTCAAGGGCAGCAGGAAGGCCGATGGACGGGGTACCCAGCCCGACGAAAACTATGCGCGTGAGGTGATGCAGTTGTTCAGCGTCGGCTTGGTGCTGCTGAATCCGGACGGCAGTCCGCAACTGGATGGCAGCGGAAACAAGATCGATACCTATGGCGCTAGCGATGTCAGTATGCTGGCGCAGGTGTTTACCGGTTATGACCTGGACATGAGCGGCAACGTGAACACCGTGATTGCGCAAACCGGTGGTGGCACACGCACGGTTTCCAGCATCGACTTTGCGCGCCTGCCCATGGTGCAGGTGGGCAACTACCATTCCACCGTGGACTCGACCTTTTTGGGCATCACCGTGCCCGGCACGGCCACACCGGTCGAGGGCCTGAAGCTGGCGCTGGACCGGCTGTTCAACCACCAAAATACGGCGCCCTTTATCAGCAAGCAGCTGATCCAGCGCCTGGTTACCAGCAACCCCAGCCCGGCTTACGTGGCTCGGGTGGCTGCGGTGTTTGCCAACAACGGTGCGGGAGTGCGCGGCAGCCTGGCTCATGTCTATGCCGCCATCCTGCTGGACGACGAGGCGCGCGGCACTGCGGGTTTAAGCGACCCGCAATTTGGCAAGCTGCGCGAACCCATGCTGCGCCTGGTGCAGTGGGGCCGAACCTTTGGCGCGACTTCAGCCAGCGGCAGCTGGAAGATGGGCGACCTGAGCAATGCCGGAACCCAGCTGGGCCAGAGCCCGCTGCGCTCGCCCACGGTGTTCAATTTCTTTAGACCCGGCTATGTGCCGCCAGCGACCGCACTGGGCCTGGGCGCTGTGGCGCCCGAGTTTCAACTGGTGAACGAAAGCAGTGTCGGAGGCTATCTGAATTTTCTGCAGTCGGTGATTCAGAACGGACTCAATAGCGGCGATATCAAGTCGGCCTATGCCAACGAGCTGGCGCTGGTAACCGACAGCGCGGCCTTGCTCAAGCGCATCAGTCTACTGCTGTGCGCCGACCAGCTTTCTGCCGCCAACCAGACGCTGATCGTCAACGCGCTGAATGCCATGCCTTTTGCCAGCAATGCGCAGCAACTCAACCGGGTTTATGCGGCCGTGCTGCTGGTGATGGCCTCGGCTGAATATCTGGTGCAAAAGTAAGGAACACCATGCATTTGCTCCAACCCGACCTGCACTCACGCCGCGCCTTTCTCAAGCGCTCGGGCCAGCTGGCTCTGAGCGGCACGGCCTTGCCCTTTGCCTTGAACCTGGCGGCCATGGGTGAAGCCGCCGCCTTTAACGCCCCGGCGGGAGACTACAAGGCCCTGGTCTGCATCTTTCTGTACGGCGGCAACGACTATGGCAACACCGTCGTGCCCTATGACAATGCCAGCTACGACCTGTACAGCACGATTCGCGGTGGCGGCCCAGCGCGCAGCGCCGGTGGCATCGCGCTGGGCCAGAGCGCGCTGGCACCCACGTTGCTCGGCCCTCTAAGCGCGCCCCTGGATTCGCTGTCGGTGTCGCGCCAATTTGCCTTGAACCCCGGCATGACGGCCCTGGCCGGCCTGTTCAACAGCGGTCAGGCGGCGGTGCAGTTGAACGTGGGGACCCTGGTCAAACCGCTGACGCGCGTCCAGTACAACAGCGCCGACCATGTGAGCTATCCGCGCCCGCCCCAGCTGTTTTCGCACAACGACCAGCAATCCATCTGGCAGTCCTCTTCGCCCGAAGGCTCGACCATTGGATGGGGTGGCAGCATGGCTGACTTGGCGCTCAGTTTGAACACGGCGGCCACGTTTTCCTGCATGTCGGTGACCGGCAATGCCGTCTTTTTATCCGGCAATCAGGCACTGCAATACCAGGTGAGCACCGGTGGCGCCATCAAGATCAACGCGGCCGTTGCGGGCGCTTCCGTGTACGGCTCCAGCGCCGTCGGCGCCGCGATGAATAGCTTGCTGCAACAAAAGCGCAGCCATATCCTGGAAAACGAATACAACAAGGTCAGCACGCGGGCCTTGGCGGCCGAAGGCGTGGTCACCTCCGCCTTGGCCGCAGCGCCACCCACCACCGTCTTTGCCACCGACAGTCTGGCGCAGCAACTCAAGATGGTGGCGCGTCTGATCAAGGGTCGCACGGTGCTGGGTGCGCGCCGCCAAGTGTTTCTGGTGTCCATGGGTGGCTTTGATCTGCACGACAACCTGATTCGCGACCACGGCCCCTTGTTGGCAAAGGTCAGCGACGCCATGACCGCCTTCCATGCTGCCACCGTCGAGATGGGCATTGCCAAGCAGGTGACGGCCTTTACCGCGTCCGACTTTGGTCGCACCCTGGCCTCCAACGGCGATGGCGCAGACCATGGCTGGGGCAGCCACCATTTTGTGGTGGGTGGCGCGGTCAAGGGTCAGCAGTTTTATGGCACGGCCCCACCGGTCAGTGTGGCCGACACCAAGGATGCCGGCGGCAACTATCTGCCGCAAAACCAGTGGCATGTGGGCCAAGGCCGTTTGTTGCCCAGCACTTCGGTCGACCAGTACGCCGCGACCCTGGCAAAGTGGTTTGGCGTGAGCGCCAGCGAGATGGCTGGCGTGCTGCCGAGCATCGGAAATTTCGGTGGGACTGGTTATCCGGTGGACCTGGGCTTCATGGCTTAGCGCTGCAAACCGACAGCACCGGAGCATGAAAGTGCGCCTTCGTTACCACGGCCGCTTGCTAACTACGCGGTTCAGCCCAGCAACTTCGCCAAGTAGCGCCCGGTAAAGCTGGCCGGGTTGGCCGCAATGGTTTCTGGCGTGCCCACGCCCACCACGGTGCCGCCACCGGAGCCGCCTTCGGGCCCCATGTCGATCAGCCAGTCGGCGGTCTTGATCACGTCCAGGTTGTGCTCGATCACCACGATGGTGTTGCCGGCGTCGCGCAACTGGTGCAAGACTTTCAGCAGCAAGGCAATGTCGGCAAAGTGCAGACCGGTGGTGGGCTCGTCCAGGATGTAGAGCGTGCGGCCGGTGTCGCGCTTGGAGAGCTCCAGCGCCAGCTTGACGCGCTGCGCCTCGCCGCCCGACAGGGTGGTGGCGGCCTGGCCGAGCTTGATGTAGCTGAGGCCCACATCGAGCAGGGTTTGCAGCTTGCGCGCCAGGGTGGGCACGGCCTGGAAGAAGGCATAGGCGGCCTCGACCGTGAGCTCCAGAATCTGCGCGATGTTCTTGCCCTTGTACAAGACTTCGAGCGTCTCGCGGTTGTAGCGCATGCCGGCGCAGACGTCACAGGGCACGTACACATCCGGCAGAAAGTGCATCTCCACCTTGACCATGCCGTCGCCCTGGCAAGCCTCGCAGCGTCCACCGGCCACGTTGAAGCTGAAGCGTCCGCCGCTGTAGCCGCGTTCACGCGCCATCGGCACCTCGGCCATCAGCTCTCGAATGGGAGTGAACAGGCCGGTGTAGGTGGCCGGATTGCTGCGCGGTGTGCGGCCAATCGGCGACTGGTCGACATTGATCACCTTGTCGAAATGCTCGATGCCCTCAATGGCCTCAAACGGTGCCGGTTCGTCATGCGCCCGATACAGCTGGCGCGCCACGGCCGTATACAGCGTGTCGTTCACCAGCGTGGATTTGCCGGAGCCGGAGACGCCGGTGACGCAGGTCAGCAGGCCGACCGGGAAATCGGCACTCACGTTTTTCAGGTTATGGCCGCTGGCGCCAATGATGCGGATCGCCTGCAGGTCGCCCTGGGTTGCCAGATGCGCGGCATGGCGTTCGGCCCAGGCCAGGGCGGCCTTGCTCGGTGCGCCCTTGGCGACGTTTTTTTTCTCGGCGGCGGTGATTTGTACCGTCGGTAGCCAAGGCGTGCGGCGCCTGGGCACTTCGATCTTCAGCGTACCCGCCAGGTACTGCCCGGTGAGCGATTCCGGCGTGGCCTTGACGTGGTCAAACGTGCCTTGTGCAATCACGCGCCCACCGTGGATGCCGGCGCCCGGCCCCATGTCGATCACATGGTCGGCGGCGCGCATCATGTCCTCGTCGTGCTCAACCACCAGCACGCTGTTGCCGATGTCGCGCAGGTGCTTCAAGGTTTCGATCAGGCGGTCGTTGTCGCGCTGGTGCAGGCCGATGCTGGGCTCGTCGAGCACATACATCACGCCGGTCAGGCCCGAGCCGATCTGGCTGGCCAGGCGGATGCGCTGCGACTCACCGCCGCTGAGTGTCTCGGCGCTGCGGTCCAGGCTGAGGTAGTTCAGGCCCACGTCGTTCAAAAACTTCAGGCGCAGGCCCACCTCGCGGATCACCTTGGACGCAATCTCGCCGCGCGAGCCAAACATGGTCAGGGTGTTGAAGTAGGCAAAGCTCTCACGCAGGGTGGCGCGGCTGATCTCGTAAATGGCGCGCGCCTGATCGCCTTCGCCGATTTTGACGTTGCGCGCCTCGATGCGCAGGCGGCTGCCATCGCAGTCCGGGCAATGCTGGGTGCTGCGCAGACGCGCCAGGTCTTCGCGCACCAGGGCCGAATCGGTCTCGCGGTAGCGCCGCTGCATGTTCGGGATGATGCCCTCGAAGGGATGCTTCTTGGCCAGTTTCTTGCCCTGGGATGCGCCCGAATCAATCACGTAGTGGAACCTGATTTCTTCTTCGCCCGAGCCATGCAGAATCGCCTGCTGCACGGCTGGTGGCAGCGTGTCAAAGCCCTGGTCGATATCAAACTTGTAGTGCTTGGCCAAGCTCTCCAGCATCGAGAAGTAATAGCCGTTGCGCCTATCCCAGCCCTTGATGGCGCCGCTGGCCAGGCTCAGGGTGGGGAAGGCCACCACGCGCTCGGGGTCGAAAAAGTCCTGCTGGCCCAGGCCGTCGCAGCTGGGGCAGGCGCCCACCGGCGAGTTGAAGGAAAACAGGCGTGGTTCCAGCTCGCTGATGGAGTAGTTGCAGACCGGGCAGGCGAACTTGGCGTTGAACAAATGCTCCGCCTGCTTGCCGCTTTCCGCGTTTTTGGGCGAATCCATTTCCAGCGCAATGGCGCGGCCCTGGGCCAGGCGCAACGCGGCCTCAAAGCTCTCGGCCAGGCGCTGGCGCAGGCCGGGCGCCGGGGCGGCGGCCGGGTTGAGTGCGGCGGTCAGGGCAGCGGTGGCCGTCACTGCTTCGCTGCTTTGGGCATCGGCCACCACCGTGTTGCGCGCTTCAGGCCGCACCTTCACGCGGTCTATCACCACGTCGATATCGTGCTTCTCGGTCTTTTTGAGCTTAGGCAGGTCGTCGTATTCAAACACCGCACCGTTGACCCGAAAGCGCACATAGCCCTGGGCCTGCATCTCGGCAAACACATCCAGGAACTCGCCCTTTTTTTCGCGCGCCACCGGGGCCAGAATCATCAGCCGGGTGTCTTCGGGCAGCGCCAGCACGGCGTCCACCATCTGGCTCACGGTCTGGCTTTGCAGCGGCAGCTGGTGTTCTGGGCAGTAGGGCGTGCCGGCGCGGGCAAACAGCAGGCGCAGGTAGTCGTGGATCTCGGTCACTGTGCCCACGGTGGAGCGTGGGTTGTGGCTGGTGGCCTTCTGCTCGATGGAGATGGCGGGCGACAGGCCCTCGATCATGTCCACATCGGGCTTGTCCATCACCTGCAGGAACTGGCGCGCGTAGGTGGACAGGCTTTCCACATAGCGGCGCTGGCCTTCGGCGTACAGCGTGTCAAAGGCCAGGCTGGACTTGCCGGAGCCGGAGAGTCCCGTGATCACCACCAGCTGGTTGCGCGGGATGTCGAGGTCGATGTTTTTGAGATTGTGCGTGCGTGCCCCCCGGATGCTGATGCTTTGCTGCTGCAGGGCGCGGCCCAGGTACGTACCCTGGTCGGCGGGATCTAGAGGGAGAGCGTCGGTAGGAGAATTCAAGGCAATGACCGGGTGGGAGACAACCGTCCATGATAGTCAGTCTGCAAAGGCAGGATAATCTCCTCCACATTCTGGAGAAAAACATGGCATCCGTTAACAAAGTCATTCTGGTCGGCAACTGCGGCCGCGACCCCGAAATCCGTTACCTGCCCTCAGGCCAGGCCGTGGCCAACGTCAGCGTGGCCACCAGCAGCCGCCGCAAGGACAAGAACACCGGCGAAACCATTGAAGACACCCAGTGGCACCGCGTCACCTTTTACGACCGCTTGGCCGAAATCGCCGGCGAGTATGTGCGCAAGGGCCGCCCCATTTACGTGGAAGGCCGCCTAAAGTACGGCAAATACACCGACCAGGCCGGCGTGGAAAAGAACACGGTGGACATCGTGGCCACCGAACTGCAGCTGCTCGGCGGCCGTGAAGGCATGGGTGGCCCCAGCGATGGTGGCGACGGTGGTGATGAGCGTTCCGCACCCGCGCCGGCACGCCGTCCGGCCCCGGCACCCCGCTCCGCAGCGCCTGTCGCCGCCCGCCAGGCTCCGGCACCGCGCCCGGCCAGCGGCTTTGACGACATGGACGACGACATCCCGTTTTAGGACCTGGGAATGCGAAGTGTGAGCAAAATATATTTCTAAATCTGTTCAATGGCGAACAAAAGTGCGGATGCGTAAGCGCATTGCGGAACAAGCTAGGGCATTAGCTGGCGAGTAAACAGTTCAGGCCCAGTTTTCAATCTTTTGAAGCCATTTGATGTCAACGAAACTCAGCTCACCCCGGACTTTGTCTGTCGAGTCACAGCAGGCGATAGTTCTACTGGAGAAAATCAGTGAAATACTGAAGTTGCAGCACCGCCACTTTGACGATGCGGTGGTGACCCATTGCATCCGTTTGATTCATGACTACGTTCAAGACAAGCTGAATGACTCCGACTCCGAGCATTTAACGGGTGTCGGCCTCTAGTTGCCGCCCACCAGCCAGGGCGTGTTGGCCGAAGGGAGTGTGGCTCTTTAAGCCGGTTCGCCCTGGAGCTCTTTGAGTATCTCCTCAAACGAAGGGTTCATTTCGTTGAGCTTTCTCTCCCGCTGCTTTTGCGAAAATTGGTGCCAGTTGGGCAAGGACAAGATTTCCAGCTTGCCGTAGGAAATTTTTAGCCAACCGGCGACCGCGAGCTTTTGCACGAATTCAGAAAAAATGGTTCTGGAAACGCCGCACAGATCGGACAGCAGTTTTTGTTTCACCGGAATCTCCACGCCTTGGCCAAAACCAATCGTCGGCGGTCGGTCCGAGTGGAAAAAAAGCGCTTCGGCAAACTGGGATAAGCCCATCACAACCCGTAGGCAGGGATTGCCGAATTTCATCAGCATCAGCATCTCGGACGTTTTTTGCACCCGCCAGGCCATCAGGCGCGTGAGGTAGAGCGCAAACGTCGGCTGCGTTTCCATCAGTTCCAAAACGATGTCACTCGATATGCTCATGACGTCGGTGGAAGCCAGACAGACAAAGTCGGCGTAGCTGGTCTTCTTGTTGATGATGGACTGCTCTCCAAACCACGATCCTTCGCCGTAGATGCTGATGGGCATGAGCATCCCACTGGTGGATTCGATGGAGGCCGCGACCAGACCGGAAATAATGAATTTCCAGGAATCGATCTTGGAGCCCTTGGACCAAATGACCTGACCTTCCTCAAAAGAGGAAATCCGGATGAAGGCGGCCATCTGCAGTGCTTTGTCCTGCGAAATGCCCACGTTCCTTAGCTGTTGGTATTTGAAATTTCCGTACATAGTGGTTGCCGCACGCTAGAGAACACCCCGCTGCACTAAGCGCCTTGAATCGGGACGGGGCTTGAGTACACCGCTCGAACGGTCAGGCAATCGACGCTGCGTTGGCTGGCTTCTGGTTCGAATGGGCATGGGCGTCAACTATGGGGCATTGATAAAAAGCGCGACGGTGCAATTGTTTGCCAGTGTACAGAGCATGCGGCGTTTCGTACACTGAAAAGCACAAATATGCCTTCCCGAATGCCGTCAGTAGTGATTTTGCGGAATCACACAGCACATTTCCGGTGGTGGGGGTGACGGCATGGAATCCTTGCGCTCTTATTTTGGTTTGGTTTTTTTGCCTAGGCGAGGGACGTAAAGAGCCTTTGAAAAAAATCAAATTTTGCAGCCTTTGCAAAAAAATTTCGCTCAATTGTCAGTGAGTGAACAAACGGCCCCGCCCGTTTTCTCTCGCCGCCAGATCATTCACCCATCAGCAATCAACGGGGTGAATTTTATGCGTATTACTTCCAGTCTCAGTCGCAGCGCAAGCAGTCGAATTGCATTGCGGGGCGGCCGATCCTCTTTCTTCGCCGTGGGTCAATGGCTGCGCAGCTCTGCTGTGTTGGCCTGCTTCCTGGCTGCAGGATTGGGCTCTGTCCATGCCTTGGCCGCGGATGCAGATGCTGTTTCCGTAAGTGCAAAAGCCCCCATCGTTGTCAGTCTCAAGCAATTCAAGGTGCTGAAGGATCCAAAGGGAGGCACCCAGTTTGTGGACGCCGCCCTGGTGCTGCCGGGCGATGTCATCGAATACCGTGCCACCTACTCCAATCGCAGCGCCACGGCCATTCCGGTCGTAGCCACGCTGCCCATTCCTGAAAGCACGGAATACATCAAAGACAGTGCCAAGGCCGCCGGTGAGCTCGCCCACACCGTTGCTCTTAAAGACTCCCAGTTTGCAAACGAGCCGCTTGTTCAGAAGCTAACAACTTCAGGCGGTGCAACTTTATCGCAGCCCATACCGTATGCATCGTATCGGTACGTGCGCTGGGATCTCGGCAGGTTGGCCTCTGGCAAATCGATCGAGGTGAGTGTGCGTGCCAAGGTTGCGCAAAACAGTGAAGTCGATGCAAGCGCTGGAGACAAGGCGATAGCCATTGGCTCTTCCCCCATCAAAAACTAGCTACTAAAGAGCACTTTTGAAAAAAACATTTAAGAACTTAGTCAAGGAATTAACATGAAAAATTGGAATAAGAATTGGATAACACCCATACGGGTGTTGTTGGCGGGAGCCGGGATTGCCGCATCGGCAATGCTGGTACCTCTGGTGGTGTCCGCAGTCGCTCCGGCTGCGAACACAGTCATCGGCAATCAGGCTGCGGCCTCCTATACGGACGCGTCTGGTAAAACGCAGTCGGCCTCGTCCAATCAGGTCAACACCACGGTGGCACAGATTGGTGGCGATACGCTGTCCAACACGGGCAACAAGACGGCTGCCGCTGGCAATACCGTGTATGTTCCCCACACCCTGACCAACACCGGTAACGGTACCGACTCGTTCACCATTACGGCGGTTGACAATGGGGCCACGGGTACTTTCAGCAATGTGGTTATCTATGCTGACCCCAACGGAACTGGCGTTCCCTCTGGCGCTCCCCTTTGCGCATCGCCTGTTTCGGGCAGCATACCATTGTGTACCACTGGCTTTGTGCAGCCGGTGGGCGGCAATGGCGGAACCTTCAATTTCGTAGCCGCCTATACGATTCCGTCTACTGCCACCACGCCGACGACGCCGTTTGATACGGCGACGATTACCGTGGTTCCCGTGGCCTCTACGCCCGCTATTCCCTACCCATCAGGCACTGTGTCCAGGACCGATACGGTTAACCTGACCACGCTGGCTGCCTTTGCATCCAACAAGGCTATTGCCAAGCCCGCTGTGGCCGCGCCGTCTACCCTGAGCGCAGGTTGGCCAGCAGCATTGACTTCCGGCAAGGCAAGTGACGCAAGCTGTGCAGCCACTGTCGCGGGTGTCAATACGGCAGCCGCAAACTGTACCTACACCGTCTACACCATCGGTTACAACAACACCGGCGGCGCAACGGGTTCGTACAGTATGTCGGATACGCTTCCCACTGGCTTGACCTATGTGCCCGGTACTGCAGTGTGGAGCGGAGCAGGTGGAACTGCCTTGTCCGAATCCGGTGGATCCACTGGCACCACGCCCAATCTGATTGCCTCGACCTTTGCCGCTGGCAAGTTCTCGGCTACCGTGTCGAATGTGGCTCCCAACACCGCAGGCTCCATCAGCTTCGTGGTCATGGTCAACAACACGGCGCTCGCAGGCAGCACCACGACTACCAATACGGCCTTGTACAGCACGACGGATTGCAACGCTGCTTGCGTAGCGACTACCCCGCCCAGCACGCCGACCAACCCCAGTCCCTTCCCCGTGACTCCCACCTATGCGGTGATTGCTGCGAACGTGTCTACGGCCACGACCTTTGACGCAACGACTCCACCGCCCAAGACGGGTGTGGAGCTGGTCGACGTTCCCTCCGCGTTCCTCGGCAACAAGGTGAAATTCACCGACTACGTGATCAACAAGGGCAATGTCACCGACAGCTTCAACGTGGCTATTGCTGCGACCGGTGCAAACAACAACTTCCCCGTTGGCACCACCTTTGCCTTCTTCAAGGCAGATGGCGTGACTCCCCTGCTTGATACCACGGGTGATAGCATTCCTGACACCGGCCCCTTGGCTCCCAACGCCTCTGTGTCCATCGTTGTAGTGGCAAGCTTGCCCGGCACAGCGATCATCGGTACGGCACCCTTTGATGCTCTGATGACCGCTAGTTCCGTCGGTGCAGGCACGGTCACTCCGGTGATCGACTCGGTGTGGGAACAAGTGGACAGCATCCTGTCGGCCAAGGTGGACTTGACCAATACCTCAGGCGGTAACCAGACCTCGATTGACGGTGGTACGACAACGGTGGCATGTACCGCTGGCTCCAATTGCGATCTGGGCCAAGGCCCTTCGACCAACCCCACCTTTACGACAGTCACCACGCCTGCTACGCCTGCTTCTTTCCCGATCTACATCAAGAATCAGGAAACCACACCCAGCACGTATAACCTGACCGACAGCGTTCCTCCAGGATGGACCGTGAAGTTTGTGCCAAGCACCGGCACCTGCGCCAGCGCTGCAGTGACACAACCCATTGCAGTGGCCAGCGGTGCCCAGGTCGAAGTATTGGCATGCGTAACCCCCCCGGCAGGCACCACGCCCGGCACCACGCCCATCACGGTCACGGCTACTAAGTCTACCGATCCCACGGTGTATGACACCATCACGGACGCTGTGAAGGTGACATTGCCGGTGCAACCAGGCATGGCTTTGGGTCCGAACATCGGCAGCAACACCACGCCCAATGGCGGAACCACGGTTCAACCAGTCACACTGACCAACACCGGTACGACGACTTGCGGATTGGGCAACGGCTTCAACGTGGCACTGACTCTGGATAGCGCTTCGCAAGCTGCCGGATGGACTGCTACGGTGTATTACGACGTGACCGGAAAGGGTGTGATCGACGCGTTTGCTGTGCCAATCGCTGCGACTGCTAATCCAGGCCTGACGGCCAATCTGACTGGCACCGTTCCAGTGACCAACACCCTGGTTCCGCTGTTGCCCGCTCCCGGCAATACCAAGGGTCTGCCGATGCTGGTGAAGTTGTTTGCACCC
>Ga0073936_10009849_pt1 | contig 11799 bp, 9 predicted proteins | sample AliMusrvi5mmetaG_FD_87041 | JGI IMG/M metagenome (GOLD analysis project Ga0073936, IMG submission 87041) | Freshwater lake bacterial and archeal communities from Alinen Mustajarvi, Finland, to study Microbial Dark Matter (Phase II) - Alinen... | ecosystem: Environmental > Aquatic > Freshwater >... | reverse complement strand
GCCAGAGGCTTGGGAATTCGAAGTATTCAGCACAAAAACTATTCATCAACATCCGAAATATTAGCCACAATGGGACTAAAAATCGCCTAAAAATTAAACGTCATGAAAACAAAAAATAAAAAAATAAAGAAGAATCCGCTTTCAAAAGGACTTCTGGGTAAGATAAACGCCTATTGGCGGGCCGCCAATTACCTGTCAGTTGGTCAACTTTATCTTCACGACAATCCATTGCTTCGAGAGCCGCTAAAGCTGTCGCATGTGAAAACGATGCTGCTTGGGCATTGGGGCACAACGCCTGGTCAGAATTTTATATATGTGCATCTGAATCGTGTCATTAAAAAATACGATCTGGATATGATTTACATTTCAGGCCCTGGCCACGGAGGACCTGCATTAGTTGGAAATACTTATCTGGAAGGCACCTACAGCGAAGTCTATCCAAATATCACTCCAGATGAATCGGGACTAAAAAAGCTTTTTACCCAATTCTCCTTCCCCGGTGGAATACCAAGCCACGTTTCTCCGGAATGTCCGGGATCGATTCACGAAGGTGGCGAGCTGGGTTATTCGCTAAGTCATGCGTTCGGAGCAGCATTCGACAATCCGGAACTCATTGTTGCCTGTGTTATTGGCGACGGTGAAGCCGAGACCGGTCCATTGGCTACAGCATGGCACTCCAATAAATTTTTAAACCCGGTAACAGATGGAGCTGTATTACCAATTCTGCACCTCAACGGTTACAAAATAGCCAACCCAACGGTGCTGGCACGCATACCACATAAAGAATTAGACCAGTTGCTACGCGGTTATGGCTGGAAACCCTACTATGTGGAAGGTGACGAACCAAAGAAAATGCACCAGCTAATGGCTTCGGTATTGGAAAAAACTATTTCGAAAATCAAAAAAATACAACGCAATGCGCAGGAAAAGAATAACAATGAACGACCCTGCTGGCCAATGATAGTGCTGAAGTCGCCCAAGGGATGGACTGGTCCGGAGGTGGTTGATGGAATAAAAATAGAAGGTACCTTCCGTGCCCACCAGATTCCGATTCTAGTAGATTCCGAACATCCGACCCATTTGGTACTTCTTGAAAAATGGATGAAAAGCTATAAGCCTGAAGAACTGTTCGACAAACAGGGTTCTCTCCTGCCCGAGCTAGCCGAACTGGCGCCAATAGGTGAACGCCGGATGGGTGCAAATCCACACGCGAATGGCGGTCTTCTTTTACAAGATTTAAATATGCCCGATTTTCGGAAATACGCTGTAAATGTGCCGTCGCCAGGATCAGTTCAAGCCGCCGACACCCATGAACTTGGGGAATTTCTTCGCGAAGTAATTACATTGAATACAGAACAACGAAACTTCCGGATTTTTGGTCCTGACGAAACACTTTCGAACCGGTTGAATGCCGTTTTTGAAGTGACCAACCGGCAGTGGGAAGCCAAAAGAACTAAAAACGATGAGTTTCTGGCCTCCGAAGGGCGGGTTATGGAAGTCTTGAGCGAGCATCAGTGTGAAGGTTGGCTCGAAGGCTATCTGCTTACCGGACGCCACGGCCTTTTCAACTGTTACGAGGCATTTATACATATTATCGATTCGATGTTTAACCAACATGCCAAATGGCTGAAGGTTAGTGCCGAATTACCCTGGAGAAAGAAAATTGCATCGCTCAATTATTTACTTGCTTCGCACGTTTGGCAGCAGGCACACAATGGGTTCACCCATCAGGATCCGGGCTTTATCGATCATGTGGTAAATAAAAAGGCATCCATTGTTCGGGTATATCTGCCACCCGATGCCAACTGTTTATTGTCGGTATGGGATCATTGCTTAAGAAGCCGAAATTATGTGAATGTGGTCATTGCAGGAAAATACCAGGCGCCACAATGGCTGAGCATGGATGAAGCCATAGAGCATTGTACCAGTGGAATTGGCATTTGGAAATGGGCCAGTAACGATTTGGGAGGCGAACCGGATGTAGTTATGGCCTGCTGTGGTGATGTGCCAACACTTGAAACCCTCGCTGCAGTTTCCATACTTCGCGAACATTTGCCCGATCTGAAGATTAGGGTGGTCAATGTCGTTGACCTGATGAAACTGGAACCGAATTCAGAACATCCACATGGGTTAAGCGATCCCGATTTCGATGCATTATTCACAAAATATAAACCGGTTGTTTTCGCTTTCCACGGCTACCCCAAGTTAATCCACCAATTGACTTACCGCAGAAACAACCACGACAATATCCATGTTCGCGGATATAAGGAAGAAGGCACCATCACAACATATTTCGACATGACCGTTTTAAACGATCTCGACCGGTTTCACCTTGTTCAGGATGTCATCAAACGCTTACCACAACTTGGCGACAATGGTACTAAACTTAAACAAATAATGAATGACAAGCTCGCTGAACACAAAAAATACATTGATAAAAATGGTCAGGACATGCCTGAAATACGAAACTGGAAATGGAATCAGTAAATAGTATAGAGAATAGTAGCGCTGAGAGTCCCAGAGACACTATGCGCATTGGAATTGCTTCCGACCATGGAGGATTCGAGTTGAAAGCACAAATAATACTGGCTCTCACTGTAGCAGGATACCTTATCAAAGACTTCGGCGCTTATGAGTTGGTTCCGGAAGATGATTTTCCTGATTATGTGGCACCACTTGCCAGAGCAGTTTCTGCAGGAGAGATCACAAGGGGTCTGGCTATCTGTGGAAGTGGTGTTGGAGCATGTGTTGCGGCCAACAAATTTCACGGTGTGCGGGCAGCTTTAATTACCGATTCTTTCTCTGCACATCAGGGAGTTGAGGATGATGACATGAATGTCATGTGTCTGGGAGGACGGATTACTGGTTCAGCATTGGCCTGGGAATTAGTTCTGACTTTTCTGAATGCCAATTTTAAAGGATACGAACGGTTTAAACGACGCCTGGATATGATTTCAGATCTGGAAAAAGAAATAAATGCCTGAGAGTAAACCGATGAAACGATTAATAGTTTTTGATCTGGACGGCACTTTGGCTGAAAGCAAGTCATCTCTTGATTCTGAAATGACTGAACTGCTGCATAAGCTCCTTGACATTGTCAAAGTTGCCGTTATTTCAGGAGGCGATTGGCCACAGTTTGAAAAACAATTGCTTGACAAACTTCCCCATGACGAACTCCTCAAAAATTTATCGCTCCTTCCCACTTGTGGAACCAAATTTTACCGGTATGACGGAGTTTGGAAAAAGATTTATTCAGAAGATTTCACCCCGGACGAAAAGGAGAAAATTATCAGTTCATTGAAAAAAGCAATTGATGAAACGGGTTTCAAAGCTGAAAAAGTTTGGGGCGAAACCATTGAAGACCGGGGAAGTCAGATTACATTTTCAGCATTGGGACAGCAGGCACCATTGAAAGATAAGATCAATTGGGATCCTGATTTCGACAAACGCAGGAAGATTAAAGCAATACTGGATTCTACAATTTCACGATTTTCTGTCAGAATGGGTGGTTCAACTTCAATTGATGTAACCAAACCCGGAATTGACAAAGCATACGGCATTCGGAAGCTCCGCGATACCCTGGGAATTTCAATTCCGGAGATGATTTTTATCGGAGATGCCCTATTCCCGGGAGGAAACGACTATCCAGCCAAAGAAGCCGGGGTACTGTCAATCTGCGTTAAAAATCCGGAGGAATCAAAACGGGTGATTGAAGCCATAATTGCTTGTCTGGATGGTGTATACGATGTACCTGTCTGGATGGAGGAAAATCGATGAGTGGTTTTCAATTGCAGCGTCTGGGAATGATCATGGAACCAGAGCCGGGAAATCCAATGGAAGTGGAAGGCGTGGTCAATCCTGCTGCAGTTCGGGGTCCCGATGGGCAACTTTATCTATTTCCACGACTTGTTGCAAAGGGCAATTATTCACGCATTGGCATTGCCAGGGTTTTGTTTAACGATGCCGGGGATCCGGTGGGCGTTGAGCGGCTGGGGAGTGTGCTTGAACCTGAAAACGATTACGAATTGCGACCCAACAGCAGTGGTGGCTGCGAAGATCCACGGGTCACATACATTGAGCCCTTGCAACGATACATGATGACTTATACCACATTCTCGCCCAACGGTCCGCGCATTGCACTGGCTATATCTGAGGATTTATTTCATTGGAAACGATTGGGGCTAGCAACCTTTTCTCCGTTTCGGGGCATTGATTTTGTCCATGTTGATAACAAGGATGCAAGTCTTTTCCCAGTTGCCATTCCCAATCATGCCGGAAAGATGCAGATGGCGATCTTGCACCGACCGCTTTTCCCGGGCACGCGTCCAGAAGAAACGGCTTGCAAATCTAAATCACGCTTGGTTGATCTTGATCATGAAAGCATTTGGATTTCATACTGTCCGATGCCTGATGAAGGTATTGAACCAAGCCACATCGGTCTTTTTAATTCGCATCACCGGCTGGCAACACCAGTGTCGCCCTGGGAGCGACTTAAAATTGGTGGTGGAACTCCGCCCATTCGAACCCGCCATGGTTGGCTGATTGTTTACCACGGAGTTTGCGATCTGGCTTTACCGAATCAGGAACATAAGTTTTGCTATTCTGCCGGAGTGATGTTACTTTCAAAAGATCATCCGCGTAAAATCCTATATCGTTCGGTGAATCCGGTATTGAGACCCGAGTTATTAGCAGAACGAAGCGGTATGATCGACAATGTGGTTTTTCCGACCGGTATTGATCGGCGAGATGACCTTGGTTTACCTGACCGCTTCGATGTGTATTATGGAATGGCTGATAACCGGATTGGGGTTGCCCGCCTTGACATACCAGAATTTATACCTGAAGGAGAAACAGCCGATTCGCCCGATTCGAAGGTTTAAAGCAAATAAAATGTGTGAATGATGTAAGTCTTTTTAAAAGTTATGTAATAATTTCTGATCAGATTGTACTCTCCTTTGCTAATCGAAATAGTAAACCGTCACAAAACAGGATATACCCAACTTTCAACTATTATGAAGAAGACTCATTTCATCTTTTTTAGTCTACTAATTGTTTGTTCCTGTAAAAGTGGCACCGAGAAAACCAGACCAACGATCGAAACTATATCGGAGTCGGTTTACGCTTCAGGAATCGTTAAAAGTAAAAACCAGTACGAAGTATATTCCACTGTAAATGGCATAATTGATGAGATTCTGGTTACTGAAGGAGATCAGGTTACCAAAGGTGAACCTATCATCCGGGTTTCAAATGAAACCTCAAAACTCAATGTTCATAATGCAAAATTAGCTGTAAACAATACAAACATAAATGCAAATGCCGACCAAATAAAGGAAGCAAAAGCTACCTTGGATTTAGCGAGAAGCAAAATGAAAAATGATTCGTCGTTGTTTGCCAGACAAAGCATTTTATGGTCGAAAGGCATTGGCAGTCGAAACGATTTTGACCAAAGAAAACTCACCGCCAAAAACTCGGCAACCGAATATCAGCTTGCCGGACTTCGCTACCACGATTTAAAAAGGCAATTAACATTCACAGCCGACCAGTCAAAAACAAATTTAAAGATAAGCAGCTCGCTCGAAGATGATTATGTCATCAAAGCCGAATTAGCAGGCCGCATTTTTAAAATTTTGAAGGAAAAAGGTGAATTGGTCAATACTCAAAGCCCTGTGGCTATTATGGGCGATGCCAATGATTTCCTAATTGAAATGAAAGTGGATGAATATGATATTACCCGGATTAGTAAAGGTCAGAAAGTACTTTTCACCATGGACAGCTACAAGGGCGAAGTTTTTGATGCTCAAATTGAAAAAATTGAACCTTTGATGAACGAGCAGTCCAGATCGTTTACAGTCAATGCCATTTTTGTAACCAAGCCACCAGTACTTTATCCAAATCTGTTGGTTGAAGCAAACATCATTATCCACACCAAAGAAAAAGCGCTGACCATTCCCAGAAGTTATCTCATTGGCGATTCAGTCGTTACATTGGCCAAAGGAAAAATAAGAAAGGTGGAGCTTGGCTTGATGGATTATCAGAAAGCGGAAATTAAAAGCGGCCTGACTGCTGATGATCTGATATATAAACCAAAACCATGAAGCTCAGGTTAATTTTTCGAATCGCACGGTCGCTGCTTTTGGCACGTTGGAAACAGACACTTTTGGCAGCCATTGGTGTTACCTTCGGAATTACGATGTTTATTGCACTTTTAAGTTTTATGGCCGGGTTGAATGATTTACTTGATGGAATTATGCTGAACCGAACAGCACATATCCGGATTTTTAACGAAATAAAACCCAATATTCATCAGCCAATCAATACTTCTGCCGAATTTAAGGACAGCTATAACTTCATTCGCTCAGTTAAATCAGGAAGCAGCAGACAAGAAATATACAACAGCGGAGCAATTATGCATGCGCTAAGAAAAGATGAACGGGTTGCTGGGATAGCACCCAAAATCACCGCTCCTGTTTTTTTTGCTGATGGATCGGTTGACATCACTGGCATCATCAGCGGAATTGATGTTCAGGCAGAAAGCAGTTTGTTTCATTTTAGCGACTATGTGATGGCGGGCAATCCGCTCGATATAAACAACATCCCGAACAGTATCATTTTAGGAAAAGGACTGGCCGAAAAACTCATGGCGGGGATTGGCGATGTGATTCAGATCACCACCGTTCAGCAAGAGCAGTTTCCGTTAAAAGTGGTGGGTTTGTATGAATCTGGTATTCAGGAATTAGATAAGGTTCAGAGCTACGCTTCGTTTAGTACAACTCAAAAGGTAATTGGCAAACCGAACGATTATGTTACCGATATTCAGGTAAAACTAAAAGATATTAGCAAGGCTCCGGCGATTGCAAAAGAATATGCACAGTTATTTCAAACTGACGCTGAAGATATCCAAACTGCAAATGCACAGTTTGAAACCGGCTCGTTTATCCGAACCCTGATTTCGTATTCAGTAGGAATTACCTTGCTTATTGTTGCCGGATTTGGCATCTACAATATTCTGAACATGATGATTTATGAAAAAATGGATTCCATTGCCATTCTCAAAGCTATTGGGTTTTCAGGTGCAGATGTAAATCATATCTTTTTGGTCATCGCCTTGAGCATCGGAATTGTTGGCGGCTTACTTGGAATTCTTTTCGGCTTCCTTTTTTCGTTGGTCATCGACCAGATTCCGTTTGTAACAGCCTCACTTCCAACAGTACGAACATATCCTATCAATTATAATCCGGTATTCTACTTTATCGGATCAGCGTTTTCGATTGTAACAACTTATCTGGCAGGTTGGGCACCGGCACGGAAAGCCAGTAAAATAGACCCGGTCATCATTATCAGAGGAAAATAATATGGACGAAAAAATAGTTCTTCAGGCCAATAAAATCTGTAAAAGTTTTCACGATCCTGTGGATGTCCAGATTTTGAAGGATATTACTTTCTCCATTAAAAAGGGAGAATTTGTGTCGATAACCGGAAAATCGGGTTGCGGAAAATCAACCCTGCTTTATATTCTTTCAACCATGGATACAGATTACGAAGGAGAATTGCTTCTGGATCAGGAGGTCATGCGTGGTCGCAATGAAAAACAACTGGCACGTATACGAAATGAGAAAATTGGTTTTGTATTTCAGTTTCATTATTTACTCAATGAATTTACTGCCGTAGAAAACGTGATGCTTCCCGGCTTAAAACTGGGTGCATTTCCGGAGAAAGAAGTTCGGGAGCATGCTATGGAACACCTGAACAAACTGAATATAGGGAAATTGGCTGAAAAAAAAGCAAACCAGCTCTCAGGTGGAGAAAAGCAACGTGTAGCTATTGCCCGGGCATTGATTAACAATCCGGACATCATTATGTGTGATGAACCAACCGGAAATTTAGATAAAGCAAATAGTTTGATCGTTTTCGACATTTTCAAAAAACTGACTGAAGAATCTCATCAAACACTCTTGGTTGTAACACATGATTTGGAATTTGCAAAAAACACCCAACGTATCATCGAAATGGATGATGGACGGATAATAAAGCAATGACAAATAAAAATAGTATCCATGGATTCAAATATTCCCTCTTTCTGGAGCATCCCCGCAACCGAATTACTCAGTAAACTTCAGGTAACCGCCCATGGTATTACCACCGAAGAAGCAAATAAAAGACTCATTAGTTATGGCTACAACAGTATTAAACCTCAAAAACAATCCGGCGCGTTTATACTTCTTATCAACCAGTTTAAAAGTCCGATAATTCTCATTCTTTTAGCTGCGTCGATCTTGTCATTGTTCCTCCACAACTTTGTCGATGCCTCCATAATTCTTGGCATTGTGCTCATTAGTGGACTTCTGGGCTTTTGGCAGGAGTTTAGCGCATCAAATGCAGTTGCAAAGCTGCTTGCCTTGGTGCAAATCAAAGCGGCTGTTCTTCGCGATGGAAAAGAAGTAGAAATCCCGGTAGAAGATATTGTTCCGGGCGACATCGTCATTCTGAATGCCGGTGACGTAGTGCCGGGTGACTGTATATTGGTCGAGGAAAAAGATATTTTCGTTGACGAAGCCATGCTTACCGGCGAAACCTTTCCGGCAGAAAAGAATGTGATAGTATTACCTTCAGAAACAGCACTTTCGCAGCGGGAAAATTCGCTTTGGATGGGAACCCACATTGTTAGCGGCACTGCAAAGGCTTTGGTTATACTTACCGGCAAAAATACTGAATTTGGCAATGTGTCGGAGCGACTTAAACTCAAAGCTCCTGAAACCGAATTTGAACTTGGTATTCGCCGGTTTGGATATTTTCTCGGAGAAGTTACCCTGGTATTGGTGGTACTCATATTTGCCATAAATGTTTATTTGCAACGACCAATTTTAGAAGCTTTTCTTTTTTCACTGGCGCTTGCCGTTGGATTAACGCCACAGTTATTGCCTGCCATCATCAGCATCAACCTGGCACATGGCGCCAAAAAGATGGCTGAAAAGAAAGTTATCGTAAAGCGTCTGTCTTCTATCGAGAACCTGGGAAGCATGAATATTATCTGCTCCGACAAAACCGGCACGCTTACCGAAGGAACCGTTAAGTTAGAAGCGGCACTCGACGTGAATGGAGATGCCAGTGTAAAAGTTTTTCTATTTGCTTACCTCAATGCTACCTACGAGACTGGTTTTACAAACCCAATTGATGAAGCCATTCTCGACTTTCAGAAAATTAACATCAAAGGATACCAGAAGCATGACGAAATTCCCTACGATTTTCTTCGGAAACGCTTAAGTATTTCAGTTAAACAAGGTGATTCGTATTTGATGGTAACCAAAGGTGCCTTGTCTAATATACTCGAAGTCTGTTCAACCGCAGAAATCGGCGTAGGAAATGTGGTTAAAATAGCAACTTTGCAAAAGCAAATTCAGGAACACTTTTTGTCGTTCAGCAACGATGGATTTCGTACAATTGGAATTGCCTATAAAAATCTGTCTTCTGATTCGCTCATCAGCAAAGACGATGAAAAGGATATGACCTTTTTGGGTTTTCTAACCCTTTTCGATCCGCCAAAAGCAAATATTGCCGACACCATTGAAAGTCTGAAAAAACTGGGAGTTTCACTCAAAGTGATCACCGGAGATAATCATCTGGTGGCAGCCAGCATCAGTGAGAAAATGGGATTAACTGACACCAAAATCCTTACTGGTCCTGAAATCCATCAGATGAGCGATACCAAATTGCTCAAACAAGTAGGAACTGTAAGTGTATTTGCTGAAGTGGAACCCAATCAGAAAGAACGGATTATTGTTGCCATGCGAAAGGCCGGAAATATGGTGGGATATATGGGCGATGGAATTAATGATGCCTCTGCGCTTCATGCTGCCGATGTGGGTATCTCGGTGGATACTGCTGCTGATGTGGCAAAGGAAGCCGCAGATATTGTATTGCTCGAAAAGGACCTGAGCGTGCTGATTGAAGGTGTGCGTGAAGGACGAACAACTTTTGCCAATACGCTGAAGTATGTGTTTATGGCCACCAGCGCCAATTTCGGAAACATGTTCAGCATGGCCGGTTTATCGCTGTTTATTCCATTTCTGCCCTTATTACCCAAACAGATTTTATTGACCAACCTGTTAACCGACTTTCCTGAAATGACCATCGCTGCCGACAATATCGATGAAGAAATGATCAATTATCCGCGGCGGTGGGACATCAAAGCCATCCGCAAATTCATGATCACTTTTGGCCTGGTAAGTTCAGTATTTGATTACCTGACTTTTGGTCTTCTGCTACTTGTTTTACGTGCAAATGAGGGTGAGTTCCGTACCGGATGGTTTCTGGAATCCGTGATCTCCGCATCGGTCATTGTACTGGTCATTCGAAGCCGGAAGCCTTTCTTTAAAAGCAAACCGGGAAAATACCTGCTAATCGCAACACTCTCAATCGCCTTCATCACAATCATACTTCCATTCACTCCGCTGGGAATCATCTTTGGATTTACCCCGCTCAGTTTATCAACCTATTTGCTACTGATGTTAATTGTGGTAGTATACATTATTGCGGCGGAAATTACCAAATCAATCTTTTACAAGAAGGTGAAATTTTGAGCAAAATATGTGAATGATGTAACTATTGAGCAGAATTGTGTAACACTTTCAGCAATCAATACGCTGACCTTTACTTTATCATAAAAAGTAAAGATGAAATCTAAAAATATCGCGGTTATTGTGGGAAGTCTCCGGAAGGAATCGCTAAATCTAAAAATGGCAAAAGCGCTCATCGAAATTGCACCCGAAACACTTGACTTTAAAATATTGGAGATTGGCGAACTTCAAATGTACAATCAGGATTTGGACGAAACGCCACCAGCTACCTGGACCGATTTTCGTAATCAGTTAAACGGTTTTGATGGTATTCTTTTTGTTACGCCCGAGTACAACCGATCAGTACCGGCAGTACTAAAAAATGCAATCGATGTAGGATCACGTCCTTATGGGAAAAGTGCATGGAATGGAAAGCCGGCCGCTATTGTAACTGTATCGCCCGGACATATTGGTGGTTTTGGAGCCAATCACCATTTACGACAATCGCTGGTGTTTCTAAATGTTCCGGTTATGGCCCAACCTGAAGCCTATATTGGCAATGCCAGAGAAATGTTTGATGACCACGAAAATCTGATTAACGATTCAACCCGTGAATTCACTAGAAAGTTTATGCTGGCATTTTCAGAATGGGTTATGAAAATTACTGCTCCAAAAGTTTAAGCTGTTAGAGATCACCAAATAGAATATTCACAAAAATCAATACAACAACATTTTAACTTCATAAAAATAGTACCATGAAAAAAATTCTTTTACTTATCTCGGCATGTTTTTTTGGTGTAGTTGCATTTGCTCAAAATAACTACACCCTGGATAAAAACCATGCCCGACTGTCATTTAGTGCTTTTCATTTTGGCATTTCTCACATCGAAGGAAATTTCAAACTGTTTAATGCAACGTTTGTTTCAACAAAGGAAGATTTTAGCGATGCCCAAATTGAAATGACCGCTGATATAAATTCCATCAATACAGAAGTTGAGATGAGGGATACTGATTTGAAAAGTCCCGGTTGGTTTGATGCAGCTAAATATTCTACTCTATTCTTCAAAAGCAACTCATTCAAGAAAATAAGCGGGAAAAACTACAAGTTGAAAGGCAACATTACCATTCATGGTGAAACAAAACCCATTGAATTTGATGTGGTATTCAATGGCAAAGGGCAAAACACGATTTCAAAAAAATACTCTCTGGGTTTTACGATCACAGGTAAATTAAATCGTCTCGATTT
>Ga0073936_10009846_pt1 | contig 11801 bp, 8 predicted proteins | sample AliMusrvi5mmetaG_FD_87041 | JGI IMG/M metagenome (GOLD analysis project Ga0073936, IMG submission 87041) | Freshwater lake bacterial and archeal communities from Alinen Mustajarvi, Finland, to study Microbial Dark Matter (Phase II) - Alinen... | ecosystem: Environmental > Aquatic > Freshwater >... | reverse complement strand
ATTTTAGTTAGTTACTCTTAAAAACATATTTATTCCCTTGTTTGGTATATTTCATTCCAGAAATGAAGGCTATTCCGTCCAATACCCTCTCCAGATTGTCCTTTAAATCAAGTTTTCCAAAGATTTTTTCCGTTTTTTCTGCCGAATCAATTTCAATGTTGGCATTGTAATACCTCGATACCTTATTTAGTACAAGCTTCACCTCTTCATTGGAGAAAATAAGGTATCCATCCACCCATGCCGTGTAATTGTCAATGTATTCAATATTGGTAATCTCAAAATTATCCCCCCCCCTGGGCAAAGTGGCTTTTTGATTGGGTTCAAGAAAAACCTCCTTTGAAGGCAAACCATTAATGGAATTCATACTGACTTTGCCCTCCAACAACACCACATGGCATTCCGTGTCCTGTTCATAAGATTGGACAACAAATTTGGTTCCGTAAACTTTCAATTTGAAGGCATCCGTTTTGACGAAGAATGGTTTGCTCTTGTCTTTTGACACTTCAAACAAAGCTTCACCAACAAGGGTGACTTCACGTGTCTTTCCACTAAATATTGGGGGAAATATCAACTTCGATCCTGAATTAAGCCACACTTTGGTTCCTTCCGAAAGGGTAATAAAGGAGCGTTTTCCAAATGGAACGATCAGTTCATTGAGACTTAAACCCGAGACTGACTGTGCAACACCAGAAGAATCATTGACGACCAAGCCGGTTCCGTCGGTAGAATACTGAATTTTAGATTCCTTTCTGCTGATGGCCACTTTTTTACCATTGGACAAAATCAGTGTTACATTCGCCGTTGGGTTGATGGTTGAAGCAATGACATCCTCAGATTTATGTGTGGTTGTATAGAAAATGGTGGCGCCAACCCCTGTCATCAATAGGATTGAAGCGGCATACCTAAAATAATGAAGCCGGATATTCTTTTTTTGTGCCAGAAGGATCTGATTCCAAAAATCCTTTTTCCTTTGCTGATCCTGGTGAAAATTGCCGGATTTCATTCCGCGAAGGATCTTCACAGCCAGAAAGATTTCATCCTTCTTTTCCGGAAGGCTTTCTATTAATTTGTTTAACTGATCCCCAGCCCCATACTTAACGATTTTGCGGAAATCGTCGTCAAGTACAAAATCGTCAGTAGTAAAAAATTTGAATTGTTCGAAGTTCATGATTTGTTGCTTTATACCCTATTGAGAGAAAAAACAAAAAATCTGGACAAGAATAAATACTTTTTTTTTACAATTATTTAACAATCATTTAAACCTTCCTGTGATTTTTATGGTTGATGCTAATAATGAGCTCGATTGAAGTTGGTTTTCAAATTCATTAAAAGCACTTACGGGTCTTCTTAAATAAAAAGAAAAGGAATATTCCACTTTTCCCAGTAATTTTCATAACTTCAATCCTGATTGCATTGATTGAACGATACACTGACTTATAGCACGAATCGATTGAAATATGAAGCATTTCGGCAATTTCTTCGTATGAGATCCCATTCTCAAAGCGTAAGAAAACAATTTCCTGCTGCTTGGAAGAGAGTTTGCCAATACATTCCCGGACTATTGTATTCAACTGTTCAGAGTTTTCTCTTTCCATAAGATCCGTATCGTCAGACTTGAAAAATTCAAAATGTTCCTCAGGGAGCTTATCTGTGAATATCGTTTTCTTTTGTTTATTCAAGTTTGTGAAAAGCTGACGGCGGAAGGAGCTGACCAAATAACCTGATAGGTTTTGAACGATCCCGATGTTTTTCCTCGATTTAATCAAGTTCATAAAAACATCCTGTATGGCATCTTCAACAATCTGTTTGTCGTAAGCATGTTTCAATCCATAGGTGAACAACAGATCATAAAAATGGAAATAGACCAGTGACAATGAATCAAGATTTCCATCATTGACAAACCGATTCCATTCATTCAATTGATCATCTATTTTCATCTATTTCTTCAGTCCGTTGGTTACAAGCGACTACAAATATCGGCAATTATTCCGATAAACGATTTTTTCTCCACCTGTTTGAATCGTCAAATTTTTCAATGATTTGGAGGATTACCTAAGTGGATAGCTGAACTTAAACTATTGTGCAACTTGATTAATTAGTATGAATTGGAATAACTGAAGAGAGGTTCTAAAAATACCTTTATTAAAAAATTATTTGAAAAGTGGTGCATTATAATTTTAGGCGTCGATTGATTCAATCTTAGCATCATAGAAACCGGACTGATGATTTTAGACGGAGAACGGGAAATGGAGAAACATATAGCAACGCATAAGTTTCCGGATGCAGTTTTTTGTGTCATGATCCAACCGCATTAAGAGCATTGAAAGCGCTCAAGAAAAATGGGTACAAAATTCCAGGTGATGTTGCCTGGTCGGCTTTACCGAAACAAAACTTGCCGAACTTATTGATCCACCTCTTACAAGTGTTGCTCAACCCACAAATGAAATGGGAAGTACTGCGGCTTTGCTTTTGCTCGAACAAATCCAATCGAAAGGAATATTTATCCCACAGACAGTTATTCTGAGCGGACGACTATATGTACGGGACTCCTCCCTAAAAACAAAATTTTAAAGAAACTTATCAAGCTTTCTTCTGGCAATTTCCCCCACCACCTGCTTGATTTCCTCCGCACGGTCCCGTTTGCAAACAAGAATTGAATTCCCTTCCTGAACCACAATCACATCTTCCATTCCCACAACGGCCACGAGGCTGTCAGGCGCATATACGCAGGAATTTTTGGTGTCCTGGAAGATGACTTCACCGGATATTGCATTCTGGTTTTCATCTTTACGGTCATATTTGTACACTTCCTCCCAACTTCCCAGGTCATTCCAAACAAAGTCGCCCTGAACAAGAAAGACATTGCCTGCCTTTTCAAGAATTCCGTAGTCGATTGAAATGGATTCCACTTCACGGTAAATTCTCTCCAGTGTGGCATCATAGGATTCTGTTCCCATTGTAGCCTGGATACGTTTAAGATCAGCGTATAATTCAGGAGCTAATTTCCTGACCGATTCAAGAAAAGCAGAAATTTTAAACACAAAGATTCCGCTGTTCCAGAAAAACCCTCCGTTTTCAAGATATTCCTTCGCCACCTCTAAATTGGGTTTTTCGACAAACTTCCTGACCGAATAGGATTTGATAGATTGGCCCATTTGGACTTCCTCCTCAATCTGTACATACCCGTAACCGGTTGCCGGAAATTTAGGGGTAACACCAATTGTGACGATACCATCCGATTTTTCTGCTATCAGGACTGCCGAATCAATCGTTTGCCTGAAAAGCTGGTCGTTCCCGATAAGATGATCAGACGGAGAAACAATCAATATTCCTTCCGGATCTTCTAGTTCCAGTTTCATGGCTGCCAGTCCTATTGCAGGCAAAGTATTTTTTCCCACAGGTTCAAAAATCAAATTCCGAACCGGGATTGCACTGCTTTGTTGCTCAAGTATCTCTCTCTGTCCTTTTGCCGAAACCACAAAGATTCCTTCTGAAGGAATCATTTGTGCAAAGCGGCTGATTGTTTCCTGTATCAGAGACTGACTGCCGAATAGATTCAGATATTGCTTCGGCTTCTTAACAAGGCTGCGGGGCCAGAAACGGGTTCCGGCTCCCCCGGCCATAATCAGGCAATAGTTTTTGCTCATGCTGATATTAATATTTAACCTTAATTTTCATTGCTCCCGGAATTCCGGTTTCTGAGGCAACTATAACGTAGCCTCCTCCGCTGCCGGAGGTGATTGCTCCCGGATATTTTGAAAGCCAGTTGTTCTCCATTTCTTCAGATACCCAATCCGGAACCGCATATGGTAACATCTTTTTCCAGGAGAGGAAAGAACGCTTCATGCCTTCTCCCAGTTTATTCACGTCCCTTTCAACGATTCCCTGCCAGCAAAGGTCGGCAGAATATCCGAGTTCCTCAACATTCTCCACAGTCAGGAATTTTTCCACAAGCGGATTGTACCCTTCCGGGCGGGGAGCCAAAGGGATGAGGTGCAGTACCCTGGAAAGCCACTCACATGTTTCGGCATCGATGATCGAGTCAATGTTGCACGGCCAGAATTTTCCGTCATAATCCAACCTGTTTGCTCCGGGTAAAAGAATGCCGAGCTGATCCTGCGAACCGGAAATATATTCCGATCCTGGAGGATTCTCAGCACCGAAAAGGAGTTTGGCATTGCGCACCTGATCACCTTCCGGCATCTTGCCTCCCCACAATTTTGCTGCTATTTTGCGGGAGCTTGTGGCCATTCCTGACCGGTCATTGAAATCATATTCCGGCCGGATTTGCACAACAATGCACGGTCCGGGATGAACTTCGGAAACCCAAGGCTGATCCATCCATCCTCCCGCCAGGCAAAGGCGATAGGGGAATTTCAGGTCTTTTTTGGATTGTGAACTCGAGCGAGCAGGCAGGCCGTCTTCCGGAATACGTTCCAGAACTACCAGTTCAACATTGTTTTCATCACAAAGACGCTTCTTTCCGTCTGTGAACCCATCCGAATTAACTACAAAATGATCGGGCTTCAGGCGTTTCATGTCTTCTTCAAAATCCAGCATCCCGTCACCGGATGCAACAAATGCTTCGGTCACGAATTTGAGGGCGCCAACCATGTAAACCCTTTCTTCCTGAGAGAAATAGGGTTTATTTCCCTTTAACTTCTGCAGATTCTCATCTTTGCCGATGCTTACGTAGAGCTTTCCATACTGAGAAGCTGTTTTAAAGAAGGCAATATGTCCGGCATGAAGAAGATCATAACAACCACTCACTAAAACTGTTTTATCTTTCATCAGATATTCTTCTGATTATTTGATTCCGCCACTGGTCATTTGTGTCTTGATCCAATCGTATGTTTCTTTCATTCCGACTGCAAGAGGCAAGGTCGGTTCCCACCCGAGCAATTCCTGGATCAGGGTATTGTCGCTGTTGCGACCACGAACTCCCTTGGGTGCATCCAAATCGTAAGTTCTCTTCAATTTTCTGCTGGCGATTTTTTCAACTATATCGACCAGTTGATTGATAGAAACCATTTCACTGCTTCCAAGATTAAGAGGCTCAACGATATCGCTGTACATGATTTTGAGAATTCCCTCCACGCACTCGGTGATGAACATGAAACTGCGCGTTTGTTCTCCGTCACCCCAAATATTGATCTCATCTTTTCCATACAATTCCGCTTCAAGAACTTTTCTGCACATTGCGGCAGGAGCTTTTTCGCGACCTCCGTCCCAAGTTCCATGTGGTCCGTAAACATTGTGGAAGCGGGCTACGCGGGTGTTTATTCCATAGTCTTCACGGAAGTGACGGCACATTCTTTCAGAAAACAGTTTTTCCCATCCATAACCATCTTCGGCTTGTGCAGGGTATGCATCCGCCTCCTTCAATCCGGGATTGTCGACCTCTTGTTGTTTTTCCCCATTGTAAACACAGGCAGAGGAAGCATAGAAGAACCGATCGATACCCAAATCTTTGGCTGCCATCAGCAGGTGGGTGTTTATCAGCACGCTCAACATACACTCAGCTTTGTGCGTTTCGATAAAACCCATTCCGCCCATATCAGCAGCCAGGTTAAAAACTTCGTTGTATCCGTTTAATGCAGTATAACAGTTTTCTTTGCCGTTCAAATCGAGCACGAGATTGTCAACATCTGCATGAACCTGATACCATTGGTTCAAAGGTTTTTTATCCACCGCACGGACATCGTGGCCCATATCTTTCAATTTCCTGGTAAGGTGGCCACCAATAAATCCACCTGCTCCTGCTACAACAATTCTTTTCATTTCTTTTAATTTAAATGTATCACAATGAATATCTTAAGGTAAAATGGAAATGCAGAAAATGACAATTTATTGTCCGGATTTCTCGTTTTACCAATGCAAATATTAACCTAAAAAATGTTGCCTGCAATGCCTGAAATAGGCCCATTCAATGCAAAGGTTTGCGCAAAGGTTTGCAAGGAAAAAAAATGTTTTGAAACATGTTCTTGATTCACATTCTTTCAAATTCGCTCCCTATTAGTTTTATATTTTGTAATTTCAGCCGATAGGTTTTATCTCAATATGGCCAAAAGGCATCTTTCGCTTAAAGATCTTGCTTCGGAACTGAATATCTCCATCTCCACGGTATCCAGGGCATTGAAGAACCATCCTGATTTAAGTCCTGAAATCATCAGGAAAGTTCAGGAGTTGGCTTTGATCAGAAACTATGTGCCTAATCCTCTGGCGATGGGTTTACTGAAGCAGGAAACCAAAATGATTGGGGTGATAGTACCTGATCTGGTTACCCATTTTTACTCCTCTATTATCTCAGGAATCGAAGAATATGCCAAAAGTCTTGGTTACTTTATTTTACTGGCATCCTCTTATGAATGCATGGAAAAAGAGATTGAATGTGTTGCCAATCTTTTAAAAGCCAGGGTTGATGGTATGATAGTATGCCTAAGTAAAGAGACTAATCGCTTTGACCATTTTCTCCAATTGATTGAAAATGAAATCCCTCTTGTGTTTTTCGACCGAGTCTGTCTTTCAGATTTGGTTCCTTGTGTGGTGGTTGACAACCAAGAAGCAGTCATTCAAATCATTAATCATTTCAGTCAGAATGGATACAAACGAATCGCATTCATTTCAGGACCACTGCATCTCAGCATTTCAGGCAGCAGAGTTGAGGGCTATCTGACAGGTCTAAAAAACAACGGATTAGAATTTAATCCCGAATTACTCCGGTATGGAAACATGGGATCAGAAGAAACCATTCAAATTATCGAAGAACTTTTGGCACTACCTCTTCCTCCGAATGCAATCTTCGGGATCAATGATACGGTGATCTTTACCGTGATGAAAAAGCTCAAAAAACTCGGAATTAAAATACCGGAGGAAATTGGCCTCGTTGGTTTTGCTGACGAATATCACGCCACATTCACTTCTCCGGAACTTACAACCATCACGCATCCAACCAGGGAAATCGGACTCAAAGCAGCTGAACTATTTTTTAAGAAGAAAGACAACTCGACGTTCGCCGAGACAATTGTATTGCCGACAATGCTGGTGGCTAGAGAATCATCCCAAAAATCACGTCTATTACCGAATTAAAAGTGTTTCAAGAAATAATCCCTTTCAATTCATTTGGCTCGACAATGCTCAAATACAGATATGAGTAATGGCAGATTATCAGAGGCATAAGGCTTTTTGTTTCCATCTTTTAAGTATGTATGCCGTTCCTCCGCCGAAAACAATTTTATGCAGCAAGACAAGCCGGTTAAGAATCATTGGTTCTTCTGCGGCAAAGTCACAATTCAACCTAAAAAAACCAATAAGAAAACTGTTCCTTTAGAAGAGATTTCAATTATTTCCAACGAACCATATAATCCTATTATTATTTAGGCAATTTCTTCCGAATATTAAGTCCTTCAAGGGTTTAATCATTAAAAATGATTCATTCCCTTTTAAAGGCCGATTTGGATTCATTTAACGCATCCGGCCATGAATATGGCACTAACTATCAAAGCCTTTGGAGTCAAATGAAAGATGTTACTCGAATGCTGATTAACGATTCTTCAAAATCTACAGCAGAGTTAATCAGAACGGCATGGTTAGAAGCAGGGAGACCAAGAATACCAAAAGAGATTAGCTTCTGATAGCCAGCGAAGAACTCATCCTCATATCAGAATATCATGGCAGAATGAGTTTATCCAAAATTCCATTTCTGAGAAGACGCTTGAATAGTTGTATGCAAATAAAAAAGCAGCTACATTTATTTAATGTAACTGCCTGATTATCGGTGGCCCCAGCAGGGTATGATTTTATTACCCACTGATTATGTGCGAGATATCCATTATGATTCGGGATTCCGCTAGTTGATACTGGTTAACACTGGTTGTTATTTTCACTATATATTTCCCACTGGTTAACACCGGTTGTCATAAATCCTGGCGGTTTTTTAAAATGCATATTCCCTTCTTCCTTCTATGAAATGTGAAAAGAAGCTTATCGAATTGTTCAATTTAATTTACTTTTACCACTTGGTATCTCGGATTAAAAACTAACTGGCAAATATTTACTTTGGAAATTACCCCCATAGAAGTAGTACGAAAGCTTATTTCAGGTGACGAACAGTCATTTGAAAAAGTGTATCGATATTTTTATCCCCGGTTACTCTATTTTGCAAAACAGTATATACATGATATCGAAGCATCTAAGAATATTGTTCAAGATGTTTTTACAGAATTATGGGATAGGCGGAATACCTTGAAGGAAGAGACCAACCTTAATGCCTGGCTATTTACTGTTACCAAGAATAAATCGCTGAAAATCATTCGTCACCTGAAATCTCAACAAAACTACGACAGCTACTTTAAAGCAAGGCAACTGGATGTCAATTACAAAGCATTGAACGATTTTGATACCAGTAATTTTGTTTTTGAGGAACTTCAGGTACAGATCAATATTGCATTGGAGAAATTGTCACCAGCTTGCCGTAAGGTATTTGAAATGTGCCGTTTCGAAGATCGAAAAAACAGAGAAATAGCCGAAGAACTGAACCTCAGCATCAAAACAGTTGAAGCGCACATTTCGAAAGCGCTCCGGTCATTAAAAGCCGACTTAAAGGATTACCTGCCTATATTTTACATCCTGTTTCACCTCCATAAATAAAAAATAACTCTAGTCGGTAAGGGTAAACGGGATTGATTGGGTTATACATTCAAATCTCAAATATCAATGAACGAAGAAAAGTTACTTAGTTACATCAAGGGAGAAATCAGATCAGAAGCTGAAATCACTGAAATTCTGGATTGGATCGAGTCAACCCCGGAAAATCGAAAAATTTATAATCAACTTAAAAACTTATGGGTCATTACAGGACTTGATCATCCCGATCATGTTGAGGTACCTTCTTTCTCTTTCACTGGGAAGCAGCAAAAGCATATTCAGATAAGTTTATTCGGATCACTGCTTAAATACGCAGCTGTATTTATTTTGGCATTTGTCCTGGGATCAACTAGTCTCTATTTGATCAACCAACGCGAACGAATTGCACTATCCGCACAATACAATACGATTGAGGTCCCTTATGGTCAACGTTCACAAATCACCCTGTATGATGGCACAAGGGTTTGGCTGAATTCCGGCACAAAATTAAAATATCCAGTTGTTTTCAACCCTGATACACGCGAGGTGAATATCGAGGGTGAAGCCTATTTCAATGTAGCCAAAGATGAAAAACATCCTTTTGTGGTGAGTTGCGGAAAGCTGAAGGTAGAGGTTCTGGGAACCCATTTTGATGTATGCGCCTATCCGAATGAAAATGAGTTCTCAACTACTTTGGAAGAAGGATCAGTCAAGGTCTATAATAACGAGAATGGGAAATTCACAAAAATGAAACCGGGTGAACAGGTTGTTTTGGATCGTAAAACAGACTTATTTAAACTCTCGCGCGTCGACACGGATCTCTATACCTCCTGGAAGGAAAATTTATTAAAGTTCGATGATGCTACCTTTGAAGAAGTTATCAAGAAGATGGAACGTTGGTACGATGTACGAATTACAGTGGCTCCGGGGATCAATACCAAAGAGAGGTTTACCATGACAATCAAAACCGAAAGCCTGCGCGAAATGCTTCTGCTTGTGTCAAAAACAACCAAAATGAATTATGAAATAAAAGAAAGCTCCGTACTGATAAAAAAACCATGAGCAAAAAAGGGAAAGTGCTGAAACACTTTCCCTTAAATTCATGCTGAAACATGAATCATGGATAAATCCCCACTTGCGATGGGATATGTTTAACCTTTTCAATTACAAATTTATGAAAAAAAAATGGATTAACGATGAGCGCGTTTACCGCCCTCTTTTTAAATGGATTCGAGTTATGAAACTAACCCTTTTTTTTATTTTTGCGGCTCTGATGCACGTAAGCGCAAGCGTTTACTCGCAACAAACGAAACTGAGTGTCTCAATGAGGGATGTTACCGTGAAAGATGTACTAAAACAGATCGAAGAACAAAGCGAATTTTTCTTTCTGTACAAGAACATTGACATTGATGTCAACCGAATTGTCTCAGTTGACATCAAGGGAAAATCAATTGAGAATCTCTTGGATCAGATATTCAAAGGAACAACCGTTGCTTATGAAGTTGTTAACCGGCAAATTGTCCTGACCGACAAAGCGAAGGAAAATTATTTGCCAGAAAGCCAGCAACAAAAAAAGTCCATCTCGGGCAAAGTCACCGACTCATCAGGGGCAACAATCCCAGGCGTTTCTGTTGTTGTGAAAGGAACCACCATCGGTGTTATGACAGATAACAAAGGTTCATACTCACTTTCAAATTTATTTGAAAATGCCGTTTTACGATTTTCATTCGTGGGGATGGAAACTCAGGAGATTCTCGTTTCGGGAAAAGCAATTATAAATGTTACTCTTACTGAAGAAACAGTGGGCTTAGAGCAAGTCATGGTGGTAGGATATGGAACCATTAAAAAGCGTGATGTGTCTACATCGATTTCTTCGGTAAGTGCGGAAGAATTAAAGGACCGTCCTCTTACAAACTTTGCACAAGGAATTTCAGGTTTGATGCCCGGTGTGGTGGTGCAAAACTCTAATGCAGCGCCTGGTGGTGGTCAAACAATCACTATTCGTGGTATGAGCTCGCTAAATGCTAGTAACTCACCATTATATGTTGTAGACGGATTTGCCATGCCCGATGGATTTAATTATTTGGAATCTCCAATAAATTCTATCAATCCTTCTGACATTGAGTCTATTGAAGTGTTGAAAGATGCCTCTTCGAGCGCAATTTATGGAACCAGAGCTGCCAATGGGGTAATTTTAATTTCCACTAAAAAAGGGAAAAGCGGAAAACCTAAAATCAATTTTTCAACCAGCACAGGAGTCCAAAGCTCCTTAGATAAGGTTAAAATGTTGAGCAGAAATGATTTTCTGAAATACATGGAAGAATCGCGGGCTAATGCATACATTTTACAAGACCCTAACAATGGGAGCGATAATCAGAATGCGGTATTATGGTCCAGAACCGACCCAACAAGCGTTCGTATTGCTAACTGGGACAAGAGTCCAACCTCTGATGGGTATCATCAAATGTATCTTGCCAATAGTTTGTTTAATCGTTGGATTTCTGTTACGGATACCCTTTCACATTCCACTTCTGATACAGATTGGCAGAACATCCTTTTGCGGAATGGTTCAGTACAGGATTACCAGCTTTCGCTAAACGGCGGAACTGAGAATATAAAATATTATATGTCGGGAGGCTATTATAAAAACGATGGCTTAGACCAGGTTTCGGGCTATGAACGTTTTTCTTTGCGAACAAATCTTGAAGCAAATGTTACCAGATGGTTAAAAGTGGGATTGACCCTTAATCCTACCCTCGAAAATACCAGTGTTCTGGCTAACAGTACCAGCAACAATTCTACTACTAATCCTTTTTTGGCCACTCTGGGATTACCTCCAACTCTTAATCCGTATTTACCCAATGGCACACCCGATCCTTTTGATGTATCAATAAATTCTCCATGGGGATGGAATTATTATGGCAACGAAAGTCCGCTTTTATCGATCAAGAGGCAGGACAAGCGAAAAACGGTAAAGATTTTTTCTGCTTTAAATGCGGAAGTTAAGTTTATGAAAGATTTAATATGGAAGACCGATTTGCAGAGTCAATACCAAAGATGGGACCGCTCCTACTTTTCACCTTCTGTAATTCCTCAAGCTGGATTAGGATATACTTCACCAAGTCAATCTGCCGGAACGGCTCAAGGTAATGACCGTTTATACACCAGCTTAACAT
>Ga0073936_10009841_pt1 | contig 11806 bp, 5 predicted proteins | sample AliMusrvi5mmetaG_FD_87041 | JGI IMG/M metagenome (GOLD analysis project Ga0073936, IMG submission 87041) | Freshwater lake bacterial and archeal communities from Alinen Mustajarvi, Finland, to study Microbial Dark Matter (Phase II) - Alinen... | ecosystem: Environmental > Aquatic > Freshwater >... | reverse complement strand
TGCCGCTGGTGCGCCGGTGGATGCGAGCGCGAGCGTCGAAGGGTTCGGCTGGTCGAAGAAACAACTCACCGACGGCCTCGCCCTGTGCGGGACCGGGAGCGATTCCGCCGCGGACAAGCCGCCGCACCAACACGGCGCCATTTACTTGCGGAAGGAATTTGAGTTGACGCGGCCCGCCGTGCGCGCGGTGCTTTCGTTCTCGGGGCTGGGTTTTTCGGAAGTGGCGGTTGACGGCCGGAAAGTTGGCGACTACGTGATTGGCCCTGGGTTCACGGACTATGAGCATCGCGTTCCTTATCTCACGTTCGATGTGTCCGATCGCTTCACTTCTCCGGGCCGCAAGCGGCTGGATGTGACGCTTGCCGACGGCTGGTATGCGCTCGAGCGCGACCCGTGGGTTCACCAGTTGGAAAAGAAACCGTATGTGGATTTGCCCAAGCTGCTTCTCGACTTGCGCCTGATCCATGGCGATGGCACCGAAACCGTCATCCGTTCCGACGAGTCATGGAAATGGTCCACCGGGGAAATCACCAAGAGCTGGATTGCCCGGGAAGATATCGATCTGCGCCAAGCCGGTGAAACGGCGCGCACCTGGCAGCCGGTTGTTCCGGTGAAGAGACCACGCGGGAAACTGGAGCATCAGAAGGAGGCGTTCAACCGGATTGTCGAGGTAATCAAGCCGGTCAGCATGAAATATAGTCCAGACACTAAATCATGTGTGTGGGATTTTGGTCGCACCATCAACGGCTGGGTTCGTTTTGCCGCCACGGGACCGGCGGGTACCCAGTTCAGGATCACACCGCTGGCCGGTGTGGCGGGAGCTGCAGGCGCGCCCGATGCGCTGAGATCCACAAGCCTGTTCACGCTCGCCGGATCAGGCGGCCCGGAGGTGTACCAGCCGAAGTTCTTTTATAAAGGAATGCGGCAAGTGGAAGTTGCCGATTTACAGTCCGCCCCGGCACAAGCGGATCTGGTGGGCTATCAAATATCATCAATGCGGACTCCTGCTGGCGGATTTGACTGTTCTGATGCAACTGTTACGGCCATCCTGGAGACGGTCAGGCGGACCGTGGTGAGTTATACCACCTTTCTGCCGAACGATCCAATGCGTGAATGGAAAGCATGGACACAAGATATCCAGAGCATGTTTGGTTCCGCTTTCTATCTGTTTGCCGAATCACAGGTGATGTACGATCGATGGGAACATGACTTGCTGGACAGCCAGGATGCGGAAGGGAATATCGCCAATGTCGCTCCGGGACCCGTTTTCGATCCTTTCAATAGTCCATGGTGGGGCGGGTGCGGCGTGTGGTTGCCGTGGGAATGGAGACTGGCGTATGGCGACGACTCGTTGCTGTGCGACAGCTATCCGGCGATGAAACGTTACGTGGATTTCCTTGGGCGGCAGGCTGCCGCGTCAGGTGGCCTGCAGAAATGGGGTCTGACGGATTGGCTGGCCGTTGAGGAGACGCCGGTCAGCATTATCAACACGCCGGCGCATTACCACTATGCCGGAATTGTCAGTGCCACCGCGAAAATACTTGGCAAGGATGATGAATCGAGAGCCTATGCCGCCATGGCGGAGCGGGTGCGTCAAACATATAATAGCGACTTCCTTGATTCCGCAACCGGCATCTATGGTGAGATAGGTTGGACGGTAAAGGCCGGGAATGGCGGTGCTGTAGGCGGGCTTGAACCGCTGCACGAGATCTGGTGGACCGGAGGCCGTCCGTGCACCCAGGCGGGGCAGGTCATGCCACTGGCGTTGGACCTTGTGCCGGTGGCCGCTCGTCCGGCGGTTGAGGCGTCGTTGAAGCGCGAGATTGTCGCCCATAAGAATCGCGTAAGCACCGGTTTTGTGAGCACGCCTTACCTGCTGGATGTGCTCATGGATCTGGATCCTGAAATGTGCTGGCGCCTGACCTCGGCGCGTGAATATCCGTCGTGGTATTCGATGACCCTGGGAAGCGGCAACGACCTGATGAAGGAGACTTGGGCTGGTTCCGCCGCGATTATGCCGTCGTTGGGCGGCAACTATGCGCGCTGGTGCTATCGGGGGGTGGCCGGAATCCGTCCCGATCCGCTAGCGCCCGGCTTCAGGAAAATCATCATGAAACCGGCCATCGTCGGCAACCTGACCTGGGTCAATGCGCACCACGATTGCCCCTACGGTCGCATCGTCAGCAATTGGAAACGTGAGAGTGACAAGCTGGAAATGGAGGTTGCCATCCCTGCCAACACGACCGCCACGGTATATGTACCAGCCAAGGAGGCCGCCGGAGTTACCGAATCCGGCAAGCCCACGGAGAAGGCCGAGGGTGTGAGGTTCCTGCGCATGGAACGCGGCGCGGCTTTGTATGAGGTTGGTTCGGGAAGGTATCGTTTCAAGTCTGCTCTGCCTGAAACCATCAAATGAAGTACCACATGAGAATCCACATGCACAACCTAACCACGGTCCGCCCGAGAACCAACAGGCAAACAAACATGAAGCACGCCATCCTGCTACTCACCGGTCTGCTGCTGGTCCCGCCGACCGGACTGCGCGCCGCCGACCGAACAGAAGTGCGATTTGCACTGGACATGGACGGAGCTTCGGTGGTCAAGCAGCCGTACCCGGCATTGAATGCAGGCGCTTTTGACAACCCCGTGGTCAAGGAGTCACCCGACCCTTTGGTCGGATACCGCTGGAAGGAGACAAGGGCGGATGACGGTCTGCAAGTCTACGCGCTCAGGCCGGTCGTGGCCGTTGCGGATATGCCAGCTTCTTTCAGCAATCTTGATTCAGCCACCGGAGAGAAGCCGAATATCACCGTGATGGGAACGGGTTCCATGCGTCTTGATTTCGGGGTGGAGAGCGCCGCCTGGCTGGAATTCGACAGCCCGGATCTTTCCGGCCAGGTGGAAATGAGCATCAGCGAGTACAACGAGCCTGCCAGGGTGAACAGTGGCCCTGCTCATCCCGTGAAAACCGGCGTCCCGGTCAAGTACGGCAACACGTACCGCCTGGAACTGAATAGTGAGCTCTACGAGGGTGCGCGTTTTGGCTGGATCCACGTTCGGTCGTTTGCCTCCGCGTGGCACGTCACCGGCATACGCCTGGTGTGCCAGACGAAACCGGCCAATTATAACGGCAGTTTTTCATGCAGTGATCCCATGCTCACCCGAATCTGGTATGCCGGGGCTTATGGTGTGAAGTTGAACCTGACGAAGGATTACTTCGGAGCGATACTCATGGACCGCGGAGACAGGTTCTCGTGGACGGGTGACGCACACCCGTCACAGGCCGCCGCCCTCGTCGCGTTTGGTAATCATGATTTCATAAGAAAGAATGTCGATAACACCTCAAATCAGGGCAACGGCATCAGGAGCTATTTGCTTTACTGGGTGTTGAGCCTTATTGACTATTACAACTATACCGGCGATACCGCCACGCTGGAGAAATATGTCACCAACGCCTGCGCGAAACTTGATGACGCCTATGGAGTTTATGGAACAAATCCGGATCTTGTGTTCTATGGCTGGGACGAACGGCTGGGTGCCGGATTTGAACACCACAGTTGCGTGGAGTCACAGAATGCCTACAGAATGCTTTCCATACGAGCATGGAAAGCGTTCGCCGAGGCGATGGAAACCTGTGGACGGACGGACCTGCGCGACAAGTACCACAGCTATGCGAACGAGAAGATGGCCGAGATGCGTCGGAATGTTGCATGGTATCAGACCTTCGGTTTGCACGCCAACGCGGACGCCGTGACCACCGGACTGTTGAATGATGCCGAAAAGAGAGCGGTTTTCGAAAGGAGTTTTGCTGACCGGGTGAACCGGGTCTCGTTCTCTCCGTTCAACCAATATTTCGTAATTCAGGCGTTTGCGCTGATGAATAAACATGACGACGCCCTGGGTTCCATTCGTGACCTATGGGGTGGCATGATAAAATGTGGCGGCACCACGTTTTTTGAGGATTATCGGCCCACATGGAATGCTGTGCTAGGCGTCAATGACGCGGTGCCCAATAACCAGTGCGGCTATACCAGTCTTTGCCATCCATGGGGCGGCGGCGTGACCAAGTGGCTGAGCGAGGAGGTTCTGGGGATAAAGCCGACCTCGCCAGGATTCAAGACATTCGATGTGACGCCCCACCTCGGCAGAACGCTCACCAGCGTGGCGGGAACGACTCCGACTCCGCGCGGCACCATCCACGCGAGTTTCAATGTTTCCTCCGGGGCCTGCATGGTAACCGTGCCTGCCGGAACCGTGGGCAGAGTCGGCATCCCCAAAGTTGAGAAAAATATCGAAGGGATCATGATCAATGGCAAACAGGCATGGGATGGAGCATTCCGGCCGGTGCCAGGCATAGGCGGCGCAAGCCAGGATGCCGATTTTGTCTATTTCACAACGCTACAACCGGGTGCCTACGCGATGGCCGTGACATACAGCGGAGCCACACCGTCATATGGGGAACCGCCCGCGATATACCCCGCGCGTTTTGTCGGGGAGGATGCAAAGACCAGCGGCAACTGGGGCGGGGTTTACGGGAAAGACGGCTATGTGCTTTGCAATTATAACGCGAGCGGCACGGACAAGATCATGCTACCGGCGTATATAACCGGGGTGAATTACTTCATGAGCGGAAGCGGGAAGCCTAACCGAGTGGTCTGGGCACCTGGGACGAATGATCCGAGGGCACTTGCGCCGGACGCCGGAAACGGAACGTCGCGTGTTGCCGCTGGAATTTTCACCGGGGATCCCACGGCATGTCAGCAGGCTTTTACGGTAACGATCCATGTTAACGATCAGCATGCTTACCAGGTGGCCCTGTATTTTGCGGACTGGGACGACAAAGGAAGGCGAGTGGCGGTGGACATGTTTGATGAGAGCACGCTATGTCTGATCGCGCCGACAAAAATCGTGAAGGATTTCCGTGGCGGTAAGTACCTGGTTTATGCGTACAACAAATCCGCCAGATTCCGGATCTATCATGTGCGCGGCGACAATGCGGTGCTCAGCGGGATATTCTTTCAAAGCCCCAATACTTGAAATTGGCAATACAACGGGTTCTTGGTTATGGTATATATTAACGACCATCAGAAAACCCACTCAAAGGCATCCACATGAAAACTTTCACACTGCTCCTGGCCGGTTTGCTGGCTGGTTATACGGCTCAAGCCGTGGATGCGACACCTGCTCCGGCGAATCATTCCATCGCCTATTTCGTGGACCCCGCCACCGGCAGTGATACGGCTGACGGCTTGTCGGCAAAGACCGCGTGGAAAACGTGGAGGCAGTTTCAGGCGAAGGCGCGACCGGGTTGCTCGCTGTTGTTGAAACGTGGCTGCACGTATTCGTTGCCGTTGCCGCTTCTGGGCGGCGCGGTAGGTGCGCCGGTAGTCTATGGTGCGTATGGCGAAGGACCGAAGCCGGTGTTGCAAAGCACGCTCGTGGATCTTTCCCTGCCGGATGCCTGGATGGATGACGGAGTTGGTATTTGGCGGACCAGGAATCCCATGCCGGAAGTGGCGAACCTGATAGTGGATGACCGAACCTGCTGCAACATGCGGTATGCGAAGGCTCAGTTGAAGAAGCCGGGGGAATGGTTTGATGGCAAAGGGACTCTTTTTGTTTGCAGTCCCGGCAATCCCGCGACGATCTGGAAAATGATTGAGCTTGTGCCGGAGGGCACTGGTGTGCTTGTCGGCAAGGAGTTCAGCCATATTCGTTTCGAGAATCTGGGATTTCAGAAGATCGGGACAAACGGGATTCAAATGAATCCTTCGGCAGCGGATGTGACGATTCGCCGCTGCGATTTCAGGCTGATTGGCGGTGCGATATTTCCTGATGACATCATGCCGCGTGCATACGGAGGAGAACGCTTCATTCAGCGCCGCGTCCGTTATGGCAATGCCATTCAGACCTGGCAGGATGCAGCGGATGTTGTCATAGAAGAATGCCGGATCCGTGACATTTTTGACGGCGGCATCTGCATCCAGGGTGTAGCCGGCAGTACCGTCAAAAACGTGGTGGTGCGCAACAATGTCATCTGGAACTGCGGTTACGATTGTTTTGACATTGCGCATGGCGTGTTGACTACAGACGTTCTGTTTGAGAACAACACCTGCTGGAGTGGCGGGGAAGGCTGGGCGCTCCAGGGCGAACCGCGACCACGATATTCGCTCAATGTTCCCGACCAAATAGGATATCTCTGCAATCTGGAAAACGGCTTCGGCTGGAACGACAAGTGTGCGGTGACGATCCGGCACAACATCTTCTGCAATGCGCCTCAATCGCGTTGTTTCAACTTCGGGCGAAAGCCATTGGGAAATGTGGATCTGGTGAAGGTCGATCACAACTGTTATTTCCAGGCCAATCCGGCGGACGCCCTGGTCCAACTGGGTGCCAATCGCTTCACTGCCGCCCAGTTCGAGGATTACTGTAAAGCCTACGGTTGGGATCAGAGTTCGCTGATCGGTGATCCCCTTTTCGTGAATCCCACCGCGGGGGACTTCCGGCTCAAGCCAGCATCTCCCTTCTCAGGGTTTGGATCGCAATTGAGTTTGCGGCCGGGTCAGGATGAAACAAAGGACATCAAATGACAAACAAACTCGTACGAACAATACTCGCTGTCAGCCTGGTAATAGGCGCATCAACCCGGCAAGCACTTGCGGTTGACAGCCTGGCAAAGGAATTTGCCAGGCCGCCCGATTCTGCGCGGCCCTGGGTCTACTGGTTCGCGCTCAACGGCAACCTGACAAAGGAAGGCATCACTGCTGATCTCGAAGCCATGGCGTGGGTTGGCATCGGCGGCGTGATCTTTTTTGAAGTGGACCAGGGCGTGCCGAAAGGGCAGGCGGATTTCGCAGGCCCCCTGTGGCGGGATTTGATCAAGCATGCCTGTAACGAAGCAAGCCGGCTGGGGCTTCAAATCAACATGAACAACGATGCCGGCTGGTGCGGCAGCGGCGGACCATGGATTACGCCGGAACTTTCGATGCAGAAGGTCGTCTGGACGGAGACGGTAGTCGATGGCGGCAAGCGTGAGAGATTTCTATCGCGACATCGTCGTGCTGGCAATGCCCGCACCGGAAGGCAAACCGGACGGCAGCGCGGAGGCCATTATTGTCCGTGACAAGATTGTGGATCTGACAGGCAAGTCGAGCTGGGACGTTCCGCCGGGCAAATGGAGCATCATCCGTTTCGGCTACTCCACGATAGGTACCGAAAACAAGCCCGTACCGCAAGCCGGGCTCGGGCTGGAATGCGACAAGTTCAGCAAGACCGCCGCCGGAGTGATGTCCGACGGCTTGATGGGCAAGCTGATAGCCGATAACGGCAAACTCGTTGGCGAGAATCACACACTCGTCTCAACGCACATCGACAGCTGGGAGGTCGGCTCGCAGAATTGGACGCCTCTGATGATGGCGGAGTTCAAGGACCGCCGCGGTTATGACCTGCTCCCGTTTCTGCCTGTCTTGATGGGACGTATCGTGGACAGCGCTGCGGTGACGGAGCGGTTTAGCTGGGATTTTCGTCAGACGGTGTCTGACCTGATCGTTGATAATTACGCGGGCGAGTTCCGCAGGCTGGCCAAGATAGAAGAGTTGGTCGAAGACGGAGCAACGATCATCGGAAGACCGCCGTCAAAATCACCAAGCCTTGCCGGCTATCCGAGCTGCGATCAAAAAATCGCTGAGGCCGTGCAAAAATTGTGGGGGGCCACTTCACCGGCACCGTCTGGTGCCCGCGCTGTCGGCAAAGGTCGCGTCATATGGGGAAGAACCGCGCCTGAGGTGCTGGCCGATGCGGGCGTCAAGCCTGACTTCACCGCCAGCCTGCCAATCCGCTATATCCATCGTGTGGTGGATGACATGGATGTCTATTTTGTAGCCAACCCCAACCCGCAGTCTGCCGAAGCGGTGTGCACATTCCGTGTCACTGGCAAAACTCCGCAAGTGTGGTTCCCGGAAACCGGACGCATCGAATCTGTCTCGGTGTTTGAAGAAAACGATGGATGCACGATCATTCCCTTGAAATCCGAACCAGCCGGTTCAGAGTTTATCGTGTTCAGGAAAGGTGCTGTCAAATTATGAAATCCTTGCTCTGCGCCTTACTGCTCATCCCCTCCAAGACCTAACAGAACAATATCCCCTCAAGTTCAGAAATATATCAGGAAACTATCCAATGACAACCTATACAAAACGCCGCTTTGTAATCTATGGTATTGTCGGTATTGTGACACTGTTCTATATCCCGGCAGCTTTTGCCTTCGAGTTGACCAATCTGCGATGCGAATACCTGGCCAACCCGCATGGTATCGATGTAGTGAAGCCGCGCATCTCGTGGGCCTTTGCCAAGGCGAAATCAGAACGACCTAGAGGTATGAGGCAGACGGCCTATCAGGTGATGGTGGCCAGCTCGGAAGAACTGTTGAAGGCGGACAAAGGTGATCTGTGGGACAGCGGAAAGGTTGCGTCGGACCAGAGCGTTCAAGTGGAGTATGCAGGCAAGCCGCTCGAATCCCGGATGCACTGTTATTGGAAAGTGAAGTCGTGGTTCACGGCGCAGAACTCAAGCGTTCAGCCATCGGACTGGAGCAAGCCTGCATCATGGACCATGGGCTTGCTCAAGCCGGATGACTGGCAGGCCAAGTGGATCGGGGTTGACAAGGCGAATCCCAACACAACCAACCTGCTGGGCTTGGCGCAGTGGAAGTCGAATCCGTTGAAGGTAGACGGTTGGGAAAGGGCCGGGTTTGATGATGCCTTGTGGGTTCCGGCAAAATCGTTAGGGACGAATGGGATGGCGCCTTGGGGAACCATCGAGGCGGTGGATGCCCGACCGCTGCCTGCGCGTTATCTGCGCCGGGAGTTCGCGGTAGAAAAGAAGGTTATGCGTGCAACCGCGTATGTCTGCGGATTGGGCTTCTTCGATTTCTATGTCAATGGCAGGAAGGTGTCCGACCAGATCATGAATCCGGCGCTTTCGGATTACCGCAAGGCCGACTACTACGTCACCTTTGATATCACCGATTATTTGAAGGACGGCGCGAATGCGCTAGGGGTTGTGCTGGGGAATGGGCGATTCTTTGCGCCGCGGTTGGTGACACCGGCGGCAACGATCGATTATGGATATCCCAAACTGCTGGTGCAGGCGGAAATCCAGCACACGGACGGCAGCGCCCGGCAGATCGTCAGTGATGAAAACTGGACACTGACCACTGAGGGGCCGATTCGCGCCAACAATGAGTACGATGGCGAGGAATACGATGCGCGCAAAGAGATGCCGGGCTGGTGCCGGGCGGGATTTGACGACACGAAATGGGAGAAAGCCAGGCTGGTGTCGGCGCCCGGCGGTGTGTTGTTGGCACAGGTGATCGAGCCGATGCGGGTGACACAAGTCATCAAGCCCGTCGGCATCACCAATCCCAAACCTGGAACATACATTGTCGATATGGGTCAGAATTTCTACGGTGCGGTACGGTTAAAGGCGAAGGCGCCCGCCGGGACGGAAGTGAGGATGGTGAGTGCCTACAGTCTGTTACCGGATGGAATGCTTAAGACGGCGGACAACCGGGGCGCGAAAGCCACTGATGTCTACGTATTCAAGGGTGATGGCGATGAAGTCTGGACACCGCAATTCAAAGGTCAGGGATTCCGCCGTGTTCAGGTCACCGGGTTTCCCGGAACGCCTACGGTGGATCATTTTGAGGGATTGGTGATTAATACCGATGCCCAGCCCGTCGGTGAGTTTGAATGTGCAAATGAATTGGTGAACCGTATCCACCGCGCGATGTGGTGGGGTTTCCGCATGTATTTGCGCAGTGCGCCCCTGGACCCGGATCGGGATGAACGGCAAGCTTGGCTCGGCGATCCGGCCAAGGATGCCGAGAGTGAAGCGTTTAACTTCCATGTGGCACCGTTTTATGCCAAGTGGATGGATGATATCCGCCGGTCGCAGAGAGGGGACGGTACGATTCCAGATGTCTCGATGAACTGGGAATGGAACAGCAATGTGGAGTGGCCGAGTGTGTTTACCATCATCCCTGACTGGTTCCAGGATTTTCACGCAGACCAGAAAGTTGTGGAAACACAGTACGAGGCGATGAAGCGCTGGGTACAGGCCATGAAACAGAACAACCTTGAGGCGGATGGCACGTTGAAGGCCGGTCCTTACGGCGATTGGTGCGATACCTATACCATGGACGGAAGATGCACCGATAATGGCAAAACACCCCAAAACCTGATTGCCACCGCCTATCATTATAACAATTGTCGTATTATGGCGCGAGCCGCGAAGCGGCTGAAGAAGCCTGAGGATGGGAAACTCTTCGGCGAATGGGCGGATCAACTCAAGCTGGCCTTCAACAAGAAGTTTCTGGATCCCGCCACCGGGATGTATCTCGGCGGAACCCAGTGCGCGTATGTCTTGCCCCTGGCGTTCGGCTTGGTGCCGGACGAGCACCGCCAGAAGGTGATCGATAACCTGGTGAACGATATCCTTGTCACTAACAAGGGACATCTGTCGGTGGGACTGATCGGCATGCAGTGGCTGATGCAGGTGCTAACCGATATCGGCCGGCCTGATGTGGCGTGGACGATCGTCACGCAGACCACGCGCCCGAGCTGGGGCTACATGATTGGCAAGGGCGCCACCACCATCTGGGAACGCTGGGACTGTGACACGCGCGATCCCGGAATGAACAGCGAGGCATTGCTCATCCAGGCCGGCAATCTCGATGCCTGGTTCTACCAGACGCTCGCGGGAATCAATTATGACCGGGAGAATCCCGGCTTCAAACACATCATCGTCCGACCACGGCCGCCAGGCGATCTTATGTGGGTCAAGGCGCATTACGATTCGTCCTACGGCCGCATCGTCAGCAATTGGAAACGCGAGGGTGACAAGCTGGCAATGGAGGTCGTCATCCCTGCCAACACGACCGCCACGGTTTATGTTCCGGCCAAGGATGCCGCCGGAGTAACCGAATCCGGCAAGCCGATTAACAAGATGGACGGCGTGAAGTTTATGCGGCTACAAGATGGCGCGGCCGTTTATAGTGTGGGCTCCGGAACCTACCACTTCCAATCCATATTTCTGGAAATCAGAAAGTAGGACAAAGGAATACATCCATGAATATACTCACATCACTCACCCTCGGACTACTGCTGGGAATGAGGACGCTGGCCGCGACGTCTGAGGTTGCGCCTGTCCTGCTCAGATGCGAGTATCTGGAGAATCCTTTGGGGGTTGACGTGGCGCAGCCGCGGCTGAGCTGGAAGTTGGAGGTCGGAGATCAGAGGTCGGTGGTTAGAGGGCGGAAGCAGACGGCGTATCAGCTGCTGGTGGCCTCGACTCCGGAACTATTGGCCAATGACCAGGGCGACTTGTGGGATGGCGGGAAAGTGGATTCCAAGCAGAATGCGCATGTTGCCTATTCCGGCAAGACTTTGACCTCGGGGATGGATTGCTGGTGGAAAGTCCGCATTTGGGACGAAGGGGGGCAAGTTTCCGGGTGGAGTCGGCATAGCCGGTGGTCGATGGGCCTGTTGAATGCAACGGACTGGTCTGCGCGCTGGATCGGGGTGAAACACCCGACCGCGAAACCCGCTCCCGCCGCGGGCGCCAAGAGTTATGATCTGCCACCGCTCCCCTACTTTCGCAAGCCGTTCACGGTGGACAAGCCGGTTGCCAGGGCCACGATCTATGCCACGGCCTTGGGCTGCTACGAACTTCACCTCAACGGCCATCGGGTGGGCGAGGACTATTTCAATCCCGGTTGGTCGGAGTTTCGCAAGCGGGTTTACTACCACGC
>Ga0073936_10009820_pt1 | contig 11825 bp, 9 predicted proteins | sample AliMusrvi5mmetaG_FD_87041 | JGI IMG/M metagenome (GOLD analysis project Ga0073936, IMG submission 87041) | Freshwater lake bacterial and archeal communities from Alinen Mustajarvi, Finland, to study Microbial Dark Matter (Phase II) - Alinen... | ecosystem: Environmental > Aquatic > Freshwater >... | reverse complement strand
CTATTACAGTTTAGGTGGAGATGATCATAACGATTTAGATGAATATAAAGGTGAATAAAAACCTTCCTAACTATAGTCTGTCTGTAATGTCAGAGCTTGGTTCAGATTGTTCGAATTATTCACAATATTTTATTTTACACTTTTGTGTTCATGATCTCACTCCGTAGTAGCGGAGCTCGATACGAGGCTTTCGAAGAAGTCGAACATTATGGACAAACTCTAATTATATCTATCATAGATAAATTATGCCATGAATGGAAAAAAAATATTGATTGTACTGGATTATGACCCCAGTGCACTAAAAGTAGCTGAATTAGGCTTCTCATTAGCTAAGTCTATGCAAGCGGAAATTACTTTACTACATGTTATGTCCGAACCAATTTATTATTACTCCGGTGAATATTCTCCGATAGATGAATTCCCTGTTTTTATGAATATGAAACCATTTCATAAAGATGGTGATAATTCTATTAAAAAAGAATCTCAACTATTTCTTGATAAAGTAAAAACTTTCATTGGTGATGAAAAAATTCAAACGTTGGTATTAGAAGGAGATATTGCGGAGATAATACTCGATTCAGCAAAAAGGCTGTATATAGATATTATTGTTATGGGCTCTCATAGCAGGAGGTGGTTAGAGAAAATAGTGATGGGAAGTGTTACGGAAAATGTTATTAAGTTTACTTCCATTCCGCTTTTCATCATACCGACTAAAAAGCAAAGTTAAATTCATCTATTTATGAAAGAAAAACGAGATTACGAGTCTAACTTTCAGACAGGCTCGGAGAAAGAATCAGCTACCTTCAGCAATACCAGTAATATCCTGCCAGTATAGATATTTTATTAAAATCAATAACTAAAAAATTTAAAAATGAAAAAAAATAAACAGTTGGGTATTTGGATGGATCATTCAAATGCATTCTTAATGGAGTTAACAAATGATACAATTGTAGAAAATATCATTGTGTCCGAATTAACGCAGGAAGAAAAAGAAATAAGTTTGAGCAAAAATGAAAAATATTTGCATAACAAAGAGCAAAACTTTCAATTAAGCTATTATAAAAAATTGAGCGATGCCATTAGAAATTATCAGGAGGTAATTCTATTCGGCCCTACAGACGCCAAAAATGAGTTGCTGAACTTAGTAAAAGATGACCATCTTTTTAAAAATATCAAAATTGAAGTATTACATTCTGACAAAATGTCGGCTAATAAAATGCACGATTTTGTAAGAGAATATTTTAAGTAAGCATGCAATTTTAGAAAATGGATAAAATAGTTTATTTTCTTAAAAAAATCTTAAAAGTTTTTTTATGGTTTGTCATGAGCCTTATAATGCTGTTTATTATCATTGCCCTGCTTATTCAGGTTCCAGCAATTCAGACAAAGATAGTTCACCTGGCCACTTCTTATATCAGCAATAAAACCCACACAAAAGTTGAAATAAAAAATATCAGCATTTCCCTTCCTAAATCTGTGGTTATTGAAGGCCTTTTTCTCGAAGATACTCAAAAAGACACATTACTATATGCCGGACAGCTAAAAGCAAATATAGCATTCAGTGATTTATTCCATCATGAGATACATATTACGTCTGTCGCATTACAAGATGCAAATCTCTGTCTGAGCCGTACCGAAACAGATTCCTTATTCAACTTTAATTTCCTTCTGACAGCCTTCAGCGATACGACCAAGCAGATACAAGCCACACCTGAAAAAAAGTCTCAATGGGCTATCAGCGTAGATAATGTCAGTATGAAAAATATTAAGTTTCACTTTTATGATGATTATGGCGGTATTAATGCGGGTGTAAATCTCAAAGAACTTAAATTAAGGATGGACAAGCTGGATATAGCTAATTCTATTTACGCTATTGATGACTTGTTTGTTGAAACCTTAACGGCCAGTGTATTGATAAAAAAATCTAATGCCCCTCAGGAAAAAAAGTCGGAAGGTGTTTTGCCTGAAATAACAGCAAAAAAGATACATATCAACAATACTATCATAAGCTATGGCGATTCGGTAAGCAAGCTATCTCTTACAGCCGGAATAATCCAGCTTGGCTTAAAAGACGCATCCGTTGATTTACAAAAGCAATCTGTAGCCCTGGATAACTTATCCTTATCTAAAAGCAATATCCATTTTAACTCAGGTGACACTCAATTTCCAACGGATACAGTTGCAGTGACAACCAGTAACGATTGGAAAATTACACTTAACAACATCAATCTGGATGATAATTCACTAACATATACTGTACTTGATAAACCTGAACTTAAAAACTCATTTGACGCCAATCATCTGAATTATAATCATTTATCACTTGCGGCTAAGGGGTTTTATTATTCATCAGCTAAAACAGAAATATCAATAAAAAAATTTCTGGCTGTTGACAAAAACAATTTTTCTGTCCTACAACTTGAAACAGATTTTTACATGGATGTCCATTCAATAACTGCAAAAAATCTAAAGGTCAAAACCAATAACTCCTCTGTTGAGGCTTATTTAAACATAAAATACAGTTCATTAAAAGCATTGCAGGATTCTTTGCCCTTTCTTATTGTTAATGCTGATATTAAAAAAGTGAGCATTAGAAATTCAGACATTATTTATTTTATGCCACAACTTACAAGGCAAACGTTCTTTAAAAATGCGATGAACACTACAACCGTTTCAGGAATTATAACGGGGTCGGTCAATAATCTCAAGGGAAAAAATCTGATAATTCGCACGGGGATTAATACCTTTTTAAAAACTGATTTTCTCATTGTTGGCCTGCCGGCTGTTGAAACAGCATACTTTAATTTCCCAGACCTTGAAATAAATATAGGAAAGAAAGATATTAAGATGATGGTTGGGTCTATAATCCCGGATAGTATTGAGCTTCCCGAAAACATAAGAACTCAGATTTCTTTTAAAGGGCAGATAAAATCTTTTGACGCAAAATTAGCTATGAGTAGCAGCTTTGGTAATGCTTATATTTTTGCTTCAATTGACAAAAAAGAAAATTTTAAAAGCAAAGTAAATATTACAAATTTTGATCTGGGTAGTTTGTTAAGAAATAAAGCAATGTTTGGCCCTGTATCATTAACTGCTGAAGCCAATGGACATGGTTTAGACAAAAACACTATCATGGCAAGTCTTATTGTTGACATTTCACAGATTAGCCTGAACAAATACACCTATCACAAGCTTACCGTAGATGGCAATATTACTGGAGAGGCCTTCGAAGGAAAAATAAATCTGAAAGATGAAAATGCCTCATTTGAATTTGATGGACTCGTCAACTTAAACCCCAGTCAGGAACACTATAAGTTCAATCTGAATCTACAGGGTGCAGACCTTCAAAAACTTAATTTTACCAAGGATGATATGAGGATAGGCCTGATGGCAACAGCAGATTTAAAAGGTGGCACTATAGACAAAATAAATGGAAAGGCCGCTTTCACAAATATTATTATTGCTCATGAAGAAAAAAAATATATCCTTGACTCTGTGCTATTGGCTTCTGTAAATGAACCCGGCAAAAGTGAGCTAGACCTTAAAAGTGCATTAATAAATATAAAATATACCGGAAATTTATCTCCTGTTAACCTTCCCAATGAGCTTAGTAGCTTCATTAATAATTACTTCCCATTTTCTGATTCAGCTCAACAAAAAGATGATAACCTACCGTTGAATTTTAATTTTGAAATGCAACTTCACAATCATCCCATGCTGTCAGAAGTTCTCCTTCCGCAATTAAAAGAATTTGAACCCCTGTTGATTCAGGGTTCTTTTGATAGCCGGAAAAACGAGCTGAAGCTCAATGCCTCTTCGAAAAAAATAGTTTATGGTGCTACTGAAATTAATGACATTGCCATAAGTCTTAATTCGGATGTAAATACCTTGAATTACAAAATTTCCTCCAGTACTATTTCAAATTCTCAGTTCAAATTAGATAATTTATTGATTGATGGAAAACTTGCAGACCAAACACTATTTGCAGGGCTTTCTTCTACAGATAATTTGCAAAACAAAAAACTTTTAATTCGTTCCCGGCTTGTTAAAGAGGACGACAACTACAAGCTCAGCCTCATCCCCGTTGGTTTCTACCTGATGAATAACCGTTGGGATATTGCAGCAGACAACTATATTGAATTTGGGAAACAAGGGTTTTTAATCCATCATCTTTTTATGAATAAAGGAGAAAGTCAGATTAATATAGCCTCAGTACATGATCTGTTTAATGATGACTTAAATATGGGCATAAAAAAATTTAACCTCAACGACATTTCCGGGATTTTTGAAAAAGATTCCAGCTTAGTAAAAGGAGATGTTGATGGGAATGTATTACTCAAGAGGGTTAAAAATACCTATGGTTTAATTGCCGATGCAAAAATCAGCAACTTGTTTGTTACCGGGGTGCCCATCGGAAATTTATCAGTAAAAGCAGATAATCCAACAACAGAGAAATTTAATATAGATGTAAACTTATCAGGAGCTGACAATAATCTGACTGCTAATGGTTTTTATATCCCCGCAGGTGGCGATAATTCTGTAAATATAAAGGCCGCAATACAATCTCTCTCTCTGAAAACTGTTAAGGCTTTCTCAATGGGTGCTGTTACAGATGCATCAGGAAATCTTACCGGAAATTTCTTAATAGGAGGTAAAGCTGATGATCCTGATGTGACCGGCGAACTGGTTTTCAACAACGTTTCCATCACTCCTGCCCTATTAAATAATCCCCTGCATTTTAAAAATGAGACCATCCTGTTAAAAAAAGAAGGTATTTATTTTAAAACTTTTACCATTTCAGATGCAGACAATCATACAGCTATTATAGATGGCAACGTTCGGATGACGCATTTCCAGGACTTTATTTTCGCATTAAATGTAAATACTAATGATTTTTTGTTGTTTAACACAACGGCAAAGGATAATAAAGAATACTATGGCCGGATGATTATAGACAGTAAAATAGATATTAATGGCCCTCTGACACTTCCTGTTATCAATGCAAAAATAAAAATGAAAAAAGGTTCAAACTTCACTTTTGCCGTTCCTGAAGAGAAACTCAGTGCCGACAAAGGAGAAGATGTGGTGGTATTTAATGACTCCTTGAAACTTAATCCAATTCTTTTCAGAGATGAGAAAAAAACCGGCCAGTCAAATCAGGAATCCGGATTAAAAGGATTTGATTTATCTTCTACAATTGAAATAGACAAACAGGCTACATTTAAATTACTATTAGATCCTTCTTCAAATGACTCATTAGTGGTGAAGGGCGAGGCGGCATTAAGTTTTACCATGGACAGGAGCGGAAAAACAAGTCTCACAGGCACATACAATTTAAATGAAGGCAGTTATCTCGTTTCATTAGAAACTGTTGTTAAAAGAAAATTTGATATTGACCCCGGAAGTACAATCACGTGGAATGGGGATCCTTTAGATGCGGATATAACTATTAATGCTATCTATTCGGTGCGCACCTCCCCATTTGACCTTGTGGCTGATCAGATGACAGGACTCAGTGATGCAGATAAAAATCAGTATAAGCAACGCTATCCATTTCTGGTATTACTGAAACTAAGAGGAGCGATTTTGCATCCTGAAATAAGCTTTGAAATACAATTACTCCCTGAGGATAAAGGGATATTAGGGGGAGCCGTCAATGCCAAGTTAACGATGTTAAATGAGAACCCCTCAGCACTAAACAAACAGGTATTTGCTTTACTGGTACTGGGAAGATTTATTCAGGAAAACCCATTGCAAAGTGAATCCAGCGGAGGCATATCAACAGCAGTACGTACTTCTGTGGGCAAATTCCTTTCCGCACAATTAAACCAGTTAAGCTCTAAGATAGTACCCGGTGTTGAACTGAATTTCGATGTCCAGTCTTATGACGATTACCAGACAGGACAAGCTGAAGGAAGAACACAGGTGGAAATAGGGATTAAAAAACAAATTTTCAACGAGAGGTTTACTATTCAGGTAGGTGGAACTGTAGATGTAGAAGGAGAGAAAGCAAAACAGAATTCTGCAAGTGACATTACAAGCGATGTGACAGTAGAATACAAAATTACTGATGATGGTCGCTACAGACTGAAAGGGTTCAGACACAATCAATATGAGGGCGCTATTGAAGGGCAGTTGGTTGAAACCGGTGCCGGTATTTTGTTTGTAAAAGATTTTAATAAATGGAAAGATATTTTCAAATCATTAAAAAACAGTAGCAACCCATTGAGAAGCAGTAGCGACTCATTTAAAAGCAGTAGCGACTCATTGAAAAACACGAAATAATTAATAGGGTTTTAGCATAAAAATGCATGTATAGATGAAAACATATATTTTTAAATTTTCTTATAAACAATTTATCCTCTTTGCATGTCTGTTTATGGCAGCATGTAGTGGCACAAAACATTTACCTCCTGGTGAAAAGCTTTATACCGGAGCAGAGATACGATTAGAGTCAAAAGATGTTATAAGTAAAAAAAAGAATAAATACTTTAAAACTATTGCTGAAAATGCAGTACGCCCAAAACCTAACAAGCGTATTTTAGGTATGCGCCCAAAATTATGGATGTATATGAGAGCTGGTGAAGCGCCTAAAAGCAAATTTAAAAAATGGCTCAGCAAAAAAGGAGAAGCGCCTGTATTTATAAGTAGTGTCAAACCGGGAATTACGTCAGCAACCATTGATGCTAAGTTTTTCAATAGTGGCATTTTTAAAAGCCTTACTGAATATGAAATAGTTGAGAAGAAGCATCTTGCAAAAGTTACTTATATAAGTCATATTCATAAACCATATACTATTAAAAACATTATCTATTCAGTTTCCGATGATGGCTTAAAAAATATGATCCTCGCCGATAAAGAAAATTCTTTAATTAAAGCCGGAGATGATTATAACCTTGACATTTTAAAAAACGAGAGATTACGAATAGATGCGCTGCTTAAAGATAGTGGTTACTTCTACTTCAGCTCCGATTATTTGAGTTTCAAAGCAGATACGTCTGAAGTTAATCATAATGTGTCTCTCATACTTACTTTGGCAGAAGATGTCCCTTCAAACGCTTTTACTGTTTATCGTATTAACAATGTGCTTATTGACGAGGAATATTCATTAAATGGTGAAGCTGATAAAATATCTAAAGACACCCTGAAATTCCAAAACTACCGATTCCTTGGAAAAGAATCAGAAATGAGCATACGGCCAAAAGTTATTTTACGGTCGGTTTATTTAAGAAAAAATGAAATCTATTCACGACAGAATCATAACATTACCCTAAACCGTTTAATGACAATGGGCAATTTTAAATTTGTGAGTATAAAATTTACCGACAGCGACACCTTAGCTTCGGGATTTCTGGATGCAGTACTTTTAATGACCCCAATGCCTAAACATACATTCAGAGTAGAAACAGATATCGTTTCAAAGTCGAATAATTACACAGGCCCCCGAATTAATTTAAGCTATCAGAATAAAAATACTTTTAATGGTGCAGAACTGCTAAATGTGAATATGGCCGGCTCATTTGAGGCCCAATTAAGTGGAAAAAACAAAAACTTATTTTCATATTCCCTGAATCCACAGGTTGAATTATTCATTCCCCGATTTCTGGTACCTTTTAAAGTCAAAACGAGTAGTTTGTATGTTCCTAAAACACGTTTCTCATTGTCTTATAACTTTTTAAAAATGGTCAACTATTTCGATATGCGCACGTTACAGTTCATTTATGGGTTTAAGTGGAAAGAAGATATCAGAAAAGAACATGAATTAAACCCAATAAATATTAGTTATACATCTATCACCAATAAGTCTGTGACATTTACTGATCTGTTAGCCTCAAACCCCTTTCTTAAGAAAAGTTATGAAGAGCAATTTATAGCCGGAGGAAGTTACGCCTATACCTACAATGAACAAGTAATTCAGGAGAAAAAGATGCAATATTTCTTGCATTTTTCAACAGAAGCTGCGGGAAATATATTTTCTTTAGCAAAATCAATGGCAGGAGAAAAAATATCATCAGATAACCCATTAAAAGTTGCAGGTTCTATCTATTCGCAATACACCAAATTAAGTATTGATGGACGCGCTTATTACAATTTCAGAGATAAAAACAAGTTGGCCTTACGAATTTTTATGGGTGATGCCATGACCTATGGAAACTCTTCTTCGTTACCTTACAGCAAGCAATTTTTCAGTGGGGGGCCTAACAGCATTCGCGCCTTCTCCATTAATTCTGTTGGACCGGGAACATACCATCAGGCTTCTAATAGTAATGGTTTTTTACAATTAGGAGGCGATGTAAAATTAGAAGCCAATGCAGAATATCGCTTTAACATTTTCAGCTTTTTTAAAGGGGCTTTATTTGCTGATGCCGGTAATGTATGGTTGTCCAAATCAAATCCTGCACATACCGGCAGTCCCTTTATATTTTCAAAATGTATTGATGAGCTTGCTGTTGGAACTGGCTTAGGGTTAAGGGTAGATGTTTCATTTTTTATCTTGCGCTTCGACCTTGCTACCCCCTTAAGAAAACCCTGGCTGGAACAAAACAACAAATGGGTAACTAATCAAATCAGTCTTGGAAACCCTTCATGGAGAAAGGAGAACCTGATATTAAATGTTGCTATTGGGTATCCTTTTTAAAATTATTAAGGCCATACTTTTTTTTTAAAGTATAAAAAAAACACCGAAATTAATTTTCAAAAACCAGCAAACTATATCAAATTATAGATTGTATTTTCAATAAAATTTTAACTTTTTTTCAAAAATATATCTTTTTCGTACCCAATATTCACTAAATTTGGAACGAAACTATTTATATGGGAAGATCTATTATTGAAAATAAAATTGCCAATGCACTAAAATCATTACCAGAGGGAAGTGTTCTTTTTGTTGATGACTTCTTGGATTATGGCACCCCAGAAAGCGTTAAGAAAGCATTACTACGGCTAAAGGAAAAAGAAATACTTATGCGTTTGGCTCATGGTATTTATCTATATTTTAAAACTGAAAAAGGACCTGGCATTCTTTTTCCACCCATTGAAGATATATCAAAAGCTTTTGCCAGACTAGATAAAGCAAGTGTTGTACCCCCAGGAATTCAAGCATTTAATAAAATAATACTAACTCCTTAAATTTACAAACATGAAATCTGAAAAAATTACAATGCGAATATCTGTTATATTTTTAGCATCCTTCATATTTTTTTCGTGCAGTACAAAATCAGATGGTAGTAAATATATCGGCATCTGGGTCCATCAGGATGAGCGTTCTCATGTTACCAGCTCTATTGAAGTTAAAGAAAACGGTGATAAATTTTCGGTAACTGTCGACAATTCATCTGAAGATCAGAGCCATAAGTTTTCATCAAGTAAAACTATTGAAGCTGTTTGTCAATACAATATATTGCAATTGAATGAGGTGATACCTTTACATGAAATAAAAAGCTTTACGTATAATGAAAAAGGTGATTATTTAGTAACAGATAAGAACATTATATATTACAAAAAGAAATAATAAAAAACGGCATTATCCATCGAAGATGTCTAATGCCGTTTCAGGCTTGGTTCTGTAAGCCGGGTTCTGTCGTGTTCTATCATTTATCTTGTTCCGTTTTCGCAAACGGACTTAATCAGCCTACCCTCCGGGTTTGGGCGAGCCACCCTCAAGCCCCGGTTTATTTGGCCTTTCAACCCATAAGGTTTACCCCCCTTGCAGGTCGCCCTGCCTGGTCGTGAGCTCTTACCTCGCGTTTTCACCCTTATCCTGACGGTAAACGTCAGGACGGTTATTTTCTGTGGCACTTTCTCTCTCCGCATCGCTGCGAAGGCTTCCCGTTAGGAAGTATGGCGCTCTGTGTTGCCCGGACTTTCCTCCTATCCGCAAAAAGCGAATAAGCGATAGAACAAACCAAGCCTGGGCAAAGGTACGGAAAGTTTTGTTATTAAGAAGAGGTTTTTTCAAGTGCCTGGAGCACTTAGAGTTGAAAGACCTGACGGCTGTTTTAATAAGTGTTAATGTTAAAATTCACTTCTTCCAACTGTTTTATAAAAAGCCATTTTATTTCAAAGCAAATTTTATGGGCATAACAAACTTCACCGGAACGGCTATGCCATTTTGTTTTCCGGGTTTCCATCGGGGCATCAGGTTAATTACTCTCAGCGCTTCTTTATCAAACGGGTCGCAAATTCCCCTGAGAATACCTTTGTGTGAAAGGGTACCATCGGCTTCTACAATAAAAGAAATATAAACGCTCCCCATACAGTCAGCTTCATTGGGCCATTTTAAATTATTTAAGAGAAATTTCATCAAAGAATCCTGACCTCCCGGGAATTCGGGCATTTCTTCCACAACAGTAAAAATTGTTATGTTATTTAAAGAATCTGATTTAAATAAAGAGGCTTTAATTACTTCTTTAGTCTGACCAAGAAGCAAGTATGAAAAGAAAATTAATAAAATCACCAGAATTTGTTTTTTTACTGACATTTTAATATTTTCTATTTAATATTTACTATTTGCTATTTTATATCATTTTAATTATCTATAAAACACTATTTAATCCACTGTTTCACAACCGGGGCCTCATAATTCTTAAGCCATTCAATTAATTTAGTGGCATCAGGAGAGGCATAATAAAGCTGTAGATGTTCGTTTTTGATATATTCATGAGCAAACATTGTGTCGAAAAATTGCAACAGGTGGTCAAAAAAACCATCAATATTAAGGAAGCCCATGGGCTTTTTGTATTTTCCCAACTGAGATAATGTCAGCACTTCCGAAATTTCATCCAAAGTTCCGAACCCTCCGGGGAGGGCTACAAAAGCATCCGACATATCAATCAGCTTAACTTTTCTCTCGTGCATTGAATTAACCAGAATAAGCTCATCCAGATTTTCATGTACAATTTCTTTTTCCTGAAAAAAAACAGGCAATACACCAATAGCCTTACCTCCGTTGTCAAGTACGCCATTAGCTAAAGCACCCATGATACCTACTTTAGCTCCTCCATAAATCAAGGTGAGTTTTTTAAGAGCCAGCAATTTGCCAAAAATATAAGCTTTTTTTGCAAAATCTTCATTATTGCCTGGTCGGGACCCACAGAATACACAAACTGAATTCATTGTATAATTTATTTAAATATTTCTTCAAAAATACTATTATTTTAGAACCTGCTCAATCAAAAACAACAAGCGTTAATCATTAATCTGAAATAGTTTTTATTATTCAGGACAATTTTATTATTATCTGATTACTTTTCTGTCCTAATATAAACGGAGTTGATTATTGTTTTAACATTGAGTATCTCATATTGAATGAATATTAAAAAAACGCTGCTGCAATTACTTTAAAAGTAATATCTTTGCAGCGTTTGTTCATTCACATTTTATTATTATGCTCAGTCGCAGACAAGTCAGGATAAAAGTCCTTCAGGCACTATATGCTTATCAGCAATCAGGGAATAACAATCCCAATCTGGGAGAGAAAGAATTGCTCCACAGTATAGAAAAATTTTTCGATTTATTTTATTATCAGATTTCTTTGCTATCAGAAATTAAAGATGTTGCTCAGAAGCAAATAGATGAAGCAAAGCTTAAAATGGTTCCCACTAAAGAAGACCTGAATCCCTATCTGAAATTTGTAAACAATATCCTTATAGCCAGGTTATCTGAAAACCCTTCTCTTAAAAAAATTACAGAACATCGCAGGATTAACTGGACAAATAATCAGGAAATTCCAAAACGAATCTTTAAAAAATTTAAGTCTGGTGCAGCTTATAATAGTTATCTCGATGATAAAGAAAATACTTTTGAGCAGGATAAGAGCATTATAT
>Ga0073936_10009817_pt1 | contig 11826 bp, 10 predicted proteins | sample AliMusrvi5mmetaG_FD_87041 | JGI IMG/M metagenome (GOLD analysis project Ga0073936, IMG submission 87041) | Freshwater lake bacterial and archeal communities from Alinen Mustajarvi, Finland, to study Microbial Dark Matter (Phase II) - Alinen... | ecosystem: Environmental > Aquatic > Freshwater >... | reverse complement strand
GTACACCCTAAGTTGGACCCCTTATCCGCATTTGGACTAGACACCCGAAGCCGCCACGCCTACTTCTCCCTCGCATCCGCGCTCATCGCTGCTGACTATAAATCGCTTATGTATCCACCCGCACCAACATCTTGTCCAGCACGGCATGGTCGATCTCGCATCCAAGACCTGGCTTTGTGGAAGCGTATATGTATCCATCCGGCTGCACCCGGAAGCTGTCTTTGACGTAGGGCAGATCGGCAGCGCCCTGCAGGTCGGCTACGCCCGCCTGCGGCATAGTCTTCTCGAACCACGGAGCATTCGGCATAGCCAACTCGCACTGGAAGTGGACTGCATGGTCGAATACATTGCCCCAGTTATGGGGTACGCACGGCAACTGGAAGCACTCTGCCAGCCGGCCCACCTTCATGCCGCTGCTGATACCGCCTATATTGTCGACAATAAACCGCACCGCGTCTGTCGCCCCACGGCGAATGTACTCTGAATAGTGATACGGCGAATCGATGAACTCCCCTATGTGAATCGGCACATCCACCTTGGTGCAAAGTTCTGCAAGTCCATCGATGTCCGACGTTGGCAGCGGGTCCTCGAAGGCGACATACCCCAGCTTGTCCAGCAGGCGCCCCACCTGGAACGCCTGAGGACGGTCATAGGCTCCTACCGGGTCCAACAGCAGGGAAAAGTCGTCGCCCACGGCCTGGCGCACCGCTGTGCATATCTCCATGTCCAGCTTGTAATTGTCCGGGTTCGGCTCGCTTCCTCCCGGAGGATGTATCTTGTAAGCCTTGAACCCGGCGGCCTTGCACCGTTTAACCTCATCCACAAAGTCCTCCAGCCTGGGGTGATGCTGTGAGCTTCCGTAGGCCATCACTCGATTGCGATATGCGCCGAGGATTCGGTATGTCGGCAGGCCAACTGCCTTGCCCAGGATGTCCCACAGGCAGTTGTCGATGGCTGATGCGTAGCTGAGCTGGCCCACGCGGCGTTGATCCGGCTCCCACTGCGAGGTGAACTGGGGAAGGTCCATCACGCTCTTGCCTGGCAATATCCTCTTGGCGTAATCCAGCCACCCCAGGTTGCTCCAGTTGGTGTGAAAGTAACGAGCATCCAGCGTGTAGTTGCCTTCAATCCCACTGTTCGTCACGATGGAAGCGACCTGCTCAGTCGCAGGTGCCCGAAGAGCCGCAATCGCTCCCGCTGGCGTCGCTGCGGCTGGTGCAGCAGGACGCGTGGACGTGCGGTTGATCACATAAACCTTCACCTCCTTGATCGTGAGGTCAGGCAGATCGCCCCGCTTGACGCCAACAGCCTGTGCTGCTGCATCCAAAGGATTGATGAGGGAAGTCGCCGCTGTGGTCGTCAAGGCCACGGCAGAGGCTGCGGAGCCGCTCAGAAATCTGCGGCGCGATACGTTAGATGCTGCCATAAGTCTCTCCTGGAGAGTACGGTGCGGGGCGAAGGGTGCTAAATGAAGCTATGAGAAACTAGCAGCTTAAAAATGGGCCGTCAAACAGAGTTGCAGTCTGTCTGGCTTTTGGCCTTGAAGTGTATATTGAATCGATTCGATTCTTCCCCCCGCTTTCCCGTAAACTCTCTGCATGACGATGACCAACAAACTCCCAGCCACCGTCCTCCTTTTTGTCCTTATGCTTACTCCGGCAATGCCCGCACAACGAATCACCGTCGACGGAGCGCGGCAGACCTTCACTATGCTCTCGGACCAGTTCTTCTCCGAGGTGTACTTCAAGTTCTCGCCCACCAGCGGCACATCGGCCGGTCTGCACCAGTACGACGCGCAGTTGGAGGACTACTCGTCCGCTGAAGTAGCGCGCGAAGTTGCGGTGCTGCATGAATACGAGAAGAAGACGGAGGCGATCGACCCCAGCGCGCTGGACGCTCCTCAGGCGGCTGACCGCGAAATTCTGCTCAACAACATTCGCTCGCAGTTGCTCTCGCTCGAAGTAATTCGCGGCTGGGAGAAGAATCCGGACAATTATTCGTCGGGGATCACCGGCTCGGCGTTTGTCATTATGGAGCGGCCCTACGCTTCGTCGGACACGCGGTTGCGCTCGCTGGTGGAGCGGGAGAAGAAGATGCCGCAGGCGCTGCTGGAGGCTCGCAAGAACCTTAAGAACCCGCCAAAAATCTTTACCCAGATCGCCATGGAGCAGATCGATGGCGACGTCAGCTTCTTCCAGAACGATGTTCCCAATGCGTTTTTAGTCGGGCCAGATGCGGCAACCGATGCGGTCACGAAGGCAGAGTTTGCCAAGACTAATGCCGCAGTAATTCTGGCTCTAAAGAGCTACGGCGCATGGATGAAGAGCGACCTGCTGCCGCGATCCAATGGGGACTACCGCCTGGGCGCGGAGACCTTTGCCAAGAAGTTGGCCTACGACGAGATGGTGGACCTGCCGCTGAGCAAATTATTGCAAATTGCGATGGACGATCTGCACAAGAACCAAACTGAGTTTGCCCGCGTAGCCAAGCTGATCGACCCCACCAAGACACCGCAGCAGGAGTTGAAAGAACTACAGGGACTATATCCGCCACCAGACCAACTGCTGAATACATTCCACCAGACCTTCGATTCGCTGATCTCCTTTATTCGCACAAACCACATCATCACAATTCCCAGCGACGTGCAGCCAACCCTAGAGGACACGCCGCCCTTCATGCGCGCGACAACATTTGCGTCCATGGACCCGCCGGGAGCTTTCGAGACGCACTCCAAGAAGGCGTACTTCAACGTGACCCTGCCGGAGAAAGACTGGACACAGGAGCACATCGCCGGGCACATGGCGCAGTTTAATGTGGGCACCATCGTTTCTACCAGCGTTCATGAGGCATATCCGGGGCATTATGTGCAGTTCCTGTGGATGCCACAATTCGGCAGTACCATTCGCAAACTGCTGGGCGCTAACACCAACGTCGAAGGATGGGCACACTACTGTGAGCAGATGATGCTTGATCAGGGTTACGGTGCCGCTCCGGTAGGAGCTACGAAGGAGGACGTGCGTAAGGCACAACTAATTCGGCTGGGTCAGTTGATGGATGCGCTGCTGCGCGACGCGCGCTTCGTCAACTCCATCAAACTGCACACCGGCGAGGGCGAGCTGGAAGGGAAGTGGACGCTGGAGCAGGCGGAGGACTTCTTCGTGAACCAGGGCTACCAGACGCGGGAGATCGCCGACGTGGAGACCAAGCGCGGGACGGGCGACCCAACCTACCTCTACTACACGTTGGGCAAGTTGGAGATTATGAAGCTGCGCGAGGACGAGAAGGCCAAGCAGGGCGCGGCGTTCAGTCTACAGAACTTCCACGACGACTTCATGCGCCAGGGCTTCGCTCCCATCAAAGTCATCCGCAAAGCAATGCTGGGCAACGATTCGCCCGTTCTATAGAGCGATTTATCCCGCTTTGAACATCTGCTTCATGCCACGCAGCGCCTGTCGTGTGCGTTCTTCGTTCTCGATCAGGGCAAAGCGGACGAAGTTGTCGCCATGATCGCCAAATCCAATGCCGGGGCTAACCGCGGTCTTGGCGTCTAGCAATAGCTTCTTTGAGAAATCGAGCGAGCCCATCGTGCGGAATTGTTCGGGGATCTTGGCCCATACGAACATGGTTGCTTTGGGCGACTCCACCGGCCAGCCGATGTTGTTCATGCCGGCAACCAGCACGTCGCGGCGCGACTTATAGTTGGCCACAATATCCAGAACGCACTGCTGCGGCCCATCCAGCGCGGCGATGGACGCCGCCTGAATCGGCGTGAACGTCCCATAGTCGAAGTAGCTCTTGATGCGGCCCAGCGCTGCGACCAGCTTCTTGTTGCCGACCATGAAGCCAACACGCCAGCCAGGCATGTTGTAGCTCTTTGATAGCGTGAAGAACTCCACGGAAATATCTATTGCGCCCGGAACTTCCAGAATGCTGGGCGCGCGATAGCCGTCGAAGACCAGGTCGGCGTAGGCCAGGTCGTGAATGATGTAGATGCCCAGGTCCTTGCACAACGGCACCAGACGCTCAAAGAAGCTGAGCTCGACGCACTGCGTGGTGGGGTTGGCCGGGAAGTTCAGGATCAGCATCTTGGGCCGCGGATCCATCAGCGGTAGTTCGCGCTCCAGCGTCTCGATCAGCGTCGCTTCATCTGTGTCTTCCAGGGCAATACTTTGAATCTTCGATCCGGCAATGACTGGGCCAAAGATGTGGATGGGATAGCTGGGATTGGGTACCGCAACCGTGTCTTCATGGTCCAGCATAGCGAGACACAAGTGGGCGATGCCCTCCTTCGAGCCGATGGTAACGATGGACTCGGTCTCGGGATCAAGATCGACCGCATATCGTCGTTGATACCAGTCGCAGATGGACTTGCGCAGGCGGGGCAGCCCGCGCGAAAGCGAGTAGCGATGCGTCGCGGTCTTCTGTGCTGCCTCGATCAGCTTGTCGACGATGTGCTTCGGCGTAGCCCCGTCGGGGTTCCCCATGCCGAAGTCGATGATGTCTTCGCCTCGCTTGCGGGCCGAGGCCTTCAATTCGCCAGTGATGTTGAATACATACGCGGGCAGCCGCGTCAGCCTTCTGAACTCTTCCATTCGTCTTCCGCCAATCTTCTTTGCAAAACTGCAATCTCCATTGAAACAGTACGGACCTGCGTTCGCATAGTCCGGGCTCGTGTGCGGTATATGGTACGGCAACCCCGCTCCCTGTGCGACGCGTTACTTCGCGGCAAACAGGATCTTCACGGGTAGCGTCTTGGGCGGATAGCAGGATGCGTTATCGCAAGCCTGATACTTCAACGTCGCGTCGATCGTATGCTCTCCAGCCGTGGCCACCACAGGCAACTTTACCGTGAAGCTGCGTGCATAAACATCCAATTTGTCAGCCGGGTCGAAGGCGAAGCTATAAAGCTGTCCGGCGGGGAACTCGGGCGATCCCGGCTTGACTCCAGTTACTGGCTGCAGGGTCAACGTGGTCGGGATCAGGAACGCAGACCTCGGTGTATGCGAGTTGATATGGTAGCCGCTTACGATCTGGAAGCGGATTTCCAGTATGGCTCTATTATTGGCGGCAACAACCTGCGGTTCGGCAGCGTACAGCACATAGGACTTTGGCGTTGCCGGCACGTTCATATTCAGTTGAGCGCCGCAATACTGAGCGGTAGCTCCGGAAAAAAGAGCCACGGCAGCAAGGAATCCGAGCGTGAACCGTACCGGCCTCATTGGCCACCTGCCGCGATAATCTTTTTCACCATGGATTCCAGCTCATCTTTGCTGCCGAGGCCGGCGCTCACATCGATCACTTTGCCCGCCTTGTCCACATAAAACGACATGGGCAACACCTCGGTGCCGTGGAGATAGGCGTCCTCCACCTTAGGATCGGAGAGCAGGATTGGATAGGTAACCCCGAGCTGTTTCGTATCTTTTGCAATGGTGTCACGGCCAACCTCGGAATCGTAGGTGATGCCGACGATCTGAAAGCCATCGCCTGCATATTTTTTGCTGAACTCCTGTAGCCAGGGCATCTCGATCTTGCAGGGAGCGCAGTAGGTACCCCAGTAGTTGATCAGCAGAGGGTGTCCCTTAAAGTCACTGAGTGACACCTTCTTCCCGTCGAGATCGGCCAGGGTGAAGGCGGGCGCGGACTTACCTTTTAGTGGAGATTCGCCGGTAGCGGAATCGTCCGAAGTCGCGTTTTGCGTATTGGGAATCAGCTCAACCTGTTGTTCCTTCTGCGTCTGTAAAATGCTGCGGCGCGCAAGCCAGTTCTGCCGCCCAGACCACGCGACAAGCGCGACTCCAGCGACCATGATTATCAGCAACAGCGCTCTTCGCATCACTTCGAGGACATCCTTCCGGGCCAGCGCGATTCGCTTACCCCCTGTCCTTTGAGTTTACCGTGTGTTGGCCCGATGTTGCTCCTCCTGCATGGTCCGCCAGCCTTCGGGAAGAATGTCGGCAACATCGCGGCAAGGTTGGATCTGCGTGATGCAGTTGAACCGGTAGGCCAGCAGAAGGGCCTGTTCGGCGGGCTCCTCGTCGGAGGCGAAGCTTGCGTTCATGCCGTGCGGATAGGTCCGAACCAGCCGGTTTGGATACAATTGGTCCGGATCGCGCGGATGTTCGTGAAATTTGGAACTATCCCGCGATGATACTGAGAGGTAGGGAACATAGCCTTCGGCGGGGTCCCAATCCTGCACGGGTAGAGTCACCTGTTCGCCGAACCACTTCTCCGTCACAACACCGTGCTGTACGGTGAAGCCGGCGCGGGCTGCGGCACTGCGCAGGCCCAGATGGCCCACCATCTTCGGCAACCAGTTCTTTGCGCCTTTGTCGGGAGAACCACCCAGGAAGGGTAGAAGTGTCTGAACCAGATTGATCTGGTAGGTGCAGGATTCCGCGGTGCAGTTTGCCGTGGGGATGCTCCACTGGCCCCATTTTGTCATTAGCTTCTGCGCGTCCGGCCATCCGCTGCGACTAATATCCAGCGAACGAACATCTGTGAGCAGCCGTTCAGCGCGCCAGCGGAGCAGCCATTGAAATCCTTCGCCAGAGACCCATGCGGCAGCAAGCAGAATCAGGAGAAAGAGAAGCAGTTGGCGACACAATCTTAGAATTGAGTTCATTTAAGAAGTAGAACACCGATGGCTTTGGGTACGTCAACCCTCGTTTGCAGGATTCAACCTTACTGGGCTCGATATCGAGTCCGCCCTCTGCTAGCATCGGAGTGGTCACACAAGCGCATGGCGATCCCGGATCAAACTCAACGCACCCAACAATCTCACCGCACCCATCCGTCGGAGATGGTACGCACGGAGGCGCGTGCTCTGCTGGAACTGGCTATGCGGCTGGATGGCCCGATGCTTGCCCCATTTGCGCGCGCAGTCGAGTTGCTTGTGGAGACGGCAGATAGAAGGAACCGTGTCATCCTGCTGGGTATGGGCAAGAGCGGGTTGATTGCGCGCAAAATTGCGGCGACCCTGTGCTCCACCGGTACTCCCGCACACTTTCTGCATCCGGCCGAGGCGCTGCATGGCGATCTGGGTACCATCGGGCAGGGTGATTTGGCGGTGGCGCTCTCTGCCGGCGGCGAGACTGAGGAGGTGCTGGCGTAGCTGCCCGCACTGGCTCGGATGGGCTGTTCGCTCATAAGCCTGTCCGGGGAGGGGTGCTCGACGCTGGCCCAGGCTAGCTCTGTGTGGCTCGACACAAGCGTCGCGACAGAGGCCGGAGAGCTGAACCTTGCACCGACAGCTTCCACCACGGTGATGCTGGCGTTGGGCGACGCGCTGGCGCTGGAAGTAAGTCGAAGCCGCGGCTTTGCCGCAGAGGACTTTGCCCAGTTGCACTCTGGCGGACGGCTAGGACAGAGGCTTTCGCGGGTGAGCGATCTGATGCATACAGGCGATGCACTGCCGCAGGTGGCATTAGTTACACCAATGGTTCAAGTAATACATGAAATGTCACACAAAAAACTTGGGATGACGACCGTCCTTGGCGAGGGCAACACGCTGCTGGGCATGATCTCCGATGGCGATCTTCGCCGTCTGCTGGAACGTGATGGACCGAACGCATTGGCGCACACCGCAGGCGAAATCATGAACCCGCATCCGGTAACCATTGCGACGGATGCCTTCTCGGGCGAGGCGCTGGCGCTGATGGAAGAACGCAAAATTACTTCGCTGATTGTGGTAGGCAAGCAGGGTGAAGCGCTTGGCGTAGTGCACCTGCACGACCTATGGACGACGGCACGAACTTAGCTTCGCGGTGTGATCAGCAGGTTGTCGATCAGGCGTGTGCTGCCAATCCACGTTGCCACGGCAATCAGCGCTCCACCAAAGATATCTTCGACCGGAAGCAGTGTCTCCGGATCGACGACAGCGGCGTAGTCCACTCGCACCTCGCGGTCTGCCGCGAATGTTTGTCGCATCGCAGCTTGCAGCACTTCGGCCCTGGTCTCGCGTTGCTCTACTAGTTGCCCGACGGCGGCGAGGGCTTGCGACAGAATCAGCGCGCGGCGGCGCTCTACGGACGTCAGATAACGGTTGCGCGAGCTCAGTGCCAGACCGTCGTGCTCTCGCACAATAGGGCAGACCACCAGTTGCACGGGGAAGTTGAGATCGCGCACCATGCGGCGCAGCACGGCAACCTGCGCTGCGTCTTTCTGGCCGAAATAGGCGCGGTCTGGCTGGACGATGTGGAAGAGACGGGCGACGATGGTGGCGACACCGCGAAAGTGTCCAGGCCGCGAGGCACCGTCCAGGCGCGAACCCAAATCGCCAGTGTCGACGTATGTGGTATTGCCGGGTGGGAACATATCCTCGGCCGACGGCGCGAAGAGCACATGGACTCCGGCGGATTCCAACTTGTGGTAGTCCTCGTCGAAATCGCGAGGATAAGCCTCATAGTCCTCATGGGGGCCGAACTGCATGGGGTTGACGAAGATCGAAGCTGCAACTGCGTCATTTTGCGCGCGCGCGGCGGTCGCTAGCGAAAGATGTCCGGCGTGGAGCGCTCCCATGGTGGGAACCAGGCCAAGCGTATGCTCTGCGTTTCGTAGAGAGCGGCAGGCGTCGTGCATCTCGGAGACGGTCTTGCAGAGTAGCATTGCGTTTCGATCCTTATGCTTTGCGGGCGCGGGGTTGGGCGGCTTCCAGAGCGGCTAGCACTTCACGCGGCAGGTGATAGCTCTCGGCATCGTTGGGGAACCGGCGGGCGGTAACGTCGTCGCGGTAGCGCTTCAGTGCACTGGCGAAGAATGCTGCGCCGTCGGCGTATTGGCGGCTGAACTTTGCGGGTTGTGAAAATGTCAGATTGAACAGATCGTGGAATACCAGGATCTGTCCGTCGCACTCCGGCCCGGCGCCAATGCCGATGGTGGGAATGGAGCAGTGTGCTGTGATGGAGGCCGCCAACTCGCGCGGAATGCCTTCCAGCACAAGGGCAATGACTCCCGCCTCTTCCAGTGCTTGCGCATCGGCTGAGAGCCGCTCGTACGCCGCCAGAGACTTGCCCTGGACGCGATAGCCTCCCATACTATGGACCGATTGCGGGGTCAGGCCGATGTGACCGACCACCGGAACTTCTGCTTCAGTCAGCCGCCGCACCAGCTTGCCGCGCGTGCTTCCGCCTTCAATCTTGACAGCCTGCGCCCCGGCCTCTTTGATGAATCGAAGCCCGTTGCGGACGGCGTCACGCGCGGACGCGTGGTAGGAGCCATAGGGCATGTCGGCCACCAGGAACGCGTGGCGCACGGCGCGGGCCACCGCGCGCGTATGGTGCAGCATTTCGTCCAGGGTTACAGGGAGGGTGTTCTCGTAGCCTAGAACCACCATTCCCAGCGAGTCGCCCACCAGCACTATGTCGATGCCCGCCTCGTCCACCAGGCGTGCGCTGGGGTAGTCATACGCGGTCATCGCGGAGATGGGTTGGCGATCAAGTTTTTTCTGGAGCAGGGCACTGGATGTGGTTCTACGGTGGATTGGCGCGGCTGCGGCGGGGCGAAGCGGGGTAACGCTCATGCTCATCTCCAGTGCCGCTACGCCTGGCCTGCCGGCGGATGCAGCCCGAACTACATCAGTATAACAAGCAAGGGTGCCCCTTCTGCTGCAATCCTGTCTGGCCCTGAACCTGGGGTGCTGCAGCCGCGCCAAAGCGGCTCGAAGCAGTTGCTGAATCTCTCACCATCTTATTTACTCTGAAACTTGCAACGGAACTTCGGGATTCCTATAATCAGCAAGTAAGTGGGTTGCAACTGTTCCTGCGGTAAAAGGACAGACTGGTTCCACGCACGAATATGAGAACCAACTTGACCTCCGGGACCACCGGGTGGCAGGCATCTTTGTAAAAAAATGAGGAGTCTTGCATGAAGAAGGTAGTCTTAGCCACTCTCCTGGCGTGTGTCGTTATCGCAACGGGTGTGTCGTGCGCGTTGGCCCAGACCGCCGCACCAGCCGCTCCGGCTGCGCCAGCCGCCGCCCAACCGGTCAGCCTCGGTACGCAGCCTGCCGCAGCCACATGCGCGCTGCCCGACGCGGAATATACGGCCTACAACAATGCAATGGGCCAGAGCAATCCTCAGGTCAAGGCTGCGGGCATTGAAAAGTACCTCACTGACTTTCCAACCTCCGCATGCCCAGCTATCAGAACCAGCACCATGGTGATTCTGATGACCACCTACAGCCAGTTTGACGCGGCCAAGACACTGGACGCAGCGGACCGCATCCTCAAGTTAGATCCCAATAATTTGCGAGCACTGTATGGCGAAGCTGTTTTGCGCAATTCTGCCGCCGGCACCCTGACCGATGCGGCTGCCAAGCAAGCGGCACTGGACGTCGCCGCCGATTATGCGCAGAAGGCACTTGTGGCCTTCGCCTTGCCAAAGCCTGTAGATATGCCGGATGCTGACTTCCAGTCGCTCAAAGCGTCAGCGACTCCATCTTTTTACAGCATCATCGGATTCGCCGCCTTCAACAAGAACGACAACGCCACTGCGATCGATGCATATAAAAAAGAGCTTGCAGCCGTGCCACTGGCAGCCACAAAGGTCGCAGGACCGGTACTTCAGGACACATTCTTCCTCGGTTCGGCATACTTCCAGTCCAAACCGCCCGATTATCTGAGTTGCTCCTTCTATGCCAGCCGCGCCGTAGCCTATGCGCCAGACAGCTTCAAGACGCAGATGTCTCCGACAGCAAAATATTGCTACAAGAAGTACCACGACGGTGACGACGGCTACGATGCAATGGTTGCCGCCGCCACCAACAACCTGAACCCGCCCGACGGCTTCTTCGCCACCATCAAACCAGGACTAACCCCCGCGGAGAAAATTCACGCCATCATCGTTGGTACATCCGATCTGTCTACGCTGGCCACGGAAGATAAGGAGATGATCTTCCAGTTCGGTTCGCCGGACGACGCTGCTAAGGTATGGGATACCATCAAGGGCAAGTCCGTACAGATTCCCGGCGCACTGGTCATCACATCCTCGCCAACCGTACTGACCGTTGCGGTCACCAGCGATGCTCAACAAGCCAAGACCGCCGACTTCACCTTCAATATGGCGGCTCCCGAGCCTGTTCCCGATCTCAAGTCGACTGCGACTGTTGTGCAGAAGGCCGCGTACAAGAAGGAAGTTGCGGCTGCGCAGGCGAAGGCGGACGCAATTACTGCGGCTACGGCAGTTGGCCAGACCGTCACGCTAACCGGAACTTACGACTCCTTCACCCCCAATCCGGTTCAGATCATCATGAAGGAGGGCGATGTGGTGCTTGCCAAAGCAGCAGCCAAGCCGGGAGCAACCAAGACAGCCACTCCGGCACATCGCACAACGCCAGCTGCCAAAAAGTAAGCTGATACCAAACCCGCGGTAACCAAAGAGGCAGCCTATATGGCTGCCTCTTCTGTGTAATTACTTCAATTATTGGGTGCCCCATTCATCGCAGTCTCATCGCGATGAGTGGGAGCTAATGACGCCGAACTCAGTTCGTCAACCATCCCAGCTCGGGTGCCCCATCCATGCACGCCTTTGTGCATGGGTGGGATCAACATCAGCTCACCATCCACTTCAGAGCATTCGCCAGAAAACGCTGCTGTAGCACCGGCTGCAACTCCGGCACGCGTTGGTAGACGATCTTGCCCGCGCCCAGCCTTGTGGAAAACGTTCCCGCGCCGATCTGCCGAGAGTGGTCGCGCGAGTACGCCGCCACTATCTCCACCTCCGCCCCACCCGGCGCGCGCTCCACCAGAAGTCCGTTCGACTCGTTCCCCCTCGCCTGGTAGTGGATGCCCATCGCCTGGTCCACCGGCATGCCCTCGTACAGCCTGTGTT
>Ga0073936_10009814_pt1 | contig 11830 bp, 10 predicted proteins | sample AliMusrvi5mmetaG_FD_87041 | JGI IMG/M metagenome (GOLD analysis project Ga0073936, IMG submission 87041) | Freshwater lake bacterial and archeal communities from Alinen Mustajarvi, Finland, to study Microbial Dark Matter (Phase II) - Alinen... | ecosystem: Environmental > Aquatic > Freshwater >... | reverse complement strand
TTGATAAAGTGTTTCTTATCGGTTGAAGGCGCTATATTTTCACAAAAGCAATTTCCATGTTTAAAAAAGTTCTTGATAAAATACGGAAGGATGGCATTACCGGTGCCTTCAAGGCCGTGGGCCGGATAGTGCATCATACGTTATACCAACCGGATTGGGATTTTAAGATAGTTCCATCCTTGCTTGAGAAAACTGCCAGTGAAAAACCTGTAATCACCATCGTCCAGATCGGAGCGAATGCCGGCGATACCAACAGTGACCAGTTGTACGGCTTTCTTAAAAAGCATTGCTTTCAAGAAAAAACCACGGAACCACCCCATTGCCGGGCAATACTGGTTGAACCTGTTCGACATTTATTTGAACAGTTGAAGGCTAACTATGCAGACTTCCATGGTGTTGTGTGCGAGAATGCCGCCATCTCGGAGGTCACCGGCACACGGAATTTTTATCGTTTGCGGGAAGGGATTGATCTGCAAGCGCACGGGCTGCAACCTTGGACATATCAGCTTGGTTCGTTTTTGCCCGAACAAATGAAATGCCTTTGGAGTCATGACCCCGGCAATCAGAAATTGCGCGAATTTGTCGAGGCCAATATCGTAACAGACAAGGTCCCGTGTCTTGCCATTCATGACTTGCTGGCAAAGCATCAATTGACCGGCGTCGATCTCCTGCAAGTTGACACAGAAGGCTACGATTACCAGATTCTGCGGACAATCGACTTCCAAAAGTTTTCTCCCCGTTACATTAACTATGAACGGATTCACTTAAAAAAAGACGAGCCTCGTTGCCGAACCCTTCTATTGAATCACGGATACAGTCTACATGATCACGGGCAGGACACTTTATGCGAACTGGCAGCCCCGCAGTCTCCTGTCACCCGGTGGCGGGAAAGGATATTCTGCGCCTGGCTTGATTGTATTTACTGATTCGAACCAAGTCACCGCTAACAACCTGAAGCTACTACCGTTGATAAAAGTTTTTTAAGACGCTGCGCGGTGCCATCAATCCCATACTTCGTCGCCAAAAGGTCGCCAGCTTTATGACGCAAGAGCTCCCCATGGTCCTCCACTATCCGTTGCATCGCTTCTGCCAGTGACACGGGTGTCTCTTCATCAAAATAAATGCATGCACCGCCGCAGATTTCCGGCACGCCGCTTGCGTGGCTGCTCAACACAAGCAACCCGGCTGAAAGATAGCTGAAAATTTTCGATGGGAAGGTCACGCTCGAAATCGGGTCGGAGACCCGTTGACAATTGATACCTACATGACATCGCTGGATCAAATCCGCGTAGGCTTCACCCGGTAGCGATCCATGGAAAGTGACATGGGAATTCCATTTCTCGTCACGGGCGACATTTTCAACCAGTGTTTTCAAGACGCCGGCGCCGGAAATGTGCAGATGCCACCCTGTTAATGGCAATAAGGGGAGCGTCTCCAGCAACAAATCCACTCCGCGTGTCGAATCGAGTGAACCCGAGTACAAGAAATTAATCGGCCCGTTTCCGGAAGTTTTTGTTGCATTCCCGCGTTTCAGAATGAAACCGGGAACCAGAACCGTGGGAACACCGGCCGGGAGACGTTTCCCGAGTGACGGGTGGGCAAGTATCGCGGCCCGAACAAGTCGGCATCCCATCCATTCCGCCGGTCGGCTAAGGAGAGCGCTCCAGGAACGGTCGATCAGATGTTTCCCATCCTCGTAATCTAGAACGAAATCCACTCGCCGGAAGATCCGGGTGAAATAGGCCGCGAGTATGTAAATCAATTCATAATTGTCGATCAGCACAATATCGCCGGTTTGTGTGTGGCGGAGCACATGTAGAGCATACATGAACCACGAAATTACAATTCGCAGCTTTGGGGCATCCCAGTTTGCGCAAAAAAATTGACGGTGCGTGGAAAAGTGCGTTTCGACCGCAGGCAGCCGTTTGCCGTGCCGCCGGTTCAGGGCTTTGGGAGGCGAAGAAAGCACGATGACCTCGCGGCCCGTTGCCAGTTCCAGACAACGAAACAAATCGCGCCGTTTGGGTGAACTGAGGCAGCGGGAAATCTCTTCGCCCCTCAACTCGTGGTATTGGTGGTCATACACGTTGCTCAGGCAGACGATTCTGGAGGGCTGTTGTTCGGATTTCACAACTCGTTTATCGAATACGCAGGGATTTCGTTCAATAGATAAAAAGCCCGGCAAGTTTTGGCGGGCGCAAGCAAAGTCGGAGGAAATGGCGATTATCAGGCCTGCGTGCTTTTCGTGACAGGCGCTATTGCCGACCGTTGCCGTGCCTTCTCCACTTTGAGCACCGCCTCTTCGAGGGCTTCGCGCGATAGTCGTTTCTCGCTTGGGTAGAGTTTTTGCTCCTGCGCGAGGATCTCTTCGACCGTTCCGCGCATTTTTATGGGCCGGGCCGGGTTGCCCGCAGCGATACTGTAGGGTGGGATCGACCTGGTTACTACGGATCCAGCCCCTATGACGGCTCCGCGTCCGATGGTAACTCCCTTGAGAATGATCGCACGCGCTCCCACCCAATTATCACCCTCAAAAATGACATCCCTATCGTCTTCCGGACTCTTCTCACTTTCGCCAATATCAATAATGTACTTGCCGATCAGGCCGGTATGGTGGTTCCCGCTCATAATGACAACCTCTGGTCCCATAACAACATTATCGCCGATGACGATTCTGCTGCCCAATGCCCCGCCTGCCCACATGATGGACCGCCTGCCGATCATAATATTGCTGCCAAAAAAAAGCGATGAATAGACATAGTCACCGCAACTTGGCAGGCGCACCCGTTCACCGCAGGCCCCAAGTTGGGGGTGAACCTTGCGCCACCAAATGCGGTCCCGCTGCCGCTTAAAAAGATCCATTAAAAACATATCATAGTCAGGCTTGAAATGATGAAATATCGTCAGGGAGAAGACGTTTGCAAGTCTTTAAGGCGCGGTGAACCCGAATGGAGGCGCTGGCGGGAAGATCATGGGTATTTCGCGTGTTGCGGACGGAGGTCGACCTTTATGACTTTATTAATTTGCCGCGAAAGGCGTCCAAGTTTAGTTGCACATTAGGAGAATGCGAAGGAGAGTTGTCACCAATCGCGGTTGACACGTTCTGGCGATTCATCAACAATTGGATCAAGACTTTTTCCTTTCGCTTTCGAACAAAAACAGTTTTTAAATGATAAATTCATTCAGACATGCGGCCTCGGTAATCCGTCGTAATATGATCGGTTTTTTCAACCTCCTTTTGGCTCCGGCTGGTTGCAAAATCGGGTTGCTGGATTCCGTGTTGGAACTCGAACCGTTCCTCTATCACCGCCTAAAACAAGCGCCCGACTTCTTTTTTGTCCAAATTGGTGCCAACGACGGGGTTTACTGCGATCCAATCCATTCCTTTGTCACCCGCAATCGTGTCCGAGGGATTGCAGTGGAACCGCTCAAGGATGTCTTTGAGCGGCTGGTGGAAAACTACAGGAACTATCCGCAGATCAAACCGATCAATCTTGCTATTCACCCGACCGAGAAAGAGATCAATCTTCACCGGGTCGACCCCAGGCATGAGGACGCGGCGACCTATCGCACAAGCGGCATCTCTTCCATCAAAGCCGATCATCACGTACTGAGTGGTGCGCCCAAGGAAGTCATGATCGTTGAGCGTGTGCGATGCATGCGTCTGGATGAACTTCTGGAACACGAAGAGGTAACTAAGATCGATCTACTGCAAATTGACACCGAGGGCTTCGATTACGAGATTATCAAAATGATCGACTTCAATCGATACAAGCCGCACCTTATTCACTTTGAACACGGCCTGCCCGGTGGCGTGATGAAAATTGAGGATCTTCAGGCTTGCCTCTCCCTGTTAATTAACCAGGGATACTATGTTGTGATGGAGACCTATGACGTCCTCGCCTATTTACGTTCAGATTTTTAGGACAACATTCGACAGGCCCGTGCTCAGAATGACTGCAGCCAAGCAGGTGATTCCTCGCATTACATTGAAATGAATCCTCCTGACGCATCTGGATCCGTTATACGAAAGTTCTTGCGTGACCCCGGCGCACATCTGGACAAGCAGGCACGAAAATACCGGATTTTGGCCTACTGTTGCCTGAGTACCTTCATCGTGCGCAGACTCCTCTGGCTTAAAGGCGTCCAACTGGGAGCGAGGTCTATTTTCAGTGGAATTCCACTTGTCTCCCGCCATCCCGGCAGCATTTTGTCCATCGGAGATAGCTGTGCGATTCGATCCGATTCCTATTCCAATCTTGTCGGAGTAAACCATCGATGCATAATCTCCACTTTCACCGGAGAATCTGTCCTGAAAATAGGAGCACGGATCGGTATTTCCGGGGCGGTGATTGGCGCAAGGGAAAGAATCGAAATAGGGAGTGACGTGTTGATTGGGGCCAATGCGGTAATCATGGATTGCGACTGGCACGATCCCAACCCCCTGCTTCGCCACACCTCCGGCGGTTCCTCCAGCCCTGTGGTCATTGGCGACAATGTCTGGATCGGACTGAATGCCATTGTGCTCAAAGGAGTCACCATTGGGAATAATTCGGTAATAGGCGCCAATAGCGTGGTTACAAAGAGTATCCCTCCAAATGTTATCGCTGCCGGCAACCCATGCCGTGTGGTAAGGGAACTCAAGGAGTCATGACAAATCACCTGTCATCAAACGCCCGTGTCATGTTTCTTAACGGCGGGTTCGGTGCAGGTGGAGACACCACATATCTTTTCCTCCTCGCAGGGGAACTTAGTCGCCGCGGAGTAGCCTGCTCTATATGCAGCTTCGACAGGAATGCGCCGTTTGCTAATATTCTATTTAACCTTGGCATAAAAGTATCGGTTTACGATCCCCGGCAGTTGATCTTCGAGGAGAAAATTGAAAAAGCCTTGGTAGATATCGCTGCATTCAAACCTTCAACCGTTGTTGCCAACATGGATAACACCTCCTACGAGGTACTGCGCTATATACCATCGGGTGTCAATAGAGTTGGCGTTTGCCATGCCAATGACCCCAATACTTATACCATTTTCTCAAAATATGCCGAATGGCTTGACCAACTGGCCGGGGTTTCGCCCCACATAGTGACTCAGCTTGCGGTGTTGCCGGAATTTCAATATAAACCTGTGCATTACCTTTCGAGCGGAGTACAAGTCCCCAAAATTCTGCCGCAACGGAATTATTTCTCAGAATCGCCCCTGCGCATTGTCTATTTTGGACGGCTTGAGCAGGAAGCCAAGCGGGTTCGACTGTTTCCACAGATCCTTCAACAGTTAATCGATTCCGGGATTCCATTCCAATGGACCATAGCGGGAGATGGGAGTGAACGCGCTTTTTTGGAAGCCCGGATGAAATCAGCCTCGCCGACACAACAAGTTTGCTTCGTCGGTGTAATTCCTTACAACGAACTGCCCGAGTTGCTATCCAATCATGACGTTTACCTGTTGACTTCCGAATTTGAGGGCGGCCCGCTGAGTCTTCTGGAGGCGATGGCCTATGGCGTTGTTCCAGTGGTCAGTGATCTTCCAAGTTGCATCCGGCAAGCCGTAGACTCTGAGACAGGCTTTCTTGTGGATCCGAATGACATTGACGGGTATGCCGCCGCAATCATTTATTTACACAACCACAGGGAGGAACTTGCTGAAAAAGCGCCCCACGCCAGGGAGCGCATCCTGGCCCACTTTTCCGCGCAGGCGTGGGCTCAGCAGTGGCTTGACAAGGTGATTCTCTCACAACCTGATACTGGTATAAAATGGCCATCAAAATACAAAATCGAGCCCCCGCTTGGCATGGAGAAGTCACTTCTGTTTTCCGCGCCCGGCCGGCTTTTTCGGAAGCTTCGGAGGACGCTCGCTCTACCTGCTGCATGATGGAGTGATCCATCGATGTTTGTGCAGGGAGTAATTCAAAATTATTCTCATCAAACCATTATGCAAGAGTCATCCAAGAAAGAGGCCTCAAAGAGGGTCAACGAAATTGATGCGCTCCGATTTTTGGCTGCTTGCTCGGTTGTCATTTTTCACTATGCCTTTCAAGGATATGCAAGCGGGCACTCCGTATTAGCCTATCCCTTGCTGGTGCCGGTGGCAAAGTATGGGTACCTTGGTGTGGAATTGTTCTTCATGATTAGTGGGTTCGTGATACTGATGACTGCCTCTTCGGGCAGATTAAGAAGATTTACTATCTCACGAATTGTCCGGCTCTACCCCGCGTTTTGGGCGTGTTGCACCATCACCTTTCTGTTTGAGATTGGAATTGGAACTGAATCAACGACTATATCCTTTGGACAATATCTTGCCAATATGACGATGTTGAGTCAGTTCGCGAGGATTGCTCCCGTGGACCCAGTTTACTGGACTCTTGCAATCGAAATGCAATTCTACGCATTGGTTGCGGTGGTGCTGGTTTTTAAGAAAATCGAAAAGGCCCAGTTATTTCTGACCATCTGGCTGCTTGCGACTATTGTATTGGACGTACATCAATCCAAGTGGCTTCGTTTTTTTTTGATAGCTCAATATGCCCCGTTTTTTATTGGCGGTGCTGTAGCCTTTATAATCTGGTCGCGCGGCATCACCTTAGCCCGCCTAGGCTTGATGGTGCTCGCTTTTCTGCTCTCTGTGTACCATTCTCTATTGGATATTCACCATCTGGTCAAAGCCTATAACACGCCCTACTGCAATCATGTCGTAATAGGTATCGTGACAGTGTTTTTTTGCGTCATGCTCTTGATTGCCACACGATACACGGGATGGTTTGGGAATCAAAACTGGTCACCTATAGGCGTGTTAACATATCCACTTTATCTCATTCACTATGTTGTGGGAATGATCATTCTCAACAGACTTTCGCCACTCGCTAATCCTCATGTGATATTGTGGGGAACTGTGCTGGCCATGCTGGCTGTGTCCTGGGTTGTGCACATCTACGTGGAACAAAAAATTGCAGGGCATCTAAAAAAAGCGCTTGGGATCACCTTTGATTTTTTTTCCAAACGGAAGGCAGAACTGACGCTTTAATGGACTCTTACGCTTATTTGCCGCTCGTAGCTCTCCTTCTCACGGCTGTAATGAGACTCGAAAGGAAGAGTCGCAAGCGGGGCGTGTTCCGTTCGAAGAGGAACCAGCAGACGCAGGCATAGGCAAAAATACCCCCCACCAGACACGCGAAAACAACAGCATTCGTTGGCGTGAAAAGTTGTTTAGATGGCACCAGCCAGGCGCACAGGAAGAAGGCGAGGGGCACATGAACCAGATAGGTTGTGTAGGAAACATCCGAAAGGAAAGTGGCAACTCGGGATACTCCGGCAGGAGCCGTTCGTCCACTCAAACTTGCAACCAGAAGCGCTGTGCAGATACCAAGAGCATAATCACGCAGATTGATCCCGTGAACCATCCAGCAAACCAGTTCAAACCTCATCACGACGAGGATTCCTGCAAACAATGCGAGGATGGCCCATAAAGCCCATTTGTCTCGTAACAGGTTTGCCACCTTCTCCATTCTTAACAGGTAGAGAGGGATTGCACCCATCAGCCAGATGGGAAAGTAAGCGATGAGCAATCGGTTGCCGAGCAAGAGCGCGACGCTCAAACCAAGCGCGCCTACCAGGAGCAACAGGCGCGCCGGGCGGGAATAACCAGCTCTAAAGGCTAAAAAGAACAGCGGGAAAAGAACATAATACCAGAATTCATACGCGAGGCTCCAGAGTGGGATGTTGGAGCCGAAGCAGGGAACAAGGATAGTATTCAAAAATAGGGCATTCCCTATTAGAAACAAGGGTTTTAGGCACTCGATTGGCAGCGTGCCGCCTGTGCCGAATGCGCTTCCGCTGTATTGCAAAGTGTCAGGGAAAGCCCATCCACCCGTGCGATCCCAGATCCAGGTAAGAAATAGCGCAGGCAAAAGTACGGTCCAGAGCCTGGAAAGCCTGCTCACGGCGTAGTCCAATGGCGACCACTTGCCCAGGGAGCAGGAGCGTTGGATGCTGCCCATGATAAAGAATCCGCTGAGCACGAAGAAGACGACAACTGCTTCGTGTCCGAAACTCGTGGCAAAAAAGAAAATTTTTCCGGCAATCCCCATACTGCGGGCGTAATTAGCGGCTGCGGCAGTCGGCAAATCCGAGAGTCGGAGAAAGAAGAGCAGGCGAACATGCCAAACAAGAACGGTCAGGGCTGCAACCCCGCGAAGCATGTCCAGATAAATAAACTTACTGGCGTGTTTCATGGCCGGATTTGTTTGTATCGTCTCATCTGAAAAAACTGCCTTTTTGCCTATGGGGACAGGAGCGGTACCAGCTTTCCTGCCATTCGTCGAATTTCTTCACGAAGATTAGGAGTAATCCCGAAAAACCAGAGTAACGGCAACCCGATACTTAGCAGAAGCGGGACGATTACAAAGAGCCGATACTGGATATCAACTTGTAGCGTCGCAGCCCAAATGCAGCTGATAGCAATGCTGTAAATTCCCAGATAACGCAGGGGAGCACTGAGCCAGTCAAATACCAATTCACGGTATGAGCAATGGAAGAAGTGCTTGCTTCTGTAATAGCCGTACAGTCCCGAAAAACAGATCTTGGCAATAATCAGCGAGAGAAACACTCCAGGGAGCCCGATGAATTTTGCCATGATGTAACCGAGGACGACAAAGGTTGCGCCTTCAAGAAAATAGATCCATCGGGCAAAGCCCACTTCTTTGGTTGTGTAAACAGCCAGGCATCCATGGCAGCAAAAAACGGCGGTACAGAAAACGTAGCCCGCCATCAAGATGTCGTTCACAATGCTCCAACTCACTTTTCCATTGGTCCACAGATAAATAAAAGGGGCATTGGATATTGCGATCGAGGCGCAAACAAACACTGATAGCGACGCTATGAGCGTCGAGATGTCACGGAAGCGATGTCGAAGCCGCCCCAATTCGCCCCGAACGAACATTTCAGAGAAGGCTCCCTGCGCGTAGTCGTAAGTTTTGACGAGAAATTGTTGGGCCAGAATGAATACTTTTGTGCAGATTGCCCAAGTGGCTGCGGCTTCGAGACCGAGCACCCGGGTAATGATTACAACCTGGGTTGCATTGATTAATTGCGCCCCCAGGCCGACCAAGAAAATATCCCTTCCAAAAACAAATAACTCACCAAACACCTTCCGATTCGGCCGTCCCCAGTGGTCCTTTCTTGGAAGAAGCCTGAGCCGGATACAGGCGACCAGTTCTACGCAGGTGCTCCAGAGGAATGCGGAAAAACCGGCCACAAGCATGCTATACAGGCCTAATCCAAAATAAAAACCGGTCCACAACGTGACAAACATGATGCCGAGTTGGCTTGCTTGAGTGAGGTTTACCACATCGTACCTTTGGTGGGCATACAAGAGGATGCCGAAAAGCCGCGTCAGGAATCCCAGTCCCAGAAAGAGGCATTGAAAAGCCAGAAGGATCTGGAATTCAGCGACGTATTGGGATGGCAGGGCGACTAGGGTCGATGCGAAGGAGCAAAGGAGTGCTCCACCCGCTGCCACGATAATCCCCTGGACCGTGAATACCGCTGCCGCGGTCAGAACCATGGACCCGTACCGACTGTTGGCTTTGTCGTCTTTGCAGTCGATGATATGCCTGGCGGTGGACGTATACATTCCAAGATCGATCAATGAGAAGTAGCTGGCGAGTTGGGTAATCAACGCCCAGAGGCCGAACTCCGCCTTGGGCAGATAATGCAACGCCAAAGGGATCGACCCCATGGTGTACAAAATATTTGCGGCCATTGTCAGATAGCCGGAAGAGACACCCTTGAGAAAACGGTTGCGACGGCTCATTCGAAGTTTTGCCCCAGAAAGTGGAGAAGGGCACTTGGTTTGCGCGTAATGGTCGAACAGGATGGCGGCAAAACTTCCTGAACCCTAAGTTTATCGTGCTTTGGATAAAAGCACCGAGTAATCAATTTTACCATTCTGCGGGGTTAATAATGGGTCAAGTGGCCGGGTGCGTGCTGGGTCGAGACCACTCGCCTAGCTTGTGAGAGTTGTTTCGAGTCCGGGTAATGACGGCCTTTTTGGAAATGATGGATTCAATGCCAATTTTTGTCTTTTGGCGGTTCTCTCCCCTTCTTTGAACAGGGCAATCGAAGCGGAGGTCATTTGCATCATCGCCGTGGTAAAAAGGGCTCTGGCAAGATCGTTTTTAAAGTCTCCAAAAATAAAAATAAACGCAAAGAAGTGGAAGATAGCGGGTAATCCGAGAAAAAGAGCGAGATAGTAGAAGGGGGTATTTTGTGCAGCACGAATGAGTCTCCACCCGTAGTGTACGATGCTGCCCAGCAGAATCAGGAATAGGGCAAGTCCCACATAACCGACGAACCGGATCGTGGCGACCGGGCCACTGTGGTAGTCCCCCGAGATCATGAAGTTTTCCTGGATATCAGCGTCTGTAACGAGGGATCGCATTTGTTCCAATTGCGTGCGCGTGAAGCCAAAGCCGTCCCCGAGCCACTTGTTCGAGATATACTTGTCGGTTGTCAAAACGATCTTCCACATCTCAAAACGCCACTCAGAGGATCCCCGTGCGTTTTCGACTGCGTTAGCATCCCATTTCCCAGGGAGAAAGCTCAGCGCACGCTGTGCCGCAAAAGGAAGCGTCAGAACGTTGCCTTGCAGCGCAATCAACAATGCCAGCAGCGGGATGGCTAACGCCGCTCCCGTAATAACGCTGGAAATTCCTTTTCGAAAATAAAGGGCCAGGAAGAAAATGCCCCCAGTATAGATGATTCCTATCCGATGGCCGGATAAAAGGATAAATATAACGCTGATGGCAGCCAGGAAAAAGCGTCCAAAAAAAAGTGGATTTAAAACCGAGGTCGGTACATAGCGGGCGAATAAAAGCTGAAAAATCGAAGTGCCAGCAGGAGAGAGATACTGCAACCGGGTTTGCTCGGTATCTAGCGCTGCCTGTGCGGCGGCCTGTTGGAGGGTTTCGGCAGAAAAACCCGAAAATACTTTTCCAATATAAGGGGTTGTAGAGGGAAAGAAATCAGACAGGAATTCCAGCGTGGAATTGAAAAAAACACCTGCGCTCATGATCAAAGGAAGCCGCTGGGAAGTTTTGGCATCAATCCTAACTCGCTGAATTACCCAATAGGCGAGGCAGGCAAAAATAACATCGAAATAAGGACGGCCTCCAACCCTGTCAGTTCCCATCGAGTCGGTGCCCACCGGGTTTCGGACAAATGCGCTCACCAAATAAAGGATATTGGCTAAGAGGATGAGATTAATCCATTCATAAACCGGTTTTATCTTGCAGATCTTCAATGCCTTGAAGACCAGGAAGGCTCCAAATATTGTGATGACGACCGCATCACGGAGCGGAACGGCTCCGGGTAGAAATGCCAGTTGATCGGTGATTGGCCAAAAAAGAGGAATCAAAATCCACGAATTAGTTTTGAGCTTGATGAACAGAAGCACAACCGCGATCACTCCAATGAGCGCCAGTCCGGAGATTGCCTGGCCTGATCCAGTCTGCTTACCGCAGTAAAGCGCAAACCCAATGCCGAGTGCCGTCACGACGGTGATCGTGATGTATTCGTGGAGGCGTTCGAGTTTCATGGAAAACCCGTAAAACTAGTTCCCTTCGCTCAAAATGCAAGGATGGAGAGAAGGGGTATTTTTGATTTTCAAATTCAGATTTTCGATCGATCCTAAATTCCGCTGTCGAATTATCCGAAAAAGGTTCCTCGCTGTTTCCAGTGGGTGGAATTTGGCAACGCTTATTAAGCCCGGAGGGCTCATGGAAATTAGCCGGTGGCGTTCGCCACCGGATTTGTGTAGAAATGACAGGCGCCCCGGCAGG
>Ga0073936_10009813_pt1 | contig 11830 bp, 8 predicted proteins | sample AliMusrvi5mmetaG_FD_87041 | JGI IMG/M metagenome (GOLD analysis project Ga0073936, IMG submission 87041) | Freshwater lake bacterial and archeal communities from Alinen Mustajarvi, Finland, to study Microbial Dark Matter (Phase II) - Alinen... | ecosystem: Environmental > Aquatic > Freshwater >... | reverse complement strand
TGCTACTGCGGCCAATGCTACTGCGGCCAATGCTACTGCGGCCAATGCTACTGCGGCCAATGCTACTGCGGCCAATGCTACTGCGGCCAATGCCACTGCGGCCAACACGCAAGGCGCCCCAGACGAGGGTACTACAGCGGACCCCTATAGTCCCGAGGATACTGCTGCAGCAGGAAGTGTTTCATTGCCTACAGATATGCCTCCCCCTTTCAATGAAAGCACCTGCGCAGTTCAATCCAAATATAACGCTGCAAAATGTAGTGCCGTCCGAGATGCCCGGATACAACGGGAATGCCTTTCTATAACTGACAAGGATGCCATGAAGAAGTGTATCATAGAGATTGATACGAAACAGGCCGCGTGTTTTTCTAACGCAACCGCCAACGCGGAGTCGTGTAGTTCTGGAAATAGTGTACCGACGACAACTGTCGCTGCAACCAATGACACCCCTTCCAACACGCCATAATTAATCCTAAAACTAAAATTGACCAACTAATCTCATTAAATGCGATTATCCAATCAAAAGGTTTCCGTCCAAATGTATAGCATGCGAGTTCAGAAGCGCAGCGGTGATCTAGAGCCCATTTCGTTTGACAAGGTCCTGCAGCGAATCCGAAAGGCATCCAAGGGTCTCCAGGTCAATCCCGACGCCCTCTCCCAACAAGTCCTCGCGCGTATTGTCAATGGAATCAAGACGAGCGAACTGGACGAATTGACCGCCCAGATGGCCGCCTCCCTCTGTACGACGCACCTGGATTGGGGGACCCTCGCCGCCCGCATCGCCGTCTCCAATCACCAGAAGAACACCGAGCCGCTCTTCTCAAAGGTCATCAAGACCCTTTCTAATCAGACTCATCGGTCCGGCTCCCCCCTTTCCTACATCTCCGAGGGGCTCATCTATATTGCCGAGACCTACTCGGACCACATTGACGCCTATATCAAGCATGATCGCGACTACAACTTTGACTATTTCGGCCTGAAAACCCTGGAGAAGTCCTATCTCCTTCGCGATGCCTCCATGAAGGTCATTGAGCGCCCCCAGCACATGTGGATGCGTGTAGCCCTCGGAATCTGGGGCTCCAATCTGGAGCGTGCTTTCCGAACGTATGACCTACTTTCCACGAAGTGTATGACTCATGCAACGCCGACGCTCTTCAATGCGGGGACGCCCAGACCCCAGCTGTCCTCCTGCTATCTCCTCGCCATGTCCGATGATAGCATTGCGGGAATCTACAAGACTCTATCCGATTGCGCGGCGATTAGCAAGTATGCCGGCGGCATTGGTCTCCATCTTCACAATATTCGTGCTCGCGGGTCTCTAATCCGCGGAACAAATGGCACGAGTAATGGGCTCATTCCGATGCTTCGTGTCTTCAATAACACGGCGCGCTATGTTGATCAGTGTTTCTCACCCGATACAATCGTATATACGCAGGCCGGCCCGAAGACGATTGACACGGTTGGTATTACTGACCGGATTCTTACGAGTACTGGTTCATATGAGGCCGTTAAGAATCCTATTCGGCACGCCTACTGTGGAAAGATGCTACAGATTCAAATCAAAAATTCAGTCTACCCTGTTCAGGTAACTGGCGAACACCAGATTCTCGCCCTAAAGGATCAGACAAAGGGTCTCAACTTTGATACGATTCGTAATCGCCTTGACAAGGGCTACGCCGTTTCCGAATTCACGGATGCCCAGGATCTCTCCCTTGGAGACTTTCTCGTGTTTCCCATTCCGACCTATACGGCGGATATTCGCAACATGACTCTCGCCGATTGCCGGTTCTATGGCATTCTCCTGGGCGACGGATATATTTCACGCGATCTTGCGGGAGTCTGCCTGAACACGACAACGAAGGTGGCAACTGCCGAATTCGTACAGACTTATCTGGAAAACAAGGGCATTCAATTCCATACTTACTTGGACCCCAATTCCACCGCACTCAAAATCAGTTGGCAGGTTTCCCAGCCCGGATTCAAATTCACTCATTCGCAACTATATGACCATACAACGCAAAAGTGTATTGATACCCCGTTTCTCCATCTCCCCATTGCCAAGATTCTACAGATCCTTCGCGGACTGATTGAGACCGACGGCTGTATCGGAACAAAGGAAATCTCTATTGAGCTCTCATCCTATCCGCTGACTGAGGGCATTCGTTACATCCTGTTGCGCCTTGGGGCCCTCTGCTCTGGCTATGAGCGGAATCGGGTTGGAAATGTCTCAACGACACGCGACATTTGTACGCAGCTATCCACGGTCGCCCTACGCATTCCGCGAATCTCCAGTATTCTTGAGATGTTCCCTGATGCCCCCATGGGACAGTTCTTCACCTATATGTCTCATGGTGGCAATCTTTACTCACGCATTGAATCTATCGCCGACACGACCTACGATGGAACGCTACATGACTTTGAGATTGAGGGCCCGCACGATTATGTTGTGGCACATATGGGTATTGTACATAATGGTGGCGGCCGTCGCAACGGCTCCTTCGCCATGTATCTGGAGCCCTGGCACGCGGACGTGGAGGATTTCCTGCGCATGAAGCTGAATTCCGGGTCAGAGGATGAGCGGGCACGCGACCTCTTCTACGCCCTGTGGGTCCCCGACCTCTTCATGAAGCGCGTGGAGGCCGATGGCGAGTGGTCGCTCTTCTGCCCCGACGAGGCGCCCGGTCTCGCCGACGTCTATGGCGAGGCCTTCAACACCCTCTATGAGTCCTATGAGGCCAAGGGACTCGCCCGAAAGACCATGTCGGCGCGCAAGCTCTGGTTTCAGATTCTGGAGACGCAGATGGAGACCGGTACGCCCTATCTTCTCTACAAGGACGCCGCCAATGAGAAGTCCAATCAGAAGAATCTGGGGACAATCAAGTCCTCCAATCTCTGTACGGAAATCATTGAGTATTCTGCCCCTGATGAGACGGCGGTCTGTAATCTGGCTTCCCTCGCCCTGCCGGCCTTTATCAAGGACGGGGCATTTGACTTCGATGCCATGAAGGACACGGTGCGCACGGTTGTACGTAATCTGAATCGCGTGATTGACATCAACTTCTATCCGACGCCCGAGACCAAGCGCTCTAATATGCGCCATCGCCCCATTGGCGTCGGTGTCCAGGGTCTCGCGGACTTATTCGCCGAGCTCGGCCTCGCTTGGGAGTCAGAGGAGGCGCAGACCCTCAATCAGCTCATCTTTGAGCATATGTATTACGCGGCCGCGGATGAGAGCGCCGAGATTGCGAAGGAGGAGGGAGCCTACGACACATTCGCAGGTTCCCCGATTTCCCAGGGAATCCTCCAGCCCGATATGTGGGGTGTGACCCCGATGTCGCCCCTAGACTGGGACGGTCTCCGTACCAAGGTCAAGGCGGGTGTGCGGAATTCCCTTCTTCTCGCTCCGATGCCGACGGCGAGCACTTCCCAGATTCTCGGCTACAATGAGTGTTTTGAGCCTTTCACGTCAAATCTCTACACTCGCCGTACTCTGGCGGGAGAGTTCATCGTGGTGAATAAGCATCTGATGAAGGAGCTCATGTCGCTCGGTCTGTGGAACGACGATATGAAGCAGAAGATTATTGTGCTGAATGGCAGCGTTCAGGCGATTGAGGAGATTCCCGAGGCTGTGCGCGCCAAGTATAAGACGTCCTGGGAACTCCCGCAGAAGCTGCTGATTGATATGGCGGCGGCGCGTGGGGCCTTCCTGTGCCAGTCACAGAGTCTCAATCTCTTCGTGGCCGAGCCGACGAATTCTAAGCTGACGTCCATGCACTTCTACGCCTGGAAGAAGGGTCTCAAGACGGGTTGCTATTATCTCCGTACGAAGGCGCCGGTGGTGGCGCAGAAATTCACAGTGGATCCCCGACTTCTGGCGGCGGTTCAGGGTTCTACCATCCAGGGCGAAAATCCCCTGGATAATGAAAGTGATGCTGAGGCTGAGGTGGCCAGCGATGATGAGGCGGTGGTCCCAGTAGAAACGCGCGCGGAGAAGCTGAATCGCCTGGCGAAGGAGTATGATGAAGAAGTTCTGAAGAATAAGGAAGCGGTTGATCGTGGCGAGGGCTGCCTGACTTGCTCGTCCTAAATAATAGGCCCTCCTGGTAGAATAGATGATTCGCGAAATCGTTCTTTTTATTCTTCTGTCTCCCGGTCTTCTTTTGACTCTCCCGCCGGTTGGAAAGAAGGTATTCATGTCGTGCCAGACATCCGTCGTCGCGGTATTCGTGCATGCTCTGGTGTTTGGCATTGTCCTTTATTATGTTGATTATATTCCTATCATTAACAATCTGGATGGTTTCCAGAACGCATCTCTAAATAAGAATATGAATAATAATGTAAATATGCCTAATAACCGCATGTAAATATCACCGCAGTATAAAAATTTAAGCGCCCCAGGCACATAACTTTTTATAGAATAAGAATGAAGTTTCACATTGGGAATGCTGGCTTCGTAGAGATTATGGAGTCCTTCGGGTCGGATCTGACCGTCGTCAATGCCGCCCGAGTCTCTTTCAATAAGGAATCTACAGAGTTTGTCGCCAAAGATGAGGGGCTGATTCGGTATCTGGCAACGCATGAGCACACCAGTCCCTTCTTCCACCCGCAACTCCGATTCCGTCTCAAGATGCCAATCTTCGTGGCGCGTGAATGGTTCCGCCATACGGTCGGATTCGCGCGTAATGAAATCAGTCGCCGGTATGTAGATGACAAGCCCGAGGTGTGGATTCCTACCGAACTGAGGGAGCGCAATCCGAACCTGAAACAGGGTTCAAAAGACGAAATCATTCAGCATAACGAAGAGTTCTGTGAGCTTTACAAGAAGGTCGTAGAAAATTCTCTGACGGCATACGAGTCACTACTGGTCGCAAAGGTCGCCCCCGAGATTGCCCGTGCCGTGTTACCCCAGGGCATGTACACGGAATTCATTGAGACGGGTTCGCTGGCCGCCTATGCACGCCTTTGTAATCTCCGCCTGGACCCGAGCGCCCAAAAGGAGATTCGCGATTTCGCTGAGGCGGTATCACAGTGTATTGAGCCGCTCTTTCCGGTGTCTTGGCGCCATCTAACTGTAACGAGTTAGATCTGATGAAAGAATAATATAATTGGAAAACTGACCGCCAATACACATAGGCAACCGCCGTAAAAAAGCAGACATAATGCCCGGGAATTAAACTGATAATTGCTGTAGGGATTTTCATTTGCCGCGTTAGCGATAAGTAGTTTTCTACAAATAGGGCACGATTTTTGGTTTTTTTCAAACCATTGGTTTAAACATGGGGGGTGAATTCTCGGGTTACACTCGCAATTTCCTTGAAATATTATAGTCTCTGTAGAATCGTCTATAAGACAAATTATACAGGGATTACTGTCGGTCATTATATGTAATCTGGCGATAGATTTAGACCAGTGCTCTGAGCCTAAACGGCCATAGCTGGGCCCGTCGTAATCGTAACACCCGCGAGACCATGAACGAACTTCAAGAATTCCTTCGGGAATCCCCAGAAACAGCTCGGTTTGGCGTCAGGGTCCGACGGTACGCGGCGACTACTCACATTTTTTCCGTGACTGAAGGCGACGATGATCTGCTGGGGCGGAATTTCCAGGAAATCGGCTTCACGCTCGTGGAGGAATTCCTCGCCCTCTCCTACCACTACATTCTTCGGGAATTTCTTCTCCTCCCAGAATTTCTTGTAGAACGTAAGAGTCGCCTCCGAAATTCTCTGCGAAACGGGCAAATCTAGAGGCGGAACATTTATCGCACTGATACCCTTTAGAAGATCGTAACAGGCAATTGTGGTTGCAGCAACAACCCGAGGTTTCCAAGGATGAAGGGTCAGCCACGCCACACGTCTGCGGAAACTTGTCTCAGGGTAATGGTCATCATCGTCCATACATAGAATAATTTCGTTAGTGGCAGCAGCGATACCCAGATTTCTCTTCTCGGATACCGGCGTCTTCTTTCGTAGCGGGACATAGACAATTTTCAAAGGAGCCGCGACCTCTCCCACTTGAACAATTCGGTCGGAATTCTGCTCCATCGGATCATCCGAATCATCCACAATAACCCACTCAATCTTGTTCTTCGGATAGTCGGTTATCATCATGGAATGGCAGGCCAAGTCAAAGAACTTCTTCCGATTATAAATGAGGGTGACCACTGAAATTGGCTGGCATAATTCAGTGTCCAGCTTGGGAGGGAGGAATCTCAAGGACGCGGGGCGTTTTTTCTCTGAATAAGGTGTGATTAGAGTACTCAACTTTCTCACAAAAATGTTCCAGTTGGTTTCAAGCTCCTTTTTAGGAATGGTGGGAGTCCAGCTCGCAAATGCTGCCATCGCTCTATCAAGTGTATTCTGTAGGTCTTCCACAGGAGCGCCCATATCATAATAGGACCGCTCTATATTGGAAGGAAGGAACACGACGGATGTCAAATACTGATGGGTCAAATACCGATAGGTATCAACATAAGTCGGCAGAGAATTCAGAATGAGGAAGGCACCTGACGCGACGGCTTCCGCGGCCGTGTAACCGAATCCCTCAGCCTGGGAGCAACAAATGTGCCCCCGATACTCAATCACCATTTTGGCACGGTCCTCTGCCGAGATATCGCCCACATGTACAAATACATTCTGGGGCACATTTATCCCAGACAAGTCAAGAGGGGTCACGGTCGTGATATAGAGGTTCGGATAGGTGGGCTTCCAGGCTCCCAGCAGGGTCGGCACATAGGCTCTCTTATTTTTGGAGGCACCAAGAACCCACAGAAATTCGCCTTTGGGGCTTACGCGCACAGGCGCTACCGCGGGAGGCATCGCCCACAGAATTCGCCGCACTTTCTCCGTGCCGACCAGACCAATGAAATTCATCTCGGTTACACGGTCCTTCACGATGATGTGGTCAAAGCGATCCAGATAGGGTCTCCAGGCATCCAGGACAAACCATTCGGGATTGACGACCAGAATATTTGTGGTCGCCCAACAAGCCCATCCTAAAATGGGGATTTCCAGATGAATCGCTAAATCGGTGTAGGCGGGGGGTTCCAGAGGGTCACAATGGCGTATGGTAAATCCATTCTTCCCCAGGGCTTTGGTAATCACTTCCACATCCTTTGAAATCCCATAGACATTTGATTTGGACGCGATAATAGTAATAAGGAAAGACATCTATGTATAGTTTAGGTTAGCGGTTTAGGTCAAATGTCGGCCAAATTTTTAGAATGGACGGATCCATTCGCTTGGACTGAACGCTTAACTCCACGAACGAAACAGGCGATACGAGTAGAAAATGCCCTTTTTAAGCGCACGGTCTCCGATTCCGGAACGAAAAGGGGGCTGAATGAGAAACAGGCGGAATTTCAGAAGGTACTTTCCAAATACCGAAACATTGAAACAATTCAGATTCCTTCTGAAGGAGATGTCCGCGTTCTTATAGAGACCGACATATCCGATGACAGACTAATTCGTTGGAGATCGCCCCCCAAACATGGGGCCTGGACAACCGCGACCAGTATTGATGTTAGCGATGATGGGGCATTCACGGTAGCATATACAGTGGATACGGTAGAGCCATATGATTACAGGCTCCATGTGAAGACGGCCTCAAAGCAATGGACCCATCCGCATGGAGGCGGGCCCTTCGTGGCAATTCAGGGCGACCGAGTCTATTATTTGGAAGGAGACCGGCATCTCCAATATACACGGCTGATAAGTCTTTCTTTATCGGATGGGCATGGCAGGAAGATTATCTATGAAGAGACCGATCCTAGCGTGAAATTAAGCCTAATACGGGGTGAAAATCGGTGTCTTTTTCTGATAGGAGATGCAGCGGGTCGGCAGACACTGGCGGTGATTGATGGGGAAGGCATTTGCCGACGGATAGGCGAGAAGGCGATATGCTTCTACCCTGTAGGCTTCAAACAAACAAAAACAGCGACCCCCATCTATTTTGCCCGCATCGGTTCCTTTGACGCCCCCTGGACCCTCTTTGGGGCCAACTGGATTCTGAATGCCGATATTAAGGCGGATGGGATTGAATTCTGTTCGGCCATTCTACAAATCCTTGTCACGAAGTCGTACGGGATACGGACCATCTGGCGACTCTCCGAGACAGTTGAGCCCAAGCAACTTTACAGGGGACTCTTTGAAGTGCTCCCCTATTCAACGTGGCCTCTTTGGAGGGAGGAAGTAACAACCTCTATACCTTTATGGATACGCAGCCCGGTTACAGGTATATACTCCATTCTATGTAATTCCGAAATCATTGATGTTAACCGTAAAGTGCCAACCTATGCTCAAGTCCATATTGGGAAATCCATTTCCGCTGATGGAATTCTGGTGCGATGGGCGCTTCTAAAAGACAAGGCTTCCACGAAGGCAAAGGGGCTCATGCTGGTCGCCTATGGGGCCTATGGTACCGCGACCACCCTAAATACGGTACGCTGGATTCCCTGGCTTCGGGCGGGATGGGCGGTTGCCCTTCTGTTTGTGCGAGGAGGGGGCGATGGCAACGAGATGTGGGCAGATTTGGGGCGCCTTGGCCATAAGGCCGACGCCGTTCAAGATGTTGAGGCGTGTTGTCGGCACCTACAGGATATAACAGGGACTGGCGCAACAAATACATGCCTCTTTGGGCGCTCGGCGGGAGGTCTTCTGGTAGGAAATCTGATTTCCCGTAATCCGCATGGATTCCTGTTTAGCATGGTCTATGCTGAAACACCCTATGTTGATTTACTGAAGACTGCATCAAATCCCGGCCTCCCTCTGACCGCATATGAATATGATGAATTCGGAAATCCGGCGAAAGGTCCTGCCGAATTTGAACAGACGCTCAACATTTCCCCCATTCATACGCTTGGCCCTCGTGGTGCCCCCGGCGTGAATGTTCTATGTAGAAGTGGCTATGCTGATATCCAGGTATTCTATTATGAATCGTTGAAATGGATTTATACACTGAGGGGTACAGAAGATGACCCGACAAAGATTCTGTATATTAACCAACAATCGCATCACACCTATGGAAAAGAGTTCTGTTTGGATTTGGCAGAGGACTTTCTTGTTATTCAGCATTGGCTTGAAGAAGATGCTCCCTAAGTAGGATGGCGGCGCTTTTACAGGCGCAGACGGATGCTCAACCAACGACACCTTCCAATACGGAGGCTCTTCAACAAATGGGGGCGATTCAGCCCCCTGTAATAACAACGACAACGAATCCGTATGCTACGCAGCCTCCTTTGACTGGTGCAGTAGATAATAGCGCTATCCTACAGCGCCTCGCCGAGCTGGAGACTCTCGTTAAGAATGGATTTGATAAGATTGCGGGAAAACTGTCTAATACGGTAATCTCTGTTTCGGCGATACCTACTCTGGTACCTACCGCGGTACCTGCCACATTAACCCAGATGGGAGGAAAGCGTCGTAAAACACGGCGTTCTAAACGGAAACAGGGGGCGCGTTCAAAATAAATTATGGGATATTATTAGAATGAGCTTTTTAAATACGATAAAGTCCGGTCTTGGAATATCTCCTACTGTGAGTGCTGGGATGAACTCAGAATTAAATGTTTCTACAAACTCTGCTTCAAATAGCAATATGGGACGTACAAATAATAGTGCGCGAGTGAACAGCACTCCCTCTCTAAAGAAAACTGTTCCGGCAGGAACCGCTCTTTTGTCAAAGCCTTTAATGAATTCTGCGCCTACAACAACAATGATGGGAGGACGTCGTAAGAAGGGCAGAAAGATGAGCAGAAAGACGCGCAGAAAGATGAGCAGAAAGACACGCAGAAAGAATTAAATAGACTAGTAAAATCACACATAACACTAGAAAGATGAAGAGAGAACTCTTCTTTTTAGTATTATTACTTATAGGAATTATACTTTGGTATGAGGCTCAGGCGGTGGAGGCCTTTCAATCAAAGGGGGATCCGATGCTAAATATTCCGAAAATAGAATTACAGCCGAAGCCGATAGGGAACAGTGATCCGAAACCTTATGCTCCGCCTTCTGATGCCGAATTGTCCCCCCCTCCCGGCCAAACCGCCTCTGTGAATTCATACCCGTACGAGGATCCGCAAATGAAAAAGGCGGCCATGAAGTCTTTGGCGAATTCATTGGAAACTCTAAAGGGATTTCTGACAAATGAGGCGCCTGGCCTGAAAGATTCGGGTGACCCGACGGTACAGCTTCCTATGGAAACGGCTCGTTCGGATCTACGGCGCCTTGAGGACGAGATTTCTGTTATGAATCGTAATCCTGGGGTAGAAAGTTCATTGACACTCGGCGATTTGAATGGAATTAATGCGAATTTAGGGTATTTACAGAAGAAGTGGAGATTGTCGGCGAATGCGGCATTCCCTGGGCCGGTAGAGGGGTTTGATGGGTCTGGGTCTGGGTCTGGGTCTGGGTCCGATTCTTGGTTCGGTTCTGGTTCTGGATCCGGTTCTGGATCCGGTTCTGGATCAGGTTCTGGATCCGGTTCTGGTTCTGGGTCTGGTTCTGGATCAGGGTCTGGATCCGGTTCTGGATCAGGGTCTGGGTCTGGATCATTTCCTACCACCGGTTCTCTACCCACTCCTGGCTCAGGCTCAGGCTCAGGCTCTAAAGCGTCCAACATAACCCTTGTACAACTCACAAATCTACAAACAAGCATCGCCGCCTTCATAACACAGCTACAATCAAGTGGAGCAACGTCGCCGATAACCTTGAAGAGAATTGACACGCTCAACTATATATTGAACAAGGTTTCTGACTTGGTGACCCAAGTACAGAATGGTTCATTGACCGAATCCAATATTCCCATAACAGTCTCCGACTACAAATCCTTTTTGCCCTTCATAGATCCGAGTAACGCGAATTCCAACCAGAGAAGTCCTCTACCCCATCTGCTGAGCTCGGTAGGTGCGAATGCGGGTCTTGCGAATCTCTTCCCCGCCTATTTCGCGGGAGATATATCTGGTGCCAAACTCGCCCAAGAGTTACTTGAACGCTACGCCCCTTCTCTTTTTAAGGATATGTCATATGATGTAACTGTAAAGCTCGGTAAAAAGAGTGAGTCCGAGCGTGCTATAGCGGCGGCGACAGCCCAGGCAGTTTCAAATGGCTTGCTTGGAGGGACGCAGGCGGTACAATTCGCGGATTCAGGGAGTACGTATGGGACAGCCAACGGTGGAAGCGGCATAAGCGGTAGCGGCACAAGCAGTGGTATGTTCGGTTCTGTAATCCATTCCCTCATGAGCAATAAACCTGCCACCCTGGACTGGAAGGACCGCTCCAATCAAATCTGCCAGCAGATTTCTAAACGGGGTCTCACTCCTTATGAGTTCGGGTGCCTGGCAGATCCCAATGATGTTGAGCCTAATTTCTCTTACCGCGGATATGCGAAGATGGTGTGCGCCCGTCTTGAAACAATATACGATACAAGTGTTCCCGAATTATGTGGCTGCCCGCCTCCCACATGGTCTGGATGGAGACCCTAACGACCCTCTCCTCTGAATTTAATTGAAATATATTGATAGAGAAGCCGCTATGCGAATCCCTTATGGAAAAAATCCAATAGTATTGATTGTTGTGGGAATTATTGTAGGGCTGGTTCTTGCCTACATGGTATTTCCCAGAATGTCCGAGGGATTTCATGATGTGGCTGTACCTGTAGCCTGCCTTTCCTGCGGTAAGCTTTCGTGCCCGCCCATCTCGGATATGAGCAAATACATCCTCAAGAGTTCCATTCCTCCTCCCGCGACTTGCCCGGATATGACAGGATATATGCTAAAGACGCAGTGCCCGCCTACGCCCGACCTTTCCCAGTATGTCCTGAAGAGCTCGGTGCCCACC
>Ga0073936_10009812_pt1 | contig 11830 bp, 12 predicted proteins | sample AliMusrvi5mmetaG_FD_87041 | JGI IMG/M metagenome (GOLD analysis project Ga0073936, IMG submission 87041) | Freshwater lake bacterial and archeal communities from Alinen Mustajarvi, Finland, to study Microbial Dark Matter (Phase II) - Alinen... | ecosystem: Environmental > Aquatic > Freshwater >... | reverse complement strand
GAACAGAGACACTAATAGCCAGGATGTGGTAGTCGTCATCTGTCAACATTTGCGTTTTTATCGTGAAAATCTTCTTCTTTCCTGAGTAATATAGCTTGCGCGTTTCGTTGCTCTTACCAGGACGATACACGTGTTGTTCGGTGGCATCCACTAATACACAATCATTGGCTAACCGCTGCTAATTGTGCATAAACTCTATTGATCAGACTTTAAGTTCCGTCGATAAAATTGATGCCTGGTTTGAAGCTAAAACCAAAGGCTTGAACAACTGGCAAAAAAATGAACTCAATAAACAATGGGGCACGATGCAGCATGTGCTTAGCTGTCGGTCACGGATGGAGCGGATCGTCAGCGATATTATCTTTGATTTCAGTGTCAAGCCACGGCTATCGAACGGGCGCGGCAATGCTGTCTTGGTAACGTCTAGCATTTACGAGGCTTGCAAGTATTTCTCGCTGTTTCAAAGCAGTCCGTTTAAAGGCAAGTGCGCGGTAATTACGTCTTATAACCCACTTTACTTACGCCAATATTTCTGATGAAATGGATGCAGCGGGTTATAACCCTGCCGAGGTGAGCCATATCAAGCACCGCATCAATGACTATTTAGCGATCCGCGAAATCATCCGTAAAGCCAGTGGCGAAACCCTAGATCTTAAGGCTTATGAAGCGGATATGCGCCATTTAATCGACACCTATATTTAAGCCGATGTGCCGCGTAAGATATCGCCTTTTGACGATATTCCGCTGTTAGAGTTAATCGTTAACACCGGTATAGCCGAAGCGATCAATCAACAGTTAGGCGGTTTGAAAGGCAATAAAAACGCTATCGCTGAAACCATTGAAAACAACGTCCGTAGTAAAATCATCAAAGAACACCTGAACGATCCTGAGTTTTACGAAAAGATGTCTGCCTTGCTCGATGAAATCATTGCCGCGCGTAAAGCCAAGGCTATCGAGTATGAAGAATTTTTAAAGCGCATTGCTGAACTGGCTAAAAAAGTACAAGCCGGTAAAGGTGACGATACTCCTGTTAAACTAGATACACCGGGGAAACGTGCGCTTTATAACAATCTGAAAGTCTGGACCAACCCCGATGGAGCCGCCGAAAAGCCAGCGGAATACACGGTTTCAGGTGCTTCGGTACTGGATCTGGCGCTAACCATTGATGAAACAATCAAGCAAGTCAGACCCAATGACTGGCGTGGTGTTCAAGCCCGCGAGCAAGTGATTAAAGCGGCTTTATATAAAATATTGCAAGATGTAGAAGAGGTGGAGCGGCTCTTCAAAATTATCTTCGAACACAAAGGTGAATATTGATGGTTACGCAGATTCATCTCGGCGAAATGGCTGTGGATGTAGTGTTTAAGGACATTAAGAATATACACCTTAGCGTGTACCCACCTGAAGGTAAGGTGCGGATTTCGGCACCACTACGGTTGAATATTGATACCATTCGGGTCTTTGCTATCACTAAACTAGCCTGGATTCGGCAGCAGCAGGCAAAGCTAAGAGCCCAACACCGCGAGACACCGCGCGAATATCTGAATCGGGAAAGCCATTATGTTTGGGGTAAGCGTTATCTACTTAAGGTGATAGAGTTGGATGATTTGCCCAAAATCGAGCTGAATCATCATCAGATACAGCTATACGTGCGCCCTGCAACGACTCAAGAACAAAAGCAAATACTCATTGAACAATGGTATCGCGAAACGCTTAAAGACGTTATTCAGTCTTTGATCATGAAATGGGAACCCATCATGGGCGTGAAGGTAGAACGGTTCTTCGTACAAAGAATGAAAACTAAGTGGGGCAGTTGCAATCCACTGGCTAAAAGCATTCGGCTTAATACTGATCTGGCTAAAAAGCCACCGGAGTGTCTGGAATATATCGTCGTACATGAAATGACACGCTTACTAGAACCTAGCCATAACCAGCGCTTTATTAGCTTGATGGATGAGTTCCTGCCAAAATGGCGCTTCTAAGAGGAACTGAATAATTTACCGCTTAGGCATGAGAGTTGGGTTTATTGACCTATTGATATTCTCTCTCGGTTTTTGCGCTGACTAGGCAAGCAATGTATTAGAGGTTATGATATAGCAGATACATTAGGTAAGATGGAGTAATAAATTCCCACTATATAGGATGTGCTGAACGATAATGAAGCCTATCCAATATACATCAACATAATAAAAATTTAATTATTTTCAGGAGGCAATGATGGCAATATCACTTAGCAAAGGCGGTAACGTTAATCTGAGTAAAGAATCACCAGGGTTGAATAAAATCGTGGTGGGTTTAGGTTGGGATTCAAGAGCGACTGATGGTGCAGCATTTGATTTGGATGCGAGTGCATTTTTAGTTAAGGCGGATGGTAAAGTTAGATCAGACGATGATTTTTGTTTTTACAACAATAAAGTAGTCGGTGCGGGGGCTGTTCAACATGCGGGCGACAATACCACAGGTGTGGGCGATGGCGATGATGAAACCGTTAATGTGGAATTGTCAAAGATCCCTGCCGATTTGGACAAAGTTGTGTTTGCGGTCACTATTTATGAAGCTGATGTCCGTAAACAAAATTTTGGGCAGGTTAATCATGCTTATATTCGTATTGTAAATGCTGAAAGTGGGCAAGAGATTGCTCGTTATGATTTGAGCGAAGATGCTTCAATTGAAACCGCGATGATCTTTGGTGAAATTTATCGGATAGGTTCAGACTGGAAGTTTAAAGCAGTTGGTCAAGGTTTTGCGGGTGGCCTTGGCGCTTTAGCGGCTTCTTTTGGTGTTAATGTTTAACTGTTTTTCTTAGTGTTTTGGGTGGTAAGAATGGGTTTAAGATGCACCTAACCGTTCTTACCCTAAAGACTTTTTAGCTTGTGAAAATACGTAGCGAATGCTACAGCGTTTATTTAGGAATATTATATTTATGGCTATTAATTTACAAAAAGGACAAAAGATCTCCTTATCTAAAGAATCAGGTAGTGAGTTAAGTAAAGTTGTCATGGGTCTGGGTTGGGATGCTAAAAAAAGCAGCGTAGGTTTATTGAAAGGGATGTTTGGGGGTGGAGGTAATAATAGTGCTATCGATCTTGATGCCTCGTGTGTGCTGTTTGATGAAAAAAACACCCTGGTTGATACCGTTTATTTTGGTCAACTGAAAAGCCGTGATGGCAGTATCTTGCATACAGGTGACAATCGTACCGGTGATGGTGACGGGGATGATGAGCAAATTGTCGTTGATTTGGATAAGATTCCTGCAACGGTTAAGTCACTCGTGTTTACGGTTAGTTCTTATACCGGTCAGACGTTTGACACCGTAGAAAATGCCTATTGCCGTATTGTTGATAATAGTAATAACAACGAAATTGCCCGTTATACCTTAAGTGCTCAAGGTTCTCATACCGCACAAATAATGGCTAAGCTCTATCGTCATAACGGTGAGTGGAAAATGCATGCCATTGGTGAAAATGGTAGAGGTCGAACCATTGCCGACATATTGCCGCAGATTGTTGTTCATCTATAATGAGGATTTGGTTTAATAAAACGTTTTCAACCATCAGTGCGGTACTTAACAATCTTCGCCAGTCGGATTCCGCTGGCGAATTAACGCTGATCTGTACCCATGTTCATTCAACAGCCTCCGCATTTTTAGCCGCTGATGAATATTATCTTGAACCCGATGACTTGACAGGGGATGCTTATCTTGAATGGTGTGTGGATTTTTGCCATCAACATAACGTTACCTTGTTTTGGCCGGGTAAAGAAGCGGCTTTAATCAGTAAGCATCTAGCTTATTTTCAAGCGATCGGCGTTCAAGTATTATCAGTAGCTGAGTATGACACGCTAATGTTGTTGCATGATAAAGCACGCTTTTACGCAGATTTGAATCCAGCCGTTGCAAAAGTGATGGATTTTATTGCTGTCAATAATAGCGAAGCGTTTGATCATGCGGTGATGACGTTATCGGCAAAACATAAAGCGCTGTGTGTTAAACCCTCCGTGTCGGTTTTTGGCTTGGGTTTTAGGATATTAGATACGCAAAACGATAGTATTACCCAATTACTGAAAGGTGTTGAATATCAAATTCCTTTACACGAATTACGTCATGGGATGAATAACACACCCGAGTTTAAAACACTGCTGGTAATGGAACATCTAGCGGGTGATGAATGGAGTGTGGATTGTGCAGCAAGACACGGCGATTTGCTGTATGCGGTGCAAAGGAAGAAGTCTGAGCTTCTGGGTTACGGACAAACCATTGACAATAATGCCGAATTAAATGGCATGGTGTCTCGATTAACAGCGCATTATCAACTCAATGGACTCTTTAATATTCAGTTTAAAGCCGGCGCTAATGGGCCGCGATTGTTGGAAATTAATCCGCGTCCTTCGGGTGGTGTGGGTATGGCTTGTTTAGCGGGGGTAAACTTACCGCATACAGTATTGCAAAGTATTAAAGGTAATACTATTCCACCCGCAGTGATTTATTACGGCTTGAAAGTATCAGAAGTTAATACCCCCGTCGTATTACGTCAGTAATTTTATTTTATGCAGACAGTCAATATTGAGTTAGACACCGGAACACTTCGGTTAGCCATAGAACCCGGTCATATTCCTATTAGACGTTTATTAGGTTTTGCCGCACGGATTAGCAGTAAGCGTAAGTTTTTGTTAGTCAGTAAAGTGCTGGGCAAACATTATCCGGTTACGCCTAAAATGATGAGCTGGTCTTATCGTGGTTTGGCAAGATTAGTCTTAAAGTCTGGGATAGGAGCAGCATCGTTATGGTTAGGGATGGCCGAGACCGCGACGGGGTTGGGTTATGGTGTCTTTGAGGCCGCTTGTCATGAGGGACTTCAAAATGCTTTGTTTATACAAACGACACGTTATCATTTAGATAATATTGAGCGACTTGAATTTGAAGAAGCTCATAGTCATGCAACCGACTTCTTTTTATATTATCCTGAGCAGCCTAAATGTAGACAGCAGTTTTTAAGTGCAAGCGAGTTGGTATTAATTGATGATGAAATTAGTACCGGCAAGACCTTTCTACGCCTGATAAAAGCTTATCAACAGGTTAATCCAAACTTACGTAAAGTATTTATCGTAAGTTTAGTTAATTTTGCACATCCTGATGATAGACAGACCTTAGAAGTAGAGTCCGGTGTTGAGGTGGGGTGGATTTGCTTTAGACAAGGCGTATTATGTTTTGAAGATAGCCAAAATGCAGCCATCGATTCGATTAGTGTTAATGTAAGTGGTAACGGTGCGTGTAAGAAGCACTTATTAGCTTGGCCGGGTCGTCTGGGAATGACAGCCCCCGTATGCTTTGAGAATGATGTGCTTGAGCAGTTAGCCGTCTTTCTAAGCTATGATAAAGTTCAAGGTACGCCTTTAAAGCCTATCTTAGTATTAGGGACGGGTGAATGTAATGCGCCTGCTTATTTATTAGGGCGCTTATTAGAAGGTAATGGTTTTAAGGTAAAAGTACAAAGTACCACCCGTTCGCCCATTCACAAGGGCAACGATATTGCATTGGTGTGTCAGTTTGAAGATAACTATGACGATGGGATTGCTAATTTTATTTACAATTTAGAGCCTGATGATTATCAAGAAATTATTGTCTGCCATGAGACACCTCTTAACATTTCTTTAACAGAGCGTCTTTATACTTGGCATGCCATTAGTGCACGCATTGAATTTAAATCAACTGACTCAAACCATGCAAAGTTACATTTTTTTAGACCTTGATGATACGCTATTCCAAACCTTAAGAAAGTGTGGCACGGATGCTAATGCTGATGATCCTAAGTTAGCGGCACGCGCTTATCTTCCCGATGGTTCACCCAATTCTTTTGCGACGGATAAGCAGCAATGGTTGTGGGAATGGTTAGAAAGAGGCTTCAAAATTGTGCCAGTGACGGGACGGGACGGTCTGGCTTTTGAGCGGGTGGTATTACCTTTTCAAGAAGAGGTAGTGTTAAATCACGGTGCGGTTATATTAAATAAGCAGCGTGAGATTGATCCGGTCTGGATGTCCGGTATGCTGAAACGATTGCCCGCGTATCACGATAAGTTACTTGAATTATGGGCACTGGTTGAGGATTATTGCAAACAGCAGAGTGGCTTTAATACGCGTTTAGTCGTTGATTTTGATATCACCTGGTATGGTGTCATTAAGCATGTAGACCGAACCGAGAAAACGTTGCAACAAGTGTTGGGTGCGGTTATTAAAGAGCACCCCTCTATTCTTGATGGTAGCTTGTATTGGCATTTAAATGGCAATAATCTTGCGGTGTTGCCTCGGATTATTAATAAAGAGAGTGCAGTGGATTATTTAATACAGACTTACCGGCAACAGCATTCCGATTTGGTTTTCTTTGGTGCTGGCGATAGTCATACGGATGCTCCGTTTATGGCTTTATGTGATTATGCGTTAATTCCAAGAAACACCCAGTTATTTAAAACTCTATCGGTTTCAGGATGAGTAGGATAGTCCCATTTACAGGCAGTTATCGTACGGGTGAAGTGCAGTTTTTGTTAAAGCCGATAGCGTTAGATGATACCCCTGTGCATATTAAAGAGGTCTTGATACAGTCGGGTCAAAAGCATTATTCCGAAATGCTAACCCACGAGTCTTTGCCATCGGCGGCTTATGTGGACTTGTTTAATCGGGCGATGACGCTTAATCAAGATCGTATGGCATTGGATTTGTTGGCTTTAGCCCAAGCGATTATAGCGAACCGCGCTCAGGGTATTACCCTGGTTTCTCTGGCACGCGCAGGAACGCCGGTGGGGGTGTTACTTAAGCATATCCTGAGCCGGTATCTTGGAATAGACGTCGAACATTACTCTATTTCCATTCTTCGGGATAGAGGGATAGACACCAATGCCTTACGGTATATTTTAAAAAACCATACGCCCGAGTCATTGGTCTTCGTAGACGGCTGGACGGGTAAAGGCGTTATATCCAGACAGTTAGCCACGAGTCTGCAAGCCTTTGAAGACAGTGATGGTGTGACTATTCCTGCTGAACTGTTTGTATTGACTGATTTATCGGGCTGGGCGAAATTTGCGGCCTCTTCAGAGGATTATTTGATTCCTTCTTGTGTATTAAATGCAACTATCTCCGGATTAGTCAGTCGATCCATTTATGACAAACAGAACAGTCATTCGACAGATTTTCATGCGTGTGTTTATTATGAACAGTTTATAGAACAGGACTTATCGAGGTATTTTATTGATACGATATTGGCCAGGGTTGAAACAGTTTGGCCTGGCTTTAAAGATACAGTAGACTTTGTTCCTGGGAGTTTTCAATCATTACAAGGTGTTTCCGAACGTTTTTTACAAGCACTAGTAGAACGTTACGGGGTCGGACATACTCATTATATTAAGCCGGGGATTGGTGAAGCAACGCGGGTTTTATTGCGCAGAGAAGCGCGTTTATTACTGTTAAAGGATTTGGAGTCTGAAGCGACCCTGCATTTGAGATGGTTGGCTGAGGATAAATCAATCCCTATAATAGTGTTTAACGATTTACCTTATTGTGCGGTCGCTTTAATTAAAGAGATTCAATTATGATTAATAAATTAAAATCGTTTTCCCCCTGGATGCTGGGCGCTCCCCTTTATATGCCTGGCAATCGCCGAGATCTGATCGAGATAGCAAACGGTGAGAAGTTTCCCATGCTGCGCTCAATGATCTTTTGCACAGAGGATGCCGTTTCCGATTCCGAGCTGGAAAGTTGTATTCGTCATCTGGGGTTGTGTTTACAGGGCTTTCATGAATCAACACACCGATTCCGATTTATTCGTGCCAGAAGTCCTGAAGTATTAGCTCGACTATTGGATCTCTCAGCGATTGAAAAGATTGACGGTTTTGTGTTGCCGAAGTTTACTGAAGACGTGTTTGATGCCTATTTTGATTTATTAAAAGGTACCCATTTTAAAGTCATGCCAACCCTTGAAACCAAAGAGGTCTTTGATTTTAATGCGATGAGTCAGTTACGTCAGGGATTGTTACAGGCAGACATTGCTGAACGTATTATAATGTTAAGGATAGGGGGTAATGACTTGATGAATCTGTTAGGGATTCGTCGAACTCGCCATTCTACTATTTATGAATCTCCGATTGGTCATATCATCGCTCAGTTACTGACGATCTTTCGACCGTATGGATTTTCATTAGCAGCCCCTGTTTTTGAATATCTGGATGATACTCAAACCTTACAAAAAGAAATGCGGCAGGATTTAGCGTATGGGTTAATTGGTAAAACAGCGATTCATCCGACTCAAATTCCAATTATTGAAGCGGCTTATGCCGTTGATAAAGAAGATTATGAGATGGCATTCAGTTTGAACGATACAGAGTCTCCTGCGGTCTTTAGAATGCATAATGCGATGTGTGAAGTGGCCACTCATCAACAATGGGCTACCAATATCATTAATCGTCATCGATGTTATGGCATTAAAGAGCCCTTAATGGTTAAAGGCTGTGCAGAGTCGTCTTTTTAGTGTTTTAATAACGTAAAATAGTGATCCTATTCAACCGAGTTGGTTAATAGGATCAACCCTATAATAACAATCCAGGATAGCAACAATGAGTTTTGATAGTTTTCTGAGTCAATTAAAGAGTAAAGCCAATGAATTAAAAACAGAGGCTTTGAAGTTTAAAAACAAAGATTTTTTAAATGCAGCGATGGCAGGCTCTGCATTAATAGCAATGGCCGATGGCAGTATCAGTGCCAGTGAAAAACAAAAAATGATTAAATTCATTGAAAGTAATGATGCCTTGTCCATCTTTACAACCAGTGATGTTATTAAAGCGTTTCAGGATTATGTCGGTCAATTAGAGTTTGATAAAGACATCGGTGAAGCCAAGGCTTATCAAGCCATTGGAAAAATGAAATCGAATATAGAAGCGTCGAGATTGTTGGTGCGGATGATTATTTCTATCGCTTCATCCGATGGTAACTTTGATGCGGATGAAAGAAAGATCGCTGCAAAAATAGCTAAAGAATTAGCGATTAATCCTGCGGAATTCGAACTGTAAACTGTGCACGCGGGAGTCGCTTGAACATCGATAATGATGGTTTAAGCAACTCCCTACAGCATCTTCGATGCTAACAAATATCATCCCAAGTTAAGCGCAAGTTTTAAAAAACGGGAGTGCAATCGCTTCAGCTATTGCCTGTAAAAACAGCTAAAGCTATTTTACTCCATACGGTATGCTTAACTCCCGCTCAACCCATCTACAGTGTGGTTTATTTTTGAGTCTTCCCTTAATATCCACTGGATTCTATTTGTAACTCAGTCAGTGTGCCCGGTAATCGGGTTACTTCGGATTCAATTTCACCGGTTTCATACAGCTTTATTACACGATAGCCCGGCATAGTATTGTCCAGACTAAAGTGGTGACTGTTGGGTGTAAACTGAAAGCAGGTAGACGGTGTGCCAAAAACGCGAATTGTTTTGTTAAGGTCATCCTTTTCTTGATGGATATGGCCGGTCGTAATGGCTTTTACTTGAGGGTACGATTCCAGTATCGTTAAAAACTCGCTACTGTTTTCAATCTGCATCATATCAAGCCAGGTACTATTAGTGGCTATACAATGATGATGAACGGCAATGAGCGCATGATGATCGGGATTGCTTTTTAGACAGCCTTCTAAAAATTGCAGCTCTTCCGGTAATAAGCGACCACCGGGTGCCCCGATTATTTGGCTATTAAGACAGATCAGTTGCCAGTTCTCAAATACCGTCTGCTTTTGACACGTTATTTTCGGAGTATTGAAGACTTGTTGCATGAGCGCAAAATCATCATGGTTGCCAGGCAGACAAATACAGGGTGTATTGCTAGCATAGATGCGATCTAGAATACGTTGATAACTTGCAGGGCAGGGATCTTGCGCTAAATCACCCGTTAACAAAATGAGATCAATGGCTTGTTCTTTAGAAAATGCAAGATCAAGCACCCGATGAAAATAGTCTTCGGTATTGATACCTAGAAAATGATCATCCAAGTTTGGCTGGATGTGCAGATCTGTAATTTGTAGAATCGATAAGCAGGTCATATCCAGTTACTCAATCGTTTTCACTAAGATTTTGGAGTTTCTTTGTGGATTGTAATTAAGCTTGAGTGCTTCTGGAAGGTTATTGATGTTAGAAGATAAATAGCCTCGCTCAATAAACCAGTGCATTGTTTGGGTTGATAACACAAATAAATGTTTAAGCGCTAATTGCTTGGCTTTACTATGAACATAATTAATTAAACGATCACCCCTTGCTGAGCCTCTATAATCAGGATGCACGGCAAGGCAGGCAATACAACCATACTGATCCGCTTGATTAGGATGAAGAGCGGTACAGCCAATCACCAAGCCATCACGCTCAATAATGATGTAGTCGGCTATTTCCATTTCAATTTTTTCTCGGGAACGTTTAGCGAGTATGCCCTGTTGCTCTAAGGGTTTAATCAGCTCAAGGATACCGCCAATATCATTCAGTGTCGCAGATCGTATGTCTTCAAAGGGGGTTGAGCTGATCAGCGTACCGATTCCGTCGCGGCTGAAGAGTTCTAATAATAATGCACCATTAATGGTTCTATTAATTAAGTGTACGCGTTCAATTCCTGCTCGGCTGCTTTGAATGGCGGCATTAAGGGATAGTCTAATAGAATTGGAAATCGTCGGACAGTCTTGTAGAAAGCTTTCTGCCTCATCTGTGGTCATTTGCCGAATGACTTCTTCATTATTAATCGGGTCACAACAGCTTTGTTCGGTTAACAAAATTAACTTTTCTGCATTCAAGGCAATAGAAACAGCAGTCGCCACTTGCTCAGCAGAAAGGTTAAATACTTCTCCGCTGGGTGAATAACCAACGGGTGAGATTAAAACAATATTATCCTGATCTAATTGCTGATGAATAGCCAAACTATCAACACGACGGACTTCGCCCGTATGACAATAATCGACACCTTCTATCACACCAATCGGTTTGGCCGTGACAAAATTACCCGATGCGACTTTAAGAGCACTACCCGCCATTGGCGAGTTGGATAAGCCCATTGATAACAAAGCTTCAATTTCTACCCGTACTAAACCGGCGGCTTCTTTTACACATTGCAATGCGATATCATCAGTGATGCGTAAGTTATTATGAAACAGGGCAGGGGTGTTTAGTTTCTTAAGGCGTTCATCGATTTGCGGACGTATGCCGTGAACTAATACAAGGCGGATACCCAAGCTGTTAAGTAAGGCAAAATCCTGGACATGATGCTCAAAGTCATCCGCTAAGACCGCTTCACCCCCAAAATAAATAACAAAAGTTTTAGTTCTATGGGCATGGATATAGGGAGATGAATCTCTAAACCAGCTAACAAAAGATTTTGCTTCGTTCATGATTATTGGGTAATGTTATTTTTCACGCCAACCGGTTGACTATTCATGCAGTATATCAAATGTTAGCCTCAAATATTTTCATAATAATGGGCTCAAGGGATTCAGTTAATTAGCATATACGCATACGTACAAACACAATTGTGTTTGTACGATTTTATCCCATATAAACCAAACTAATTTATGGCAGACATCATTGGCTGTGATTCAAAGGACGGGGTAGATCACAGTAAGGTGGATCATTCGCGATAAAACGCTCGGTTTTAAATAACGATTAAGGTGACGGATTGGCAAAACTCAGTGATGCCTTCTGGGGTTACACCCGCGACTTCAAACTCATATTCAACGCCAGGTTCAAGGCCAGTCACTTCATAAGTAGTTTGTGTCGTCGTGGTGATAGTAATCCATGGGTTTTCAATACCATTAACGGATACT
>Ga0073936_10009809_pt1 | contig 11831 bp, 8 predicted proteins | sample AliMusrvi5mmetaG_FD_87041 | JGI IMG/M metagenome (GOLD analysis project Ga0073936, IMG submission 87041) | Freshwater lake bacterial and archeal communities from Alinen Mustajarvi, Finland, to study Microbial Dark Matter (Phase II) - Alinen... | ecosystem: Environmental > Aquatic > Freshwater >... | reverse complement strand
CCCTTATGGAAACTCTCGTTCAAAGCCAACTTAAGCAACTGCTTCCTTCCTGGATCGAACTTCGCGCGGACCGCCTCCTAAAAAATCTGGACGCGCTTTGCCAGAGGTCAGACCCCATGACCAGCGTCCTGGCCGTGATCAAGGCCAACGCCTACGGCCACGGCGTCGAGGAGGTGGCCGGGATCCTCGACGGACAAGTCAGCTTCTTTGGCGTTGCCTCGTTGCGTGAGGCCCTGGGACTCAAAGAGCGACACCCTCTGACCCGCACCTTCCTTTTCGGCCATCTTTTTTCCCACGAGATCCCCGCCGCGATCGGCAGCAATATCACGCTCAGCGTCTCGAATTACGAGAAAGCCAAGGAGATCTCGGATTGCGCCGAAGGACTCGGACGGAAAGCCTCCGTCCATATCAAGATCGACGCGGGCATGGGCCGTATGGGCATCCGTTCCGGGATGGCGGCAGCCGAGATTATGAAAATGCGAACGCTCAAGGGCCTCCTGATGGAGGGAATTTACACTCACCTTCCTACTGCGGAGAAAGCAGACACCTTCCGAGAGACGCAGGTCCGTGACTTCACCCTGCTGATCGAAGATCTGGAACGCAAGGGTATCGTATTCCGGTTCCGGCATGCTCAAAACAGCGCGGCAAGCCTGACCCTCCAGGCGCCGCTCCTCAATATGCTCCGACCCGGTCTGGCGCTCTATGGCATTTATCCTGATCCCGGATTAAAAGACAAGGTACGCATCGAGCCTGTTCTCTCGTGGAAAACACGGATCGTTCTTGTCAAAAAGGTCCGGGCCGGAGATTCGGTCGGATACGGCCGCGAGTTTATCGCAAAGTCCGATACGACGATTGCCGTACTCCCCGTTGGTTACAGCCATGGCTATCCCTGGGCCGCCTGGCAAAAAGCTTCGGTACTCGTCAAGGGAAGGCGCTACTCGCTGGCGGGCAAGGTCTCCATGGATTATATCGCGGTGGATCTGGGCCGGGAAACGGCGGTCGAGGGTGACACGATCACACTGATCGGCGAAGACGGAAACGAGCGCATCACGGCCGAGGATATCGCCGCGTGGGCCGGCACCATCCCCTACGAGATTGTGACGCGGCTGAATCCCCACATTCCAAGAATCATCACTTAAAAAAATCCCAAGAACCAAGCTCCAATAACCAAGCAAGGGCCCATGACCGAGTCTCAAGACCCCGGACAAATCCCATTTTTGAATTTTGGAAATTGGAATTTATTTGGTTCTTGTTTTTTGGTTATTGGAAATTTCGCCTCATGATTCATTTCCAAATCGAAAAACTCGGCGAAGTGACCTCCACGAACACCCTCCTGCTGGACCGCGCCCGGCAAGGCGCGCCGGAAGGTCTCGTGATCGTCGCGACTCACCAGACCGCCGGACGCGGGAAACCGGGACGGGAGTGGCTTTCCCCGGCCGGCAAGAACCTGCTTTGCTCTATCCTGCTGCGTCCGCCCCTCAGCCCCGCTCAGGCTCCGATGCTCACCCAGGTTGCCTGCCGCGCGGTTGCCAAGGTCCTGAAAGAGAAGTATGATATCGCTTCGGAATTCAAGAGGCCCAATGACCTCATGGTGGGTTCCCGGAAGATATGCGGCACCTTGACTGAAGCCCTATCCACCCAATCTAAGCTGGAGACGGTGGTCGTCGGGATAGGCCTTAACGTGAACGCTGAGGCATCGCAGCTCCCTCCGGAGGGCATCTCTATGAAAGATGTCAAGGGCATGGAGTATTCCATCGATGAAGTGCTGTCCCATATTATCGATGAATTCATCCTCAAAATATGTGAATTTTACCAAAAAGGAACCATAAAGTAATCGCTATCCCTTTATTTTGCTATTTTTGACTATCAAGTGGTAAATCATAACCATTTCAACCTCGTCCTTGTCGTTCATTTCTTTGCCTGAATGGCCGACAAGGACTGCACTGATTTCAAATTTTAGAAATTAAATGGTAATCAGGCGTAGCTTGAAATGGTTATAGGACGATGGAGACTAGAATGATCAAGCGAATATTGGCAATTGATATTGGCAATACAGCTGCCACCATGGGCTTCTACGAAGGCGGGCGCTTGCTTGATTTCGGGTCAATCTATTATGATGATATCCCTAAATACGCCTCAAAAATCATGATAAATGGTAGAAATAATCATTTGGATATTGTTATCAGCTCCGTTTTCCCTGAAATAACTAAAAAAGTAAAGCTATCACTCGGAACGCGGAAAGGCCAAAAGCTATGGATCGTCGGCAAGAATCTTCCCGTAAAAATAAGGCATAAGTACAATAATTATAATAACTTAGGATGCGACAGGAAGATAAACGCCTACGGGGCCGTCCGCATGTACCGCCTTCCTATACTTGTCATCGACTATGGAACGGCCATCACTTTCGACTGTATCGACGCAAAAGGGATCTTTCAAGGCGGTATGATCATCCCGGGGCCGGAAACCGCCTACAGGGCCTTAGGCCAACGGGCGGCCCTTCTCCCCAAAGGCCTTGCCCTTCCGGGGAAGACCAAGGCCTTCCTGGGAAAGAATACCCGGGAATGCATGGAGTCCGGTATTCTGGAAGGCTATGGCTCCATGACCGATGAACTGATCCGGCGATTCCGCAAGCGATACGGGAAGAACCTCCGGGTCCTGGCAACCGGCGGCTTCGCCAAAGTCATCCGGCCCTATACACAGAATATTAACATCGTTGATCCCCAGCATTCCGTCAAGTCGCTGCTCGCGCTCTGGAGAGAGCGGAAATAACACAGCCCTGCAAACACCGGGTCTTTGCAGGGCTACCTCAAAATTCAGCTTGCTTTTTTGATCCCACCGAATAGAATAACGCCTCACCTGGCACTCGAAATTGCCGAGTGCCAGAACCTCGATTGAATCTTCTTAAATCAGATTCGCCATTCCGGGTCTTTGTCGTCCCCGAATGTTTTTATCGGGGATCCAGTCCTGGATTCCCGACTGAAGCATGAGGGAATGACAATAGCAGCAGGCTCGAAATAGCGACCAACAACGGAGGCAACAAACATGGCTAAGCAACTATTGTTCGGCGACGAAGCGCGCCGGGCGATCCTGCACGGTGTGGATCAGCTCGCGAACGCGGTCAAGGTCACCCTCGGTCCCAAAGGCCGCAACGTGGTCCTTGAAAAGAAATTCGGCTCCCCGACCGTCACCAAAGACGGCGTTTCAGTCGCCAAAGAAGTGGAACTTGAAGATCCTTATGAGAATATGGGCGCCCAAATGGTCAAGGAAGTCGCTTCCAAGACCTCGGATGTGGCCGGAGACGGCACCACCACTGCGACCATCCTCGCCCAAGCGATCTACCGCGAAGGCCTGAAGAACGTCACGGCCGGAGCGAACCCGATGGCCCTCAAGCGCGGCATCGATAAAGCTGTGGAAGCCATTGTCGCCGAACTCGATAAAGTCGCCAAACCCATCGGCAAGGACAAGAAAGAGATCGCCCAGATCGCCTCGATCGCCGCGAATTCCGACACCACGATCGGCGATCATATCGCCGAAGCCATGGACAAGGTCGGCAAAGACGGCGTCATCACGGTGGAAGAAGCCAAGTCCACGGCCACGACGCTCGATGTCGTCGAAGGCATGCAGTTCGACCAGGGCTATCTTTCCCCGTATTTCGTGACCGATAACGAGCGCATGGAAGTCGTGCTCGAAGAGCCGTTCATCCTCATCAACGAGAAGAAGATCTCGTCAGTGAAGGACATGCTCCCGATCCTCGAAGCCGCGTCCAAGGCCGGAAAACCGCTCCTCATCATCGCCGAGGAAGTGGATGGCGAAGCGCTCGCGACTCTCGTGGTCAATAAGATCCGAGGCACCCTCACGGTCTGCGCGGTCAAGGCTCCCGGCTACGGCGACCGCCGCAAGGCCATGCTGGAAGATATCGCCACGCTCACGGGCGGCAAGGCCATCACGGAAGACCTCGGGATCAAGCTCGAGAATGTGACCCTGAAGGATCTCGGCCGCGCGAAACGCGTGACCGTGGACAAAGAAAAATCCACGATCATCGAAGGCGCCGGCAAGAGTTCGGATATCACCGGGCGCATCGGCCAGATCAAGAAACAGATCGAAGACACGGATTCCGATTATGACAAGGAAAAGCTCCAGGAACGCCTCGCGAAACTCGCGGGCGGCGTGGCAGTGATCCATGTCGGCGCGGCTACCGAAACCGAAATGAAGGAAAAGAAGGCGCGCGTTGAAGACGCGCTCCACGCGACCCGGGCAGCTGTGGAAGAAGGCATTGTCCCAGGCGGCGGCGTGGCGCTCCTCCGCGCTGTGGTCGTGCTCGACACCCTCAAGCTCAAGGGCGATGAAAAGATCGGTGCGGATATCATCCGCCGCGCGGTCGAAGAACCGCTCCGTCAGCTGGCCTTCAATGCCGGCGACGAAGGCTCCGTCGTCGTCCAGCGCGTCATGTCCGAAAAAGGCAACATCGGGTACAACGCCGAGACCGGGGATTTCGAGAACCTGGTCGAAGCCGGCGTGATCGATCCGAAAAAAGTCACCCGCAGCGCGCTCCAGAACGCGGCCAGCGGTTCCGGCCTGCTCGTCACCACTGAAACCCTCATCACGGACCTTCCTGAAGAAGAAAAGGGAATGCCTCAGATGCCGGGTGGCGGCGGCATGGGAGGTATGGGCGGAATGGGCGATTATTAAAGCAATCAAAAATCTCAAATTTCAAATTTGAAATCTAAAAAGGAGACACCAAAATGAAAGTCAGACCGTTAGCAGACCGAGTGCTCGTGGAAGTGCTTGAAGCGGAAGCCAAGACCAAGGGCGGCATCATCCTCCCGGACACCGCCAAAGAAGAAAAGACCGAAGGCAAGGTCATCGCCGTCGGCGCGGGCAAGATGCTCGAATCCGGCAAGATCCAGGAAATTGAAGTCAAAAAAGGCGATCGCGTTCTTTTCGGAAAATATTCCGGGGACGACCTCATGATCGACGGCGTCAAGCACAAGATCGTCAAAGAGAGCGAAATCTTGGCGGTCTACGAGACCGAAAAATAAAATCCGAAATTCGAATATCGAAACTCGAAACAATTTTCAAAATCTCAAAAGAGCAAAAAAGAAAACGGCTTTTGGTTTGGAACATTCGAGCTTTAGATTTCGGATTTGTTTCGGATTTCGAATTTCGTGCTTCGAATTTTAAAGAAAAAGGAGTTCTAAAATGGCAAAATTAATCTCGTATTCCGAAGAAGCGCGCCAGCGGATCAAACGCGGCGTCGACATCCTTGCAAGGGCTGTCAGCGTCACGCTCGGTCCCCGCGGCCGTAATGTGTGCATCGACAAGAAATTCGGCGCGCCGCTCGTCACCAAGGACGGTGTCACCGTCGCCAAAGAGATCGACCTCAAGGACCCGTACGAGAATATGGGAGCCCAGATGGTCCGTGAAGTCGCGGAAAAGACCTCGGATAACGCCGGGGACGGCACCACGACCGCGACAGTCCTGGCCCAGTCCATCGTCTCTGAAGGCCTGAAGAACGTCACCGCCGGAGCCAATCCCATGGCCCTCAAGCGCGGCATCGACAAAGCCTCGGCGAGGATCGTCGAGAACATCAAGAAGATGTCCAAGGCCGTCAAAGGCAAGGAAGACATCACCGCCGTTGGTGCCATCAGCGCCAACAATGATCAGTCCATCGGCCAGCTCCTCGCCGACGCGCTGGAAAAGGTCGGCAAAGAAGGCGTGATCACGGTTGAAGAAGCCAAAGGCCTCAAGACCGAGCTCGACGTCGTCGAAGGCATGCAATTCGACCGCGGTTATCTGTCGCCTTATTTCGTGACCGATGCCGAGCGGATGGAAGTCGTCCTCAAGGAACCTTACATCCTTCTTTGCGAGAAGAAGATCAGCACGGTCAAAGACCTCGTGCCGGTCCTCGAAAAAGTGGCGCGCCTCGGCAAGCCGATCCTCATCATCTCGGAAGATATCGAAGGCGAAGCGCTCGCGACCCTCGTCGTGAACAAGATGCGCGGCGTCCTCCAGATCGCGGCCGTGAAGGCCCCCGGATTCGGGGACCGTCGCAAAGCGCTGATGGAAGATATCGCGATCATCACCAAGGGCAAGTTCATCTCCGAAGACCTCGGCGTGAAGCTCGAGAACGTGGAACTGGAGATGCTCGGCACCGCCCAGCGCGTCGTGATCGACAAGGATAACACCACGATCGTCGGCAGCGCCGGTACCCTAAAGGACATCAAGGCCCGCTGCGAACATATCAAGGCGGAGATCGGACGTTCCGACTCGGATTACGATAAAGAAAAACTCCAGGAACGTCTCGCGAAACTTTCCGGCGGCGTTGCGGTTGTGAAGGTCGGCGCGGCCACGGAAGTGGAAATGAAGGAAATGAAAGCCCGCATCGAGGACGCGCTCCACGCGACCCGCGCGGCCATCGAGGAAGGCATCGTCCCCGGCGGCGGCGTGGCGCTCCTGCGCTCCATCGCATCGCTCGACGATATCAAGGCCTCGGGCGATGAAGCCACCGGCGTCCAGATCGTTCGCCGCGCGCTTCAGGAACCGGCCCGTAAGATCGCCCACAACGCGGGCGTCGATGGCTCGGTGGTCGTGAAGAAGATCCTCGAAGGCAAGGGCAGTTTCGGCTTCAACGCCCAGACCTGCGAGTACTCAGACCTCGTCGAGGACAAGGTCATTGACCCGGCCAAGGTCGTCCGCATCGCGATCGAGAACGCCTGCAGCATCGCGGGGCTTCTCCTCACGACCGAATGCGTGATCGCCGAAAAACCCAAGGAAGTGAAAGACGAGGACAAGAAAAAGTCCTCCAACTACTCGGGCAGCATTGAGTAAGGAAAATAAAAGGGGACAGGCATAAAGTGACTGCCTGTCCCCTTTATATTTTATAAGCCGGTTCCCCGAAATGGGAGCCGGCTTTTTTTCCGTCTAGCCTCCTAACGCCCAGCGCCAGATCAAAAATGGATCTTGATCTTCGCCCCGTGCCCCATGCTGCTTTCGACCTCGATCCGTCCCCTGTTGAGCTCCACCAGTTGCTTGACCAACGTGAGCCCCAACCCGAGGCCGGGAATGTTCCCGTGGAAATGTTTATAGACCTGATAAAAAGGAGCGAAGATCTTTTCCTGTTCTTCCGGAGGGATCCCCACCCCGTTGTCACACAAGGTCATCGCCTCTTCCGTCAGGATCAGCTTTAGGCTGAGCCCACCCTCGTCCCGGAACTTGTAGGCGTTCTCCATCAGCTCCTCCAGAACGATCACCTTCCAGAGAGCCACTTTCGAGACCGAAATGTCCCGGACAATGAGAGCCGTGATGCCGTACTTTGCGTCCAGCTTTTCCTTGGTGGCGTAAACCGCGCTTTCCAGAAAATCCGCGAGGAAGACTTCGTTCATCCCCTTGCTCTGCATCTCCAAGACGTAGATGAGCCGCCGGGAGATTTCATGGATCTCCTTCAATTGCTTTTTTGCCGCGTCAAAATATTTGCGGCTCTCCTCCGTTTGAAGCGCCGGTTCGAGAAGATCCAGCGCTCCCAAGATCACCGAAATAGGCGTGTTGAATTTATGCGAAAGGAGCGCCAAAAAATCATTTACGATAAAGTTCTCATTCCTCTGCTGGGTCACGTCCCGCAACGTCAGGACCACGCACGACGGCTTCCCCGCGGGATCCCTCACAATATCCAAATGCGCCTCGAGGTAAAGCTCCTTGAATTCCTCGGTCATTTCACGCTTGATATCGAATTTTGCGGGCGCCAGGGAAACATCGGCCAAAAGCTCCCGGCCGACGGAAACGGAATAACGGGCATAAACCGCCTGGAGAAGTAACGCCCCTTTCGAAAGACCCAGATAGATCTGGGCCGAGTGATTCACATCCGTGACCTTCCAATCGGGGTTACAGACGATGACGCCGTCCCCGAGGCCCTGGATCACCGCCGCGAACTTCTCTTTTTCATTCAGAGAATTCCGGTAAAAGCTCATCTTGAGAAGGGAGTGCACCCGGGCCAGAAGTTCACTTTTGTTGAAAGGCTTGGAGATAAAATCATCGCAACCGGCGGCGATCCCCCGGACCCTGTCTTCATCGGCATTTAGGGCCGTCAAAAGGACCACCGGGATAAGCCGCGTTTCCTCCCTGGCACGCAACCTCTCGAGCACCTCGAAACCCGAGAGAATCGGCATCATGACATCCAGGAGCACGAGATCCGGAATCTTTTCCTGGACCTGTCGCAAAGCGTCTTCGCCGGACCCTGAAAAGGCAAGGTCATACCCGAACGGAGAAAGAAGCGCCTCAAGAAGCTCGAGATTCTTCCGATCGTCATCCACGCAAAGGATGACCTGCTTTTTCACGTTATCCATGAAGCCCTCCGGGGATACACTCGATGACCTGCTTCGCGAAAGTTCGCGTATCGATCGGCTTGGAGATAAGCACCGCTTTCGGTATCGCGGACGCGCCCACGATCAGATCCCCCACGACGGAGGCCGTCACGAAAAGGATCGGGATCCCGGACGTAGTCGCCTCGCGACGCAGGCTTTTGGCCACCAGATCCCCTCGAAGGTCCGGAAGCCGCAAATCCATCACGATCACATCGGGCCTTTCCTTTTGCGCCAGCAGGATGCCTCCCGCGCCATCGGTCGCCACGACCACCTCGAATCCCGCCATTTCAAGGAGATCCTTCTCGAGCGTTCTGTTTTTGTCGTCATCCTCGATGATCAGCGCTTTTTTTTTCATTTCAGGCTCCTTTTGAAGGAAGAGTGAACTTTGCGGTGGCTCCCTTGTTGATGCCTTCCGATTCGATCCATATCCTGCCACCGTGAAGTTCGATGATTTTTTTACAAATGGTAAGCCCTAATCCCGCACCTTCGGTTTCTTTTGTGTAGGCGCTTTCTATGCGGGAAAAGGCCTCGAAAACCCGCTCCAGATCCTCGGGCGATATCCCGATCCCCGTATCCCAAACGGCGATCTCGATCCCGCCCTCTGTTCTCCGGGCCAGAAGTCCGATCTTCCCGTCCTCCGGGGTGAATTTGACCGCGTTCGCCAGCAGGTTGAAAACCACCTGCCGTATTTTACGCCGGTCTCCGAAGACTTCGCCGACATCGGCCCGGACCTCCAGAGAGGGTTTGATCCTTTTGGGCAGGAACAACCCGATCGTCAGGCCCAGGGCTTCCTCCAGACAACTCTTGACCGGGAAGAAGTCGGCCTGCAGCACCATTTTTCCGGACTCTACCCTGGAGAGATCGAGGGCCTCGTTGATCAAGGAGAGAAGGTGGTGTCCGCTCGAAAGGATATTCCCGGCATATTTTTTCTGGCGCTCGTTGAGGGTACCGAACGTCCCGTCAAAAAGCACTTCCGAAAACCCGATAATGGAGTTGAGAGGCGTCCGGAGCTCATGCGACATATTGGCCAGAAATTCAGTCTTCGCCGTGCTCACCTGCCTCAGATCGTCCGCCACCATCTTCAGCTTTTGATTGCTGACCTCAAGCTCGAGCGTCCGGTCCCGGACCTTGTCTTCCAGATGCGCCCTCTCATCCCGGAGTGACTGCTCGATCTTTTTGATCTCCGTCACGTCCCGGATAACGCCCACGAGCATTCTTTGCCCCTGCAGGTCGGTGTAAAGCGCCTTCTTGGTCACGATCACGTGAGTGACACCCTTCGCGTCTGTGAACATTTCCTCGTTAATATTGCTGATGCCGCTTTCAAAGACCAGTTGGTCTTTCTCCTGGAAAACATCGGCCTCATTTTTCGGAAAGAATTCATAATCCGTCTTGCCGAGCAATTCCCCGGGGGAACGCCCCATGAACTTGCAAAAGGCGTCGTTAAAAAGTATCCAGCGATGCCGGGCATCCTTCACGAAAACAGGGTCCGGAACGGAATCTATGATATTCCTTAAAAAGTCGCGGCTCTCCACCACCGCGGCCGCGATCTTTTTCCGTTCCGTGATGTCCGTCGCGATGTGAACCGCTCCCTGAAGCTCCCCCTTCGCATCGAGGATAGGAGAGACCGTAACCCAGAGGATCTCACCCTGCGGGCCCCGGGCTTCTCCGGAATGCGTCTTCTTGTCTTTCAACAATGCCTCGAAGGGACACCCCGGCCAGGGATGCCCCGTCCGGTGCATCCATTCGTGGCACTTTTTTCCGAGCATTTCTTCGGGCCGGACCCCGAAAGCCGTAAAAACCGCCTTGTTGGCCCGCACCAGCGTGTAGTCCTTGTCCATGAGGAAAACCATGTCCGAAATACTGTCAAAGGTCCTCCGCCACTCTTCCGCAGCCCTCAGGATTTTCTCTTCCGTCCGCTTGCGCTCGGAGATGTCGCGGATCACTTTCGACGCTCCGATGATCCTGCCGTCCGCATCCCGGATCGGGGATGCCGAGACCGAAACCTCAAGCAGCTGTCCGTCTTTTCTCTGCCTCACCGTCTCAAAATGCCCCACGACCTCGCCCCGTTTGATCCTCTCCAGGATCATCGCCTCTTCTCCCTGGTGGTCCGGGGGGATCAGTCTCAAGATCGAAGTCCCCTCCATCTCCCCGGCCGTATAACCGAACATCCTGGCCGCGCCCTGGTTCCAACTGGTGATCGTGGAGTCGAGGCTTTTGCTGATAATGCCGTCTTCCGCGGATTCCACCATCGCCATCAAGCGATCGGCCTTTGCTTCGACCTTCCGGCGCTCGGCGTCCGATTTATTGAGAAAAAAAGCAAGAATGAAAACATACAGCGCCATGATCATGAGATTCCCGGTCGCGGCAAAAGAGACGCCGAATTCATGGCTGATCGCCCCCGCCATTTCGAGGCGGAGTTTCAGCCACCCCAGGCTCAGGGGGATCAGGATCGTAACGGGAAGAATGCGGCGTATCAATTTCCCGCCGATCGCGTCAGAGCTCACCGTCCCCATGATCCCGCAACCCGGCCGGCAAAAAAGGATCCCGAAGAAAACAGCAAGGAACAGCACCATCGTATGAAGGGCCATGGCCGTGCTGAATTGGAGACCGATAAAGAGCGGATGCGCTTGATAAAAATAACCGACGAGGGAAAGTGCCGTGATAGCCCCGGTAGGAAGCATCAGGACCTGAGACACAAGACAGCGGTTCTTTCGCGCGGAGGCCAGAAGGAATAACGCCAGACCGGTGATCGTGAAATTGAGGGCCGTATTGAACGCCATCCTGCCCGGGGTTGAGGTGAGGATCGCACCCGAAGCTTCCTTGAACAGGGTCTGATCGATCCCGAAGTCCCGGCCCAGCACATACTGGAGAAAAGTGAGGAAGCCGATGCCGAAAACCAGAAAACCCGACGCGAGGGCGATCCTTTGGCAGAGGGGTTTGCCTTTCCGCTTGATCTGCAAAAGCCACAGAGACAGGCCCACGAGCACAAAACACAAAGCCGTATTGGCTTTCATCGTTACCAGGCCGGGAGAAACACTTTTCAGGGCCGGAATATCCAGCATCCAACCCGCCAGAACCGAGCACCCGCCCAGGAAGATCACAACGCTCAGAGCCTCGGAAGCGGCCCTGAAAAGAGGCGTGCTGCGGGTCTCCGCCTGCATGCAATCCCAAAGCTTCTTTTTAACTTCTTGAACCATAGAGGCCTTGTCCCAATCTAAAATTTAAAACTCACCGGTAAGCCGGAGCTGGCATCGCTGCCCTATATAGTCCGAAGTAGACCCGCTGTCTACCTTTCTTGCCCTAAAAACACAAAAACCTCCGCCCCTGCGAGCGAAGGTTCAATCTTTGAGGGCCTTTTTTGTTTTCATCGTCAACCCTTGATCCAATGAAGTGAATGCCTTGATCCGTTTCAGGTTGCATTATAGCCCTTTTGAAAGGGAGCGATGCAAGGATTCTCCTAAGCATAAGATAAGT
>Ga0073936_10009805_pt1 | contig 11834 bp, 6 predicted proteins | sample AliMusrvi5mmetaG_FD_87041 | JGI IMG/M metagenome (GOLD analysis project Ga0073936, IMG submission 87041) | Freshwater lake bacterial and archeal communities from Alinen Mustajarvi, Finland, to study Microbial Dark Matter (Phase II) - Alinen... | ecosystem: Environmental > Aquatic > Freshwater >... | reverse complement strand
CCCCGCTGCCGATGCTGGGGACGCTGCCGGGAATCGTGACGGTGGCCAGGGCGCTGCAGGAATCGAACGCCCGGTCCCCGATGCTGGTGACGCTAACGGGAATCGTGACGCTGGTCAGTTTGGTACAGGAGGCGAACGCCCAGTCGCCGATGCTGGTGACGTTGGCGGGAATGGTGACGCCAGGCAGGCTGGTGCAGGAATAGAACGCAGAGTTCCCGATGCTGGTGACGTTGGCGGGGATCGTGACAGCGGTCAGGCCGGTACAAGATTCGAACAGCCCGTGGGCGATGGTGGTGATACCGTTGGGAATGCTCGCGCTGCCAAGTTTGGTGCAGGATTTGAACGCCCAGTTGCCGATGCTGGTGACGCTGGCGGGAATCGTCACGCCGGTCAAACCGGTGCAGTTAGAGAACGCCCGATCCCCGATGCTGGTTAGGCTGGTACTCATCGTCACGCCGGTCAGTTTGGTGCAGGAATCGAACGTGGATTCCCCGATGCTGGTGATGCCGTTGGGAAGGGTCATGCCGGTCAGGCCGGTGCAGGATTGGAACGCCCAGTTGCCGATGCTGGTGACGCTGGCGGGGAGGGTAATGGCGGTCAGGTTGGCGCAGTTGAAAAACGCCCAGTCTCCGATGCTGGTAACTCCGTTAGGGATCGTGACGCTGGTCAGGGTTGCGGTTTTATAGAATGCATAGTCCCCGATGCTGGTCACAGGCATGCCATTGATGGTGTCCGGGATGCTCACCGCGCCACCGGAACCGGTGTAGCCGGTGATGGTGATCCGGGAGCTATCGATCGTGTAAGTGTAAATGCTGGCCTCCCCCCACTGCGCATACAAGGTCACGTTGGCCGCGCCCATCGTGAACGTGGCGCTGCCGGAAGAGGCATAGCTTGTCCCGCTCCCGTCCATCGCCGTGTTCCAACCCGTGAAGGTGAACCCCGTCTTCGCCAAGGCGCCGGTGTTGGCACTCACCGTCACCGTCGCCCCGCTCGCATAAGTGCCGCTATCTGTCGGCACGGTGCCGCTGGTGCTGCCATTGCTGTCGTAGGCCACCGTGTAGGTGACTGCCCACTGCGCATACAAGGTGACGTTGGCCGAACCCATCGTCAATGTGGCGCTGCCTGAGGCGGCATAGTTGGTCCCGCTGCCGTTGGCCGCCGTGTTCCAGCCTGTGAAGGTAAACCCCGTTTTGGTCAAGGCACCCGTATTGGCTCGTACGGTCACCAGCGCGCCGCTCGCGTAGGTGCCGCCGTCGGTCGGCACGGTGCCGCTGGTGCTACTATTTCCGTCGTAGGTCACTGCATAGGTGACTTCCCACCTGGCAAACAAGGTCACATTGGCCGAACCCATCGTCAAGGTGGCGCTGCCTGAGGCGGCATAGATTGCCCCGCTGCCATTGGCCGCCGTGTTCCAACCTGTGAAGGTGAAGCCTGTCTTGGTCAAGGTGCCCGTGTTGGCTTTCACGGTCACCGTTGATCCGGGCGCGTAGGTGTTGTTATCCGTCGGTACGGTGCCGCTGGTGTTACTATTGCCGTTGTAGGTCACCGTGTAGGGGACGGCCCACTGCGCATACAAGGTGACGTTGGCCGAACCCAACGTGAACGCCGCGCTGCCTGAAGCTGCGTATGGTGTCCCGGTTCCGTCCATCGCCGTGTTCCAGCCCGCGAGGGCGAAGCCCGTTCTGGCCAAGGCACCCGTGTTGGCCTTCACCGTGACCGTTGCTCCGCTCGCGTAGGCAGTGCTATCCGTCGGCACGGTGCCGCTGGTGCTGCCATTGCTGTTATAGGTCACCGTGTAGGGGACTGCCCACTGCGCATACAAGGTCACGTTGGCCGACCCCATCGTGAACGTTGCGCTGCCTGAGGCGGCATAGGGCGTTCCGGTTCCGTTGGCCGCGGTGTTCCAGCCTGCGAAGGCGAAGCCCGTCCTGGTCAAGGTGCCCGTGTTGGCCTTCACGGTCACTGTGGCTCCGGTCACGTAGGCACCGCCATCCGCCGGCACGGTGCCGCTGGTGCTACTATTGCCGGAGTAGGTCACTGCGTAGGTGATGATGGGTATCCACTTCGCATACAAGATCACGCTGGCCGACCCCATCGTCAAAGCGTCGGTATCTGAGGCGGCATAGCTTGTTCCGGTCCCGTCCGCAGCCGTGTTCCAGCCCGCGAACGTGTAGCCCGTTTTTGCCAATCCGCCCGAGTTTGGCAGCAGGGTCACCAGCGCGTCATTCTCATAGGGACCGTTGACATCGGTGGGCGCGACGCCGCTGGTGTTGCCATTGCCGTTGTAGGTCACCGTATAGATGGCGGCACCGCTGGTCACCGTCAGGATCACGTTGCTGCCGCTGATAGATACGACGCCCGTCGCCCCGGCGGCCACGCCGCAGCCGCCGGTGTAAAGCGGGGTTGGATTGACCGTGCCACTGATGGCTGACGAAGCGGAAACCAGCGTGTAAGTGCCGGTGCCCAAGGCCGTGCTGGGCACCACGACCGTGAAGGTGTTGCCGCCAAGCGTCAGCGTGGCCCCGGTAACGGCAAGGGAAGGACCGGAACCATCATAGGTCAGGGTGATCGGTTTGCTTCCCATGCTGATAGTTCCACCTGGAGTTCCGGTGATCGTGGCCGCCATGGCCGCGCCACTGGCACTCAATGCGGCAGGCCAGACATACGTGGCCGAAGTTGTGGGAGTCGTCAGGTCAAGGGTTGCGCCGGCCCCGATGCTGACGCTGGTGCCCACAGCCAGCGAACCGGCCGTATTCAACTTGAGGGTGCCGCCGTTGACGCTGGTGGCCCCGTTGAAAGTGTTCGTTTGATTCAGGGTTGCGGTGCCGGTGAAGGTGGAATCGAGCAGCAGGCCGCCGGTGCCAGCCCAGACCCCGGTTTGAATCAGTTTGCCGTTGCCTTTCAGCGTGAGGGTGTTGCCATGATCGGTGATCGCGCCCACGGACAATTGCATCGCCGCCGCCGCCGAGTTGTTCAGGGTGAAGGTCGCATTGCTGTTGAGAGTCGTCGCGCCGACGGTGAGTTGTTGGATGCCACTGGTGACATACGTGCCTGCGGTGAGGGTGAAGTTCGGGTTGTTGTTCACCGTCAACGCGCCAAAGGTATGGGCCACGCCGGCAAACGCGCTCGCAGTGGAGCGATTATCCAGGGTAAACGTGCCATCCGCATTGACAATGAGCGGAGTATTCGGACTCGTCTTGTTAAAGTTGATACCAGCCCCGTTGGCATTAATCCTCAGATTGCCGCCATTGAAAAAGATGCCCGAATCGTTAAAAGCCAAGCCATTACTGCTAGCGCAAAAAACCTCATAAAGCCCTTCGTTCAGGTTCAAGGCTCCCGTCATGCCGCCTTGGGTAAATATTCCACCGGCGGAGGAATCTGATCCGAGCGTGAGCGTGCCGGGACCCGTTTTGGTGGTGCCGCCGGTGCCAATCATGATCACGTTGGCGTTTTGGCCATTAATGGTGAGGCTGCCACCGCTGGCTATGTGGAAGATCGCTTCACGTGCGCCAAACTGCAGAATCACGCGTGCCGAGGTAGTTCCTATGGAGCTAGACCCACCGGTTTGGACGATGAACCCAGGTGCCGTTCCACTTCCAAGCGTTAGATTGCGCGAGGCGCTTACACCAGGGACCACGTTCTTGCCGTTATCCAAAACCAAGCTGTTGAGAATGCCATCCGATGACGTTGTCGTTGCGGCCGCCGGCCGCGCATTGACGGTGTCGGCAGTCCAGGTGGTTCCCGCACCGGTGGTATAACCCGTGTATTTCGCCAGGTCGTTGCCGCTGAGCGCCGCCAAATCATAGGTGGAGCCATTATACATCACAGCCCCCGGGATGATTCCATCAACTAACGTTGGAAGAGTGATAAACGTGACTTTGTTGCGGGCATCGGTGCCGAGTCCCGTGCCGGAGAAGAACACCGTGCCGCCGGCATTGCGGGTGATGGAGGCAAGGGTCAGGGTGGAGGTCTGGCCGGTGGCCGCCTGTTGGGTGTTGACGGTGAGCGCCCCGGGATTGAGGGTCAAGGTGCCGATGCTTTCGGCATAACTACCGGAGTTGGTGTTGATGTTGTAGTTGAATACTCCGCCATTGGAGGTGAAGGCCTTGCCGTTGCCGAGGCGATTGGTCTTGTTGCCCGTGGTGTTGTCGAGTGTCAGGGTGCTTCCGTAACAGATTGCCAATGAATCGCTGATTGAGCCGTTGGCACCGCCAAGAACGAGCAGCCCCTCGCTAACGGTCGTCGTTCCCGTGTAGCTGTTAGCTCCGGTGAGAGTGAGCGCGCCCTCTCCAATTTTGATGAGGCCGGCGGTGCCAGCGATCCCGTTGCCGATCGTGGCCGCGATGCCCGCGCCGGTCGTGAGGGTGGGGGTGGTCCCGTTGAGCGTGAGGGTGCCGGCTCCGGAAAGGGTGTAGCCGCTGGCATTGAACGTGACGTTGTGCGCGGTGGCACCGACCAGGGTGACCGTGCCGGCAGGGGCCTCGAGAACGGCATCGTTGCCGGAGGTCCACGGGGAGAGATAAGGGCCGCCAGAGGCGGCGCTCCACGCCGACGTGGCACCATTATCCCAGTTGAGGGAGCCGGCGGCATATTGTGTCGCCGCCAGTGCGGATTGACCGGCGAGCCACGAGGCGGTTAGTAGTGGCAGCAGCTTGCGGGCGCAAGCGAAGGGGCGAGGACTCATGAAATCATTGGGTTTTGGGCGCGGCGGGATGCGCGTCGAGGATTTTCTGTAGCCGCTGTCGCCTCACCACGATCTCGGGATCGGTACTGGTGGCGGCCACTAGGATTTGTTCGAATGGCGCATTCTTCAGATCGTACATGATGCCGTCGTTGCCAAGTTTGTAGCGGGAATCGCGGACGTATGAATCGCCGTTGCGTTCGACGAACACCCACTCACGCGGATGGCCCTGTTCTCCCTTGATCTGTGGGACGAAGCTGGTCCCGTCGAGCACCACGCCTTGCGGCAGGCTCGCCCCGGCCACCTCCGCCAAGGTGGGGAAGAAATCGCTGAAGTCAGTTAGATCGTGGTTGGTCGTGCCGGCTGGCGTGATGCCCGGCCAGTTGACGATCAACGGGACGCGGGCGCCGCCTTCCAGCATGGTGTTTTTCCAGCCATCGATGGTCTGGCCATGGATCGTATCAGGACCCAGTTTGTAATGGGCCGTGGAACCGTTGTCGCCCACATACAGGATCAGCGTATTCTCACGCAGGTGCAGGCTGACCAGGGTGTCGACGATCTGGCCGACGAGTTTGTCCATGTAGCGGATGTTGTCCTCGTAGAACTCGGCCGAGTTATCAGCGGCCTTGGTGGCGGGGTTGCTGTCCGGCGTATGTTGCGCCGGGTCGTGGACGTGTACCATGGAGTAATACAGGAAAAACGGCTGGGCCTGCTTGCGGGTGAGGAAGTCCACCAGAAACATGTGCATCAGGTCCGGCATATATTGACCATTGACCAGATTTTTAGAGGTGTTGTTCGTGTAGTAATTGCACGACCAATACTTGCCGCTGAGGAGGAAGGCGAAGTATTCGTCGAAGCCCCACGGCGGGCCCGGGCGATTGTCCCAGCTGACCTGGCCCCATTTGCCGACGCACGCGGTGGCGTAGCCCGCCTGTTTCAGCACGGTCGGCAGCATGATTTCGGTGCCCGCCACGGGCATATTGGTGGTCGCGTTGCTGTTCATTCCCGTGCGGAACGGATACCGCCCGGTCAATAATTCGCACCGTGAGGGGCCGCAAACCGTCGCCGAGTAGCTGTACTCGAAGCGCATGCCGGTGCTGGCCAGCGCGTCAATGTTGGGCGTCGGGGCATGGTCGCCGCCGTAACAAGTGAGGTCGTTGAGGCCCACGTCATCGCCCAGAATGAAAACAATATTCGGCTTTTGGCTGCTGCGGGGCTGTGTCGCGGTTGGCGCCGCCGCCAGGCTTGCCTGTGACAATAGCGCCGCGACCGTTCCGACTCCAGCTGCCGCGAACAATTTCCGATGACCTGATCTGTCTTGCATGGGTCTGTTGTTTTGAACAGCATAAAGTCTTTTGGTGGCCGTCAACAGTAACATCATCGTGTGACATGGCAGGGGCGGGGAATTCCAATTCCAATTGTCGCTGGACAATTCAGGGGCCTTGGCCACGGTGCCCATGTGAGCCAGCGGGTTCAACAGAATGTGCAAGCAACCGATGAACAAGGGAATCCTCGTGACAAGCAAGACCGCATTCATGGCCGCGCCGCTGCTGCTGGCCGGACTCGCCGGCCTGGCGGCAACTGCCGTTGCGTCCGCGGGGCGGACTGTGGACCAGGGTGCGGGCAGCGCGGTTGCGGCGGGCGCGCGGCCCGGCGTGATCGATGTTTCCCGCAACATCGGCAAAACCCCGCCAATGGGCTGGAATTCCTATAATCGGTTTGGCCTCGGGGTGACGGCGAAGTTGGTCAGGGAGATCGCTGATGGAATGAAGAAGTATCAACTGGCTGCAGCCGGTTACAAATACCTCGTGATTGATGACGGGTGGCAGAACAAACAACCAGGCCCCAAGGGAGAGCTTCTTTGCGCTGTGGACAAGTTCCCCGGGGGCATGGCTCCGCTGGTGAGATATGTCAAGGGCCTGGGCCTGGAATTAGGTATTTATTCTTCGCCCAACCAGTGGTCATGTGGCGGACGGCCCGGCAGTTTGGGTTATGAGGAGATGCATGCCAAACAGTTTGCCGAATGGGGGGTCAAATTTGTGAAATATGACTACTGCCCGACCCGCAACAATGAGCGGGATTTGTCGCGGGAGGAGATCATTGAAAGATACGGGGTGTTTCATGCGGCCATCAAAAAGGCTGACCCGGAGATGGTCATCGCGATTTGCGAAAAGGGTTGGGCGGGCAAGCTCCGCCAACAACCAAAGGATGGAAACCCACCTGTCACCGGGGAACGGAGGAAGGCGGCATTCGCCTGGTGTGCTGAGGCGGGCACGATGTGGCGCACGACCGGTGACATCAGCCCGAAATGGGGCAGGATCATGGAGATCCTTGATGAACAGGATGGCCTGGCATCCCTCTCAGGTCCCAACTCGTTCAATGATCCGGACATGCTTGAAGTGGGCAATGGCAACCTGTCCGCCGCGGAAAACAGGGCCCATTTTTCCCTGTGGTGCGTGTTGAACGCGCCATTGATTCTGGGCAATGATTTGCGGCAGATTCCCGCTGCGACGCTTGAAGTCATCACTAACAGGGAAGTGATTGCCCTGAATCAGGACCTGCTATGCAAGCAGGCTGAGAAAGTGGTTGATACCGGTGACATCGAGGTGTTCTCGAAACCGCTGGCCAACGGCGACCTGGGCGTTTGCGTTTTCAACCGCAGTGGTTCCGGGCATGAAGTGGCCGTCAACTGGAACAGCCTGGGGCTGGAGGCCGGCAGCAAGGTGAAAGCCCGTGATCTCTGGGCGCACAAGGACCTCGGGGAATTTTCCGGGTCGATTGAAACATCGGTGCCTTCCCACGACGTAATGGTTTTCAGATTGAGCAAACCATCCACACCAACAGCCCCATGAGAATAACAAAATTTCCCACCTTCACCCTGCCGCTGCTGTGCGCATCCCTGATGCTCGGCGGATTCACCGCCACGGAGCTGACCGCCGCGCCCAAGGCCGCCGCCGCGCCCGCCGCGGCCGCCGTGACCCGCGAGATCAAGCTGACCGGCAAACTGTTGCTCTATCCCGTTACCAAAGGCAACAAGGAAGACAAGAAGAAGGGCATGCTCTCGGTGCGGGTCAACGGCGCGCTCATCCACAATATCGAGGGCAAACTGGCCCAGGCGAAGGACGACGTGGTTTGGTGGGCCTATCTCGACATGGCCGAATACGTCGGCAAGACGGCCGTTCTCGGCGTGTCACAAGCAGACGATGGCCCCGGCCTGGCATTGATCGAAAGCGCCGATGAGGAACGGCATCTGCTGCCCTTGTATGATGAACGGATGCGGCCGCAATTCCACCACAGCCAGAAGCAGGGGTGGAACAACGACCCGAACGGAATGGTTTATTATGACGGCGAATATCATTTGTTCTGGCAATGCAATCCGGTGGGCTGCCAATGGGGGAACATGTATTGGGGGCATTCAACCAGCCCGGACATGATCCATTGGACCGAACAGCGCCGCGCCTTGCGGCCGTTCGGCGGACCCTACACCCCGGACCGCCACCCGTCGATGGCTAACAAAAACTGCTTCTCGGGCAGTGCCAACGTGGATGCCGACAACACCGGCGGCTGGCAGACCGGCAAGGAAAAGACCATGGTTGCCGTTTTCACCGACACCGGTTGCGGCGAGGCGGTGGCCTACTCGAATGACCGCGGCCAACACTGGACCTACTACGACAAGAACCCCGTCATCAAACACAGCGGGCGCGATCCGAAACTCGTCTGGTATGCGCCCGGCAAGCACTGGGTGATCGCCGCCTTCGACCAAAGTCCGGACAAGCAGATCGGCGGCAACATCGCGTTTTATTCCAGCACCAACCTCAAGGACTGGACGCTCAACAGCCATTTGTCCGGCTACTTCGAGTGCCCGGAACTGCTCGAACTGCCCGTCGATGGCGACCCGAAGAACACCCGCTGGGTGGTTTTCGCCGCCAACGCCCAGTATGCCGTCGGCAGCTTCGATGGCAAGACCTTCAAGCCCGAGCATGACGGCAAGCAGACCCTGCATTACGGACCCTTCTATGCCTCGCAATGCTTCAGCAATCCGCCGGACGGCCGGGTCGTGCAAATCGGCTGGGCGAGGATCGCCATGGGCGGAGATATGCCATTCAACCAGACGTTCACGCTGCCGCTCAACCTGACACTCAGGAAAACTCCGGACGGCATCCGGATGTTCGCCAACCCGATCGTGGAAGTGAACACCCTGCATGATGGCAAACCCCAGGTTCTAACAGCCAAGGCGGCCACCGCGGCGGCGCCGGCCACTCTCGACGTGGACGGCCAGCTCGGCGACATCATGGTGACCCTCAGGCAAGGCGACGCCAAGCGAGTCGCCCTGACCTTTGGCGGCAATCAGGTGACCTATGACTTCGGCAGCGGCATGCTCGACAAGGTTCCGGCCAGCCTGATCGACGGCAAGTTGAAACTCCGCGTCCTGGTGGACCGCCCGCTGTTCGAGGTGATCGTCAACGACGGGCAAAGCCATCTCACCGCGCCACGTCAGCCGGCACCCCTCGGGACGATTTCCGTCAAGCCTGAAGGCGGCAGCGTGACGGTCGAATCACTCGAGGTCTTCAAGATGAAGTCGATTTGGAAGAAGTAAGTTGCCGGTCGTTGCGCTGAAAATCCGGAATTCGTCTCCTGAATCCGGACTTGGTGCTTGGAGTCGGGCCGGCAAATTGCTAAGCCACCGGCCATGCACGACGCCCGCATCGACGCTCTCGCCCGCCAACTGGTCCGTTATTCCACCTCGCTCAAGAAGGGCGAGAAGGTGTTGCTGGATCTCCACGATGTCCCCGACTCCATCGGTCTCGCACTGATCCGCGAGGCCCGCGCCAAGGGGGCCTTGCCGTTCTTGCGCCTCCACCAGGGCCGCCTCACCCGCGAAATGCTCATGGGTGCCGACGACGCGCAGTACACGATCATGGCCCGCCATCTGTTAGTGGAAATGAAGGACATGGACGCCTACATCGCCATCCGCGGCGGCCACAACATCGCCGAAACGTCCGACGTCCCGGCGGAAACCATGAAACTTGCCATGAAGCACATGCGCCCGGTGATCGATTACCGGGTGAAGAAGACCAAGTGGTGTGTGTTGCGCTGGCCGTCGGCCTCGATGGCCCAGCAGGCGGGCATGAGCACCGAGGCGTTCGAGGATTTCTACTTCCGGGTTTGTCTGTTGGATTACAAGGCGCTGGTGCCGGCGATGACCGCCCTCAAGAAACTGATGGACCAGACGGACAAGGTGGAGATCACCGGCCCGGGCACCGATCTGCGGTTCTCCATCAAAGGCATTCCGGCATTGTTCTCCGGCGGCAACTATAACATTCCCGATGGCGAGGTCTTCACCTCGCCGGTGCGCGATTCGGTGGAAGGTGTCATCAGTTACAACGCGCCGACGATCTATCAGGGGATCCCGTTCGACAGCATCCGGCTGGAGTTTTCCAAAGGCAAAATCATCAAGGCCGAAGCAGGCGCCAAAACCAAACAGATCAACAAGATCCTCGATAGCGACGAGGGGGCGCGCTACATCGGCGAATTCGCGCTCGGCTTCAACCCGGAGATCCGCGAACCGATGCGCGACATCCTGTTTGACGAGAAAATCGCCGGGTCGTTCCACTTCACTCCCGGCCAGGCCTACGAGGAGGCCGACAACGGCAACCGCTCACAAGTCCACTGGGACATGGTCAGCATCCAGCGCAAGGATTACGGCGGCGGCGAGATCCGCTTCGACGGCAAGCTCATCCGCAAGGACGGCGTCTTCCTGCCCAAGGCGCTCGCCAAACTCAACGGCTGACCGTGGCGGCGGTTTCCAACCGCCATGCCCGACATCCCGCAATCAAGGAATAGGTTTTTCATAGTAGGCAATGGCATCAAGGAATTCTTCCTTGGCCTGCGGCAGAAAGGAGACCCTCATGGAACAAAGCGTTTTGCCGCCGCGCTCATGACATCGTGGTAGGGGATTCCGTCAACACTGCCGCTATCCACGGCCATGATTCGAGCCTGTATTTCCTGCTCCCAGGCCGCTTCAACCTCTTGATCGATGGTTGCATCGTCTATCTCAAGAAGCAAGCCAGCCAACATCAACCGCTGTCGCGAAGGCAATTGCAATGCATTGCGGGCAATATCCTCAAGGGTTGCTGACATGCTGTGAATGTTACCGCAAACCCGCCGCTGGTCAATACAACAATGCTTGCCGCCCAAGGCCGAGGACCGGCGGCAGCAGGAAGCGGAGCTTGCGGCGCGGCGGGCGGCCTTGGAGGAAGAGGCGCGGCAACAACGGGAAATGATGGTGGGCGTGATGGCGATCAGCCGCCTCCGGCGCGAGGAAGCGCAGGCCACGGAACACGGCGACCCGGCGACGGCGGCGGCGAAACGCAAGGCGGCCGACTCGCAGGAAGACGAGAAAACCCGGCGCGAACCGCATGATGGAACAAATCGGCAAGTCCGCTGGCACCGTGATCGCCGACAATCTGGCCAAGATCGGCGGCGGCAACGTGAGCGGGACCGTTCCGGATACCGCGCTGCTCAAGGATATCCGGACCATCCTCAAGCAAATCTACGAGGTGGACAAACAGAACGTGACGGATCTGACGATGAAGTAGGGAGGAAGAGCGGTCGGTGGGAAAGTTGCGCGGAATTCCCTTGTCCGCCCTGCAAAAAATGCTACAAACCCTCTTGAAAGAGCGCTCTCCCGAGACCGCTAGTGGACGAAGTCCGCCCTCCCGCGCGGCATTTGTCCTTCTTATACCGCACGCTGTATAAGAAAGGACAAATGCCGCGCGCTATTGAATAAAACTGTTAGGCAAATACATCATGAATCCATACGATGCACCTCAACACATTCATGATCACGGCAACCTCCTGATCAGAAGAAGTTCGCCTCCACCCATTGTACGACTTTCGGTAGCAGGTCTAGCATTATCCTTTTCGCTTGGCATAGCGAAGATGGTATACCTGGCATATCAGAACGGCTCCTTGCGGCTAGTCGGATTTTGTATCGGGACTAGCTTCCTATTAGTTATTTTATACGTTTTGTTGAGAAGTTTATATCGCGGATCTAAGGTAGCATTTTGGATCGTTATTGCCCATGCCGCGTTCGCAATCGTTGCATATAGATATTCAATAACCCAGTTTGCAAGATTACATACACAATGGG
>Ga0073936_10009803_pt1 | contig 11837 bp, 7 predicted proteins | sample AliMusrvi5mmetaG_FD_87041 | JGI IMG/M metagenome (GOLD analysis project Ga0073936, IMG submission 87041) | Freshwater lake bacterial and archeal communities from Alinen Mustajarvi, Finland, to study Microbial Dark Matter (Phase II) - Alinen... | ecosystem: Environmental > Aquatic > Freshwater >... | reverse complement strand
GAGGATCTTGTTGACCTTGGCATACTGGTTGATGCCGCGGGTGAGCGCGGTGCGGAAACCGGTGAGATGGGTGCCGCCGTCGCCATTGGGAATCGAGTTGGCAAAACACAGGATCTGGTCGTTGTACGAATCGTTGTACTGGAACACGACATCGGCAAACACATCATCCGTGGTTTTCTTGCCGTCGTAATCGAGGTCGATCTGGCGCGTGCCATTGAGAATGACCGGAGTCTCATGGATCACCGTTTTGTTTTCACCGAGCTGGATGACGAATTCCTCGATGCCTTTGGCATAGTAAAACGTGGTTTTCTTCGCGGATTCCGGGCGCTCGTCCTCAAGGTCGATGGTCAGGCCGGGGTTGAGGAAGGCGAGTTCGCGCAAGCGGGTGGCGAGGCGGTCGAACTTGAAGTCGATGGTATCCACGAAGATCGTGGCATCGGGGAAGAAGGTGATGGTGGTGCCAGTCTTGTTAGGATCGACTTCACCGACGATATGGAGCGGTTCGGTGGTTTTGCCGCGTTCGAAACCGATGCGGTGGACTTTGCCATTGCGCATGATATCGGCGCGGAACCAATCCGCCAGAGCGTTGACGCACTTGGCACCGACGCCGTGGAGGCCGCCGGAATACTTGTAGGCGCCCTGTCCGAACTTGCCGCCGGCATGGAGGTTGGTGAGCACCAATTCCACGGCGGGCATGCCGAATTTCGGATGCATGTCCACCGGGATACCGCGGCCGTTATCGGCAATGGAGACCGAGCCATCGACGTGGATGGCCACCTTGATGCGCGAACAATAACCGGCCAGATGTTCATCAATCGAATTGTCCAGCACCTCGAACACGCAGTGGTGGAGACCGCGCTCGTCGGGATCGCCGATATACATCCCCGGGCGCTGGCGAACCGCCTCCAGACCTTCGAGTTTATCGATCTGCGCAGCATCGTATTGCTGCTCGGAAGCGACCTTGGTGGGGGCTTTGATGGATTCGTTGGCGGACTCGGACATAACGCGTGGCCAGCGTCTGAAATTCACGCCTGCGAAACAAGCAACTTCTTGCGGATTTGCGGATTCAATCGGGCAGTCCGAGGCATTCGCACTGCCACCGGAGCAACGCGTCGGACGGTTTGATTTCCCCGGCCACGAGGCTCTCCAGAACCGAGCGCGGGGCGATCAGCGAGCCTTCGATGTCCAGAGTGGCGGCAGCCTGTTCGCGGGTCTGGATCAGGGCTTGCACTTTGCGTTCGAAATCCCTGTCCCGTTTCCGGCGTTTGGCATTGAGGCGTTCCGGCCAGACTGCCTCGGGCAGGGTTTCCACCGCGGCAATCGCCGCGCGGAAGCGCTTGACCCGGTCCGGACGGAAATGATGGGGCAGGGAAACGTTTTTCCCGCTCGCCAGGTCGATGCTCCATTCGAGCAACTGGCTATTGGTGGTCACCATGAACGACGGTCGGTCCCACCCCTTGGCTTCGGCATCGCGCCACTGCCACAAGGCGCGCAAGCAGACGAGGCCGAAACGATCCAGTTTGCCCGATCCCTGGATGCGCCAGATTTCCTCCTTGGTATCGTCGCGATCGAGCACCCGCTGGCGGGCGGCGGCGCAGCTTTCCTCAAACCAATCATAACGGCCGGCGGCCTTCAGCCCGGCGACGATGAGGTCACCCATTTCGAGCAGGTAATGCACATCGTTGAGCGCATACTCGATCATCTTGGGGGAGAGCGGCCGTTTTCCCCAATCGGCCTTCTGCGAGGATTTCGAGAGTTCGACACCAAAATACAGTTGGACCAAATCGCCGAGTCCGAAGCGTCGCGCCCCTAACAACCTGGCCCCGATCTGGGTATCGTAAACCACCGGCGGCAGCGCGTTGAACTGCCGCTTGAACATGGTCATGTCGTAATCGGCCCCGTGCATCCACACCGTGGCTTCCGCCAGATAAGCGCCCAAGGCCGACAGATCGCGGATCGCCAACGGATCGATCAATACCGACTGCCCCCTGACGGCAAACTGGATCAGACAGAGTGATTCGCGGTAACGATGCAGGCTGTCCGCCTCGGTATCGATCGCACAAACCGGAGCCTCCATCCCATGTCGGCATGCTTGGAGGTGGCTAACAAGGCGGTCCGTGGTGTCGATCATGTCATCTTGTTAAACCAGCCGCCGCAGGCTGGCAGGAAAATCACCCTGTTCACAGGAAACCCACCATCGGGCCGGGCCGGGGTTGTGGCCCCGGAACCCGGCCGATAGAGGAATCGCCGCCGTCCCATCGGAATCGGATTCGTCAATACCAGGTCTGAATGACCATGAGCGGCAGCCCTGCGACCGTAACTGTGGCATCGCGATTGCTGATTCCGCTATTCGCGAATCCCCAATTTACGACGGTCACGGTGGCGGATTTGAGATTGGCGGCGGGAGTCACCGTGATCCAGTCCACGGGCGAGAAGAAATCGCTGGCGTTCAGGTTATTGTAGCCGGTGATGGTCACTTGGAAGCTCCCTCCGCCGACCGAAACCGTGCGAATCGTCGGTGAGATCGTAACAGATCCTCCGTTCGCGCTCTGGGCCTGATCGATGTGGTGGTTGAGGCCGGCGATCTTGAGATCGGCGGAACGCCTCAGATTGCTCGAGTTACCGCCCACGGACACGATCAATTGCACGGGTTGGGTGCTTCCCGGTCCCGACATCGGTTGGACGTTGACCCAGCCGGAGGCGGGGTTGATGACGCTCCATGGCTCATTGGCGGTCAGGTAAACGATGTAGGTGCCGCCTTTGGAACCAAGGCTCTTCGACTTCGGACTGAGCAGGTTATACGGTGCCAAGGTGCCGCCGACATTGGGTTCGATCACCACTTGGCCGGAAGTAAGTCCCACCCGATAGAAGCCGCGAACTTCGCCGGATTTCTGCAAGACCACGCCGGTGAAAATCGCCTTGGAGGCCGCATAGTTGAGATTCGGATCGTTGAATCGGTAGGTTCCGGTCAACAACCCGGTCTTGGTATCGATTTTCGCGTTCAGGGTGCGGGTCTGGGTATCCGGAATGGTGATGGCGTTTTGGGTTGTCCAGGTGGCGATCACCGACTGTTTGTCGAAATTTCCGCCAATAAATGTGATCACCGCGTTGTTCGGTTGCGCGACGAACTTGGAGAACGAGGGCAACTGGGCATAGGAAACCGGCCGGTAAACCGCGCCATAGGCAGCCGAACGGAAACTATAACCGGCAATCTGGGAAACTCCCGAGGTCACGGGATTGCGCACCACCAGCAGATCGGCGTCGAGGTCCGACTGACCGACCAAGCCGTAGGTGTCATCCACATCCGCCGAATCGCGCAGGAAGAAATTGGAACCCACAAAGCCGCCGGTGGTGGTGACCATGGCGAAGAATGACATGAAGTCGCCTTCCAACACATTGCCGCTCCAAGTCAGGACTTGACCGTCCGAAGACATGCCGCGCAAGGTGACGCGTCCGTCGGAACCGATGGATCCGGTCAAATATCCGTCGCCGAGCGGTTCCCCGTTCTTGGGTTGGCTGTCGGCAGGAATGATGGCGGTATAAAGCCCCGCATCTCCCGTCGGGAAGGTCTTCGAATAAGCAGCACGACGCAGTTCGAAGACCAGGGGATCGCCGTTGATACCGGCGAATTTGCCGCTGACGCGGAAGATGCCGGTTACCGGGTCAGGCGCGATGAGCATGCTCAGAGTGGTGGAGAGGCCTTTGGCGAAACTCACCGGCACCGAGATGACGGAACCGTTGGCATCAAAGGAACCGCGGAGGGTGGCATTTCCCGTCGCGCCGAAGACACGCCCGGTGAAACCGCCCTTCTTGGTCACGCTCAGGGTGAAACCCGAAATGGGACCCTTCGCCAATTGGGTAACAAAACCCTCGTAGTTGCCTATGACCGCAGGACTGGTGTACGTCACCGGTGCCGGCACCCCCGTGCCGAAGTTCGGCACCGTCGGATTGGTGATCAGACGGAAAAGTTCATCGTAATCGCTAGCCCCGTCGCCATCGGTGTCCTTGGCGAGCGGGTCGGTCGCGGTGAGTTCGAGCAGATAACCGCCGAGGTTGGCGGGATTGGCAGCCTCCCACCGCTGGGCGCTGGTCATCCGGGCGCGGTTGCGGCCGACCACTCCGGACGGTTCGCCTGCTGCCCAATGAGCGGCCAGGGTGGCATCCGGAACCGGTGTCGGGGTTTCAAGAGTTTCCGCGATCCAACTCCATGGGGCCGGCGCATTGAGTTCGAGGCCGATCCAGAGCGGATAGGGAATATTGCGCTTGGGCAAGGGCATAGGCGAGTTCCGCTGCCACAGGTTGAGCGAGGTCTGCATATGGGCGTATTCCGCTGCGGTCTCGAAGGTGGCCAAGTGACCGCCGCGTCGTTTTGCATCCTCTACGGCTTGGTCATAAGTGAAGGTTCCGGGAATGATGTAGATCGGGCCGACTTCGTAGGCGCCGGGGATCCCGTCACCATCCTCATCGACGTAATCGGGACGGAGCAATTCATAGTTGCGAATCCGCAGGGTGTTGGTATCCAACTTTTCAGCCGTCTCGAGCCTCCACAATTCGGGGTCCAAGGTGAAAGGGAACGGTGTGAACACCTCGGTTCCACGCAACGCACTCGGGTAAATCGCGCTGGGATCCGATGCGTCAGCGAGCACTGTGACGTCCTTGGTATCGATGACCCCGGTGCCCCCGTCACGACCGTAATGTTTGACAACCACCGGCGGCTGGGCGCCATTCGGCAGGGACGGAGACAGGGCGTTGTTCCAGAGGATCAGTTCCCCCGGAGTCACAAACAAAGGCCGCGCGTTCAACTCGTTGATCCGCGAGTAATTGACCGTCGCGCCAGCCGTGATTTGGTCATAACCCGGCCCATTGTGAAGCCAAATGACGCCGCGGTTGCCGGTGTCGCGAATCGCCACCGCTTCGGTTCCAATGTTGACGTTGAGGCGGGTCGCCGACAAGTCGGTGCCGAAGGCGACCGGCAAAGTGGCCGAAAGAATGGAAGTGATTGCCGTGCCCTCAAGGCGGTAAAGGCTCACCACCTTGGTAGCCGTAACCTGGGTCAGGAAGTGCGGTTCGAAACCCTTCTGGGTGAAATTCAAAACAGGCAGGACCTGACTGCCCGCAGGGAGCGTGCTGATCACCGGCGCTGCGGATACCACGTCACTCGCATCCCGGTTATAGACGGCAAGCGTTTCGATCGGGTAGGCGATGGTCGCCACACCGAGAGGAGGCACGGCAGGGCCCGCAACACCCACCACATTCGAGCCGAAAACGAATTGCGTCGCGGACAGGGCGATCGGGACGATGAGCGGATCAAAGTTATTGAAGCAACCGTCCGTCTGGTCAAACCCGATCAGACCGGAACTTGGAAAGACCACCTGACCTGCCGCCGCGGCGTTCACGAAGGGCTCGGTGACGCTCTTGAAAAGCACCTGAACCGAACCGTCGTTGCGCACCCAGAGATATTCGAATTCCTGGTCCAGATTAAGGATTTCCGGAGCGCCTACCAAAGCCAGCGTAGGGTCCATCACACGCACAATCTGCGAGCCGTCCACGGAAACCGCCTTGGTCGAGATATCTTCCAGATATTCGCGGAAAAAGACCACCGCATTGCTGGCTTTATAGGAGTTGAGAAGTTGGGGTGCCTGCAGATTGGAAGTCAGCCGATAGACGAAAAGATTCTTGTTGGCAATGGTGTTGGTGACCGTCGGGGCGGTCATCACGTTGGCCGTCACCAGCAGGTACGGCTCGGTGGTGGTGGTGATGATCGGGGTATCGAGCACCTTGTTGCCATTCACGGTCAGGGTGTCAACCCGATTGGCGGAACCCCTGAAATAACGGATGGTGATGTTCGTGCGCTTCGTGGGATCCGTTTCGTAGGCGTTGCTCCAGAGGATGCACTCGGAATTGGAAACGAAAAGTGGCTTGGCCGCCTGGGTGTCAGACAGCACGGTGTAACTGCCGCTCGAAGTCCGCCAGACAATCAGGCCGGAGGCATCGACAATGGCTGCGGCACCGTCATCCCCGAACCGGTCCACATCGGTCCGGGTGCCATTGGGCGCCAGAACTCCGATGTTCTGGACATCCGTGCGATCCGACGTGCCGAGTTCCGCGTAGTAGGTATTCGTATTGGTCTGCGCATGAGCCGATAGGCCAAGCGCCCAGGAAGCGAGAAAGGCCAGGCAAGCCGGAGTTTTGAGGAACCGTTTCATAAGGTGCGCGCAGGGTGGGTCGAGAAACCGCCGCCCGCAAGGAAAAAAAATTGGACGAGCGAATTCGTGCGCTGTGAGGGGAAATCGGGCGGGGGACCTGCCGGACCTGCCGGACCTGCCGGACTGGTCGGGCCAGTCGGACATCCTGTCCGCAGGCCCGCCCATGAGGTGAGAATGGAACGCGCTTCCGGCTCCGGCAATTCTCCTATCATGGGCGGGGGAGTCGGGAGACTCGCGGTCCGGCGCGCTCTTCGCACTTGCCAAGGCCGCCGGATTCCCGCACCTCTTGTGGTCGAGACGATCATGAACAAAGTCCTAATCATCGGTGCCGGCGGAGTCGGCAATGTTGTTGTCCACAAATGCGCCATGGTGCCCGAGGTGTTCGGGGAGATCACCCTGGCATCGCGGACGCTCGCCAAGTGCGAGGCGATCGCCGCCGCGGTGAAGGAACGCACCGGGCGGGACATCGCGACGGCCCGGGTGGATGCGGACAACCCCGAGGAAACCGCGGCGCTGATCCGCAGGACCGGGGCGCGCTTGTTGCTCAACGTGGCGCTTCCCTATCAGGATTTGCACCTCATGGACGCCTGCCTGGCAGCGGGTTGTGACTACCTGGATACGGCGAATTACGAGCCGAAGGAAGTCGCGAAGTTCGAGTATTCATGGCAATGGGCGTATCAGGAACGATTCGCGAAAGCCGGTCTGAGCGCGTTGTTAGGCTCGGGGTTCGACCCCGGTGTGACCAACGTGTTCACCGCCTGGGCGCTCAAGCACCACTTTGATGAGATTCACACGCTGGACATCGTGGATGTCAACGGCGGCAATCACGGCAAGGCCTTCGCCACCAATTTCAACCCGGAAATCAACATCCGCGAAGTCACCGCGGAATGCCGCCACTACGAGGACGGGCGGTTTGTCGCCACGCCGCCGATGTCGTTGCACCAGCCGTTCACCTGCCCGGATGGGGTGGGCACGTATGAGATCTATCGGATGTATCACGAGGAGTTGGAATCGTTGGTCAAACACATCCCTACCATCCGCCGGGCGCAATTCTGGATGTCGTTTTCGCCGAACTACCTGAAACATCTGGAAGTGCTCGGCAACGTCGGCATGACCCGGATCGATCCGGTGATCTATCAGGGGATGGAAATCGTGCCGCTGCAATTTCTCAAGGCGGTATTGCCGGATCCCGGGGATTTGGGCAAGACGACCAAGGGCCGCACCTGCATCGGCAACATCATCACCGGCCTCAAGGATGGCCGCTTCAAGGCGATCTATGTTTCCAACATCTGTGACCACGAGGCCTGTTTCGCGGAGGTGGGATCGCAGGCGATTTCCTATACCACCGGCGTGCCGGCGATGATCGGCGCCAAACAAATGCTCGAGGGATCGTGGCGCAAACCGGGGGTCTGGAACATGGAACAACACGACCCGGATGCCTTCATGACGGACCTCAATGCGCACGGGTTGCCGTGGCAGGTCACCGAATTGACCCTGGACGCCGCCGCCGCGCTGCGGGTCACGGGTGCATGACAAGAAAGTCGCCCCAGCGCCCATGGAGCGCATGCATTCCGCACGCTGACGGCAAGCGGATATTCTGTCCGCTGCTCGCGCGGGCGACAGCATATCGCCTCGCCGACCGCCGACAAGATATCGGCGTTCCAGGTCAGAGCCCCCACCCAGCCAGATCCGCGACGCGCATCTTATCGCCGAGCACCGGCCTCTGGTCCTTTCCTTCCAAACGCACGACGCGCCACTCGGCGTTGCCGTCGCGGTGCAGTACGAGCACTTTCCCATAGCCTCGAAAAGATTTCGCGTTGAAATCATGAAGCGCTGGGCGCAGTCCTCTTCTGTCGCCGTGTTGTCATCGGAAAGCTCCTGCGTCTGAAACACGCGCGGCGCATCCGGCCGCAAGGCATAACTGAAGTGGCGGGGCGCGACGGGCCGGCTTCTCGCACCACCACCGGTGGCGGGTGTTGGTCCGTCAGGCGGTGGGTTGAAAAATCCGCCGAGATCGAACTCGCCGGACCTTGATCCTCCGGAGGAAGGATCGCTATCCGCCGGTTCGGTGACATCGTCGGCCACCGCCAAGCCACTTGACTCCGGCGGAAACAGCGAGAACTGCCCGCCGGGTGCCACCGCCTGCACGGTGAGGCGTCCGCCCACGGGAACGACCGTGGTGTTTTCGCTGACTTTGGCATACTCGGTTTGGATCCGGTTGATGCGCTGTCCGGCAAGGTCGATGCCCGTTTGCGCGGTCGGGTCCGCCAGAAACACATACCCGTATCGCCCTCAATCACCAGATGCCGCCACGGCGGCGGGCCGCAGCAAAGATCCGGCACGAGATCGAGCGCCACGTAATCGGCGTTGAGGTTCTGCTCGCGCTCGATGGCGTCGGTTTCCCAAACCAACCCGTAGCGGGTGGCCTCCCGGCGGTCGCGGGCCTCCATCAGCCGGACCAGTTCCTCGTGTGTCAGCGCGTCGTATTTTCCCATCGTCGGCGGTTTCGTGATTGCTCGCACGCCCGATAGGCGGAATCCCTCCCGGCGTGACGGTGGAAACCATACCTACAGCCCCCGACCGGAGGCGAGAGAAAAGAGCGGACACGCCGGGAACCACAAACCTATGAGTTTTCGACGAGACGACGTGATCCCATTTCTCGTGGATCAGCTTGGATGACAGTCAAGCGATTTTTCGCGCCCGGTCGCGCCGGTCAGCGGCGGATTTTCTCAAAGACCCAATTCTCACCAACCATACCGCCCTGGACGAATAGTGTTTATTGCAAGCAATACTCGGTCGGTTGCTAGAAAACGTTCGATCAGTTTCACTACTTTCTATTCTGGCTCCAATTCCACAGCCCGCATGCACAATCAAATATAAGCCAGGCGATCGATCCGATACCCGCAAGAAGTGAGGCGAAAAATAGCAAGAGCTCCGGCACGGATAAAATCAGAGAATCCTTCGAATGAACTCCAGCTTTCAAATATCCAATGCACGCAATGCACACAATCAGCACGCAAATCACCGGGATTCTAAGCACTCTTCTCACTGTCTAATTCGCGCAACTAGTTTAGCAACGACACCAGTCGATATATCAGTCGGCGCGGCAGTATAGTCGTAACCTTCTGGCTGAAATTTGGAAGGCAAGCTATAGAATGCGGTGGTTCGTATCCCAGGCTCCGGGGAAATTAACTGTTGTGCCACGATAGCGAGAGAATCAGGATCTCCTTTCTTGCCAAGATATCTGATAGCGATTTCACGATCCGAGACCGAGTAGCGATCATCCTCCGCGATTGTCATAAGATCTCGTTGCGCCTCAACGTCCCCACGATATGCCATGTTCACTTGCTGTGCAATCGGCTGTTTTGGATTCATAGGGCGTTTAGGCGCCGCTATCGGCGGTATTGTGGTTGAAAGCGATCGCCCGGGAGTAAATGATTTCGGTCCGGCCTGTTTCATTTCAACTCGAGGTGCCTTATTAACGATGGCCCTGGAAGCGCGTCGATTAACATTGAAACAAACAGCAATGATGACTATGAATAGCAACAGCGTCGCCATTATTGTTCTAGTATGGAACTTCTTCATAAAATGGAGAATTCGTATAGCTTTTTGGCGTGATTGTACGTAATTCGCCCTGCTCTTGCAATTCGCTAACTATCTGAACCCACAATGGGACCTGATCAAGTGGAACTCCATAGTAGCCTGGATAATAGACAATGAAATCGCCTTCGTACTCGTTGTGGAATACATTCCCATCGATATCCCCCTTGCCAAGCGCATTAGCCGCCGTAATCAGTCCAGCAACAATTGTCTCGGGAAATCCCAGATCCCCCGGACCAACCGTAAGCAAACTCGCAGGCACCAATGTCTTAACATTTGATCCATCATAATAAGCTGACTCGAAAGTTGTTTTCTGCTGTGTATCATTTAACTCGGCGTGCACTTCTCTAACCGCCCTTTGCCATTGATGCTGAAGCCATTCAAGACAATTCGCAGTTGTATAATTGTCAGATGTCGTGAAAAGATTCCATGGCTTCACGCCGGTCGGATTGTCGAATCGCTGTCCATTGACATTATCATATATAGCTTCCCATATTCGTCCCGCCATGTAATTAGTCTGGCGAAAACTCACACGCCGCTTGGTGGACGTAACTGCTTTCGCATAGAATTGATCGACCGTCACCGTCTGGATTCCAGAGCCGCCAATATCGTGGACCTCTCCGTCTCCTGAGTCGAATCCGCCATGGGTGATATTATCTGAAACTAAGGATGCAAGAACGTTGCTTCCGTTTCTGAATATAATATCCGCGTTCAAGACCCGAATAGGCATAGGATCGGCCTGGGTGGTCGAATCCTCGATCTTGAGTGCAATCAAGTCCATTCCGTTCTCGATCCCTTCGAGGCTTATCTCATAGTCGGACTGCGAAACGGATGACCCAATGTCGCTGGATTCGCTTTGATTTTTCTGACATTAGAACTGTCCCGTCTTGTTTGGATTTAATTATGGTTCTTGGTGATTTTCGGTGGGAATTCTTGTGGAAAACCGCTGGGCTGTCAAACTTTGGCCGATGCAAAGCACAGATTTTTACCGTCAGATTCTTGGATTGGAGTCCCCCTGGAGTGTTGGGAAAGTTGATTTGGACATGACCGCCAACCGTGTGGTGGTACGGGCCGAGATCGACCGAACAACGAAATGGTTTCATCCGGAGACCCGTGAGCCTGCGACGGTGCACAAGTGGAACGTGCGCCGGTGGCGGCATTTGGACACCTGCCAGTTTGAAACGATTATTGAGGCGAATGTACCCAGCGTGAAATACAGGGACGGAAGCATTGAGGAGGTGGCGGTTCCGTGGGCGGACCGCTACCAGCGTTTCACGAAGCTGATGGAACAGGCGGTCATCATGTGGCTTGGGGCTTGCGGCAATGTGGACAAGGTTGCCGCGACGATGCGTCTGGACTGGCAGACGGTCAACCGGATCATGGAGCGGGCCGTTGAACGGGGCTTGTTGCGGCGTGAGAACGAGGTGATCACCAAGGTGGGTGTGGACGAGAAGAGCTTTCGAAGGGGGCATGTTTACGCGAGCATTCTGAACGATCTGGAAAACAATCGTGTTTGGGATCTGGTGGAGGGCCGCACGACGCAAAACGCCAGGGAACTGTTTGAGACGCTGTCCGAAGAGCAACGTGCGGGAGTCGATGCAGTGGCGATGGACATGTGGGCGGCCTTTGAGAATGCCGCGACCGAACTGTTGCCCAATGCGGATATTGTGCATGACAAGTTCCATGTGAGCACCCACCTCAACAAAGCTGTGGATGATGTGCGCAAGGAGGAACACCGGGAATTGATGAGCGCTGGCGACGATACTCTCAAGAAGAGCAAATACCTGTGGTTGCGAAACTTTCCCGACCTGCGATGCGAACCCTCGTTTCAGGAACTTTACAGCGCCAATCTGAAGACCAGCAAGGCGTGGCGGTTCAAGGAGGCTTTCGCTGCCTTTTGGGATTATATCTAGAGCCTGTCCCAGAACCCAGCCCCCTTGGCAGGGGGCAGGGTTGCGGGAAAAAATGAAGAGGCATGAGAGAGCGAAAAGCCTCCCATGCCTCAAATTCGTGGTCTATGATTTTTTTGTC
>Ga0073936_10009801_pt1 | contig 11838 bp, 7 predicted proteins | sample AliMusrvi5mmetaG_FD_87041 | JGI IMG/M metagenome (GOLD analysis project Ga0073936, IMG submission 87041) | Freshwater lake bacterial and archeal communities from Alinen Mustajarvi, Finland, to study Microbial Dark Matter (Phase II) - Alinen... | ecosystem: Environmental > Aquatic > Freshwater >... | reverse complement strand
GTTTAATATTTTCTAATAAGTCTTCATATTGCATTCTTGTTTCAATGTGATCAAGTTCAGAATGATGATAGGTATTAAGTTTTTCTAAGTATTCTATTAATTCTTCCCTACCCAGACCTTCAATTTCCTTCATAAGAATCCCTTTTTATCTGGGTTGAATCCATATTAGCATCTTTCTTATAGTTTACTGAGGCTCAATGAATTGTCAATTAATATTTTTTTAGCAGCAACAGTTTATAGGGTGCCAGTTCGAGTCCTGAAAAAAGGGTTGACAAGAGGGGAGGGGAGGTGTAAGTGTGGGGCACAATTTAGGGCACACGAAGAAACGTACTAAATTATAACTACCTGATATCGCGTGTTATTTTACTTGATGCCTTCTGGTCTCGCCTTCGGCACCATTTAATAAATATGCTTTGAGTAAACTTATTAGAAGCGAAAACCTGGCGCTACACAAAATGCTACACACGGAGCATGCTTGTGGGCGCCTTTTTTTTTGCCAACAGAGGTGATTTCAAAATTTTTTCCAGCATCCGTTTTTTCTGTTTCTGGGCAGTTGCACCTCTTTGACTTCAAAATCGGGCATGATGCCCGCTTCTTTCATAGTGTACGTCATATTACTATCCTCAACAAAGACACTTTCATTACTTCATTACCGGTAATAACTTCTACCAAGCTTGAGTTACGTCATTGGGCATAACAGCCAACTTGACACGAAGATTTCGTAAGTAAGCGCCTAAGGAGATGTCTGCATGAAAAAACCGGCAAAATATTCACTCGGTGTCCGCCTTTCATTACTTCAGGCTCTGCTGATAGTTGTTGTAATGGCGTTGTTTACCCAGACGCTGACCATGTTTCTGACAAAACGACTGGAAAAACAAACCTTACGGAATCTGACACAACAGGTATCTTTGCTGTGCAGTGTCATGTCATCGTATCATGCCGCTCTTTCGGACAGCGCCGGTAAAATGAATTCCGTTTTCAGCAGCTATTTTCCGGGCGCGTTCAGACTTGATCCGGCAAAGACAGTTGCCATCGGGGAGAAGCAAACTCCTCTCCTTACCAATGGTACGATCACACTCAATCTGAATACCGAAATTGTGGATAAATTTACCAGTATGACCAATGCCGTGGGAACGGTTTTTGTGCGTTCCGGTGATGACTTTATCCGCATCAGCACCTCGCTGAAAAAAGAGGATGGCAACCGGGCAATCGGCACTGCTCTGGACAGGACTCACCCGGCATATCAGGGGTTGCTTAAAGGGGAAGCATTTACCGGAAAGGCGACGCTGTTCGGCAAGGATTACATGACCAAATATCAACCTGTTAAAGATGCGGGCGGAAATGTTATCAGCGTTCTCTTTATCGGCTTCGATTTTACGGATGGCTTCACGGTTCTGAAAGAAAAAATCCGCAGCATCAAGATCGGTCAGACGGGCTACTATTACGTACTTGACGCAAAAGAAGGAAAAGACGCCGGAAAGCTGATCATTCATCCCGCCAAGGAAGGCACCAATATTATCGATTCCAAGGATGCTGATGGCCGGGAGTTTATTAGAGAAATACTCAAGCGCAAGGAAGGGATCATTCGTTATCCATGGTTTAACAAAGAGGCCAATGAAACTTCACCAAGGGAAAAAATGGTTGCTTTCCAGCATTTCAAGGAATGGAACTGGATCATTGCCGGTGGTTCATATATGGATGAACTGAATGACGAGGCAAAAGTATTGCGCAATGCCATGATAGGAGCAACGCTGCTGGTTGTTATTGCCCTTGTGGCACTGTTTATGATCATTGTCAAACGCTGGATTTCCATGCCGTTGCAGGCGGCAGTAGCGGCAACGGAACTGCTGGCATCCGGTGATTTCAGAAATGTCGGCTTTAATGACGCTGAAAATCATCATAAATCAGCCGATGAGGTCGAACAGCTTTCGCAGGGAATACAACGAATGGCGTATTCACTGAAATCCCTGTTAGGCAAGATTGGCGCTGCGTCACAAGATGTTTCCGCCTCAGCGTCACAGGTCAAATCCATCGCCGAGCGAATCGCCACAGGAGCTGAAGAGGTTGTTGCGCAGTCGGCAACGGTAGCTGCAGCCGATGAAGAGATGTCGGCAACTTCCAGAGGTATTGCTCATAACTGCCAGTTGGCGTCAGAGGGGGCGCAACATGCCTCGAAATCAGTCGGAAACGGAGCGGAAGTTGTTGCGGGAACGGTTGCTATTATGGAACAGATTGCGACAAAAGTTAAGGAATCGGCCCGAACGGTGGAAAAACTGGGGGAGCGTTCCGACCAGATTGGCGCCATTATCGGCACCATTGAAGATATTGCCGATCAGACCAACCTGCTGGCATTGAATGCCGCTATTGAGGCCGCCAGGGCAGGCGAGCAGGGGCGTGGTTTTGCCGTGGTTGCCGATGAAGTGCGTGCTCTGGCGGAACGCACTACCCGTGCCACCAGAGAGATCAGTGAAATGATCAAGGCCATCCAGCATGAAACAGGAGAGGCCGTTGCCGTCATGGAACAGGGTGTGCGTCAGGTGGAAACAGGCACATCTGAGGCGGCAAAGTCCGGAGAGGCGCTTCAGGACATTTTGCAACAGGTACACAACGTTGCCATGCAGGTCAGCCAGATTGCCACCGCAGCAGAAGAACAGACCGCCACAACCACAGATATTTCCCGCAACATGCAGCAAATAACCGGGATTGTACAGCAAACATCACATGACGCTCAGGAATCCGCCATGGCCGCGGCGCATCTTAACGGCAATGCGGAAGAGTTGCGGCGGCTTGTACGGCAATTCAAACTTTAGCCGGAGGTGTTATCTCATGAGCAATCTTCTGACAGTACACGTACGCGAGATCTGAGTATATCTCGTCATGACATCTAGTTCAGCACATTCACTGAGAGTTTTGGTCGTTGAGGACGAACCAAAATTGTTGGAAAATCTTATTATCGGGCTGACGCATTGCGGATTAGAGGTGACAGGTGTGGCTGATGGCGTTGGCCTTGATTCTGTCCTGGAGCAAAATTCGGTCGATGTAATCGTTCTGGATCTCGGCCTGCCCGGAGAAGACGGAATTGAAATTGCCAAAAGGTTACGGAAGTGGCCAAACACCGGACTGATCATTGTAACCGCACGTGGCATGACCGAGGACCGTATAATCGGTTTTGAGAGCGGAGCTGATGTCTATTTTGTTAAACCCGTGGATATTAAGGAGCTCGCTGCAGCAATCAGAAGCATTGGACGAAGACTTTCTCAAACATCCAAGTCGGGATGGCACCTTGATATGGAATCTTCTTCTTTGATTACCCCAAAAAAAATCAGCATCAGACTTAACGCCAAAGAGCGTACCTTGATGAAGTTTTTTCTTTTAAATATTGGGACGGATGTCCCCCGAGCGACGATTCTTGATGTCCTCGAACTTCCAAACGAGATCAGTTTCTATCCACGTCTTGACGTTATGATCAGCCGACTTCGTTCAAAGGTTATCGCGTCTGACCCATTGTCACCCCTTCCGATTCAAACCCGTTACAGCAGTGGCTATACGTTTTTAAACGAAAACTGATTATGGGTATTGTTCAAAAGAGATCTGCTCTGATCACTCTGTTATCATTATTATGGGTATTCGGTATCCCTCCCCAGTTCGCATGCTGTAAGCCACTTCTTCTGACCGCTGCGCAAGGACGTATTCCTTTAATCGGTTACATGGAAGTTTTAAAGGATGAAGGGGGGACCTTATCCATACAGGATATAGTCTCTTCAGAATACAAAAATAAGTTTTTGCCGGTACAAGGGGTACTGTCAGCGGGCTTCATAAAGCATGGCGCTGTCTGGATTCGATTTGTTGTTACGCGCCCTGCCGACTCACCATCTGCCTGGATATTGGAAGTTGCTCCGGCTTTCAACGAGCGGCTTCAACTCTATGTGCCGACGGGTAATAATAACTTTGATGTGAGAACCGGCGGGACATTCCAACCCTTTTCAAAGAGAGAAGATTCGTACCGGTTAGACCACTATAAAATCAACGTACCGCCAGATCAATCACAAACCTATTATGTAAAGGTAGTTTCATCTCGCACGATTGTTATTAACCCCGTTTTCTGGCAGGCTGATTTTCTAAACAAAATGGTTCTACGTGAAGCAGTTGCACACGGAATTTATTGTGGCGTTGTCTTGCTGACAATCATAATCAGTTTGTTGTATTGGATTCGCCTGCGGGATTCTCTCTATTTCTATTACACACTGTACGTACTTTCCCTGACCTACAATTTTTTGGACAGTTACGGCTATGCTCACCAGTTGTTCTGGATGGATGTAACTGCGCCTCAAAATATCGCAGTTCGCATCAACAACCTGTTGCTGCTGACTTTTAATGCCGTATTGTTATCCAAGATGCTTGACCTCCGCAACAGACTACCGCGATTTGATACCGTCTACCGAACCTTTTGTTATCTTTGCACAGGTATAGGAAGTGCACTCGCGTTAAGCGGTTTCTACGATCAAATTAAGATTCCAATCCTCAAATTACTATTGTTAGCCATATGTATCAATATCATTGTTTGCATCAAGCTTATCCGGCACGTCTCCGAAACCGGTCTGTACCTGTCGGCATTTGGGGCACTATTACTGGCGGCATTTTATAATATTCTTGCGCTTATAGGTATTGTTCCGTACAACGTATTTACTCCGCATTTTATGTTGGCAGGCACGTTTATTCACATAATAGTTTTCAATATAGCCGTATTGAATCAGGTTGTACGGGCCAGACAAGAAAAATACTCTCTTGAAACAGCTCTTTCCCAGGAACATCAAACAGTGACGAATCAAAGGCAATTTTTACGGCTTGTTTCTCATGAGCTGCGAACTCCATTGGCAATAATTGACAGCACCGCCCAGATTATCCCCCTTATCAGCGAAGACAAAGATCAGGTAATGCTCAATACGGAAGCTATCCGCACAGCAACACGCCGTCTCTCCAGCTTACTAAACAGGTGCCTCACACACGACCGATTGGTAATGGGAGGTGTACTGCCTGATTATATATCGGCCGATATCTGCGATCTCATCAGATCTACGGTCTCTCACGTTCAGATGACAACACAAAAGCACCAGATAATATGTGACATGGCGGATTCTCCAATTATATTTTCTTGTGACCCGATGCTGATAGAGTTACTTATCGGCATCCTGCTGGATAATGCCGTGAAATATTCACCAAACGGTGGAAATATATCACTTCGGGTCCTGCTTCATGGTACAGGGCAACTGTCTATTGATATCAGCGATTGCGGAGCAGGCATGACTAACGAGCAAATAGACAGAGCCTTTGACCCATATTACCGTGGAAATGCGATAAGCGGTGTTGGCGGACTCGGCCTTGGACTTCACTTGGCACGGCATATTGCCGAATTGCATTCCGGAACGATTTCCTGTATCAGTGTCCCGTCGCAAGGAAGTACCTTCACAGTATATTTGCGGCAAAACATCCCTTAAAACGACCTTCCATGTCGATCCATTCGCAGCTACGGTCCTTTTCCCTGATATCGTAAGAATTCGTAAGAATTAGTCGCTACTTAATCGTGTAGAATAGCAGGGGGCATTGCATTAACACCAGTACACAAAGTTGAACGTTACAGCGGTAATGTCAAGTCGCCCATTTTGCCCCATTTATGGAGAATTCTTGGGATGCAGAAGCAGAGCGATATCTGTGATGAAAATATAGTTGAGTTGGCGAGCCTGCCTGTAAAGGACATCGAGTTGATAATAAATCATCTAAAGAATTTTGATTTTGCGGCCGCTCGCGACGTATTACATTCGTTCTCAATAGGCTTTGGCATTAACCTTCCCTTCAAAGACAAATCAACCAAGGAACAGACGTTTTGAGAACCAAACACGATACAAACGCCCTTCAAAGCGGCGCCGCAAAGTTTAGCAACCTGTTCTGGATCATACTGCTTCCACTCAGTATTTTGTTGTTCTTCGGCGGAGCTACTGAATTCGTATCTCATGAACAGAAAATGCGTAAAAACAGCGATCGCCGCCAGGAAGCGATTCGAATAGCCGGTACTGTCCGCGGGGTCCTGGAATCGGAACTCACCGCTTCTGCATATCTGTCCAAAGGTATTGAATCCTATGTCATTACCCGGCATGGTGCCATTCGGGAATCGGAAGTTGACTCCATGCTCAAGCTGCTGTACGAACGCGGGCGGCATATACGCAACATCGGACTGGCCCCCGGCAACAGGCTGACACAAGTCGTTCCAATTTCCGGTAACGAAAATGCCATTGGTCTTTATTTTCCTGATGTTCCGACGCAATGGCAGACGGTTAAACAAACAATTCTCGAAGGAAAGCCGCGCCTCCGCGGACCGCTCAATCTGGTCCAGGGGGGTGTGGGGCTCATTTACGACATTCCGGTTTTTTTTGAGGGTAAATACTGGGGATTAATCAGTACGGTTATTGATGTGAACAGCTTGTTCTCGGCGATAGAGCGTCTGGTCCCTATGCATACCGGGCAGATTGCTCTGCGTGGACGAGATGGAAAGGGTACCGGCGGTGAACCGTTTTATGGCGATCCCCGTCTGTTTGATACGGATGCCCCTAAAATGGATGTCATCGTTCCAGGCGGTAAGTGGCAACTTGTCGTCAAACTCCCGGACGAAATCAACTCTTTTTCGTTGGTAAGGGCTTTTGGTTGGATTGCAACCTTACTTCTTACCACGATGATCTTTTTCATGGTGCGCTCTTTCCGCTGTATAAACCGGTTAATGCAGAATGTTTCAGCGCAGAACATTTGTTTACAGGAAGCACATTCAAAAGCAATTGTTACCAATAAAAAACTCCAACAGCTTTTTATCGCGGTCGAGCACAGCCCGACAGCAATTGTAATTACCGATCGTGATGGATTGATCGAATATGTCAATCCAAAATTCACAGAAATTACTGGATATTCATCGGAAGAAGTTCTTAGTCATAATCCGAACATACTCAAAACGGGGGTACAGACAAAAGAGTTTTACCGTGAAATGTGGGAGACAATTTGTGCCGGGCAAGATTGGACTGGTGAGTTTTGTAACAAGAAAAAAAATGGAGACATATTCTGGGAGCATGCTTCCATTTCTCCAATAAAGAACGAACAAGGGGTTATCACTCATTTTGTCGCGATCAAGGAAGATGTTACGGAACAAAGAGAGATAGCCGAGGAACTTAAGGAAAGTGAAAGACGTTACCATCGGATTGTTTCAACGGTGCCGGCGATGTTGTATGACTACATCCTTTATCCTGACGGTAAAAGCAGATTCCTTTACGTGAGTCCGAATTGTCACGATGTCTTGGAATTGGACGATACGGAACTACTCCAGGATATGAACTTGTTTTGGAATATGGTTCACAGCGATGATATAGAGCGACTGCGTGAGGAGGACATTGCCGCCAACCGGGCAGGGCGAAATTTTTACCTGGAAGTACGGATCATTACAAAATCCAAACGTATGAAGTGGTTGCAGATCTCTTCACGGCCTAACCCAGCCGCACCCGGTGTACCTGCCATTTGGAGTGGTTATATTCTCGATATAACCTGGCGCAAACAGGCTGAAGAGGAGCTTATGGCCGCAAAAGAAGCGGCAAACGCATCCAATCGCTTGAAATCACAATTTCTCGCTAATATGAGCCATGAAATACGAACACCGCTCAATGCAATTATCGGGTTTTCGGCTCTCACTCTCAAGACAGACTTATCGCTCTACCAACTTGATTATGTTAAAAAAATCCAAACTGCCGGAGAGTCTCTTCTTACTATTATCAACGATATCCTCGATTTTTCCAAGATAGAAGCCGGCCAGTTACACATGGAGCACATCCCGCTCAAGTTGAACAGTATGATTACCAACGCGCTCAGCATGGTACAGCAGAAGGCGACTGATAAAGATCTTAAATTGTTGGTAAAAATTCAACAGGAAGTCAATTCCTGTCTGGTTGGAGATCCGCATCGTCTTGGCCAGATAATTGTGAACCTTTTGAGTAATGCCATCAAATTCACGGAACAGGGTGAAGTGCGGTTTGATATCACTCTGCTGTCAGAACTAAATGATCACGTGCAGCTGAAATTCTCAGTTCAAGACACCGGCATTGGAATATCGCCTGAACAGATTGAAAAGCTTTTCCAATCGTTCACACAGGCTGATGGCAGCACGACCCGCCGTTTTGGCGGTACAGGATTAGGGCTGTCCGTATCGAAGCAACTGGTCGAGTTGATGGGTGGTGAAATATGGTGCGAGAGCACTCCGGGTATGGGAAGTACTTTCAATTTCACGGTCTGCCTTGGCATCTGTCACGAAAATGATACGGGACAGTGTTCTCGTGTGTGTACAGAAAATGAGCAGGAGAGCGAATGGTATTTTGACTATTCCGGTTCCTGTCTCCTGCTGGTAGAAGACAACCCGATCAATCGACAACTGGTTGTCGAGCTCCTGAAAGATACCGGTATAGATGTCCATATAGCTGAAAATGGCAGGGAAGCTGTGTCGATGATAATAAATGGAAGTACACGTTACGATGCCGTACTGATGGATATCCAAATGCCGATAATGGATGGAAATGAGGCTACTCGGCTTATCAGATCGGACAAGCGTTTTGCAGCGTTACCTATTATTGCCATGACAGCTCATGCAATGCTGGAGGATCAGGAAAAATTTCTGCAGGATGGAATGAATGCGTATATCACTAAACCGATTAATGCCCGGATCATGATGCAAACCATAGGTGCTTTTCTTGGAAAACGTAAAATAGATACACCATATATTGAAGCATTCAGAAGTACCAACAATGAAAAACCACTCATCCCTATTATCGCAGGATTTGATGTGGTTGGTGCGCTTGATCTTCTTGATGGGGATGGCGATCTTTATTTATGGATTTTACGTGCGTTCGCCGAGAATCAATGGAATTCAGCAACATTGATAAAAGACGCCCTGACCGATGGAGATGTGGAACTGGCATATCGTCTTGTACATACGGTAAAGGGAGATGCGGGAAGTATGGGCGCACTGGAGTTGGGGGTTCTGGCGCTGCGACTCGAAACCGCCATGCTCCAGGGTGATCAGGAATCGGAGATGAAGAGTATTCTGGAAGTATTTGCCGTTGAACTGGCGAGAGTTGTGAAAGAATTAACCGAATGCCTTCCATGCAGGACAGCTGTTGTTGACAATACAGTTGACATACCGTTTGTCACTAAGATTTTAGAAGATCTTCAGGACTATATAGTAGGGAGGGAATGTGAGGCGGAACGGCACCTTGGCCAATATGAGAAAGAACTGGCAGGACTACCAAAAAAAGATCTTGGGCACATCAGAAAACATCTTAAGGTATTTGATTTCGCTGCAGCGCATGGTGCGCTCCTGTCACTGGCAGCCAATAATAGCATCGCTCTTACATCCCCTAAAGATACAAACCGGGATATCGTCTGAAAATGGAGAAAATACCATTCCCGGAGATGGACGGTTATGAAACCTGCCGGTAGCTGAAAGAAAATCCGCTGACCCGTAGTATTCCCGTAATTTTTGTTACCGCCTTACATGAGAGTAAGGATGAAGCAATGGGGTTAGCATGCGGCGCTGTGGATTTTATCACAAAGCCGATCCGACAAATGATCGTACGTGCGCGCGTAAAAACGCATCTTGCACTTTATGGCCAAAACTGTACTCTGGAGCGCCTTGTTCGAGAGCGCGCTTATCTGAACAAAAGGTTGTCGATGCCTTTTTCTCGGTTGTTCCCGAGCTGAGTGCAATTAAGCAGAAATTCTCAGACAACTAATTATCCGTCATTTTTTGGAGGAAACAAACATGTTCTCAAATTTTAAAATCGGTACCCGCCTTTTTCTCGGATTTACATCCCTTCAGCTCTTCATTATTGGTATCGGTATCTGCAGCTATTTCAGTATCGGGAAACTGATGCTGAATACCGATGATATAGCAAATTCGCGTGCGGTACTTATGGAGTTATCTCAGAGTAATCGGGCTGAAATCAATATATTACGTCGCTTTGAAAAAGACGCTTTTATTAACATATCTGATGCTGAGAAAGTTGAAGAGTACCGAAAAAAATGGGATTCCTCACTTGCCCATTTCAATGAACAGATAGATGCCATGGCTAAATTAGTTGACACCGATCATGGAAAAGAGACTCTCGCCACTATCAGGAAGCAGAGTAATAACTATGTAGCAGGATTCCACAAGGTATGTGAGCAGATAAAAACGGGAGAAATTTCTGCGACTCAAGATGCCAACAAAGCAATTGGCCAGTACAAGGATGCAACTCATCAGACCGAAACTCTGGTAGTTGATTTTTCAAAGCTGATGCGTAAAGAAATGGAAGAGAAGGTTAGAGCTGCTCACGATACCGAAAGAAAAATACACGTATTAATTTTGATATTGACTGTATCAGCTGCAGCAGTTGCCATGTTGCTATCAAAACTCATTACGCGATCAATTACTTCGCCATTAGGTAAACTTGTAACGGTTGCTTCATCTATCTCAGCCGGAGATTTGACTACTCGTCTGGAAATAACTTCTAAAGATGAAATTGGTCAGCTTATGACGTCTATGAAAAGCATGAACGAAAACTTCAGAAACATTATCGGACAGATAGTCAGCACCTCTATGCAAGTGAGTGCTTCCGCAAACCAACTACACTCCACAGCCGATCAAATTGCTTCAGGTGCCGAAGAGGTTGCTGCCCAGGCAGGAACCGTTGCCACTGCGGGCGAAGAGATGTCAGTAACCTCGGGAGATATGGCTCATAACTGTCAGATGGCAGCAGAAGGCGCTCAAAGAGCTTCCCAATCCGCACAAAACGGCGTTGAGGTTGTGGAAAGAACCGTAGCTGTTATGGGACAGATCGCTAACCGAGTCCAGGAAACAGCCAAAACGGTAGAAAGCCTGGGAGCGAGAAGTGACCAGATTGGTAATATCATTGGTACGATCGAAGACATTGCCGATCAAACAAATCTTCTGGCACTCAACGCTGCAATAGAGGCTGCTCGAGCTGGTGAGCAGGGGCGAGGTTTTGCGGTTGTCGCCGACGAAGTTCGGGCACTTGCCGAGCGCACGACACGTGCCACTCGTGAGATAGGCGAAATGATCAAGGCGATTCAAAACGAGACAAAAGCTGCAGTAGCAGCAATGGAGCAGGGTGTTAGTCAAGTGGAAACCGGCACCGAAGAAGCTCAGAAATCAGGGTGCGCACTTCAGGAAATCCTGGAACAGGTAAATGACGTTGCGATGCAGATAAATCAGGTTGCTACTGCAGCCGAAGAGCAAACGGCCACAACTAATGAAATTTCCGGCAATATCCAACAGATAACCGATGCAGCCCTGCAGACTTCCAACGGAGCGCAGGAATCGGCTGTAGCGGCTGCAGAGTTAAGCGGGAGCGCCGATCAATTACAGAGACTGGTGCGGCAGTTCAAACTATAAACATTACACTAAAAGCTAACGGGAAACCGCTGTTCACCTGACTATGCTGGTGCCTGCGCAAATTCCTGTAAAGTCCTTTTCGCCGGTATTTGGGAATCCAGACAATGTGGTATTTGCACTCCCATGCCGAATTTGACTAATACGTCTTCATTTCCACTAACCCCCTCCTGCCTTGTTGCAAGAATTCGTAAGAATCTTCACCCAATAAACATGATAAAATGGAGCGAGTTGCTACGTTTTGTGATTCATCCGCAGAATCTGTGGGTAACTACCGGTTCGGGTAGTTTTCCAAGTGTATGATATAAAGCCAGTTTTATCACTTCATAGCTTTTGAAACCGTAGGCTTTTTTCGTAGTCACTTTGGC
>Ga0073936_10009800_pt1 | contig 11840 bp, 8 predicted proteins | sample AliMusrvi5mmetaG_FD_87041 | JGI IMG/M metagenome (GOLD analysis project Ga0073936, IMG submission 87041) | Freshwater lake bacterial and archeal communities from Alinen Mustajarvi, Finland, to study Microbial Dark Matter (Phase II) - Alinen... | ecosystem: Environmental > Aquatic > Freshwater >... | reverse complement strand
CGGGTTGTTCACGTTCGTGACGCGCCCCAGCGCGTCATACGTCATCGTCGTGAACCCGTCTGTCGCCGACGCTACGCCCGGCTTGCGCGGGTTAGAATGCCGATACACCCGCCCCATCCCGTCATATACCGTCTCCGTTTCGATCGTCTCACTGCCTGCCGCCGTTCCGCTCGCCTGTACTAGCAGCGACCGCCCCAGCAGGTCGTAGTACGTCGCCGACTTTAATCGCGAGGAACCGAACTGGTCCTTCAGCACTTGCACCGAAGGTGGCGTCGAATCCGTGTACGCCACGTTCGTGTTGGCGGTAATGGAGCTGTCTCCGCCGCCCTGCCTGTTGACGTGCGTCAGCCGGTTCAGCGGATCGATATACTCGAACGTAGTCGTCAGCGAATTCGGGCTCTTCTCCTGGCTGACCAGCCCGGAATCGAAATCGTAAGACCGCGCCACCGCAGCCCCATTCGGCAGCGCAATGCTGGTCCGGTAGGCGAAGGTGGGCGCCGCAGGCCGGTTTGTGGTCGTGAAACTGTCGGCGTAGCCGAACGTCGTTTTCGGTTTCGGCTGCGCGCTGGAGGCGTTGGCGTTCGCGTCAGTGTAATCGGCGACATTTCCCACGCAATCATAGTGAAACGTCTCCAGACTATCCAGCCCCGTGTCGATATCCGTATTTGTGATCGAAGTGACGTTGCCGCGTACGCTTGCGCTCACGCTGCAATAAGCCGCATTCGAAATGGAGGAATAGTTGGTGCTAACCGCCCCAGTCTCATCGTAAGCGTAAGTAACGCGCGACTTCAGGGCACCTGCGCCATCGTAAACCTGCACCCCAACCGGCAGCCCCGGCAGATAGTTCGGTATCGTTACGTACGCGCCGTCGCCCGAGGCTTGCTTATAGTCCGTGTGCATACGCCGCACGTAGCCTGCGCTGGGCATCGTCGACGGACACGAAGCAGGTCTCGAATAGGAGCCGAAGTCGAACTCATAAGTGTCGGAAAGACTGCCGAAGCGGTAAGAAACATAATTGCCCGGAAAATCCCGGTCGTAGCGGAACTGCTTCTGCTTGACCAGCGCTGGGCCAGTCCCCAGCTCCTGTATGGTGGTCACCTCCTGGCAGACCTTTGCCTCCCATGGGTAACGCTCGGGTCCATAGGTGCGCTCATTCCGTTGCATCGGATATTGGCCAGCCCCTGGCGATACTTCGGTTTTCCACTCTTTCCCCTGGAAAACGTCGGGAAACGTCAGGAATCCGGCCGTTGGGGCGAATTTGATGGAGGCCCCAGGCGAAGCCGCCGATAGGTCGCCTGCCGAACCGCTGGAATCTACCCGGTCATGGAAGGAATGGCTTTCATAACTCGGATTCATGTTGGAGCCAGTGTGCGTCACGGAAGCCGCGCCGCCCGTAATCACCACGTCCGCCACCGCGGAAAGCTGTGGAAAAGGATAAGCATTTGACACGGCTTCAAAGAGGCTGTATGTACTCGTTTTGACCAGAACGGCAGCAGGATTGGCGGTGGAGGCGTTGCTGTATTCGCGCCGTGCCGTAAGCCTGCGGTAGATGAACGGCCGCCACGGCGGATTGGGGGCGCCATTCCCCAGCGGATATCCGGTAACAAGATTATCCAATACTTGCCCGCTGTTATATGTACCCAACGAACTGGAAATCGTTGAGAGGCCGGGGCCGTGATCGTATTCGATTGAGCCTCCGGTTGGCAGCGTTACTTTGGCCAATTCCGCATAGATGTTGTATTGGAATTGCCATGAGGTGCCATTGGGCAAGTCGATCCGTGAGAGCATCGCTTCGGTGCTGACGTCCTGGACGCTGAGCAAATTCGGGAACAGAGTGTTGGGGCTTGCCGGAAAACTCCCCTCCCTGAGCGCCAGCTGCAGTTGCTTGTATTGGATCACGATCTTTTGCGCGGAGCCGCCCGCTTGGTTGTTATTGTACCCGGTATAGCTGATCCTGTCGCACTCAACGCCGGGCGCAGCGCATGCTGGCGAGTCTGTAACTCCATACTCGAAACCATACACCCGCCCGGTCGGATCGGTTATCCTGCTCACAAAAACGGAGCCCAGGTTCAGCTTATGGGTAGGGTCGCTCACCGAAAGATACTGAAACTTCGTCTGATTGCCATTCCTGTCGGTGATGGTTGTCACCAGTCCGCTGGAAATGGAATACTGGCGCCCGTCGGGGAAAAACAAGGTGCCATTTGCATCGAGAGGATTATAGACAGCCCCGCTTGCACCGTAAAATTCCGGATCGGTCCAATCATTGGAAACAAGCGGCGAACCATTTGTGTCGATACTATGGAACACTAGCTTTGAATCGTCCGCCGACGCAAAATCCGGCCCCCGCGCCACGGTAGTATTCACTCCGCAATAATTGATCTGCGCAGCTAAGTTCGATTGCGGGTACAGTGCGTGCTCAGTGCCATCAGGCTCCAGAAATACGAAGTGAGTGTAAGTCTGCGTCATCAGGAAAGATGCGCCGTTGTTGCAGGCAACCGGCTGCGCCCCGCTTCGTTTCGCCAAGACCATTCCCGGCCCGTACCACGCCCTGTAGAGCGTTCCGCCTTGGTCCCACACAGCGCCGGAACTATGGCTATAAACGCCATTATCGAGTGAGGTATCCACCTGAACAGTCCACGAGCTGTTCCTTACATTGGCCTTGATTGCATATGCCGCCTCTCCACGTCCGCCAATAGTGAGCAGCGGCACGCTGACGTTCACTTTTCCAGAATACACGTCAATCGACTCAAAACTGCTGAGTGGATAACTCGTCGCTGGCGATCCCGGCTGCACAACCAGGGGCACGTGGCCGTCGCTAATTGTCGACTTAACGTCAATATCCGCCAGTACCGCAATCGTTCCCGCGAAAAATGCTCCAAGCAAGAGGATTTGTCGTTTCATCTATTTGCCTTTGGCTTTCACAAGCAGGTTTGTATTCCACTCCGGATGGCCCACTACCCTTAAGGTGTGGTTGCCAGGTTTCAAATCGAACTTCAACTGTTGGCTTACTGTAAGCTTTGCGCCCGCGGAGGTCTGTGAAACGCTCTTCCCCTGGCCGTCAACCAGTTCAAAATCGAGAGGCGCAAGAAAGGTTGCGTTGCTGAACACGATCTGGTAAGTACCTTCCGTCAAGGTCATCGCCTTGGGATACAAGCCGCCCAAGCGCAGACGCACGTACACCTTCTGCATGCTACTGGAGGGTATTGCCGCCGCCTGGCTGGTGGCAACCTGAGCCGGCAAATCCGCCGTCAGCGAGCAAAGTACAGCCGCCGTACCAAGCATTGATTGAATGAAATGCAAAACGTGTTTCCGTGCCATCTCGTCCTTTTCGATCCTTCCCGGCCGGCCCATGGTCTCCATGAATGGGCTTGCAATGTTCATTTCCCGGCAGCCCTCTTATGCACCACCGAATACCCCAACCGTACCGGCCCATCCCCCGGCTGAAGCGTAAACCCGTTCTTGGCATTCACCGATTGATCCGCCTGCAGGCCCTTGGCATCCAATACATCCACACCTTGCCCCTGGATCTTCGCCGTCAGCGGCTTACCATGTGGCACAATCATGTAGTAGTTCAGCCCAAGCGCATCCCGCGAATCGAGCGTCGCCCCGTGCACCAGCCTCTCCGCCGATTGCACCCCCACGTATACCGATTTGCTCGGATTGGGAATGTTTGGCGTGCTCAGCAACTGGAACGGATCGTCCACCCGGAAATCCAGCCTGTGGCCCTTGTCCATCGCGATCTTCACGCCTGTTACCGCCTGTCCGGAGCCCACCGTTACCCTTTGCGGCGACATCGTAAACTTGCACGTCGGCACCAGGCTCAAATCCGGGTTCGCCACAGCACAAAGTACGTAGCTACCGGCCATCAGGCCGCTAAAGCGGAACTGGCCGTTAGCGTCGGTCAGTACACCAAGCATCATCGGCGTCGGGTCGCCCGCCTTGGCCAGCTCTCGTGCATAGGTCACATGGACATTCGCCACTGGCTTCGGTCCGTCCGTCACTACCCCTTGCAGGCTCGCAGTCGCGTTCACCGTCTGGGCCGCCATGGGCATGATTCCCGCGCCCCCTAGCAGGATGAGTTTTAGAAAGTTGTTCATCGCCTGATCCCCATCAATTGCTCACATTGATGACCTGTGTCGCCACGGTCCGCAGATTCACCGGCTGATCGGAATCCGTCGCCACAATCATGAGCGTATGTGAACCGTTGGAAACATAACCGCCATTTGCATAGTGCGTGTCCCACTGCAGGGTGAATCCCACGTTGGGGCACCCCGGCCGCCCTGGATAAGTCGCGCAGATGTTCGATGCCTGCCCGTAGGTTGCCGTTCCCAGCGGAACGCCGTCCAGATAGGCCGCAACCGAACTGATGCTACCCTCGGGCCTCGTGGCGTTATCGAGCGCCCACCCGGAGATCGTGATTGTCCCGGAAACGGTAGCGTTTGCAGCCGGAGAAACAATGGCCACCGTTGGCTTGATGGTGCCGGGCGTCGGCGCAGTCCAGTCCCCGATCCTCGTCCATCCAGCCCCGGCGATATCAGGCATGACGAAAACATGCTTGCCGCCTGCATAGCCTGGCTCAAAGTACATTGGAATATTCCAATACAGCATCCGCGCCGATTGGTTGAAATAATGCCAGGAGTAATACAAATCCATCTGGCACTGAGTGTTGTAGCCGAATCCGCTTCCGTAAAGGCCCGCCGGTTGGAAACCGTAGGGAACCGTTGTCGACTGAATAAAGCTGGTTCCGTCGTCGCCATACAGGCGCAAAGCCTGGTTGTTCTGTGAAGGCGCATACAAGAGATAACAACTGTTGGCCAACGAGGAAGTATCACTCGAAATCAGAATGTTGACATTAGGCGGATAGGAGTGAGGAGCTGGCACAGTGTACATGAACTGGAACTGCTGGCTGGAACCCACGCCATAATAGGGTTGAACGGTTATGCCGCTTGGAACCCAATAATAATTGTTCAGATGTACCACTGCGGATGCCGTCTGCCCTTGGTATTGAACATGGAGCGACGCGTCCATGGGAAGGCTGATCGAGCCTGGCGCGCTATACACTCCGGCACTGTTCACGGAGCCGTACTGCGGGTCCACCGGCGAAATACTCCATGTCAGCGCGCTGTTCGGCAATGGCGAGGATCCGCCGCAGCTAAACGCATAGAACTGCCTGGTCATCGCAACCTGCACGTCCCACACCTCCGAAGGCGATATGGTGAGCCCAGGGCTCGCATTCTGGGTCACCGTGAATACAGTCGAAGTCCCTGGAAAAGTGATGTGTCCGGGTCGCGTCGCACCGCATAGCAAATCCACCGTATAACTCACCGTTCCGTTCAAGCTGCCGTTCAGGATGTTGTTAGTGGCGCCTTGGATTTTAAGCCAGGGGACATCGGACGTTGCAGTCCACGAATTAATATTGGAACTCACTGCGAACGTTCCCGAGCCTCCCAGATAGGTCATCTCCACGCCGGTCGGATCTATCGACAATGTCGGCACAGTCGTCGTCACCGTGAACGCCTGGCCGGTTCCCGTCAGATCGCTCACAGTCACTACCACGTTGCCTGTTGTAGCTCCTGCCGGAACGGTCGTCACAATTGCTGTGTTGCTCCAACTCGTGATATTGGTTGCGGCGATGGCGGCCTTTCCATTAAACCGCAATTGGCTGCTCCCCTGGCTCGCCCCGAAGTTATTGCCACAAACGGTCAGCGTTCCAGAATCCTGGGAATTTGAACTGCATGTACTCAGTTGTGCCACCAATGTCTCTTTTCCTGCCGCCGCGATCGCGCTGTGAAGCGGCAGGCTCGCCGCCGCAGCCGTACCCGAACTTGCCGAAAGCCCGGTAACGTTGGGAAGGACGGTTGGAATCGGGTTCTCGATTGCAATCACTCTGCCCCCCATCCGGATATACTCACGGGCTGGCCCGCCGCCCGGCACCGCGATTTCACCGGGATTGCTGGTTACGCTCGTTGCGAACCGGCTGGATGTGATTGCGGCCCGGTTGACGGAGCCGGTGGCCGCGGGGCTCCCTGTGCCTGGCACGTACTCCACCACCACATCTCCGCCTGTGGCGCCCGCCGGAATGGCAAAGTCAATCGCCGTATTGGTCCATTTGATCGCCGTTGCTTCCGTGCCATTCACCCTGACTTTGCTCGAACCTTGCGTTGTCCCGAAATTCGTGCCCGTAATCGTCGCCGTTCTGCCAATATTGGCCACGGCTGGCTGAACGCTATAAATGTTCACCCCCGTAGCGGTATTGACCGTGAAACTCTGTGCTGACGTGGCGCTCTGGCTGTTTGCCGTGACGGTGATCGGTCCGCTGTTGGCGCCCGCTGGAACCTGTACGATGATCCAGCTCTCGTTCCAACTCATGGCCGTCGCCGTAACCGCCCCGAACTTCACGCTGCCGGCTCCTTGCACAACTCCAAAGTTCGTCCCCAGTATCGTCACCGCCGTCCCAACTCCACCAAAGTTCGGAGAGATCTTCTGAATCGAAGGTTGCGTCGGAATGCTAAACAAGACTCCATTGCTGTTCGCCCCATTCACCGTCACCACCACGTTTCCTGTCGCTGCAGCAAACGGCACAGTCGTGGCGATGCTGGTGCTTGTCCAATTGCTGATCGTCGACGGAACGCCGCCAAACGAAACAACGCCCTGCTGCGTCCCAAAGTTGGAGCCCTGCACCGTGACCGCCATACCCACAAAGCCCGTATACGCCGACAGCCCACTGATACTGGGTGAAGGGGTAACCGCGAATGCCACGCCGTTGCTCTGTCTCCCGGCCACCGTCACAACCACGCTGCCATTCACTGCGCCCGCTGGAACCGATGCCATAATGCTCGTGTCTGTCCAGTTTGCAATCGCCATGCCTGCTCCATTGAACTGCGCAATGCTGGAGCCTTGCATCGCCCCGAAATTGGAGCCGAGAATGGTAAAAACTGACCCAGCCGGCCCTGAGGAGGGCAGCAAGCCTGAGATAACTGGCGGCGGGACAACCGCAAACGTCACCCCATTGCTTGCTATACCGGAAACCGTTACGACCACAGGTCCAGTCCCAGCCCCGGCAGGAACAGTGGTGGTGATGCTGCTTCCGCTCCAATTCGTCACCATGGCTGGAGTGCTGTTGAATGTCACGGTGCTCGTGCCCTGGCTTGTCCCGAAGTTCGCGCCAGAGATGACAATACTGGAGCCCGCAGATCCTGAATAAGAGGAAAGCGTGGAGATGGTTGGTGCCGCTACCCCGATGAAGGCCCGGAACGTGATCAATGCGGAACCCGCTGTCGCGCGGAAACCAGGCCGCAGGTTAATGCAGTTCCCAGCTTGAAAGGTAACGCTAGCGCTTCCGCCAATCGTTGCGGAATTGGAAATCAATGCATTCGGGTCATAAAAGGGCCAGGTGCCCGAACCGGCGTTCAAAGTTGGCACAGTGGTCGGATTCGTACAGCCAGTTTGCCCCCAAATCGGCATCCCCGCAACAATGCCGATCCACGCGATGGCAATCGGGCCACCCGCCAGAATCGCCTTCGCTCTGCACCCCGGTTTGAGCAGCATGTTCAATTCCCTTGTTTGGCCACAACCGCGAGCTTTGTGCGCAGATCCGCGATCTCTTTCTCCTGCCGGATCATGTGCAGCGTCAGCTCCTCAATCTTCGCCAGAAGTTTGGCTTGCATCTCCCCCACGCTCACGCCCTTCTGCTTCACCTCGGCCTCCGATGGAATCTCCGGCAAATGGTGGTTCGCCTGAATAAAGGCATTCACTTCGCTCAATGGCCGCAGCCGGTAGCCGGGCTGAAAGACATAGTCGGACCAGGGCGTTGTCGTCACCACCACCTCCCTGGTCCCAATGGTTCCGTCCACCGTCAACCTGTAGGGAGGAGAGGCAGAACCAATTCCGACATTACCGTTGGGGGCCACGTGCAATCCCCCACTACCTCCGAACTCCGTTCCCGGCTGGATGGTCCAAACATTGTTGTTGACCCCCCATACCCACCAATTTGCATTGCCAGCCGTGTCGATGGAAGCCATCAGGTTGACCGCATTCTGGCCGCTGTCGTGCGGATGGATCTGCGTGAGCCGCCCAAAGCCACCCAACGCAGAGGTGATGTGTAGGCTCGCATCGCCACGCCATGGAAAGCCGATCACCATCTGCCCGCCGACAGATAACGGCGCCAGCACGTTACTGGTTCCAACCCCGACATAGCCGTTGTTGTAGTAGATGTTGCCGCTCGTCGCTCCATTTGGTTGCCATTGCGCGTGAATCGGAAGACACAAACATGCGCACGCCGCTGCAAATTGCAGAATCTGTTTCACTGTTTCCCCTCCACCCGTTGTTCCATCCGCTCCATGCGCATGTGCAACTCCCGATTTTCTGATTCCAGGCGATTGTTCCGTTCGTGTTCTGCAATCATGTGCAGCGTCAACTCCTCAATCTTCGCCAGCAGCTTGGCCTGCATCTCGCCAACGCTCACGCCCTTCTCTTTTACCTCGGCTTCCGATGGAATCTCAGGCAAATGGCGGTTCGCCTGAATGAATGCGTTCACCTCGCTCAATGGCTGCAGCTGGTGGCCGGGCTGAAAGACATAGTCGGACCACTGCGCGTTGGTGACAATCACGTCCCTGGCTCCAATCGCGCCATCGACTGATAGCCGGTAAGGCATCGTAGCGGTTCCGATCCCGACATTGCCCGCATTATCGATTCGCATCCTCTCAACGGGAGCTACACCGGGGCCTGCAACAGCGGTCCCAAACGCCAAATATCCGCCTGTCCCCGCAATAGAGCCAGCACCAAGATAGGCGAGATGAAAACCGCGCACGTCGTCAAACTTGATTCGCTGCTCCACATTGATTGCGGAATAAAAACCGGCCTGGAGTGTCAATACATCCGTATTTGCCGTGATCGACGGAGTATAGGTCTGAAGCAAAGACGTTGGTGGGGAAATCGTACCAATGCCAACATTGGTGCTGCTGCAATTGATCGGCGTACCGCTCAAGGTCCCGCAATCCGCCCAAGCGGAGCCCTGGCTGCCTGAAAGCAAAAGCACGAGGCTACCGCATAGCAGGCGGCTACGATGTTGATTCACATTCATGATTCTCTCCATGCGGCTCACTGCAACCGCCCAAGCACAGCTAAGCCGAAGCTCTTCGGTTTCGGATCGTCCGGCTGCGCGCACAGGTTGTAGTTGCCCGCCAACAAGCCAGAGATGAGAGCAGCTACTCCGGAACGAATGGCGACAACCACCGCGGAGGGTATCGGTTTCTGCGTCTTCCCATCGATAACGGAGCCGGAAATGCTCGCTGTGTTCGATTGCGCGGTGATGACCTGTAGCGCAATCAGCGGAATGAGAAGATAATGCAACGATTATACCTCCGTCCGGCAAGAAAATTCACCGGCTCAACGCTTGGAATGGCTTTAATAGCCCAACCAGAAACAAGTGTAAATTGAAAAGACCATGCAATGAGAAATCGGTCAATGGTCGTTTGAGATAAACAGCTCTTATTGTCCGCTTTTGACCCAAAATCACAGTTCACAAGAGCCTACTGCAAAACTCGCCTACGCAGCAATAGCCGTTACGCCGTTGCAGGAAAACTCTCTCCCCGCGCCAAAAACGATCCGCGTTAATCCGAAATCATCCGCACGCAACTCGGAACAACCACCGCGCTCTACTTTCCCAAGCATCCTCCAGCCACGGAAGTAAACCAGCCCCCAACCCAATCATCATCCGCGTTCATCCGTACCTATCAGCGGCCATTTCCCCCATAGCCAGGCGCTTCCCAAGCAGGTCGAGTACCGCCCACTGGATGAAAAAAGAGCCTTTCCAGTGGGTTCCCCAAGCCGTTCACAACAATACAATAAATATTTCAAACCATTAACAGCTTGCCCCTCTGCAATTTACCAAACACGCCGCCCGTCCGGACGCTCCGTCCGGAAAAACAGCGGTATATCATCCAATACAGGATGTGGAGGATCTCAGATGAAAAACAAAATACGCGGAAAAAACGGGCGCCTGGAACTCCGGCTGAGCCAACCGGCGAGGCCGAATGGGTCCGTCTCAGGCTCGGCCTCGATCTCGACCCGCTCCAGTCGAGTGTGCTCAGCACCCGGACCAAACGCGGAATCCTCAACTGCTGTCGCCAGTGGGGAAAGTCCACCATCACCGCCGCCAAGGCCATGCACCACGCCATCCATGCACCGGGGAGCCTCACCGTAGTCGTCAGCCCCAGCGGGCGCCAAAGCGGGGAATTCCTCCGCAAGGCTTCAGGCTTCGCCCACAAGCTCGGCATCAGGCCCAGGGGCGATGGCGATAACGAAATATCGCTCGAACTCCCCAACGGCTCCCGCATAGTCGGTCTGCCCGGCTCGGAAGCAACCGTGCGCGGCTTCTCCGCCGTGTCGCTGCTGCTCGTCGATGAAGCCTCGCGCGTGAGTGACGATCTGTACCTAGCCGTGCGCCCCATGCTCGCCGTCAGCGCTGGAACCCTCTGGCTCATGAGCACGCCCTTCGGCAAACGTGGCTTCTTCTATGAGGCCTGGGCCAACGGCGGGCCGGAGTGGGAACGCTTCACCGCTCCCGCCGATACCTGCAGCCGCATCCCCGCCGCCTTTCTTGACGAAGAGCGCCGGGCCATGGGCAACCGCTGGTTCCGCCAGGAATACATGTGCGAATTCGAAGACTCAGCCGGCGGAATCTTCTCCCGTGATCTGCTGAATAAAGCCTTCACCCCACACATTAAACCCTTAGTCATCACTTAATCCACTCGCAAAGGTGGGACAGGCGGTTTCGCCTGTCACAAAACCGCACCGGGGACGTAGCTTGCCGCGTCCCCAAAAACGACGCCTCCCCACCGGAGCCGTCACGAGGCCCGCGCCGGGGACGTAGCTTGCTGCGTCCCCAAGAACCGGCGTCCCCCATAACCAACCATCAACAAAGGAAAACCATGAAAAAATTCTTCGTAGGAGTAGATTTCGGCCAAAGCGTCGACTACACCGCCATCGCCGTCCTCGAACGGGCCGAAACCACCGGCGAGTGGGATGCCGGCCGCTATGCCTGGCAGCGCCTCATCACCATGCAGCTCCGCTACCTGGAGCGCCTCCCCCGCGGCACACCCTACCCGGAGGCCGTCGCTCGCGTCGCCCACATCACCACCTCCCCGGAACTAGCCGGCCAGTGCTGCCTGGCTGCCGATGGCACCGGTGTCGGCCGTGCCGTCGTCGACATGCTGCGCGACGCACGCCCCGGCTGCCAACTCCTGCCGGTCAACATCACCAGCGGACTCCAGGAAACCTATGAGAAAGGCTACTACGGAGTGCCCAAACGCGACCTCATCCTCAGCCTGCAAGTCCTGCTCCAGCGCGGCCTCCTCCAGATCCCCACCGGCCTCCACCTCGGTGACGAACTGGTGGAAGAGATGGCCTCCATGAAGGTCAAAATCTCAAACGCCGGGCACGAGCAATTCGCCGCCTGGCGCGAAGGCACCCACGACGATCTGGTCTTCGCCGTCGCCCTCGCCTACTGGAACGCCCAAAAAGTCTACCCCAAAGACCCCGTAGGCGCCGCCGCCTGGTGGACAAACTCCCGCCAGGCCGAAGCCGCAAAAACCCTCCGCGGAGCCCTCCGCGTCTAATTCATAAGGTGTAACAGCCCGTTTCGCCGTTTCGTAGCGCGCGCATTTTGCGTGCCGCGTCGACATTCCTGTCGACGTTTGGCTTGGCGTCGAAAACACAACGTCGAGAAGAATCTCCGAACTCCTGATCTCATGGAATTTGGGTTGACCCAAGTTTGTATACCAACCGCAAATTCGTGCCGGGAAAGGTTGTTTCCGTTTGGGTGAGCTCGTCACATAGGT
>Ga0073936_10009799_pt1 | contig 11841 bp, 11 predicted proteins | sample AliMusrvi5mmetaG_FD_87041 | JGI IMG/M metagenome (GOLD analysis project Ga0073936, IMG submission 87041) | Freshwater lake bacterial and archeal communities from Alinen Mustajarvi, Finland, to study Microbial Dark Matter (Phase II) - Alinen... | ecosystem: Environmental > Aquatic > Freshwater >... | reverse complement strand
GAAACAAATAGCTCATAACTGACAACTTATAACTCGGGGTCATAAGAGGATGTAAACGGTAATCCGTTTTGTTGTCAGTTATGAGTTGTGGGTTGTCAGTTTCTTTCATCATAGACAAAATCCATTTTTTCGGCTAGGATTGGGTAAGATTATGAAGTCGGTATCCTCCGAGTCGTGAGTTGTTCGTTGTGAGTTGTCAGTTTTCCCTGTATTGGGCCGTTAGCTCAGTTGGTGAGAATACGGTATTTCATATCGAGGCAATATACCCTGATCCGGTTGGGGTCCATCCTGATCCGCTGGATCATATATGTCGGTCGGCTCGAAGGGCGGGGAATCGAGAGAACCGCAACGCGCGAGTTGACGGAATCAGATATTTGCAGATGAGTATGCGTGGTCGAGATATAGATGTCGATTATTCTCTTACACACGTGAGTGCGGAGAAGGTGGTGGTGATAGCACACGGCCTTTTCGCCCATAAGGACAAGGCGAGGTTCGTCGCGTTGGAAAAGGAGCTGTTGGAGGATGGTTACTCGGTGTTGCGGTTTACATTCTCGTACATAAACGACAAGACGGAGAAAAAGACATCCATTGTCGATTCACAGGTCCGCGATATCCGCAAGGTTATCGATTTTCTGAAAGAGAAGGGATATGCGAGAATCGGTATTGTCGGAGAGAGTTACGGAGGAGGGATGTCTCTGGTGTCATTTCGGAAGGAAATCGTTACGTACGTTTTGTGGGCGCCGGTGACTTCACACATGGTCCGGAAGAGGGTATATCTGACGATTGTGTTCGGAAAACTGTTCCCTTCCCATGCCCGTTTTCCGTTCGATAGCTTCGATTCGGTGAAGAATTTTTTTCGGCAGTCGTTCTTGATAGAGAGCGCCAAGGTGCTTGAAGCGATCGCCGTTCCGGTACTTATCCTACATGGCGACAAGGATGAGGTCGTTCCATTGAGGAGTTCCCGTATCGCGGCAGGGATCCTTCCGAATGCGCGATTGGTTCCTGTCGACGGTGCCGGACACATATTCGATGAGACGGTCTTGCCGGTCGCGTTTCATCATACGAGAAAGTGGTTTCATTCGTATCTGTAATCAAACATATGGGATTTTTCGCACGATTTTCCGACCTGACGGTTCAGAGTCCGATATTCTTCAGCCTTCTCCTGACCGTCGTGATAGGGTATGTGATCGCGATTGCCGTCCATTTTTCACTCGAACGTTTCGGTACGGTGGCGTGGAAGAAGCGGAAAATACAGAAAGAGAAGCCGAGACGGAAGGATATCCTGTTTGACTTCAAATGGTCCATGATATCGATGGTCATATGGATCGCATTGGTGTGGGCATTGTCATATTGGATCGATACCGGGAAAACACGGGTGTATTCGGATGTATCCAGGAACGGCATGATTTATTTCATCGCGTCTACCATATTGGTGGTGGTGCTTCACGATACGTTTTTCTATTGGGTGCACCGTTTTATCCATTCGGGCCCCTTCGTGTACCGATTGCTTCACTCGAATCATCATCACAGCACGAATCCGACCACATTCGCCATATACACCTTCACGCCCCTGGAAGCGGTCGTTCTGGGGTCTTATGCTATTTTGGTCGCGTTCATCCTTCCGGTCCATTGGTATACGCTGGTGATTCTTCTTGCCGTGAATACGACCGCGAATATCATCGGTCATTCGGGCTATGAGATGGTCCCGAAGCCTTTGGCCGAATCGTGGCTCGGGAGTCGCTTCTGCGTAGGAATTCATCATAATCTGCATCATCAGGACGGCGGACACAATTTCGGTATATACTTTCATTTTTGGGATGATGCCATGAAAACGATGCATCCGAAGTATGAGCAGATGCGAAAAGAGATGTATGCGAATTGGGCTCGATAATCCGGACTTGGACGGTTTCGTGGGCGGTGACGGCACATATCATTTTCGGGTGCTGAGGGTTACGGATGCCTTGCGGGAAGCAGCCGGACATTTTTGTGTGGAAACATATGGAGGAGGGGATAGCTTATCCGATTCCGGAAAGGTGGCGCGTCTGGCAGTGTCTCGGGAGGCATACCAGTGCTTCGGAGTGAAGGGGTATGTGCTGAAAAAGGGTCGATTCGGGAAGCCGATTCCTACGGTCGGCATTTATTGGTCGCTGTCGCACAAGGAGGTGAACGAGAGCGTATATATCGCCGTAGCGGTATCCGACACGCCGATCGGAATCGATATAGAACGCATTGTTGAGAAATCCGATTGCCTATTGGAAAGCTTTGCGCGAAACGAATATGACGCGCTTGGAGGAGAAAGCCTTGATAATTTTTTCTCTCTGTGGACGGCGAAAGAGGCATTGATAAAAAAGATGAACGGGTCCTTGGATGACATGAAGTCTATGATGTGCGTCGGGTTTGATGGGGAATCAGTGTTGTTGGAATACCAACATAAGATTCATAAGAGTCGCGTCATATCGTGCAGTGACGGCATGGTCGTCTCCGTTTGTCGATGATCGATCCGAATTTTCGAACGTATGAATGATATCAATGATTTTCACGGATATCTTGGACTCATCGGGAAGTTCGGTTCGAAACCGGCGGTTTGCGATGCGATATCGGGACGGTCGCTCTCATATGCCGATCTGTGTGAACGATCGTATGATATCGCCTCCCGGCTGGATATCGGCATCGGGGAACGGGTAATCCTCTATGGGTTGCATCCGGTCGATTGGACGGTCGTTTTTCTTGCCATCGCATTGAAAGGCGGGATAGCCGTTCCGGTTGATGAACGCGTGGGAAATGATTTTTTCCGTGAAATAGTCAAGTTGACCGTTCCGAAGCTGATTATCGCCGGAAAAGACGTTTTCGCTGATGCGGTAGCGAAAATTTTGACCTTCGATGATATCTCGAACCTTGAAAAGAAACCGTTCGAATCGGGGGATTTCACCGATTGCCCGTGTGAGATAATTTTTACCTCGGGAACGTGGGCGGATCCGAAAGGGGTGACATTGAGCCAGCGCAACATCCTTTCAAATACCAGACAGCTTTTGGCCGCGTATCACGAAAAACGGACGGATGTATTTTTGGGAATTTTGCCGCTCAGTCATTCATATCAGCAGGTTTTCGGTCTCTTTGCCCCGCTCGCGAGAGGCGCACAGGTGGTTTTTCTTTCGGAGATAAACTCTATCGATATGAAGAACGCCATCCGCGACTATCAGGTCGCAGCCATCCCGTTGGTGCCCGGTGTTCTCTCGATGCTGCGTAATGCCATCGTTAGGGAGATACGGTATCCGAGACTGCGCGATCTCTTTATCCGACTGGTTCCATCGTTTAGACACTTGCCGTTGTTCGTACGGAGAATGTTGTTCGCCGATATCCACCGAAGCATCGGCACGAGCCTACGGTATCTTATTTCCGGCGGCGCGCCCCTTGATGCGGAATTGGACTGTTTTTTCCAAGGAATCGGATATGTCGTTTATGTCGGATATGGACTTTCGGAATGTTCACCGGTCGTGAGCGCGTGTCTCCGTCAGCGGAGAACAGTCGGCGAAGTCGGTCCGCCGTTGCCGGGTGTCGATGTTTCGGTCGGAAAAGATGGTGAGATTATCGTGAAGGGTGAGAACGTCTGTATGGGTTATTGGCCTGATGTTTCCGGCATGGGAACATGCGGAACCGGAGATCTCGGATACGTGGCACGAAACGGATCTATCATTCTGAACGGACGAAGCAAGAATCTGATAATCTTCAATAACGGTCAGAAGATCTTCTGTGAGGATATAGAACGGATCGTCATTGGGAATAACGCTGTGAAGGATTGCTGCGCGATTGGGATAGAACACGAAGACGGACAGACGGTCGAATGTATCGTGTGTACGGAAGACGATGTCGATATCGACGTCGGGAAGGTATTACGCGAGTCGAACGCAAAGATGCCGTTCGGAATGAGAATATGGGCGGTTCATCGGGTGAATCGGAACGATTTCTTCTATACGCATACCATGAAAATAGACCGGAAGAATGTCCGTAAGCTGTTATACGCGCGCCAGCGTGACTCCGATACTGATGCCACCGGCCATTCCGATCATCAAGACGAGATCGCCTGAGCGGAGCAATTTTTTTTCGGCTCTCAACGACCATTGGAGCGGAATCGATGCGGCCGCCACATTGCCGCACCAGGAGACGGTTTCCTCAATCTGTTCCGGCGTGAAGCCGCAATTTTGTACGAAATCATCGAGGTATGGTTTTGTGACCTGATGTACGAATACATGCCGGATCGATGGTATATCCGTTTCGTTCTCTGTGAGAAAATTGTCGATAAATGACGGCCCGATGCTTTCGAAAGCCTGTTTGAGGACTTCCCCGTTTCCGTGAAACCGTAATCCGGTCGTATCCGGAAAGCGTGATCCGCCGCCTGGAAACATCGCCGAATCCCAGAGGGCGCTATCCGCCATGAACGATGACGAAATGATGCCAGCACCGTCTTCGGCGTCGGTCAATAACACTGCGGTACCGGCGTCCCCGAACGTATATCCGGTAAAGCACTCTTTGAAATCATTTCGATCCACGATTTTCCTTTGAATGGTTTTCGTCGTCACTTCGCCTGTCGCGATGAGTATTTTTTTATATGTTCCGCATCGAATGAGTGCGTCGCCGACGTGAAGCGCATCAAGAAAGCTGTTGCAGGCATCCGTGAGATCGAAGACGGGACATTTCGTGTCGATGATGTTCGAGACAATATGAGCCGTCGCTGGCTCCATGATATCCTGACCCGCTGAGGCGAAAATGAGCAAATCGATGCTTTTCGGGTCAATGGATCGTTCCTCGAAAAGTTTTCGGCATGCGGCGGCGGCCAGAGTGGAATTGTACGTGTCGCGGTCGGCCGCATGACGGTATTTGATCCCGGTGATCGTTTCAATTATTCCGGATTTTACCGGATAGCCTCCTTCCGCGGAAATCGATTCTTCCAGGTCGACGCTTGACAGATGTTTTTCCGGAAAGTGATAAGAGACAGCTTGTATTTTCGAACGAGGCATGGTTATATTTGTTTCAGACATTTCTCGGATTGGTTTTTGCATAACGTGTTCCATATGAATAAGACGACTCTCGGCGCGCAAGAGCTCGAGGAGGCCTTGCGAGAGATTTTTTCCGTGCCGACGTCCCGGTGTTTCGAACCCGATACGGATTTGTCGGAATATGTCAGGGATTCGATCGATCTTGGCGAATTGCTCGCGGTCATCAGACACAGATACGGTATCTGTCCGGTTCGGACGAATCTATTCTCGGAATATTCCCGTTTCGGCGATGTCCTAGCTATAATAAACAATGAGAAAGATATTCACAAATAACGTTTTGGATCGGCTCTTGGGAGGCCCGCCTCGTCGAAAGGATTTAGTGGCGTTGATGGATACCCGGGGAAAGGAAGTGACGTTCCGCGAATTGCCCCGGCTGGTTGATACTATCGCAGATTCACTAATTTCAGAGGGGCTTGATGAAGGGGACCGGGTCATAATATTGATCCGGCCGTCCATTGAGGCGGTCTTGTATTTTTTTGCGGTGAGCAGGGCTGGTGGCGTGGTGGTATTGGCGGATCCGGCCATGGGCCGGGAGGTTTTTGCGGGACGAGTCGGACTTGCTCGTCCGACTTTGGTCATTATGGATCCGTTGATTGGGTTCGTGTCCGGGTCCGCGGTAGCCGGCAGGATAATCCGGTGGCTTGGAACGGAGATACCCGATGCAGACGTATATTCCGGAATGAGCGTCCTTATATCCAAGAGTCTGTCTTCCCTACGAAATCACAAAAAAAATATTCGTGGCAAATATGTTGAGGAACGAATGGATGACAGTGCAGACGCGTTGATTGTTTTCACTTCGGGGACGACATCTGTCCCGAAGGGCGTGGTACATACGTTCCGATCGATATCTTCTATGCTCACCATGGTTTCCGACAGGTGCAAGTCTTCCGAATCGGACGTGTTTTATTCCTCTCAATCCTATTTCGTCCTCGTCTCATTGCTTATCGGTGCCCGCGCGGTCATCGACAGAAGAGCCACATTCGATCCTGGCAGGTTCATACGGATCACGAAATCGTTCGGAGTGAATAAGGTATATATCCTTCCGAATGAGGGGGAGAGGCTTGTCGGATACTGTGCCGGAAAACGGATCGGACTACCGCATTCGTTGAAATTGATCCTTTTCGGGTCTGCTCCCGCTCTGGCCGGTTTTTTGACCAGATTCGAAACCATTACTTCCTCACGAACGGACGTGAAATGTATTTATGGTTCGACGGAAATATTGCCAATCAGCATGATCGACATGAGGGATAAAATCGGTTTTTCCGGAAAAGGTGACCCGCTCGGACGACCGCTTTCGGGCGTATCCGTCAATTGCTCCGAGGACGGGGAGTTGATCGTCTCCGGCCCGAACCTTTGTGACCGGTATCTTCATGAGACTGATCGGATGTCGTCGTATGCGACCGGTGATCTCGGTATGATGGATCCGGAACATGGAATTGTCCTGAGCGGGAGAAAGAAGGATATGATAATAAAGAATGGCCATAATATTTATCCATCGTTGTTCGAGCCGACCATTAGCAGGATACCTGGCGTCGGAACATGCGCGATGATCGGCGTGTTCGACCGGAAAAGATCCGACGAAGACGTGATATTATTCATCGAGAACGTGTCCGAATTGTTGGATTCCGATCTGGAGAAACGTGTTCGGAGGGAGTTGTCTTCCGGACAGTTCAGTATCGACCAGTATGCCGTCCCGGATCGGATATCGTGTGTGAGAATCCCCGTTTCCGGCAGGAGTCGGAAAATCGATAAGGGACTTCTACGGACCATGGCCCGATAATTCGGATTTTTGAGAAGATCCATTCAAACGCGTCTCTCTGTTCTGCTGTGAGCGCGGCGTAATCCGTTTCCAGCCCGATCGTTTTCTGTATCTCTCAAGTCTTATGTCGAACTGAAATACGGAATTTCTATTAAGCGCCAACCAGAGGCTGGTCGCCCTCCGGGTGAAAAACACTGAAAGTTGAGGACGGGTATCTGAAGGAGATGAGGATCCCACTGTCGTAACCTGACAAGACTTGAAGTGTTTGCAGCCGAAATGTACGGATTTCAGAGGACAAACCTTCATTTTTTGCTTATTATTGTGGTGAGATTTGAGAGAGATATTTAGTGATAATCTTACGGCTATGAGAACGATAGCAATTACCGGCGCCTCCGGTTTCGTCGGAGGTTCGATCGCGAAATATCTTGATAGCCGCGGTTATACGGTGGTCCGTTGCGGAAGGCGTGCCGGCTCCGGCGTGGATGTCGTATGGGATATCGATTCCGGTCCGTGTGAAGGAATGCCGTCCGTGGATGCGGTGATTCATTGTGCTGCGCGGGTAGATGATTGGGGGCCGTACGATGAGATGTTTCGGACGAACGTCCAGGGAACGGTCAATGTCCTGAGGACGTTCAGAAACTCCGATACGTTCATTTACATGAGCTCTGCCAGTGTGTATGATTTCTCTGCCGCCGATCGCACGTTGAAGGAAAACGACCCGATCAGCGAAGTTTTTTTGAATGCGTATAGCGAGACGAAGCGACTCGGTGAAATCGAGGTCGAACGATATACTGATATTCCGAAACGAATCGTCTTGCGTCCTCATATCGTGTATGGACCCGGAGATACCACATTGACACCAAGGTTGAAGGAAGCTGTCCGATTCGGGCGGTTCATCGTTCCCGGTGACGGAAGGAACAGATTGTCGGTAACTCATGTCGATAATCTCACTGGAGCGGTGGAGGCCTTGTTGGACAGTAAAACCAGACGTTCGTTCGAGATATACAATCTTGCCGACGAACGGACGGGAACGGCCCGGGACATCTTTGAGGTCTTCAGAGAGAGGAATGGTATCGGTGCGCCTCTCCTGTTTTTCTCGAAACGGATTTCATTGATACTTGCCACTATGTTCGAATCGGAGTACAGATTGTTTCACATCCGACAGGCTCCTCCGATAACTCGGTATCTCGTTGCACATCTTACGGGTGAGCACCTTCTTGATACCGGGAAAATATCGCTTGCGACAGGATATCGGATGGTCAAGTCGTACCTGGACCAATAGGAAGAAAGCATACGCGTGTCGTATCGTCAGAAATCGTGAATGAAAATGAGTATGCGCGAGAAAATAATGAAAAAGACCGTTCTCGTAACCTGTCCGCGAGCGCCGGTCGTCATCGAGTGGATACGGATAATGCAATCGAGCGGTTGGGAAGTCAGTGTCGTCGATTCCCTCATCTTTCCGATCGGAAGGTTTTCTTCTGGGGTCTCGTATTATCGCGTTCCTTCGCCGAAGACGGACTTTCACGCGTATAAGAGCGCGATGATTGGGTTAATCGGGAAATTCGATCTTGTGATACCGACATGCGAGGATATCTTTTTCCTGAGTTTCGCGATTTCCGGAACATTGCGGGATTCCGTATTCATGCCTGATCATAAGCTGCTTCTTTCCCTTCATGACAAATATCGGTTCCGCGCCCATATGAATGAGCATGTCGCGGTTCCGGAAACGAGACTGATCACGCGGAGGGAAGATATCCGTTTAGAAGTCGATACGGTTTTGAAGCCGGTATTCTCAAGATTCGGAAGGAGCGTGATACGGCGTGTGGATGAGGAAAGTGTCCGCGGGTTGCAAATCACCCGTGAGTATCCTTGGATTCAACAGCGTTTCATCCATGGGAATCCGATATGTAATTACGCCATAATCGATCGCGGCGTCGTCGTGGCTCACTCCGTTTATCGGCCGAAGTACCTTCTCAACGGTGCGGCCTCGACATATTTCGAGGGGATAACGGATGTTCGATGCGACCGTTTTATAGAGAAATTCGCCAGCGATACGAAATATCACGGACAGGTGGCGTTCGACTTCATCGATGACGGAAGAGATCTGTACGTTCTGGAATGCAACCCGAGAGCGACGAGCGGTCTTCATCGGATCGCGCCGTCGGTCAGACATGAATGCGGGAGGTTTGTGAATATCGGCGATGCGGGGGGGTCATCATATCGGGTTGGGATGAGTTTGTACGTATTTTTCGGATTTGGAGCTCTGTTGCGGGGGAAATTTGGGGCATTGAGGTCGGATTATGACAAAGCGACGGATGTACTTCGAGGCATCCCGTTTCCGTTTCATTTGCTTCCGTTGTGTGAGATGATGTGGCGGTCGATCATTTACGGGAAACCGCTGACCTCGGCCACGACATTTGATATAGAATATGATGGAGAATCCCTCGACTGATTTTTCGGAAAAACTCGGTGCTATTTTCGGGAAGTATGACTCGGCGGAGCTTATCGCGAACGTGAGGGTTCGATTCGAATCATACCGTTTTTCAGGGCATCGGTTCGTCTCTACGATCGTTGATGATATAACCGAAAATTGTTATGTGGCTTCCCCGTATTCGATGATCGTGCGGTACTCGCGAGACGAGTTATCCAAACTCCCATCGAAACTGTCGCGCCTCGTTCTTGGTCTTCTCATTCGTTCGTATTCTGTTGTTCTCAGACTCGCGAGAATCGACAGGGTCCAGATGTTGAATAATCTCCTTTTATCGACAAACTTCTTCGCGAGCTTTTGGGAAACGTTCGATGACGTCGGACTCGAGCGCATAGCTGTGGCCAAGTATCCCGAGCATGCCCTCCTAATCCGTTCAGTGAATGAGATCCAGAATCCCAAGCTTCTTATCCGGTTGACGCGTCGCGGGTGGATACGGGTCGTGTCGCGACAGATATACATATTTGAAGACAAGGAACGTTGGATGTCTTGCCATAACGCGGTCATCGATGACAATCTCCTCTCTTCCGAGCGATTCGTCTTTGTGCCGGTGGACGTGAGGAATAAAAATGATTTTGAAACGGCGGAGCGATTGTATGATCTACTGTATCTCGAAAAATATTCCGTCCATAATGTCCAGTTCAAGGCCATCTATCTCCGCGAATTGGTATCTGCGGGATTGGTGCATTTACGATTGTTGTTCGATAAGGAACGGGGAAGGGCGGTCGGCGTCGTCGGCATGATGGGTGAGGATGGCTGGATAACCGCACCGATCGTCGGTTATGACACGTCGATTCCGATCAGAGATGCTCTGTATAGGAGAATAATCGCATATATTGTAAGATACGCGATGGAACACGGCTATATCCTGAACTTGAGTTCCGGCGCTCCGGAATTCAAAAAATTAAGGGGGGCAAAGCCGGTATTGGAATATATGATGGTAAAGATAGACCATTTACCGCTATTTCGGAAAACGATATGGAGGTCATTGGCGGTAATTTCGAATTCCTATTACGCCCATATATTACGAAAAAACGGTTTATGAATACGATAAAGATGAAGACATATTGGTATCCGGTTTGTCGGTCGCGCGAGGTTCGGAGACGTCCCATCCCGAAAACGCTGCTCGGAATCGGATTGGTATTGGTGAGATACGACAATACTTTGGTCTGTTTCGAAAATCGATGCCCTCATCGCGGTGTTCCACTTTCCGGCGGAAAAGTCCATGAATGTCGGCTTCGATGTAATTATCACGGATGGTCTTTCGATTCGGAAGGGGAATTGGTTTCTCTTCCCGGCGTTCCGGATCCTCAAGAGTCGGCGCGACTGAATAAAAAGACATGTCGGGAATCGAATGGGATCGTCTGGGTGCGTCTCGAGGGGGACCGTAAATTTGAAGACCCGTTCGGGGTTCCCGAGCGCGGCTTCGGCGAGAAAGGCATGTTCAAGTACATGCGTAGCGATTACATACATTCGATAGAGAATTTTTTGGATCCCACACATACGCCGTTCATTCATGAAGGCCTGGTGAGGAGTTCAGGTCGGCAAATGATGCGGGTGTGGCAGTCATCTTCCGAACGGGGATTTGAAACCCATTATCATCTTGAAGACAGGCAAAACGGATTGGTCAACACATTATTCGATTCGGGAATCGATACGAACATCGCTACTTTTCGTATGCCGGGATTCGCGAAACTTGAATATCTGAAGCGGGAAAAACTTCAGTTACGAGTGTCTATTTTTTTCGTTCCTATTGAAATCGGTACGGTGGGGATGCTGGTCAGGGTATACGTACCGAAACGCGGTTTTCCGACGGCGATGATATTCCTGATATTGCGTCCGTTTCTCGAAATCGCGTTCTTTCAGGACAGGAAGATCCTTGAGACACACTGGAAATTCAGGCAGCGATACGGAGACCTGAACAAGATCATGGAAGCCGATCTGGTAATCGACCATCTGTTGCATCTCATTGCAGAGAAAGAAAATGGAAAAAATAAGGAAATGACCATGATATTGTGAATGATGATATTAAAAGACAATCAATCCGGATTTCATGGCTCAAATCCGTATGGATCATAAATACAGACATGTGACCCTGTTTTGATTTGCGAAAATAGACAAAAACCCCGTTTTCCGCTAGGATAGGGGAGAAATACGGGCCATTAGCTTACCTGCCCGCAGTGTTGGCATACAGCGTTGCGGGCGGGGTTGGTGAGAGCGCCGCATTTGTCCCGATTTCTTTCCCCTGTATGACTGCCACATTCCTGTTTTGGGGAAATGGATGGTGTTATACGAGGGCTGGTTGTCAGTTGTGGGTTATGAGTTATCAGTTACATTTGGGCCGTTAGCTCAGTTGGTTAGAGCGCCGCATTTGCAATGCGGAGGTCGCCGGTTCGAATCCGGTACGGTCCACTATGATCATTAGACCTCTTTCAAAAGTACCCTTTTTCCGCTATCATAGAGACAGGAACCGATTCAAAAACACAAACGTATGTATGACAAGGTATCAAAACTCAATCCGGAACAATTCAGGAGAAAGACTG